>Ga0154020_10006484_pt1 | contig 13700 bp, 1 predicted proteins | sample Klosneuvirus_201_FD_109709 | JGI IMG/M metagenome (GOLD analysis project Ga0154020, IMG submission 109709) | Active sludge microbial communities from wastewater, Klosterneuburg, Austria - Klosneuvirus_20160825_MG | ecosystem: Engineered > WWTP > Aerobic digester > Activated sludge | place... | reverse complement strand
CTGATGCAGTTGCAATAGAAACAGGTGCTGTTTCATTCTGGCAACGGCCGGTTAATACAGGGAATGTTAACGCAGGTTTTACACTAAAGGTTGCGGTGATCGTAGTATCTCCGATACAACCGTTATTGGTAGTGGCAGTTAACAAAATATTGAACGTGCCTTCCAGGAAATTATGTGTCGGGTTCTGTGCGGTTGATGTATTTGGGTTGCCGCCTGTTGCATTGGGATCATTGAAGTTCCATGCCCATGTCATCGTTTGCGCATCAGCGATCGTACTGCTGTTTGCAAAAGTTACCAGCCCGGTTGTTGGCAAACAGGTTGGATTGGTAAATGTGAAATTAGCTTTTGGTTTCGCCCTTACCAGGATTGTTTGTGTAACAGAATCTTTACAACCGCCTGCTGTGGTGAATAAATACTTGATGGTATGTGTGCCAATTCCTGCCAATGAAGGCGTAAAGTTACCGGCTGCATCTGTTCCCGGACCGGAATATACACCTGTTCCCGTTACACCATTGGTTACCGAAGCGGTTGCAATGGAAACCGGTGTGGTCTCATTCTGACAACGGCTGGTTAAAACCGGGAATTGCAATGCCGGTTTAATACTTAGTGTACGCGTAATGGTTGTATCAGATACACAGCCATTGGCCGTGGTAACAGTTAATTGAATATTGTATGTGCCTTCCTGGAAAATATGTGAAGGGTTTGTTGCTGTTGAGGTGTTCGGGTTTCCTGCAGTAGCATTGGGGTCATTGAAATTCCATGAATAACTCAGTCCCTGACCATCGGCAATGGTAGATGTATTGGTAAAGCTCACTACGCCGTTTGGAGGCAAACAACCGCCGGAAGGTATGTTAAAGTTTGGCGCAGCCTTGGCTCTTACCAAAATTGTTCTGGAAATAGAATCTGTACATCCGGCATTGGTAGTATACTTATACCAGATGGTATGGGTTCCAATACCTGCAGTAACCGGGTTAAAGTTACCTGCAGCATCTGTACCCGGGCCAACATACACACCAGAACCAGGTACACCGTTGGTAATACTGGCTGTTGCTACAGAAACCGGTGCAGGTACATTGATACAAACTGCAGCAAGAGCTGGATAATCCAGTACCGGCCTTAAATTAAAGGTGGCGTTCACTACAGTATCTTTCGTACAACCGTTAACGGTAGTAGCGCTGAATGTGATGGTATAGTTACCAAAAGCACTGTAAAAATGCGTTGGGTTTGGTAAAGTTGATGTGTTCGGATTTGGAACGGTAGCATTCGGGTCACCGAAATTCCAGAGATAACCACCGGCATTTAATGCCTGGCCATCGGGTACGGTGGTACTGCTGGTGAACTGTACAATACCATTGGCAGGTAAACAACCGGCCGGGTATGTGAACGTAGGCCTTGGCTTGGCATATATGGTTACCGTTTTAGTAATGGTATCGCTTATACAGGTATTGCTCACGCCTACTACGTGTTTAACAGTATAAACGCCATAAGTTGGATAAGTGGATGACTGCGGGTTACCGTTACCGGGAGTAATGGTATTGCCGTTGCCAAAATCCCAGTACCAGGTATTGATGGGTGCAGTGCCGCCGTAAGAAGATACATCACTGAAACTGATCGTTCCTCCTTCGCAGGTGGAAACCGGGGTTGGGGTAAAATTGGTTGTTGGTTTGTCAAATATGATGATCGGTTTAATGGTATCTCCCACACAACCTTCTGCTGAAACAATTTGCAGGGCAACATTCTGGCTGCCTGTAGCAGTGATCAGTGCACTGGGGTTTTGTAATGTGGATGTAAGCGCACCAGGGAATGTCCAGTTCCATTGGGTAATATTAAACCCGTTGGTGGATGATGCCGGTGTGGTAAAATGAACCGAATCGAGGCGGCAACCGGTATGGGTTACACTAAACTGCGTCCATGGTTTACCCCTTACTTCTACTTCAACAAAAAGTTCTTCAGTGTTGTCGCATTTTTCTATTGACGGATGTGTACAATCAACATAAATACGATGTGTACCAATAGTATTAAATGTATAGGTTCCGGGTAAAGTATATTTATAATAGGTTAATCCGTTAACGATGGCAGTTCCAACCGAAACAGGTGCATTGTCTATTACATCCACGGCCGGTGTTAAATTTCCTGCCAGGGCGCTCAATTTCCATACCATACGTGTGGGTTGGTAAGCCACCAGCATGGAAAGCTTCAATGGCGTCTTATCGCAGGTAAACGGATGTGAAGGAGTAGCAGGATCCATGGTATTTTGTATCTCTCCTACTGCACTCAAATTGTTGATGAGCGTACCAGCATTGTAGCCGTAACTTTCTACACTGCCAAGACCATAAGTAATTGCTGTGAAGGCAGAATCACTGAGTGCAATTGACTGGCTTTTCGATGCTGTCCATCTCTTTACTACAATTGTATAACCACTTAGTTGAGGATGCGGATAAGTGTGATCAAAAGTTGCGCTTCCGTCAATTCTCAAGGAAGGAACACCATTTGTTGGAATGATCAGGGTTAAGTAATTAACCGTTATTGACTGGTCTGTATTGCGGTAAAAACCGATTCGTTTGATGCCTTGTTCAATGGGGCTGATATACATCATTTCAGGATCTCCAACACCTCCACTCATACAAGTACCTCCTGTCATAAATTGGGCAACCATAATAGGTTTATCAGCTTCAATATAATCAGCAGTATTGCTCTCAAATTTATAATATGCATTATTGATCAAAGTCCCTAATGGTAACTGCACTCCATTCCGTTTAACTACAGTTGTTGGATCTTTAACAGCAATTTTGTACATATTAGTCATAAAAGTAGAAGCAATAACAGAACTGGATGTTGGGGCAGTTAAATAACGTTTACCCCATGCCTGGCTTGGAAAGCACTGTTGATTATCATTATCACCTCCCAAACTTCCACAACTAAATGGGTTTGATGTACGGCTACTGCCGGCAAATACTGCAATCGGGTAACAGGTACCGGCAGAATTGGTGATTGATTTAATTTTAGAACCCGACATCTCCGGTTTAGCAGAACCTCCTTCAGGACCCGCCATAGTCTGGTAAATCTGGCCCCTATTTAATAGAATTGTAAATGGAGTTCCTGCAGGCTTACCCGTACGGGTAATGGCAGCAGGCGTAACTTCAATCAGTGTATTGTCATGTTGAGCTATAACATAGAGCCAGGAAAAACAATTGGGCTGATAATTTTGTATACTGTTTAAAGTTGTATAAGCATATCCCCATGTTTCCACAGGCATCAGCATTGTTGCACCTGAAGAAGCACTACCCCAGGTATGTGCATATGCAACAATGGGAACATCGCTTACTATGTGAATACCCTTTCCGCTAAAAATACCTTCACCACCACAGGGGAAACCGGCAGGTACAAAGGAGCAAGGTAAAGAAATAAGCCTGGCATCGGTTGGGCCTGATTTAGGTAAAAATTCAGATGCAATAACGGAGTTCGCGGGTACAGCATAATTACGGATATACGCAGTTCCATCAATCGTTACCGTTACATTTGCAGCCTGTTCGGCACTGAAATACAACACCATTTCCTGGGAATTATTTTGACCAGTTTCCATAAACTGATGTATACCATAACCTACCCAGAAATCTTTACCCCGGTTAGATAAATTCTGGGAGAAAACCTGGCCTATACAAGCCAGGAATCCCAGAGTGATGTAAATCCTATTAATGTATTTATTCATAGTTTGATTTATCTCTTTTCAATTACCTGATCAGGTTGATAGAGCCTTTCTTCTTCACTTCTGTGCCGTCTGACAAAATGAACTGGCACACGTACATATAAACACCGGAAGGTTGTTGTTTTCCTTTCTGGGTACCATCCCATACATTGGCCGGGTTGGTTGACTCATTCAGTTTTTCACCCCATTGATTGTACACCACAAACTTAACACCGGTTAATCCATAGCCATATATCTGCAATACATCATTCAAACCATCACCGTTAGGTGTAAACGCATTTGGTATGAAGTATTGTAAACTGAATGTTTTGCCGGTTACCGGTTGCGATTCAGTGTTCAGGCAGGCGATCTGGCCAAGCGCCCTTACAATGAGTGTAACCTCTGTTAATGGCTGCAGGTTGGAGATCCGGTGTGTTAACCCGGTAACACCCGATGATGGCGTATTCCAGGTAGCACCTGCATCAGTTGATACTTCATAACCCACAGCATTTGGAACAGCCGCCCATTTAAACAACAGGAAGTCAGCTCCGGCAGAATCTAATACCGCTACCGGTGTAGCCAATGCTACAAATACATTCACAGTAACTTTTTTACGAACAATGCTTATACAACTGGCTACTACACCTTCTGCATAATAAACCTGGTTAGTAGTAACATTGTTTATAGTAAAGCTAACACCAGTATTCACCAGTGTTCCGCCGGTTGGGGCATCATACCAGTTGTAAGTTGCACCTGTAATTGGATTTTGTATGGTAAATGTTACATTTTCACCACTACAAACACTCAAAGAGTCAATTACTATGTCAACAACCGGTTTCGGGTTAACCACGATCTGTTTGGTGGTATCGCCGATACAACCGTCTGCCGCTATCACCTGCAGGTTTACATTATATGTACCCGCGTTTGCATACAGGTGAGCCGGGTTTTGAACCGATGAATTGTTTGAATCTCCAAATTCCCAGCCATAGGTATTGATTGCTACACCATTACTTGTGCTGCCCAGGCCTGTGAAATTGATGGTTTCTCCCAGGCATACCGGTGATAATCCGGTGAAATCTGCTGTTGGTGCAGGAATAACAGTGATGGGCAGAATGATTTCAAGTATATTTTCACAACCTTCAATTGTGGTTGAATCTTTAACCAGTATAGATACATAATAAGTACCTGCTGCACTAAATACATAGTCTGTTGGTACAGTGTATTCATAATAAACCTTGTTGTTAATTACAACTGAACGAACCGGAACCGGGTTATTCTGAACCACATCTGTATTTGGTGTTAGGTTGGCAATATTACTGAACTGCCATGTTAATTGCTGTGGATTGGCTGTGATCAGTATTTTAAACCTGAACGGTGCATTCACACAAGTATATTCTGAGGTCTGGCTGCTTCCCAATGTATTTACAATGTTTGGCAATGCGTTCAGGTTCTTAACCAATGTACCGGCATTGTAACCATAGCTTTCCACACTTCCCAATCCATAAGTGATTGCAGTGAAAGCTGAATCACTTTGTACAATATGCTGTCCTGCTGTAGCACCGAGGTTATGCCTAACACAAGAATAACCTGGCAGAGACGGATGAGGGAATACATGGGTAAATGTGGTGGTGCCATCAATGTTCAGGCTTACCAAACCATCAGTTGGTATTACAATATTCACATAATTGGATGTGATTGCACTCCTGTTTGTATTATAGAAACCAACCCGTTTGATACCCTGCTCTATAGGGCTGATATAGATCATTTCCGGATCTCCACTACCCGTAGCCGTTACCCCCGGGCAACTATTGGCACCTGTTGATACCATATATTGTGCAACCATCACTGGTTTATCAGCTTCAATATATATTGCTCCGTTAGGTCCGGTACCGGATGTGGTGTTGAACTCATAATAATTCCCCGGAACAACCAATGGGCCTGTAGGTAAATTTGCGCCATTGCGGTTAACCGTTACTACTGTGGCCGGGTCTTTTACCATTACGCGGAAAATATTGGAATTGTAATTGGTATTAGATGTAGATACCGCAGTTGCAAAAGCAAGGTATTTTTTACCCCATGCCTGTGACGGGAATACCTGTTGTATCATATTATCACCATTGGTAGTATTACAGATAGCAGTACGGCTGCTGCCTGAGAATACCGCAATCGGGTAACATTTACCACTTTGGTTGGCAATTGACTTGATAAGTGTTCCTGAAAGGTCTGTACCTGTTGCGCCATTAATGGTTCCCATTATATTATATACTTCACCCCTCATTAATTGAATGGTGAAAGGTACACCTGCAGGCCTTCCTTTTTTGGTAGTAACTGAAGGAGTGATCTGAACAAGGGTACTGTCCCTGTCGGTCATCACACTCATCCAGGAATATGATCCTGCACCTCCTGTTGGGTAATATTGCCTTGCGTTCAACGACTGGTATTCGTAACCGTAAACTCCAACCGGCAATAGCATGGAAGCGCCGGATGTAGCACCGTCATATATATGTGCATATGCTACAATAGGAACATCACTGGTAATGCTGATACCCCTTTCAAACAATCCTTCATCGGTTATACGGCTATCAAGCAAACCATTTTTAGGTAAGATATCACTTACTCTTACAGTATTGGCCGGTATAGCATAACTGCGTACCCAGCTGGTTCCGTTTACCCTTACCGTTACATTGGCAGAATCTTCTGCACTCAGGTAAAGCCACATGTTCTGGTTGTTGGTACTGAAACTGTAATGGTGGCCATAAGGTACCCAGAAACGGGTTCCCCTGTTGGACGTATCAATAACTGTAATATATGGTGGTGGCGGATCAATGGTTGGGTCTCCGGCAAGCCCGGTATACCTGTCAAAATGCACGATATCAGAATCACTGATCACATTGGCACTTATGTCTACCCTGCTAGGGCTTATTACTTCCCAAATATCAGCTGCATTTGTTCTTCCCAGTTTTATCTGGTTTTCAGAAGGTATGAAACCTCTCCATGGGTCAACATAGAATTGCTGCATTTTATATTTATATGGCCCTTGTGCATCCACATCTATATCTGTATAGAAATACATGGATTGCTGACCGGTACTGAGGCCGGTTGGTAATACACCAGAATATCTTCTCAGGTTGATGCTTGTTGGAACCGGCGCAGTTGCATCATAAGTAACTTTTGCAACAGTATCTGTTCCATACATGAATGTCTGGGTAATACCAGGAGCAGGATCTGCAGGAGTTGCAGTCAATATAGTAGGCAATGCTGTTGGCAAAAATTCATAAGCACCCATATCCGGTACACCGGTTGTTAATGTTGTTGGCCTCGGGTTATTGTTAAAATCATAATCGTTACCTGCTATGTGCTGGCCGCGACCATGTAAAGCCCATACATCCGGGCTAGCCAGGTTAGGCTTGAGCGTGATATTATCTTCAAATGCAGGTTCATACACGATCGAATTGATATCCCAGTTTGTATTGTTTTTCCAATCCTGTAGTGTTGCGTAGTTGTTTGCAGCATTGAAATTGCACAACACTGTTCCGTTTGTATAGAACGTATTGTAATCGCTGTATATGAAATTGACATTGGTTACAAAAAGGGCTCTTCCCCCGCCTTTGTGAGCAAAAATGTTGTTTTGGATATTGATGGCTGGTAATGCGCCCGATGTTTGTGCAAAATATCCGGCTGCATTAGTAGTTGTTGTAGCTGTGGATGTATTCAGTAACGAATTGTTGTGAAATTTAACGCCTCCACCACCAGTGTAATATGATGCATATGAAGTAGCTCCTGTTGTATTGACGCTCACTACATTATTCACTGTATTGTTGTATGTACTAGCTGTCTGGTAAATACCGTATAGAGTGCCGGTATTACCGGTAAGTCCGGTTACTGTATTTCCGGCAATCCTGCCTGGTGCGCCATCCCTTCCGTCGCAACCAGTAAAATAAATACCATAAGTTGTAGCGACAGTTATGCCATCTATATTAACCTTATTGGCAGTATACTGGAAAGCAGAATCACTGCTGGTACTATATATACCGTAATTGGTAGCATTACGGGGCATGGTAATATTTACAATATTACGTGAAGCAGTTAACCTGCCGTTAAAGCCCACATAGATACCATACTGGAATGAATTATTAACTGTATTACTATCTATAACGTGATCGTATGAGAGAATGGTTGCACCGGTACCTGACCAGTAAATACCTGCCGAACCGTTATTAATGGTATTTCCCTTGATCACATTTTGGCTTCCCCTCAAACCATTTGCAAAAATACCAGCAGCCGTATTTGTTGTTGCAGTAGATACCTGCGAATTGATCAGGCAATTATAAATACTGTCGGATGAAGCTGTATTTGCCAGTTCAACAACCCTGCTGTTGGTTATATTAATGGCAGATATGGTCATATCTCTGTAAGTGACAAAACTAGCACTATCCAATTTCAGCACATAATTTCTGGCAGCATCTGTTGCATCATAATTAAGCGTAACAGAAGCCGGGTTGCCATTTGCACTTCTGAAAGTTACGCGGCTGGTTGCAGATGTTCCCCCGATAGCGTGCATCCGTACCTGTTCGTTGTATATTCCCGGAGCTACATCAAATGTAACAAAACCGGTTATACCACATTCTAATGCAGCAACGGCTGTAGTAAATGATTCAAAATTGGTTGATCCTCCTGTTGGATAGAATGGCGGGTTAGCCGGGTTAATGGTATAAAAGCCGGAAAGAAATGCCGGGTTCAGAACCACCTGTGCAACGGTTGATGTTGAAGGTGTGCCATTACAGGTTACAATTGCCTGGAAGAAATTATTTACAGTTACAGGCCATGAGAATAATGGGTTATTTAATACAGGCCCTATATTTGTCCAAGGACCTGTTGCAGATGGTGCACTCTGCCATTGGTAAGTTTGTCCGCTTCCAATTGAATTACCAGTAAGGCTAAGGATCACATTGGTGCCTATGCAAATACCAGAATTTGGTTCTACGTTTGCTGTACCTGGTGTTGGCGGATTGGTACATGGCGGTACTGTGAATTCAATACATCCGATATCCGGTGTAGTCAGGCTGCGTGTAGCATCCAGTATATCTGTTGTTATACTCACAAATTCTCCCAGGTTATCAACTGCACCTAACGTTGGTGTATAATCGTCGAAAGCAATGTTAGCATATTCAGGGTCAAGAGAAGCGGAATTGGGATCTTGTGATGATGCAGCCTGCCAGTTTGCCAGGGTAGCCTGGTTCACATTCAGGAATCCTACAAAATTATTCCCACCGGCGCTGTTTACGTAAAAATCATTTCGGTTAGATATGATGGCAGAAGATGAAGTGGCAAAATAAATACCATGTTTTATACCTGTACCTGTACGTTTGATTGTGATGATATTATTCTTGAAAATAATACCGCTTGCATCAGTAGTCTGGAAAAAGCCCCTGGTTAAAGCAGTGGATGATGTTGTTAGGTCATCCAGTGAAACAGTGTTGTGGTAATACCAGGAGTTATTAGACCCCGTATTGTATAACCCATATTGAGCCCCTTCCCCGTTAATTTTATATATGAGGTTATTGGTTATGAAGTTTTCAGATCCTAATGGAGCATCTACACCGGTAAAATAAATACCATTGAATACTGAAGTGCTGGTCAGGTTAGCACCAAAGGGATTGTGTATTTTATTCTTGGAAATGTTGATACCTGTGTTCAGGCCAGTTATATATACACCGTAAAAAGTTGTTACAATGTCGCGTGTTGGCCTGCTGATGTCATTTTTCTCAACCAGTGTGCCTAATGTAGGGCCAAGATAGATACCGAAAGAATAGAAGTCCCTGATGGTATTACCGATGATAATATTATCTTCTAATTGTTCAGTGGTACTTCCAACACAGGTAATACCATAATAACCACCGGTTATAATATTGTTCTCAATCAGGTTGGCATCGCAAAGTGTGGATCCTGTTGTTACTGCAGCGGTTTCTGATGCATTTATTACGATACCGCCATAATTTGTTGAAGTTGAACCTGCTGGTATATTAATGGTACAATTGCGGATGGTATTATGGTCGGCATTGTTAAATAACTGAACGCCATACCCGAAAGTGTTGCCTGCAAGTGTAGCATCTATCACCAGGTTTTCAAAAATGATAAAGTCAGTTCTTTTTAACTTAATTACAGCTCTTTCTGCATTATCAGTAGGGTTGTACTGGATAATATTTCCGTTACCCCTGAATGTTACCGTATTGGCAGCAGAAGTACCGGCAATTGAATCGAGAATCAGTTGTTCAGTATATGGCCCTGTTCCAGTTACAACGTCAAAAACAACCGGGCCGGAAATACCACATAACATAGCTATCCTAGCATCATTAAAACTATTGTAGTTTAGACCGGCGGTTGGCAGGTTTTTGTTAATTGTGTATGTATTAGGTGGCAATGCAGGGTTAACATCCAGTAAAACCGGAACAGAAAATTGAGTATTTCCAGAACATGTAACTGCCAGCCTGTAATATAAAGTAGTGGACGAAGTAATCGTAAAAGTTGGGATAGTCAAAACCGGGCTTACATCTGTATAAGTACCTGCAATTGTTGGTGATGACTGCCACTGATAAGTCTGGCCAAGCCCTGTGGAGTTACCCGTAACCGTTAAAATAACGGATGAATTGAAACAAACCGGGTTTGGTGTCGCATTAGCAGTGCCTGCAGTTGGTGGTGCCACACATGGGCCTGGTGTAAATTCGTAGGCTCCTATATCGGGAGTGGTTGCATTACGTGGATTATTATTAATATCAACAGTTATGCCAACTGGAGTTCCCAGGTTGTTCACAATTGCATTGGTTGGCATAAAATCTCCGCCACCTGCATTTGCATATAAGGGATCTTCAGTAATTGAATTGGCATCCTGTAATGATGCAGCCTGCCAGTTGGCGAGTGATGCCTGTGCCGTTGTACGGAAGCCGATATTATTTGATCCTCCTGTTGAAGTGATAAAGAAATTATTATTGTTGGAAGAAATGGTGCTTGTGGTAGTAGCAAAGTACATGCAATATTTGGTTGCCAGCCCTGACCTGGAAATAGAAATATTGTTGTTCCTGAATTCTATACCACCTGCTACAGTTGTCTGGTAAAAGCCCCTGACTATTGAAGTAGCTGTAGAAGCAGCCGGTAATCCATCTAATACAACAGTATTGTGGTAATACCATACATTATCAGAAGATGTATTATAAATTCCGTAAACATCACCGCTTCCTGTAATATTATAAATGAGGTTATTGGTAACCTTATTCTCCAGAGCTGCAAAACCGTCATTGCCCGTAAAATAAATACCATTAAATGTGCTTGTTGAAGCCAGGTTGCCACCAAACGGGTTACTTATTTTATTACGTGTGATAGTTGAATTTACACTTAAACTGGTATAATATATACCAAAGAAAGTTGTGACAGTTGCACGGTTTGGCCGGCTGATCTGGTTTGCTTCAACCAGTAAATTGAAAGAGCCCAGTACATAAATACCATATTGATAGAAATCGCTGATAATATTATTTGTTATCTTATTGTTTCCATTAGCTTCTGTTGTGCTTCCCACATTGGTGATACCGTAATAACCACCTGTAATGGTATTGTTGCTGAATGTATTAAAATCACATAATGCAGTACCGGTGCCCACTGCAGAAGTTGCAGAAGCACTCATTACAATACCTGCATAGTTGGTAGAAGTAGAACTTTCATTGATGATTATCGTACAATTGTTGATCGTGTTTGAATCTGCATTGTTCATTAACTGTACTCCAAATCCGTATTGAGTGGTTTCAGTTCCAAGCGCATTGATCACCAGGTTATTGAAAGTGATATTATCTGCACCGTCCAGTTTGATTACGGCTCTTTCGTTCGTATTAGTTGACAGGAAATTTATCGTAGACCCGTTACCGTTAAAAGTTACTGTGTTGATAGAAGAAGCACCTGGCACTGCAGTCATAATAAGTTGCTCATTATACGGACCATTGGCAACATTAAATGTTACAGGGCCGTCTATACCACATTTTATGTAATCATAAGCTGCATTAAAAGTCTGGAAATTGGTTGGGCTAACCGGTAACAGGTTGTTGATTGTATATGTACCGTTCACAGCACCATTCATACCAACTAAAACTGAGTTTGTTGTTGTTGGTACACCACCACAGGTTATCACAAGCTGGTAATATGTGGCAACTGACTGTATTGTATTAAGCGTTGCAGTGGTCTGGCCGGTAATATCTGTCCAAGGACCGGTTGCTGTTGGACCGGTTTGCCATTGGTAAGTTTGACCAGCAGCACCACTTCCTCCGGACATACTTATAGTGAAAAGTGATCCGGCACATACAGAAACGGCTGAAGAACTTATTGTTCCTGCTGTAATACCTCCGGTTGTAACACCAACAACATTGGAACTGACAGATACGCCACAGGTTACAACAAGTTGGTAATAGGTGGTTGCTGATTGGGTAGTAGTAAAACTGTTGCTAGTTTGGCCTGTAATATCAGTCCATGGGCCGGTTGCGGAAGGTGCACTTTGCCATTGTAAAGTTTGTCCGGCACCTACAGTTCCACCAGACATGCTTAAAGTAAAAGGAGTTGTGCTTAAGCAAACAGCACTAGCCGTAGATGTAACCGGGCCGGGAACAGGTGGATTAGTACAAGGGCCACCAAACGATACATCTATACCGAAGTCATTCCAGATGGTATTTGTTGTTCCGGTTGTTGCAGTAAGTGATGTGCCTGAACATCTCTTATTGCCAACACTGGTACTGGTTGTTGTACTGATACCTCCTGTTCGGGCGGTGTATTGTATTTCTATTACGAGGGTTTTGGTATTATCATATGGAAAGTTACCTGGGGGTATATCAATTCCAAACCATCCGCCGGCAATAGGATTTGCAGTTACAATTAAACTGCTTGCAGTAAGCGCTGTTGTAAGTCCGGTATAATAAGATGTGGAAGGAAAAGATGGATCACTGTTTTGTATAAAACTTACTTTAAAATCAGTATAAGTACCTGTAGAAGCCGCAGCAGAATTCCGAAACCAGATCTTGGTTATATTACCTGAGATTGGTAATGTATTAAAATCTGCCGGTGTATAAAGCAATTGTGTTTTCTGGCTAGCCTGATTTAATGGAATAGTGTTACCACCGGTTCCTGTTCCGGTTTTGAAATGCATGGGGGTTTGACTGATACTGCCCGAAATTGAAAAAATGATAGCTGCTAAAGCCAACAGAATTCTTCCAATAAATGATTGCGTGTACAATTTTTTCATATATGCCTGGTTTGTAAATAAAATAGGTTCATTACAATAAGTTTCAGTATTCTAATAGGTAGTGTAACGGAGTTTGAATGTGAAGTATAAGAAAACTTTATACTTTCAGCGTTGGTTTTCGAAGGATGGATTGGAAAGGTTGTAATAATTCCCATTATTTGCAGTAACATATAATATAAATTATTACTACAATTTAAAAAAGCAAACCACTTACTCGGTTTTAAGGAATTATATTTGGGCAATTTACAAATTAATTGTTAAACAATGTAAGTTTTTATATGGTCAAATGCCATACAAATGTCACTTCATGAAGAGCCTAATCAATTAAAAATCATCTATCTAATCTAATAGTTCTGATAAATAAACGAATTAACAATAAATGATATATAAATATAATAAGGAATATGGTTTTTTTGTTATGATTTATTTATTTATTTACTGAATTGATTGAATGAAATTCGTTAAAAACAGATAAAATTTCAATTCTGTTGAATAGAAAAAATGAAGAACATGTAAATTTAAAATAAAATAATATTTAGGAGGTAGATTATTTATTGCATTGGAAATTAAAATGTGTCACAAATTTGTGATTAACCTGTTGATAAAAATTGAGCAAATAGAATAAACGATTTTGATTGAAAAGCGAATCAATTTATAAACTTGTCAAATGTTAAATATTCTTTATACCAGGAAGTCGTTTTGATTTGAGGTGCAAATAATCAGTTCAACATGCAGCATGAT
>Ga0154020_10006483_pt1 | contig 13701 bp, 12 predicted proteins | sample Klosneuvirus_201_FD_109709 | JGI IMG/M metagenome (GOLD analysis project Ga0154020, IMG submission 109709) | Active sludge microbial communities from wastewater, Klosterneuburg, Austria - Klosneuvirus_20160825_MG | ecosystem: Engineered > WWTP > Aerobic digester > Activated sludge | place... | reverse complement strand
GCTCGGGTCGCCTTTGATCTTCCGCAGACGGCTCAAGTCACGGCAAAGCTCTACAATGTTCAAGGCCGCGAAGTCGCAACGCTTGCCGACCGCGTTTATGATGCAGGCTCGCACGAACTGAATTTCAGCGGCAGCAATTTCGCAACCGGAGTCTATCTACTCCGTTTATCCGCAGGCCAATATTCGGCCACACAAAAACTCGTTCTGCTTAAGTAATCTTGAAAAGCAATTCTAAACTTCCCCACCCCTCCCGACCCTCCGGGAGGGCAAGGGGAGGTAAAACCTCAAGCACTGCGATAACTTTCGCGGCGCTCTTGCTCCTGTCTCTAATTCTCGTTTCCTGCGGCGAAACACCCACTCGGATTGTCTTCCGTGGCGGCACGGAATATATGCCCTTGCTGGACAGCCGCGTCCTGCGCTACCGTCAAAAAAGCAACGGTGAAACCTCCGAATACACTCTGACGTTAAAGTATATCGGAGGCCGAGTCTGGAAGGTCTTTACTGTTAAAGACGAAAATATCCCCTATGGTGAACTTGAGTTTTCGTCAAACGGCACCATTGTTGAAGCCGCGACACGAATCTCCCTCACATCACTTGAATCCCGCAAGACCGTTGGAGCGTTCAATCAAGTGTGGGTTGATGAGGGAGCCGATGTCGATAGCGTCTGGTACGACGAACAGACCGGCACTGAGACGATTATCGCAGGGCACGAGCGCGTCACCGTTCCAGCAGGCACATTTGACGAATGTCTAAAAACGGTGACGACCCCGTTGCCGGAAATTGCCGACTCTATCAAGGCTCGCTATGAGCGCGGTGACACGGACGAGCAGCTCTATCTGAAAGAAAAAGAAGTCGTCGATTGGCAAACCGTGCGTTGGTTCGCGGCAGGAGTTGGCTTGGTCAAAGAACAAATTGGCCCGCAAGGTGAAGCTAAAATCGTTCGTGAACTCATCACCATTGAAGCCGAGGGCGCTGGTTTGGTGGATAGCACGCAGTTGAAGTCCAACACCGAAGCTCCCAAGATAAGACCCAAGCAATCGCTCGAATCTCAAGTCGAAGAAACGCCGGAAGAAACTCCGACCGAACAACAATAATATTTCATCCGCCGAGCGCGGGCGTCCTCGCCCCGCCGGAATCTGAATAAACACAATATCGAATGAAACTCTCTCTCTGGATATCGCTCGCACTCGTCGCACAGCTTAGCTTTGCCGCCGATGTCAAGCTGCAACCCTATGCGCAAAGCAAGGCCGAATCGCAATTCGCCGCCGCGCTTGATACGTGCAGCACGTTCATGAATCGTCTGACCATCGCGCGTCAGTTCCAAAAGAACTACCCCGCCGATGCAGGCGTGCAAATTCGCGCCGCCGATATGCTCATGATGGAAGATCCGGCTCAAGTCGTGACTTACTACATGGAGCGTTCGAAGACGAATCCAAATTCTGAGCTTGATCTATACATCTCGGGCCGCTATTCTGCCACTGTGTCCGACAAACAGAGCTACGTTGCCAAGATTCTAACGCTGAACCCCCAAAGCTATTGGGGTTCTTTGCTTCAAGCAACCGCCTATTCCACCGAGGAAGACAGCGATTTTGCGAAATCGGAAGCATCGCTGAAGCGCGCGATAGAAATCGACAACACGCTGCCCTACGCTCCGGCAATGCTCGGTGAACTCTGGGCACGTTCCGGCAAGAAAGATGCTGCCGAACAAATCTTTGTCGAAATGGCCAAACAGTCATCCGACAATTTTGAACCCGTGCAGCGTCGTTTGATGCTCTACCCCGGTGAGTTCAAAAAGCACCTCACTGTCATCAACGAGTTCCTTGACAAGAACCCCAAAGATGTAATGGCGCTCGATATTCGCGCGCGTGTTTGCCGCGAACTCGGTGATTGGGATTGCTACGTCAACTCAATGCAGCGCGCCGTTGCCGAGTCACCCGATGCGGTTAATCACTACAATCTCGCGTGCGGATTCTCCCTCACAGGGAAAAAAGACTCGGCCTACACGCATCTGTTTGAGTCGGCCAAGCTCGGCATGAACGACGCGTCACAATACACCGATGACGATGATTTAATCCCTGTGCGCGACGACGCGCGCTGGACCGATCTACTTGCCGCAGTCGAAGAAAGTCACGGCAAAGAGATGCTCGCGCTCGCGCAAGCCGTGCAACGAGAAATGCCCGCCGAGCAAAAACAGCAGGTCACTGAGAATCGTTCTGACGCTCCTGCGCCCGACTTCACACTCGAACAGCTTGGCGGAGGTACGGTTAAGCTCTCTGAGCTGAAAGGCAAAATCGTCGTACTCGATTTCTGGGCCACATGGTGCGGCCCGTGTAAAATGACGATGCCGCAGATTGATCAATTCTATAAGAATAAAGATAAAGACGTTGTAGTGTACGGCGTGAACGTATGGGAGCGCAACGGCACCGGCGGAGTTGCTCCATTTATTGAGAAAAGCGGCTATACCTTTCCGATCCTGTTTGGCACGTCCGAACTCGCCAGCGAGTATGGCGTGCGCGGCATTCCGACGATGTTTGTGATTGACAAGGAAGGCAAGATTGCGCATCGCCATGTCGGTTACAATCCGCAAACCGCGCAAATCCTAAAAGCTCAGACTGAAGCTCTCTTGAAATGAACCTGCCCTGTTCGAGATGGCCATTTTGCCGCCGAACTGTTTGAGCGCATGGAATATTTGGCCGATGACCACGACCCCATGATCTACAAAGCCGTTTCATGGGGCTTACGATCAGCAATTTCCACAAATCGTAAGGATGTGGAGAAGTTTTTGCAAGACTATTCACAGGTCCTGAAACCTGCAGTAATTCGCGAAGTTCGCAAGAAATTGGATACGGGCCGCAAGGCCGTGAAATCTACGCTAACGAAAGAATAACTTTGACACAAATGATGAACCGTTTTGTCCTACTTATCTCCTTGGCTCTTTCTGTAGCTGCGATGGCGCAGGTACATGAGAAACCACAGAATATTTTTGACGCCGCAAGGCAGGGTGACCTTGAAGCGGTCAAAATGTTTCTCGCATCCGGCTCGCACGTTAGCGATGTTGGAGATGCCGGTTCTTCACCGCTACATCTGGCGGCTTCACGCGGAAGTAATGAAGTCGTTCGTTTTTTGCTCTCAAAAGGTGCAGATGCCAACGCCGTGAATGATGATGGATTTATTCCGCTCCATAACGCCGCTTTGGGTGGTGACAGCACGACCGTAAGAATCTTGCTCGATCACGGCGCAGTCATTTATGCGATGGACAACAACTTGATGCAGCCGCTGTTTCTTGCTGCACTTACGGACAATATTTCCGCCATGAAAGCTCTCGTCGCAGCCGGAGCCGATATCAACTACATGAACGAGAATAAGTGGACCGCCCTCCGTGTCGCACAATGGAAAAAACAGCAAAGATCCATTGACTACCTGAAAGCCCACGGCGCTCGCGAATAGTTCAGTAACATTTGCGGCGACACGCGCCGCGAATGCTCCGCGTCTGTGCAAAACCCGCCCTTCAAGCGGAATCCAACAAGAACATCATGCCTACATTCCAATCCGTGGCCGTACTGGGCGCGGGTACAATGGGGAGCGGTATCGCTCAACTTTGTGCTCAAGCCGGCAGCACGGTCTTTCTGTTTGATGCCTTCCCCGATGCCCTGAAACGCGCCCCGCAAAAGATCGAAAAAGATCTTGCCAAAGGCGTTGAGCTTGGCAAACTTTCCAAAGAGCAAGCCAAAGCCATCGTCGATCGCATCAAGCCCATCAATCTGCTGGATGAATGCAAATCCGCCGACCTAATCATCGAGGCCGCGTCTGAATCGCTCGATGTCAAAGTCGAACTCTTCAGCCAACTTGATGACCGAGTCGGCCACGAGTGCATTCTCTCGACCAACACCAGCTCTCTCTCGGTGACGCAGATTGCGGCCAAGACAAAATACCCGCACCGTGTGTGCGGGTTTCACTTCTTCAATCCTGCCACGCGCATGCGATTAGTTGAAGTTGTCGCCGCACATCAGACTGAAAAGAGCGTCATTGAAAGTGTCGTTGCCTACGCCATCGAACTCGAAAAAACGCCCGTCGTGACTAAAGACACGCCGGGTTTTATTGTAAACAGAGTTGCGCGTCCCTACTACGGTGAAGCATTGCGTGCGTTAGGTGAAGGTCTCGCCGATCACATGACGATAGATCGAATCATGCGCGAAGGCGGCGGCTTCAAGATGGGCCCGTTTGAGTTAATGGACCTAATCGGCATTGACATCAACTTCGCCGCCACATCTTCCGTCTGGGAAGCCTATTTTCGCGACAGCCGCTATCGCCCGCATCCCATCCAAAAACAAATGGTCGATGCAGGCTTCTTAGGCAAAAAGTCCGGCCGCGGCTTCTACGATTATTCTTCTGAAAAGTAGGGGCGGCAGGCGTGCCGCCCGCTCCGCCGAGCGGGGATTAAGCGAAGTGCTTGAAAAGCACGTAGCGGTTCCCCGCCGGAATCTGATTGTAAATTGTAAACTGGAATTTGTAAATTTCTGATGTCTGAACTCGAACTCTACCCCATCGAACGCATCCTCTTCGTCGGCCCACTCGATGACGTACTGCCGCTGGCCGACCGCGCCAAACAAGCCGGACACACTCCGACCTTGTTACTCGCTCCCGCCGAAATTGAAGAGGGCCGCAAGCGCACCAAAATCCGTATTCTCAGCGAAAACGAGCACGCCGACGCCGACGGCTTCGATATCGCCTTCGAGTGCTACACCACCGACGTCACCTCGAAATACGAAGCCATCCAATATCTCGAAGATGCCTTCTCTGGTGAGGCCCCGATCATCACCCTCACGCTAACCAGCGCGTTATGTGATTTGCTCACGGATGCCGCCGCGCCCGAGCGCTTCGTCGGCGTGTCCATGCTTCCGCCGTTTTCCGAAACCACTTTAGCCGAACTGGTTAAGCTTGATAGCACCGATCCCAACGTATTCGCCACGGTCGAGTCGCTGTTTGAGTCCTTTGGCCTCAAAATTGCCACCGTTGGAGATGCCCCCGCCGGGGTGCTCGTCCGCGCGGTTGCATGTTTGGTCAACGAATCCTATAATGCTTTGCAAGAGGGTGTAGCCCCCGCCGCCGACATCGACACCGCCATGAAGCTCGGCGTCAATTACCCCCACGGCCCCATTGCGTGGGGTCAAAGAATCGGCTTGGCCAGAGTAGAAGCTATCATGGACGGCCTCTACAATTGGTTCCACGAAGACCGCTACAGAGCCACGCCGCTGTTAAGAAGAGCCGCCCGAATGTAGGGGCGGATGGCAATCCGCCCGCGTTCGCGCTCCGCAGAATCTCGAAGCCCCCTCACCAACGGCAAACCCCTTGCCCTTGACGAGAGCACTTCACCAAGATTCTGGAGGGAATCATGTATTCAAAATTCTTATTGTTACTCGCGGCCCTTTTCGCCGCAACACTTTGGTTTGGTTGTGATGATGAGATTGATCGGTCAACTGCTGAGCCGGACGTCTATCTAAATGTTCGCGTTGCCTCAGGCACGGATACGTTCCTTTATGTCCCAGGCCCGTCGCAGCCGTTGATTCCTGACACGCTCATAGTATCGGCGAGAACACGATCAGGTTTGCCAATTAGCGGTCAAAGGATCTCCGTACTTGCAAGCCCGTTTGATAATCTGAACATGTCCTACGCAAACGATTTACTGAGAGACACGACTGACATGAACGGCCAAGTGCTGATTACTCTGCATCCGTTAATCGGAAACGGCGAATCAAATCTATGTGCTGAATTGCTCGGTGTTTCTGAGTGTCTGAAATGGAGCTGGGCTCCAGTTTACGATCCGATAAATGTTACTGCGTCCGCAGACACTATTTACGCATTGGACGGTGATGGGTGCTATGTAACGTTGTATTGTCGTCCGTGGCTTGATTTTCAGATTGAAGCAAGCGAAGGATTGGTTAGCACTGTACCGCCAACCCAGTTCAATTTGCCAGTTGACGTAGGCTGGGTGTTCACAGATTACTTTGGTCCCGCTGTCGCAAGGATCAGCTATGTTTGGGACTCGATTGTCTTTAAGGATAGTGTAAGAATCTTTGCACGCCAATTCGACTTCGCCACATTCTCCGCTGACTTCGAGCTGTTCCCTGACACGGTTTATGCGGATCAAGAGTGGATCCAACCGATGTTACAAGTTCACATCTTGAGCAACGGTACAATTCCGGTGCCCGGTTTACAGTTTCCCTATGGTTTAACTTCTCCATTTGGCAGTATCCCTCCATTTGGAAATATCGGACCAACCGACGAAAATGGTTTTGCAGAAACAGAGCTGCCCCTGAATGTCGGTTCCACTGAGTGGACCTATTGCGTTTACATTTCCGCATTCGCATCGTATGACACCGTCTGTGTTACGCTGATTCACTAATATTCGTTTTCAGGGGCGGCGTCAACGCCGCCCCTGAATCAACCTCACGGATTCCCCCGAAGCCCCCTCACCAACGGCAAACCCCTTGCCCTTGACGAGAGCACTTCACCAAGATTCTGGAGGGAATCATGTATTCAAAGTATTTATTTGTAACCATTGCCTCGCTTCTCGCTACAATTGTTGTTGGATGTTCGGAGCCAACGGATTGTAAGTTTGACTTTTACGAATCAATCCAAATTGTCACAGGCACACCAAACGACACGTTATTGTTTCTGCCCGGCGACTCGGCCTCGACAACCGTTACAGTGATCGTCACCGACGCAAGTGGTCAAGCATTTCCTGGTCAAAAAGTTGACATCTCATTGTCCAATCCAAGCCTTGGGGTGATTGAGTTTACTGATCTCGAATTGATGGATACAACCAACGCCTCAGGTCGTGTCAATGCAATGTTTCGTTCGTTTGGTATCGAAGGTCAGACTATTATTGCGGCAACTACCGGCGGTTTAGTAGCTACTGACACCCTTATCATCCGCGAAGCTCCTCAAGCTATCACGTCCGTCACGTTTGTGACCGATTGCGACAGCTTAATCGCCTTGCCAGATCGCCCTGATAGTTGTGAGATTTGTGCAACAGTACGAGATGCAAACAACCAACCCGTTGCCGGTATTGCGATAAATTTGTTTGCAACTGGTGGAAGATTCACAGTCCCGCCTGCCACAGACGCAAATGGACGCACTTGCTTCTATATGTATCTGCGCGACGGTAATTTTGGATACGATTGTGTAATCGTCTATTCAGACAGCATCTGTTTCTATATGCCGGGTTGAGTTCCCTTTTCCTATTTCAAATTTCCTATTTCAATTTTTAGATACCGAGGTCCCATGAAGAAACTTCTCCCCATCCTTCTCCTGATTGCCGCATTCTCTGTCGGTTGCCTGAACGTGCAGACCAAAACCTACACCTTCAAGCTCAACCCCGACGGCACCGGCTCAGGCTCCATCTTCTTCTACAACATTCATTCGAGTGACGAAGAAGAACGCGACGTCTCCTTCAAAGATTTCGGCACACTCGTGACCGACTATCTCGAAGGCCAAACGTTTGAAGGCGAGAACACCGATTGGACCATTACAAGCAAAGATCTCTTCGAGCAAGACGGCGTCCTCTGCGGTAAAGTCGAGTTCACGTTTGCCGAAATGGGCGCGGCCAAGCTCTATCGCACCGCCGATTGCAATTGCGCACCGATTCTGTTGCTCCCCGGCGCCATCGACGAAACCCTAATGGAACACAACGGCGAAGGCGTGGCCCTCGGTGATGCCGAAGTCGTCGAGTGGAAACCCGACGTCAAAGAGATCACCTACAAAACCGAAGTCACCTCCGACGTTGAAAATGTTCGTAACTTAGTCGAACAATACAACAACTGGAAAAAAACGAAAAAGTAGCTGTAGGGGCGGCGCACATTGCGCTGACGCAGTTGCAAGAAACTCGTGCTTCGCCGTTGTGGGCCTCCAGGCCCGCAATGGCGACCCAAGAGAATCCCGAAGCCCCCTCGCCGACGGTCATAAAACCCTCGACGAGAGCACTTCAACCAAGATTCTGGAGGGAATCATGTATTCAAAATTCTTATTACTACTCACGACACTCATCGCTGCGGCAACCCTATGGACAAGCTGCGATGATGACCAAGATGCACCGAGGCCACCGCGTCCACCACATTATGACGTTGGCTCAATCCAAATTGTCACAGGCGTACCGAACGACACACTGTATTTCGCACCCGGTGATTCAGCATCAACAACAGTAACGGTTATTGTTACGAATCGACAGGGACTTGCTTACCCCGGTGTGCCTGTTGATCTCGTTCTGGCCAATGCTACTGTTGGAGCATTGGAGTTTACGGACTCAAGCCTTGTTGACACAACAAATCAACTTGGCCGTGTATTAGCGACGTATCGATGTGATGGAATAGCGCATGATCAAATTATCGCGGCAACAGCAGGCGATAGCACAGCGCAGCGATTCTTAGTCATTCGCCAATCAGACTTCCCCGTAAACAACCTTACGTTGACGGCGACGCCATCAATAGTGATTGCCGATTCAGGTGAAATAGGTCAGACGATGATTACAGCGGTGGTACGAGACGGCCTAAATGTGGGCATCGCAAATGTACTTCTTGATGTTACCACATTCGGAGGAACCGTAATTGGCGTGACTCCTACTGACTCAACAGGTCGCACAACCTTCTTTTGGAATTTCTACAACGAGTTCGGCGTATTCACAATTCGCGCACAGGCAGGCTCCCTCCGCGACTCCATCATGGTCGAAGTTCGCTTACGCGAACATGAACCCGAACCTTACGCAGGTGAGTACATTGTCACTTCGTCATTTCCGGCTGACACGCTCTGGTTCTTGCCCGGGGACTCAACATACGCGCCCTTTGTGGTAAACGTTTACGACACACTCGGTCAACCCGCTCCCGGCGTGCGAGTTGATTTTGTACTGGCCAACCCATCAATTGGGCAAATTGAGTTCTCCAACAACTATCTCCGGGATACCACGAATACATTTGGTGCAGTTCACTGCGACTTTAGATCCTACGCTGTTGCAGGCGATCAAATTATCTTCCCCTGCGTGCGCGATAGCTGCGCTCCAATATTTTTTGCCATTCGTGAACTCCCGTCCGAACCCCCGCAAGTAAACATTCACACCATTCCGGCTCTCGTGCGCGTGGACTCCAACACCGTCGGTGAAGCATTCATTGTTGTAACGGCACTCGATGAAAACGGAATTCTTCTGCCGAATGTAACTCCAACTCTTACAGTCGAAGTAGGTGAATTCGATCCGCCTCCGCCCACAGATGCCAACGGCCAATCGCAAACGACATGGCGCTTCTTCAATAACTTTGGCGCCTTCCAAGTCACCACCTCCATAGAGTACAACGGCCAAACAGCAAGGGACAGTACGTTAATCAACGTGCTCTACGGACCATAAGACTTCACTTTCAAATGCAATGAAAAGCGGGGCGAACCATTTCGGTTCGCCCCGCTTCATTTTCTGATTTCCCCCAGTCCTCTGGGGGGACAAAGGGGGGTAAAATTTATGGCTGAATGAGAATCTTAAACTCTCGTGTCAGCGCAACGTTGCCTACTTCTCAAGTGGGTTATTTCATTAGCACCATCTTCTTATCCGCCGCAAACGAACCTGCGTTCAGGCGATAGAAATAGACACCTGACGAGAGGGCGCTAGCATCAAAATTCACCACATGCGTTCCCGCATTCAAATTGCCGTTAACTAACATCGTAACCAACTGACCGGAGATATTGTAGATGGTCAGCGTCACGTTCGTTGCTTCGGCTAAATCAAACTGGATGTTCGTCTGCGCATTGAACGGATTCGGATAGTTCTGATGCAGCGCGTAGTTAGTTGCAGCTGCTTGCCCAACGGGATCTCCCGGCTCACTCGCCGGGCGGATGGACGGCAACTGATAACCATCTGTCAACGTGAGCATGAATGCCACAATGGCATCAACTTCTTCACTCGTCAGACCAAGGTCGCCTAATTCATCCTCATTGACATTCATTGCTACTTCCGGCGGACCCCAATCACCTGTATCACGCATATTGTAAAAGTCTACAACTTCTGTCAGCGACTCAAACAGGCCATTGTGCATGTACGGTGGTGTCACGGCAATATTTCGAAGTGTTGGTACCTTGAACTTGCCATTCTCAGCCGGATCACCCAGACTTCCGCCTAAGCCATAGTCAATGAAATCCATGCCACCGGGATTAAACTTGCGCGGCATTGCCAGAAATGGATTGTCCCAGTTCTTTGGTACACCTAAATTGTCATAGGAGAAATCTGTGAGCAGCGGATGCTCGCTGTACGGACCCGCCGTTGAGGGATGACAGGCCGCGCAATTCCCGGCCATTGGATCGTTGTAAAGCTCGAGTCCCGACATCTCCTGCTCAGTCAATATTGCCATATCCGCCAAATAGTAGTCGTATTTCGACGTGAATTGATTAAGTTCCGAAGTGGACTCAAAGGCAGCAATAGCTGCAGCAACATTGTCATAGGCCATATTCACATTGTCAAATGCGTCAGGGCCATAGACCTCCATGAACAAATCTGAGTACTCAGATTGCTCAACTTTGGTCACCACATGCCGCTTGTTCGGGTTGTTCATCTCCAGAATGTTCAGAAACGGGCCTTTGGCTTGCTCTGTTAAGTTCGCGGCTCGGCCATCCCAGAACTGACCACCGATATACATCTCTTCTGTCTCGTCCCAATAGAAGTCAGGACTGAAAGCCATATAAGCTGCCGAAGGCGAGTTGCGGTTGCCGAAACGGTGTTTCATGATTCCCATGGATACAGGCAAGTTAATGTCGGGATCGGCAAACCCTGCTGACGGGTGGTGGCAACTTGCGCAAGCCTGCCCCGGTGGAGTGGACAGATTCGTGTCAAAGTATAGAAAACGACCCAACTCCTCGATTGGAGTGAAGGACATTGCTTGACCCGGCAATCCCACCGTTAACGTCACAATCATGAGTGAAAACATAAATAAACGAAGCATAATAATCTCCTTTTGCCTATCTGGCAACCCCTTGGGCAAGGGTGTGGACAAATCTGATTGATTTCATCCGCATTCTACAGTTGCCAAACAAGATGCTAAGCAGTGAAATCACATGAAAGAGTATAAAACTTCGTTATCATCAACAATGACTCGAATCATGACTTCTCTTGACCAAGATCAAGTCAAAGCCGGGCCACTAATGTTCCTTCACGATTTTCAAGGCTTTGCCCAACCGAATGATGTTCCGGTCAACTGATAGGACTCCTCTCTCCGCTAATTTCTTTAAGGTTCGTGAAAGAGTTTCAGGTGATATTCCAATCAACTCTGCTATCTCCGAGCGCAGCAGTGTCCTGTGGTTACCACGTCCACCAGTCAATATTTCCCCTTGCTCGTTGGCCAGCCGCTGCAGAATTCGCATTGTATGCTTCTGCGCTGACTCCTGTGAATCCTGTAGCCACAGCTCCTCCGATTCTCGAAGCTCATCACACAACAGCCTTACAAAATGCTGCGCGAGCTTCATGTTTGACTGAATGGCTGTCAAAAAGCTATCCCGTGGAATCGCACACACGGTGCATTCCTGCAACGCTTCTGCTGTCGCCGCATAGTCTTCATCGGTGAGCACTGCTCTATAGCCAAACACGTCACCGGGTCCAAGTAGTCTAAGCACGACGGGCTTCTCCCCCGCACCGGTCTTGGTCAGCTTAACCGCTCCCGCATGAATGTAAAACACGTAGATAGCCGGGTCTCCCTCTTGAAAGATCAGTTGGCGCGAAGGATAGTGTCGATGAATGCGCGGTTTGCGACTCCGCTCAGCATCTGCGTAAAAACCCAAACACAGAGGTTCTCCCTCTAACCCTTTGCAGAGTTTACATCGCTCGTCTAACTCTTGGAATTGCTTTGTCATTCTTCTGTCTAATTACAAAATTCACGGAATCGCGTTCTCCAAATATAGCAAACGCTTGCCAATAAGCAACAGCCCAAGAAACTAAGCGGGGCGAACCATTCGGTTCGCCCCGCTTACTATTTCACGCCCTTGCGTCAGCGCAAGAGGTGCGTAACACGCACTTACTTCATCAAAACCATCTTCATCGTCGAGGTGAACTCGCCTGCCGTCAAGCGATAGAGATACACACCGCTCGTAAGATTTGCGCCGTCAAAAGTCACGGTGTGCGAACCCGCATTAAGATTGCCGTTCACAGGCGTTGCGACTTCTTGACCGGCCACGTTGTAAACTGTCAGGTTTACAAGTGAGTTTTCTATCAGGTCAAAGCGGATCGAAGTCTCCGGATTGAACGGGTTTGGATAGTTCTGATGCAAAGCGAATTCCGTTACAAGCGAATTGCCGCTTCTTGGCGTGGCGGATTCAGTAGCCAGAACTTCGCGCTCGCCATTCACCGAAACCACGGACAGCTCATACTGATAAGTTTCGTCGTTTGTAACGTCGCTATCCGTGTACCGATAAGTTGAACCGGACTCGCTGTTGCGAGCGGTAATCTGCACAATGGTCTCACCGTCACGTTTGAGTTCAAATCTGTCGAGTTCGGCTTCCGAAGCTGTACTCCAATTGAGCTGTACCTCACCATTTCCCGCAACTGCGTCAAATCCGTTGAACTCAATCGGCAACGGCCCGTCAATTGTACCAGTAGAATTGCCCGCTGCCCAATTCACAAGATCTGCACACGTCGGATGCGTCAATACAAATCCCATTACAGTGTCGCCTTGAGTTCCTGAAAACGGAGTGGCCGCGATAAAGATAATCGAGTCTCCATCATTGCCGTCTCCGTTGCTCATTACGGACCACCCATCTGAGTGCGCGAGATTGGTGACTGATCCCGTTGTACCTTCGCAGAAGTTTGTGAATGCAAGCCGGTCAATACAACCGCTAACGTGTCTCAACAAATACACCCAGTCCGGCGGACCAAATTGCACAACTTCGATCGTTGCAAGCGGCGGCTCGGTACAGCAAAAGCCTTCATCAAATGGAGTGCAGTGGCGGTACTGCCCCACAGCCGCAAACTGAACTTCGGATTCTGTCCATGCAGCCGCAACTCCTGTCCAGCATGAACCGTAATCGCACTTCTCAATAGAGTTGCCTGCATTGTTACCGGCCAAGTCAGGGAATGGAACGCTAAGTGAGCCATCTACAAAGATACCGCCAGATGCGGCTGTGTAAAGAGCAAGGTTGTCACCGCCGTTTGCCAATGTCCAAGTTCCCGATATCGTGGAACAAATTACCTCACCGGTTATTCCCGGCAAGTTTACACGCGAGAGAATCTTGTATCCATTGAGGAATGTGTTAGCCGGAACACGGATCGCGCCCTCGCCGCCATTCGCCGGATACACGTCATCATCCAAAAGCACCCAGCCGGAAATATCAATCGGGCTGCCCGTTGTGTTTAAGATTTCAACCCATTCAGCATCAGTCGAGGCTGTGTCGTCGTACATGATCTCGGTAATCACAACGTCACATGGTTGAATTACTTGACCAACCGTGAATGTGCAAGAATCCGGCGCCATCGGATTGCCGGAAATATCTTGTACTCCTGAAACAATCACTGTGTAATTGTTGTTTGGCAATGGTGGATCAAAAGCTAAATGCACGAGCGTCGGATTTGAATTGTCCAGCGTGGCCGTGTCCGGAACAAAGTTACCCGGAATGATGAGATAGTTGCTCTCGGTTTCTGCCGAAGCCTCATGCAGGCTTTCGCTGAAAACAATGTCAATGTTCTGG
>Ga0154020_10006482_pt1 | contig 13704 bp, 18 predicted proteins | sample Klosneuvirus_201_FD_109709 | JGI IMG/M metagenome (GOLD analysis project Ga0154020, IMG submission 109709) | Active sludge microbial communities from wastewater, Klosterneuburg, Austria - Klosneuvirus_20160825_MG | ecosystem: Engineered > WWTP > Aerobic digester > Activated sludge | place... | reverse complement strand
TGTTCGAAGTCGTCGGTAAAGTGCGTTCGCTCATTGCTGCGCCGCTCGTGCACCGCCGCGTGTGTGTTGGAGCGCACCTCCACAGGTGCCACGCGTTCGATCGCATCTTGCACGGCATCCTGCATCAGCTGTCGGCGCAGGGCATCGTTGCGCCGATGTTGGATGTCCAGTCGGTTGGTCGCGAGCCGTGCCGCATGGCCCGTGGCCAATTGGCCAACTTGGGCATGGAGGTCGCAGCACACAAGGAGCAGAAGGAGCAGGAGGGAGGTGCGCATGGGTTCAGGGTATGTCGGTCAAGTGGCCGTTCGTTCGCAGCCGTTGCAATGCACGATCGCGGATCTGGCGCACGCGTTCGCCGCTGATCCCGAGCGCATCGCCGATGGCGCGCAAACTGGGTTCCGCCTCGCCATCCAATCCATAATAGCGGCGGAGCAACTGCTGGTCCTGCATCGGCAAGGCATGCAGGGCGCGTTCCAGCGCACGGTGCGCCGAGTGCTGTACGGCCGGCCCATCGGTGGGTATGGCGTCAGCTGCCGCCAATCCTTCCGATACACGGTCCTGGGTGATCGGGTGCGGGGTGTCCAGTCCGATCGGGTATGCATCCACTTGGAGCAGCTGAATGATCAGGTCGCTTTCGATCCCCGCGCATTCCGCGATCTCGTGCAAGGCGGGTTCGCGTTCGAGTTGCTGTGCCAATTTGGTCCTGACAACGCGCAAATGGCGCAATTGCTGCACGCGTTTTCCGGGCAATCGAATGATGCGCCCGTGGTTGGTGAGCGCCGCAAGGATGGGTCGGCGGACCCACCAGACGGCATGGCTGATGAAGCGGAAACCGCGTGCCGGGTCGAAGCGGTCCACGGCCTCCAGCAGGCCCCTGTTCCCCTCCGCGATAAGGTCCACCAACGCGAGGCCGCGGTGCTGGTATTGCTTGGCGACGGCCACCACGAAGCGGAGGTTGGCGAGGACCAGCTTCTCGCGTGCACCCGCATCGCCATTCCTAGCCTGCACGGCGACCGCGTACTCTTCTGCGATACTGAGCAATGGTGTGCGGCCGATGGCACGGAGGTGCAGCGCCAACGAGCGATCATGCCGAGGCCCGAAGGTGATCGCGGCCTGCCTGCCGACACAGAGCTTGTTGCGGCTGCTCATAGGTGGCGCGCTAAACGGTCCAACAAGCGGATCTCGAAGTTCAACACGTTCCCGATCCCCTGCCCCGCGATGCGATCGAGTATGCGGTCCACCAAGCGTTGGGTGTTGGCGCCATCCGGCGCGTAGTGCTCCTTCTTCATGGCGAGGCTCACCGTGTGGTAGGCGTCGGTGGACTTCTTGTCGGTGGATCGCATGGCACAGGCACCCGGTACGCCCAACAAGTGCGCATCCAGCTCGAGCACCAACATGTGGCACTTCTGCTGGGTGGCGTAGTGCATGATCGAGGCCGGTGTGATCGTCTCGTCATCCGTGGCGAAGAGGATGCTCGATGGTGTGGTGTGGAGGCGGTACAGCTCTTGGTCGTGCGCCTCCATGAGGCGCACCATCTGGTGCACATGGAGTCCCTTTTTGGAAGAGACCAGATACAAGCGGGGGCGTGGTGTGTTCATCATGTATCGGGTAATGTCCTTTTCCGCGAAGGGTTACCCGTGCCGGAACGGAACGACCCGGATCGGTGGGATCCGGGTCGTATACCATCGGGAGTTCGGCGATCAGGACCGTCCGGCCCCGCGCCAATGCTCCCAGATCACCACCATGGCGAGCGTATCCAACTTGCAGTAGATGCGGAGTGCTTCGCGTAACAGTGCCTTCTTCGCGGGATCGTTCTTGGCCAGGCCGTAGAGCATGTGCGCGGTGGTATCCGGTAGGCTACGATGCAATTGTGATAACGAGGTGGAATGCGCCCACGAAAAAGCCCCGCCGCTTCGGGTCAGGGCTTGATCATCAAGTGCCCAGAAGGACTCGAACGTATTTGACAAGCATTGTTCCACTTATTTTAATCCTTCTTAGATTGCATCCTCATCTAAGATATATTTGGGATGGCAAGTTGTACAGGAAAGAGGTCGGACAAAAGCTATGCGTGTGGAAGCCCTTTGTTAAGGTGTAAGAAGTGCGGAAATGTGGGATGTGACAAGCCCAAAAGTGGGGTGTGCACGAGCCAAGGATTTATTTCAGGCAGTTGTGCGAAGTGTAGGAGTTCTGAGAAAGTTTCGATCTGAGAACATGGTTTTGCTTGTGTAGGCTTCCCCAAAGTTCGGCCGCTCATTGCTGGAGGTGAAAACTTCCTTGGCCCCGCGGCTACTTGCAACCTTTAGTAGCCATGAGAAAGAGCAAATTCACCGAGCACCAGATTGACTCGAGCCTCAAGCAACGTGAGGCGGGCGTGAATGTGGCCGGTCTGGGCCGGGAGCACGGAATTGGCAAATATTACGGCACCTTGGATCTTTTTGCGCAGATGTTCTATATTCGGGATAGACTAATAGAGTTACACTGACATGGGATATTGCAAGAAGTGCAAAACGGCCTTAATACGATGCAATGACTGTAATGGAAGCGGTAAGAAAGCAGGAAGCAGGTGTGTGAAGTGTGCAGGTAGTGGTCAGCTTTGTCACGTGCATGGCGCAGACAATGGGAACTGACCATGTCACAATGGAATCGGTTTGACCTAACGGATTTGCGGTCTTGAGAACAGAGTTTCGAGGACACTCCGTGATGCACAAGGATAATTCGTTACTTAACAACCCAAAACGAAAGGACAATGGCTAGCAGATCATGCGCAGAATGCGGCAAGGACAAAGATGTTTCCGGAGGCAAGATTTGCGAGAAGGGTCACTTCATCTGCAAGAGCTGTGTATATAAGGGAAGTGACCTGCTCTTCACACACAAGAAGTCGCAATGCCCCGTTTGCAAGACTCGTCTGACGTAGAGCTGTCTGCGAGGTAATTAGGTGGTAGGGCGCAGGAAAGGTGGCGATCATTGCATTTCTGAACGATACCATGAAAAAGACCTACCACTTCAGTATCAGCAAGAGCTGGTGACTTTGCTATGGGTGGAGCAAAATGCTAATACTTACTGCTTATCTGAATCCGTTGATAACTTCATTGATTTCACGAAGCCCTTCGGCGATACCATCACTCCATTCCCAACCAAGTGCGCGTCCCATGATGTAGGCGGTGAAACCAAGGTAAATCCCCAGCAACATAACTGCACTACTGAGTCCCATTTTGGGTTTGGCGATGTAGATGATAAAGGCGACTATCGTTAGTAGGAAGAGCAGGATCCGCAACTCGGAGACGTTCAGCACTGTCTCAGGATTCATGTGAATTGGTCCAAATATCAAGGTGAACAGAAAGAGCGGAAATCCAAGTGCGAAGCACACATCGAATATGTTGCTTCCGAGAGCATTGGACACGGCATCATCGTAATTTCCCTTCTTCGCATCCTTCATTGAAAGAATGGTGTCAGGTACACTGGTCGCCGCACTAGCGAGGATTAATGCGACAAAGTAGATCGGCACGCTCAGACCACCACCGAGCCACTCACAGCTCTTTACGAGCAACATACAAGCACCACCAATGATCAACATCGAGAAGAGCAACATGGACCACGCACTCCAGGTGCCAATGCGATCCTTGACAAAGATGGGTTCGAGATTCAAGGTTATCAGGTTCATACCCAATGACCTTCTGCCCGAATTCACCTTCTCCTCTTCCTCTAGCACTTCCACTTCAACTTCCCCAACTGCATCAACTTGCCTCTTCATCGAAGTAAGCATAAAGGTTACGTAAGCAGCATAAAGACCCATCAAAATGGCTCCATGCCACCAATTCAAAGCATCACCCCCGAGCAGGAAAATGAGGACGAACTCACACGCAAGCAACGATAGACCATCACGAAGGATAACCTTGCGTGAGACTTCAACATGGCGACTTACCCCTTGCATGACAACGACGAGAATAACAACAGCTGGAATGATCATCCCGTTGAAAATTGCACTACCAGCTGTGGTCCCGATACCACCAGCAAATCCATCCGTGTCCTTAAGCAGAAAAAGAAAGAACAGAGTGGTGAACAATTCTGGCATCGACGATCCGATAGCGTTGATCGTGGCACCACGAACGCCTTCACTCATGCCGCGACCGAGATGTTCCGAAGCTGCTTCGAATCCATCGCTCGCACGCCAGATGATCAGACAGCAGAATACAATGAGAAGTATGGAAATCAGTATCATGCAATCTTAGTTTAGTTTGTTCATGTATTTGCTATAGAAACGACCGCTACGCGACCGCCTTCCTCAGGTGAGAAGAGTAATTTTCTGCCCTCGGTCAGGTCCACCATCTGTCCGATAGGTATTTCCTTGTTCGCCGTGAGGTCTTTCAGGGCAGGTAGTCCCGAATTGACAAATACCCATGCACCATTGTGCAAGGCAAAGTAGCCCACCATCGCCTTTTCTGCTTGCTTGATCGTCTCGTTCCGAATGATGTTACGGTTCACATGCCACATGTGTAATGTGGACTGAGGGTAGACCACCAGCCTTATGTTGTCCGGTTTCCATACATCGCCGCGGAAACGGTAGAAGAAGTCAAGTACAGGTATGGTCTTCGTGTACTTAGTGTTGCAGAATGGACAGGTCGTGTCCTTGGTATTGTTGTAAATGAACCACTTCTGCTCGCAATTGGGATTACTGCACTGAAGCCTGAGGTCAGTGGTCTTGATCAATGCCTCCTCCCACATGACGGCAGGTGGACGGTCCATAGGGGAGTGCAAGCCCTTGACAAAAGCTTGTTCAAAGAGATCTTTCAAATACGGGCCCGCAATTGTATATGGTGTCTTGGTCAAATCAGTCCAAGGCCTTAGCTTCTGAATACCATCCTCACCATACTCCCGCTTGAAATTTCGGTTGCTTGCATCTGTAGGATGCTCTACAAAGAGCGCCTTCTCTCCCATTAGCAATAAGTCCTCGTCCTCTGATTCCAATGGGCCAAAGAACTTTCCGCCCCGAAGCGGATGGCGATAGAAGAGGTACATGTAAATGAGCACCGATAGCGCATGAAGGTCTGTTAGCCGGTTCGGGAGCTTTCTAAGTGGGTCTGTCTTTGACAAGTGCTTCGTTGCTAGCACCTCGGGAGCAATGAAATCTGCTGTACCAATCACATCTGGAGGATATAGACCAGGCACCACTAGTCCATCTATATCGATTATCGACGCGCTTTGGGTAACAGGGTCTATCAGGACATTCTTGTAGGAAAGATCGGAATGTGCGAGACCTGCTGCATGCATGCGCTTAACTCCACGGGCAATGTTGACACATATTTGAAAGTAGCTTAACCAATCGCCCAATTCCGATGCATCCAGCTTGGTGCGTGAACTATTAACTCGAAACCTGGCACTAGCAAACCATTTACCCTCCTTCTCCTTGCCCCGAAGTAAGTCGTTTCCAGCATAACCTTTGGCAAAGAAGAAGTTCTTGCTATAACAGGGAACAATGATCCCTATACGTTTGTTATGCTCCACCACATCAGTCGGCCATGCATAGAGACTTTTGTAGAACTCACCTCCATCTCTATTGAAGAAACTGTCGTAGTACTTCGTTGTGATGTTCTTGAGCCGTTCCTTGGAATTGAAATCTTGAGCGTCACGATAGAAGGCTACGACATAGGACTTATCAGGACTGAAAAAAACATCTTTCATTCCACCCCGCATTGGTTCGCCATTATCGTTGTATTGATAAGTGCGGGTGTTGTCCTGAATGGACCTTACTGTGATAGTGCTCATTTTGCTCTGACCTGATCAGAGGATGATAGCCAATGTTCTGTCATCATGATTGCCGGGGCTCCAGAAATCCATCCAATCCGACAACTGCTTTGCTGATTCCGGCGATACATGCTCCAAATCAACCGCTACATTCTGTTCGTTAGCACCTTTGAGGTCTTCGATGAAGGCTAGCCAGCGCTCATGCTTCTGCAGGTTGGCCTCAACCTCGAATTTGGGATCATAGATCCCGTCAGTCATGAGAAAAAGGTAAGAGAAGTCGTCCACTATTCTGAAGTTGAAACGGGTGGGCATAACCTCCTCTTTGCGAAAGATCTCCGCTTGAGTGATGAAGCGTGTGCCACCACCGAATTCACCCACATCCAGCCAATTCAGCAGGTCGGTGCTGGTGCAATCCTTGTTCACGATCGCGATAGGGCAGTCACCAACTCCAAAGGTCATCAGCACATACTGTTCACCGAAGCGTTTGAAGAGTGCAAAGATCAACGTGCTGTGGTAATGCTCGATTGCTGCTTTGGTCTTGTTGGTATTGAACTTTTCCGGATGAGCCTCTCGTGTGGCATCCGCTACCTCCTCAATGTGGGTGAAGGCGTACCGCACGCCCTTATAAAGGCACTTCTTGGACATGGCCTCTATGGTTGCGAGGTCAACACTGGCAGCATTGGATAAATGGGATTCCAATTGCTCGGTCAATGCACTTAATTCAAGTAAGGCATCATCGGAAGAAAAGTATTGGATCACAGCATTGCAGGCAAGTTTCGAGCCTTCCCTCGAAAGCGGATAACTCCCGGCGCCATCGCTAACAGCCACCATGCTCCAACCCGTGCCGTTGACGCCATACGCATAATCATCATCACGAAATGAGCCAACGTTGGCGTGGCTCCTACCTCGCTTGGAGGCCACAACTATCCGCTTATCGCCGAGTGACGCAGTCTCTGCAACTTGGTCAGCCTTCCAAGATGGGTCGCGCACATCGCTCGGAAGATCCTTCCATAGGGAACGTGGATCGGGATTGATGAGGAAGGGGATCGCTTTCTCATGTATAGGATCATCCTCTCCTTCCTCCGCTAGTCTAAATCGCAGAACCACCATATAATCGCCGCTCGTGGAAGGTGTTCCGTTGATTACACTTGCATTCCGGTCAAAAGCAAGCCCCAAGTCTTCGAGTCCGACGAGTTCAAAGTGGCTTAGGTCCTCCAATCCGAGTTCCTTCCTATTTATGATCGCCGAGTACGGTTTACCGACAGTGGCGTTAGGCATAGGGATCTGTAACTGATGAATATTCTTAACTCTGACCGCTGTCTTCCATCTCATACTCAAGGTATCTTGTAATTCCTTAATTCGTGCTACGGCATCTACGATCTCCGGCCTTTCCGCGAATTCTTGGAGCATGACATTTCCATCCCCTGCAACCAAATCACCGCGGGCTGCGAGAAGGCGATTGAGAAAGGAGATATGGTCGGCTGCAGTAGCGATCATCCTTGGGCCCGATTGACATCGAATCCGCCAGTACCAGAACCATAGCTCCCTATGTTGCCACACCACGGACAGGTGCTATCTGCTTCATGGCCGATACAGTGCACCTTACCACATTGACATACCGCGAAAGCAAACTGGTTGCCACAACTCGGGCAGGTGGGTGCCCCCATCAGTTCCTGGGTGTTCACCTTATTGTTCGCACCGGTCTCATCAGAAAGCGAGAAATAAGAATCATCCACCTCAAAGGCACCCACAAGTCGAAACCCCTTGGTGGCAAAAGCAAGCCCACCAAGGTTCTGCTCGGTTACCTGCTGCTGGTACTTTATTAGGTATGGCCGTTTGGTATTGCTGCATTTGCAGGTAAGTACCACGAAATTGTCATCGATCATTTCTCCTATGGGTAGTGCCTTTTCGAAGTTGGCCTTGGTGACCTTGTCCCCATCGAATCGGCCTACATCAAATATATCGGACCCAGCATCCACGCTCTCGCTATTCGTCTTGATTGAGTCCGTGACCCACTTGAAAAATTCTGCGTATGCTGCAGAATCTGTGTTGTCGAATTCGAGCACATCGCCCGTCAATTGACGAAGTATCGAAAGGTCCGCAGTCCCTCCCATGGAAACAGCCACCAAGTTGGCAGTACGAGCCCAGTTGCTCTTCCACTCCTGAATGGCAATCGCAGTATCATCCGTGGGGCTACCATCGGTAAAGAGGTATACGATGGGTTTCCAATCCCCCTTGGACTCTGATGTAGTTTTCTTGATGTTGGAGCGCAACTCGTACATCAGGTGGCCCAGACCTTTGCTCAACGATGTCCCTCCACCAATTGGAAACTTGGGTGGGTAGAAGCTGACCAGGTCCTGAAGCGGGGTCAGGGTCTTTGCCTGTCCCGCAAAAATGACGATTGATACCCAAACGGTCTCAATGGCAATTGCATCAGTCTTGAGTTGCTGTATGATAGTGGCGATCCCTTCCTCCACCTTTTTGATAGGTGTACCTACCATGGATTCGGAGACATCGATCAGAAAGTAGATAGGTAATCTTCTCATTGTTCTAAACCGCTCTGGTTCTTGCCTTAGTGTAGTGCCTACATCTATGCATGTCACACTATTTGTATGACGTTTGTTGGCGGAGGAGGAAGGGCGATGACACCCGTGGTTCCCATGCTCTTGTTGCCTTGTTCGATGGTATCGGATACCCACAAAAAGAATTTCTTGAGCGTGGAACTATCAGCCACATCAAGATGCACTACAGTATCACATAACTCCTTGAGAATGCTGTCATCAGCCAATGTGCCGGCCGCACAACCTATGATGGTACCGAAGTTTAGAGCCTTGATCCTAGGCGCTATTTCGCGATAGAGCATGATATCGCTGGGCTTACCATCGGTAAATATGAAGAGCAGAGGTCGCCAATCTCCCTTTTGCTCGGCTGTTCCCTTTCGCACTTCGGACACCACCTTGTCGTGGAGGTGCTCGAGGCCCTTCCCAGTGAAAGTAGGTCCACTGGGAGGGCATGTGATCTCGGGCAACTGGAAAGACGGAAGCTCGGTCAGCGGCACGATTTCCCGCACTTCCCTATCGAAAGTGATGATGCTGACCCAAAGTGACTCGGAGGCTTGTGCATCCGACCTTAGCGCACCGATCATTCCACTCAGCGCGTTGTTGAGCGCTTGGATAGGCTCACCGTTCATAGATCCCGACGTGTCTATCAGGAAATATACCGGCAGTCTTCTCATGGCAGTGGTCAGCTAAGCAGGCCGTCCAATGAAGCAGGAAAGTCTTTTGCCTTCGACTTCAAATGCACAAGTAGCCTGCGCTCTAGTGCGTCGAGCTGCCCATCACCTTGTACCTTGGCTTTAAGCCAGCTCGCCTCATCCGTGTCGATTACGCCTGGAGAAGATTCATCCTCGAGCAGGAAGCTGGTGATCGCCTCGACGAAAAGGTCTCCCCAAGAAGCGTGGTTCTCCTTACCGCTTACAGCGTCATTCAGTGCGAAGAGCATCTCTGCCTCCTCCTTATCGATCGAACCATCCTCATAGAGGGCAGTCCTCAACGCGATCACTTCTCCTGCGTCAATCACCCCATCAGCGAGGATATCCGCTTGTAGCTTTTTCAAATCACTCATGTTAGTTTGTTTTGTTGGTTGAATTGGATCGAAACTATCTAAACCACAATGTTCAACTCCGACGGTGGCGGGGGCAGTTCATTGAAGCTCGTCACTTCATGGCCAGCCTCTTCGACCTTGGTCGAAGACACTCCGATAGATGCGCTCACCCATTGGAAGAACTTTTGCATGGTAGCGGTATCCATCGTGTCAAGTGAAACCACATTGTCCGTCAGTTGTTGAAGCAAGGAGCTATCCGCTCCTGTGCCGGCCGCACAAGCCACTACCATACCCACTTTCCGTTTCTTGAACTCCAGCACTCCTGACTGGAAATCATCAGTCGGTATACCGTCCGTCATCACGAATACCAGTGGTTTCCAGTCCCCCTTGGTCTCAGCAGTTGTCTTCTTGACCTCGGTGTCGATGCACCTGGAGACCAATTTGAGCGCCTCACCAAGAGCCGTGGTACCAGTAGCCTGCAACTCCTTCATTTGGAAGGAAGCCAAGTCCGTGAGTGGTATGATCTGCGTGGCAACACTATCGAATGTGATCACACTGAGGAAGGCCGTCTCGATCGCCTGTGGATTTTGGCGCAGGCTGCTCGTCATGATCTGAACACCATTCTTAAGGGCTTCGATCGGTTCACCGGTCATTGAGCCGCTGGTATCCAGCAGGAGGTATACTGGTAGGCGTCTCATCGTGCGTAAGATTCTTGAATTCGCTTGATCGTATGAAGGAAAATCCGGTCATCCGTGGGGTCTCCAATGGCATCGAACTTCCATTCGTCATTGCGCTTGTAAAGTTTGCCAAGCACGATTGCAAGCTTGCCTGCATAGGTGCTGTCTGTCGCGATGTCGAAGTTGGAGAACACTTTGTTCACCTTTGTTGATGTCCCCTCGTACATCCGGATCTTGGCAAACGGGATCTTAGCAAAGTCAAAGGTCTGCTCTTGCTTTAGATAGATGTTGATGAAAAAGAAGATCTTCTCGATCCGTGGATCGGATTTAGCTAGATCTATTGTGATGATCTCATTGTCGAGGCCATCATCACCGCCAACGTCGCCTTGACGATCATCACCGCTGTGGCGCATTGATCCATCAACCGAACCGAGCTTACCAAGAGGTAGATTGTTCTTGCCCAAGAATCCATTGTAATCCGGGGAGTATATGTAGTCTACCATCCCACCACTGCCATCGAACATTACACAACTCAGGTCCAGATCAACATCTTCCACCACGGTCCGACTGCCGAAGAGTCCTTTCTTCACCGTCTCTATCGCACCCCAGTTAACGCCTACACAGAAGTTAGTGAGTTTCTCCCCAGTTTCCTTTCTAAGGTCTATTTTCTGACCCTTGCTTAGGTTGATTGCCATGTTCGCTTTGTTAGTTGTACTTGTTCAGGTAATCCTGTAGACCGCCTTTCATGCCCGTTCCCATCGCCTCGAACTTCCATTCATCATTTCGCTTATATATCCGCCCGAACTCAACAGCGGTCTCAACGGAGAAGTCCTCATCGAGTTCATATTTCATTATCTCCTCATTCGAGTCGCTATTGTAGATTCTTATGTAGGAATTCCGCACTTGGCCGAAATTCTGCTTTCGACTCTCCGCTTCGTGAATGGTCACCACTACACACACCTCCGCAGCCTGTGCATCGATCAGAGCGAGGTCCACCTTAATGGACTCATCATCACCATCTCCGTCTCCCGTAAGGTTGTCCCCAGTGTGCTCCAAGGCACCGCTTGGCGACTTCAGGTTATTGTAAAATACGAAGTGGCTCTCGGTAATCAGTTTCCCATTACTACCTATGATGAACGCACTCGCATCGAGATCGAAATCACCTCCGGTTGCAGAAGAATTCTCGTCCCATCCCAAGCCGATCGTGAATCGTGGTGAACTGATCGTTTCTCTTTGTCCCTTTGAAAGATTGATGGCCATTGTGTCGTGCTTGCGTACTTAGTTGTTGTACTTATTGAAATATCCCTCCAGTCCACCCTGCATGCCCATGCCCATGGCTTCGAACTTCCATTCGTTTCCGCGCTTGTACATCCTACCGAATTCAACTGCGGTCTCGATCGAGAAATCCTCATCGAGTTCGTACTTCATTACCTCCTCGTTCGTAATGCTGTTGAAAATGCGGATGAAGGAATTCCTGACCTGCCCGAAGTTCTGCTTGCGGATCTCGGATTCATGAATGGTGACCACTATACAGACCTCCTGTGCAGCTGCCTCCATCTTACTCAAGTCCACCTTTATTTGCTCATCGTCCCCATCACCTTCCCCCGTTCGGTTATCACCAGTATGAACCACCGCACTGGTTGGGGACGTTAGGTTGTTGAAGAAGATGAAGTGGGCATCGCTGAGCAGTTTGCCATTCTCACCTAGGATGAATGCGGAGGCATCGAGGTCGAAATCCACCCCGGTGGTGGATGCATTGGCATCCCATCCAAGACCAATCGTAAATGCCGGTAGGTTGAGTGCCTCCCGCTGACCTTTCTGAAGATTTATCGCCATTTTTCGAGTATTTCGATGCCAGATCGTTCGACCATCGATGAATAGTGTCTTACCAAATCCTAGGTGCAGCAGGATGGGTGCGCAATATAGTATATACTGCGTACATGATCTCATCTTGATAATACCGAAAGATGCTTTCATACAGGTACTGGTCGGGTAGGGAAGTTCTACCGTATCCAAGTACGGCCGAGAGAGGTCCCTTCAATGTCCAAGGTCTACGCATTCTGTTCGAAAGAACCATTGGGCTATCGAATGGAAGGAAACTGGTCTTTTGCGATGAGGATGGCGGTCGATGATTCATTGGTCTGCTCGCGTAGGTGATATAGAGGAATACATGAAAGGCACTGCAGTGACCATAGCAGTCCGGCTAAGCGCACCGGCACTATTGTCCTCTAAGGGTTACTAATCCATTTAAGTGGGTAATTCAACAGGGTGGATGTAGCAAGGGGTAATAGGAAGATGGCGAAAGTAAGTCCCGAGATGATTCAGTCCGCAATGTGACTAGCCATGAAAACGCTGAACGGATGATCGGGATTGAAGTGCTCGAACAAGGAAGCTAGCAACTTAACGCCCAAGATGCCGATGACAAGGGATGCGGAACTCTCCAGGACCGTGTACCGTTCCATAAGTCGCACGAATCCTTGAGCTACAAAGCGCATGGCCAGAATGCCAATGAAAACGCCGATCTAAATGAGGATCAAGTTCTTGCTGAAGGCAACTGCCTCGAACACGTTATCAATCGAGAACGCCAAATCCATGACCTCGACCATGGCCACTGTCGCCCAAAATGTACCTAGGGAACCGACGGTTAACCGATAGAGCCAGTTGCTGTTCTTATCCAACAGATCATCTTCCGTGTCTTCGGTCTGTTTTCCTTTCCACCAGTCCCACACCAAGTAGAGTAGATACAGGCCGCCAAGTGGCTTGAGCCACCAGAATTGGATCAAGTACGAGGCGAACAACAAGCAAAGTCCGCGGTATACATAGGCGCCGATGATGCCGTATTTGAGGGCCTTGTCTCTGTCCTTGCCCCGCAGGTCCATTACCATCGTTGCCAGCACAGCTGCATTGTCAATGGATAGCAGACTTTCAATGAGAATGAGATTACCAACAACGCTAGACTGGGTAATGGGTTGTCTATGATCTGTTGTAGCAGTTCGTTCATGCACGGGGTAATGAAGTATTCATTGGTCCTGTGTTCGATGTTCAGTGGTACAAAGCCGGCTCAGTTGACCATCGCGACACGACTAAGAATTGACATTGAAAGGTGGTCTTGCTTTCAATGCACACCGTACCATGTTCAGGAATCATGTTGGCACGAGTGCAATATACCTGTAGCACCGGTGTGTCAGGTTCAGCAGAGATTTAACCTCATCCACCCGAAACCCGGTTGATCCGGATGTCCGAACCCGCGAACATGGCCTCCACGATCCTGCGTGCTACGGCGCAGCTACTGGCCTGTACCTTGTCGCTGTAGGTCTTTCTAATACACAAGGTTTAGTAGAAGGACCATCTTGCCATGTGGTGGTGGTTGGTACGTGCGAGTATTCGATCTTGTGCTGTAAATAGTAATGCCCCTTGGGCGGAATAGGTCACCCGATCTACCACAGGCGCTCGGTTGCCCATGGTAACCTTTTGCCGAAACGGACATCCATTGGTGATGAACGACCAGCAACTTCCCCCTTTTAGTGCGCGCTTGGCCTTGTTGCAAAAGGCCGAGCGCGCCATGCTACGAACCCCGGGTACGGCCCCCTTGCGCAAGCAGGTGTTGGACCGCGTGTCCCCGTGGTACCTCCACCCCGGCACCCAGGCACGTCCGCGGGTCTTGGGCCTTTGGGGTATGACG
>Ga0154020_10006481_pt1 | contig 13704 bp, 17 predicted proteins | sample Klosneuvirus_201_FD_109709 | JGI IMG/M metagenome (GOLD analysis project Ga0154020, IMG submission 109709) | Active sludge microbial communities from wastewater, Klosterneuburg, Austria - Klosneuvirus_20160825_MG | ecosystem: Engineered > WWTP > Aerobic digester > Activated sludge | place... | reverse complement strand
GAAGAAACTAATAGAAGGGTTTACTTTACAATTGGCCAGTGCGTTAAAAATTGGTCAATCAGTAGACCTGGTGCGGCCGGGAAGCGATATCAGAAACATTCTTATCACCGGAATGGGTGGATCGGGTATTGGTGCCAACCTGGTGGAGTCCCTAACGTTTGGCCGGGTCCCCATCCCGATTACGGTTTGTAAGGGATATAATATTCCGCAGTTTGTTAGTCCGCATACACTTTTTATCGCCTGTTCGTATAGTGGCAACACCGAAGAAACATTGGCTGCGATTAATAAAGCTATGCTGAAGCGGGCGCATATCATTTGTATAACCTCAGGAGGCAAAATGCTGGAGCTGGCTAAAGAATACAATTTATTTTGGATTCAGATTCCGGGCGGATCGAAGGGCGCACGTACGAATTTAGGATACATGATGGTTTCGCTGCTCTATGCATTATACCATACGAACTTAATTGGCGCAGCCTTCATTAAAGAAACTGAAAATGCAATTGAATATCTGGATCGCGGTGAAATGGCTATTCAGTCGGAAGCTGAACTGATTGCACGGAAGCTGAAAGGGAAGCTACCGGTGATTTATTGCGATGAAAGATTGAAGGCCATGGCCTTGCGTTTTCAAAATCAACTGAATGAAAATGCCAAGCAACTTGCTCATGTTAATACATTTCCTGAAATGAATCACAACGAGATTGCCGGCTGGCAATTTCCTGAATCTCTATTACAACAGGCACAAGTAGTTTATTTGTATTCTGATCACGATCATGAACGCGTTGAAAAGCGCATGGAAATTTGTCGGCCAACTTTTGAAAAGCGATCGAATCCTATTATTGATATTGTTGCAGAGGGAGCTTCGTTGCTTGAGCAATATTATTATCTGATTCACCTAACCGATTGGATTTCGTATTTCCTCGCGAAAGAAAACGGAGTAGAGGCCGGTCCGACAGAAGCCATTGATCAACTGAAGGAAGAGTTATCTAAGTTGAAGTGAACATAAATCAAAACAAAAAGGTAACTGTTGTCGATTTAGGCTTGATCGATTATCCAACTGGGCTCGATCATCAGATCAAGCTATTTCAATCCATTCTTGACGTTAAAGCAAAGAACCGTGATCTTCCCAGCGACCAGCATCTGGCCACCAGCAACTATTTAATCTTTTGCGAACACCCGCATGTATTTACGCTTGGTAAAAGTGGCGCGGAAGAAAATTTATTGGTAAAGAAGGAGTCGCTGAACACGATTGATGCGACTTACTACCACACCAATCGGGGTGGCGATATCACCTATCATGGCCCGGGCCAGATTGTAGTATATCCGATTATCGATATGGAAAATTTCTTTACGGATATCCATCTCTATATGCGCAAGCTGGAAGAATCGGTTATACAAACATTGGCAGAATTCAATATTAAGTCTGGACGCATTGCCGGATTAACAGGCGTATGGCTTGATGTTGAGAATCAAAGCAAAGCACGAAAGATTTGTGCTTTGGGTGTTAAAACCAGTCGTTGGGTAACTATGCATGGGTTAGCCTTTAATGTTAACACGCAGTTAGATTATTTTAAGTATATCGTGCCTTGTGGCATTAATGACAAAGCAGTTACTTCCTTAAACAAAGAGTTAGAGACAGTTCCAGATATGCAAAAGGTGAAGACTATTTTGAAGGAAAAAATTGCGAGTCTTTTTGAAATGGAAGTCATAAATTAGTTTCTGAATTTGAGACTGATGAAAAGCCCTTGGGTAATTTGTTTTTATTTTCTGCTTACAGGCTTTTGTCAAAGTTGTTTGCCTGCCGATTCCCGACCCGTATCTACGGAGGTAAAACATAAAGGAGTTTGTTGGGTGGGGGGGCGTGAAACCGTAACAGATGAAGAGATTAAGGCGTTAGTTGATTGTCATGTTACCTGGATTTCTCAAACTCCGTTTGGCTGGCAACGAGATGCCAATTCTTCTTCCATTTTCACCAATCATTCATCCGAAAAAATCTGGTGGGGCGAATCCGATGAGGGTATCTCAGCTACGACTGCGCTTGCGCTGAAAGCGGGTATCAAAACTATGCTTAAGCCTCACCTTTGGGTACGGAATGGTTGGCCTGGCGACATCGTGATGAAGAGTGACACAGCCTGGCAGCATTGGTTTAACAACTATGAGGACTTCATTTTGCATTACGCAACATTAGCCGAAAAAAATAAAATTGAATTTTTTTGCATTGGCACGGAATTGCATCAAACAACAGAACGAGAAGATGAATGGCGGGCGCTTATTTCAAATATCAGAAAGGTCTATTCGGGTAAACTTATTTATGCAGCAAATTTCCATGAGGAGTACGAACAAGTTAAATTTTGGGATGCGCTCGACTATATTGGTGTGCAGGCCTATTTCTCGTTGGCCAATAAGCAAGAGGCAACGTTGCAAGAATTAGTTGATAAATGGGAGGAACCTTTAACTTCCATTGAACGAGTGCATAGTAAGTATAATAAACCGGTAATCTTTACGGAGATCGGTTACCGCAATGATAGGCAGGCAGCTATTGAACCATGGACTTGGCCCTCAGAGATGAAGGAAGTTTTGGTTTCGGAGGAGACACAGGCTTTATGTTATCAGGCATTTTTTCAGTCGGCCTGGAATAAGCCGTGGTTAGCAGGCGCCTATTTTTGGAAGTGGTATCCAAAAGGACCGAGACGAATAATCGGTTCGGATTTTACCCCGCAGGGGAAGCAAGCTGAAAAAATATTAAAAGAAAATTTTAAAAAGTAGAATGAAGCAAGACGTAGAAATTCCGGAAGTGAAAAACGTAACCATTGCTATTGTGCGCGAGAAAAATATCCTAAATCAGGATCAATGGGCCGTACACCTGATCAATAACAACAGCTTCTCACTCGAAAACACCTTGGTTACCAGTACAGGTTATGGAGAAAGGGAAGGCGAGGCGCAGCGCTCCTCTACCCTGCGCCATTTTTTAGAAACGGTTCCCGCTAATAGTTCGGCCTTGATTGAGCCAATCGATTCTCAGGTTTTTCATCTCACCAATGAATATTGGGTGAGCTACTATACAGGGAGTCAGATTTATGATCGCAAGTTTGTTTTTGTACCCGAAACGATTTGCGAGGAAAATTTGATTTTCATCAGAGAGTTGGAGCAGGAAGGGGTGCTGCATTCATAACTCATTCAGATATCCGTGGTCTATTAGTTGCTCCTCATTTCTAACCTTATAAGTCTTACCATTTGTAAGAACATAAAGTTCATCTGCGATAGCCCTGATCTGCCGATGGAGATGATCTGTAATAATAATCCCTTTGTTTTTTCTTTCCTCAACAATTAACTCTTTCAGTCTATCAACATGAACAGGCATCAATCCAGAAAATGGCTCATCCAAAAGACAAAAAGGATGTTGAGCATATAAAATAGTAAGCACTTCGAATAATCTCCGCTGTCCACCAGACACTTCTGAAGACTTCCGTTTAAGTATGTCTAAAAGTTCAGGAAAACTTGCCTCAATTTTATTTTTATCAACCGAATAGAATTTCAGGGCTTGCTTAAAAGTTATGAAGGGAGGAAATAAATCGAATTGGGGTAGATAAGCAATTACTTTTTTACTCATGTAGTTTCCGATCAAAGCCGACCTATTATAACGAACAGATTTGTTCTCTGCGCTCATGCTTCCAAAAACGATTTGCATAAGACATGATTTGCCCGACCCATTTCTGCCTAACAGTCCTACTATCTGTCCGGTAGTACACTTTACATAAATGCTAGAAAGAACCCGGTGAGTTTCAAATTCCAAATAGAGGCTATCAAACTCAAGAGTGTCCATCTTAAATTAATAGTGCGAAAGTAAAGGCGATCGTGGCAAAGGAAAAATCAAGGGCAATCATGCGTAAGTAAATGGCCCGATTCGACATTCCAAGGTTATTAAAAAAGATAAAGTGCTTCGATTTAAATAAATATATAAAAAGAAGAATGAGTGTTGTTGTAATCAGCTTTGTCCAGATAGTTTGTATTAAAAATAACGGATCGTCAGATTGCCAAAGGATAAATGAAGAAATAGCCGTGATTAGTAACGAGGGAAAGGCAATGAAGTTAAAAATAGCGAGCGCGGTACGTATCAAAAGCATGCATCTCAAAAAACAATTATTGTACCATTTTTTGTTGAATGATCTTATCCGTACTTTTATAATACAACAATTCGTATGCATCCCGATCTAAAAGACATTCTGTTTCTCGATATTGAGACGGTTGGCTGTGCCGATGACTACAACAAACTGAGTGAGCGGTTAAAGGCTCAATGGGCCCGTAAGTCAAGTTTTTTTAAACGTGATACCGAGCAAACGGATGAAGATCTGTTTCATGAGAAAGCAGGAATTTATGCGGAGTTTGGCAAGATTGTAGTAATAGCAATTGGAAAGTATACCGAAGAAAATGGCGTTCTTGGTATTCGCACAAAATATTTTGCCGATCATGATGAAAAAAAACTACTGAGTGAATTTTGCGAGGCGCTTGAAAAAATGGGAGTCGCTGTAAGGCTTTGTGCCCACAATGGTAAGGAGTTCGATTTTCCATATATGTCTCGTAGGATGTTAGTGAATGGAATTCAGCTTCCGTCTGTTTTAAACATGGCTGGGAAAAAGCCTTGGGAGGTTGGTCATCTGGACACCATGGAATTATGGAAGTTCGGAGACTACAAGCATTACACTTCGCTGGACTTACTCTGCGCTATTTTTAATCTCCCAAGCAGTAAAGGAGACATGGATGGATCGATGGTAAGCAAAGTGTATTATCAACAGGGAGATTTAAAAAGGATTGCCGAATACTGCGTGGGCGATGTGCTGGCCATCGCGCAACTCTACCTAAAATTTAAGGGAATGTCTTTAGTGGATAGCGTTAACATTACAAACTCTTAATACGGTTATCAATTTTTAGTAGTAATTTTGAGTATGAATATTGAGGAAAAATATAGTATTGTAAAGAAGATCATTCAAACTGAAGATGATTCTATACTTGCCTTAATAAAGGAAATTCTTGGTATGGATACTATGACTACGGATTGGGCATTGATTCCTGATTCTGTAAAGAAGACCATTGAAACTTCAATGGAGGAAATAAAAGCGGGGAAATTAATTCCGCACACGGAAGTGATGGCCGATTTTAAAAAATGGTCATCGATAAAATCTTAATGAAAATATATTGGACTCCAGCCGCCAAAAACTCCTATCAAGAAGTATTAGAATATCTCCTTCAAAACTGGACGCAAAAGGAGATTGATAAGTTAATCATGCGAACAGAAAAAGTTCTTTCACTATTAGTAAAAAATCCAACCTTATATCCTCTCATCCATTCTCAAATTCATAAATGTGTATTATCAAAGCACAATAGTTTATTCTATAAAATTGAGAATGATCAAATAATAATAATTGCTTGTTGGGATAACCGGAAGGATCCTGAAAAGCTGAGAATTCAATAACAAACAATAATATACTCTAAGTACTATGAGTAAGAAAAAATTTAAAGAGAACAAAGAGAAGCGTAATAAGAAGGAGAAAGGTGGCATGTATGCTACGCTTATGCTTCTGCTAGAAGAAATGGCCGGTAAGGATTACAGTCCTCAACAGCTTGTTAAAAAGTTGGGCCTAAAGAAAAAAGCACTGATTGAGGACATGTATAAACTGTTGGATGCGCTGGAAGAAGAAGGGCGGGTCGAGCAGTTGAGTTCTGGTCATTATAAAAGTACGGGTTCATCCAAAGGTGTAACGGGAATAGTAGATCATGTTAACCCGCGCTTTGCCTACATCGTTACGGGCGAGGAAGGAAAGAAGGATATTTATGTTCGTTCGCAAGATCTTGCCTCTGCGGTACATGGCGATACAGTGGAAGTCGTTACCTCAGGCAGAAAGTCGGGGGATAACCCCGAAGGAAAAGTAACAGCCATTGTTAAACGTGGGCGAGATAGATTTGTCGGCAGGATTGAACTCTCTCGAAATTTTGGTTTCGTAGTGCCTGACTACAAGAAAATTTATCAGGATTTTTTCATCTATCCTGAAAATCTTAATGGAGCCACGACTAACGACAAAGTACTTTTTGAAGTTACCAAGTGGGCCGACCGCGATAAAAGTCCGGAAGGGAAGGTGATTGAAGTTTTAGGAAAGACCGGAGAGAATGAAGCAGAGATTCACTCCATTATGGCCGAATTTGATTTGCCTTTTCGATTCCCTGAAAACGTACTCAAGCTTTCGGAGACGATCAGTGAAGACATCACCAAAGATGAAATAAAAAAGCGCAGAGACTTTCGGGATGTGCTTACCTTCACCATCGACCCCGAAGACGCAAAAGATTTTGATGATGCCATCTCGTTCAGAAAACTTGACAATGGGTTGTTTGAGATTGGCGTTCATATTGCCGATGTTACGCATTATGTAACACCTGGAAATGAATTGGATCAGGATGCATTTGATCGTGCTACTTCGGTTTATTTAGTGGACCGTACGGTGCCCATGCTCCCCGAGCGTTTGTCGAACGCGCTTTGTTCGTTACGCCCCAACGAAGACAAGCTTACGTTTGCCGCGGTATTTGAAATGGACGATAAGGCCAAAGTACATAAGGAATGGTTTGGCCGTACCGTTATTCATTCTAATCATCGATTTTCCTACGAACAAGCTCAGGAAGTGATAGAAGCTGGAGCCGGAAAATTTGCTGATGAAATAAAAATTCTAAATAAACTTCACCACGTACTGCGCGCAGAACGATTTAAAAAAGGGGCTGTAAATTTCGAAACCACCGAAGTAAAATTCAAACTCGATGAGAAAGGTAAGCCCTTGGCTGTTGTACCTAAAGTGCGTAAGGATGCCCACAAGCTGATTGAAGAATTTATGCTATTGGCCAATCGCGCGGTGGCTACCTATGTTTTTAAAATGAAAAAGGGTGAGGAGAAAAATACCTTTGTTTATCGAACGCACGATTTGCCCAACGAGGAAAAACTGGCTGACTTTGCTCAATTTGCTAAGCAGTTTGGTCATCAATTACAATTTGAATCTTCGGCTGTCTCTAAGTCGTTAAACAAATTGATGGATGAGATAGAAGGGAAACCGGAGCAAAATGTGTTACAATCATTAGCCGTTCGGGCAATGGCCAAAGCCAAATACACCACCGATGCGAAGGGTCATTTTGGATTGGCCTTCGATCATTATACACACTTTACCTCACCTATTCGCAGATATCCCGACATGATGGTGCATCGTTTACTGCAACATTATCTGGATGGTGGAAAATCAGTTAACAAAAAGGAGTTTGAAGAAAAATGTGTGCACTCATCAGAGCGTGAGAAAAGAGCTGCCGATGCCGAACGAGCTTCTATTAAATACAAGCAGGTTGAGTTTATGAGCATGGCAGAAAACAAAGCCTATGATGGCATTATTACGGGTATAACGGACTTTGGTGTATTTGTAGAAATGGTTGAAACAAAATGTGAGGGAATGGTACGCATGGCCGATATGAAAGATGATTTTTATGAATTTGATGAGAAGAACTATCGGGTAATTGGTCGAAGAAGGAAAATGATTTATAGACTTGGAGATAAAGTAAAAGTTCGAATAAAGAAGACCGATATTGGTCGCAGGATGATCGACTTGAACTTTGAATAAATAGCAAGACAATGATTTCTCATTCAGCGCTTCTACGATTAGTAGAACAAGAAATAAAAAATCAAAAATTTGGCGCTCAACCAAAGAGTTTATACGAGCCCATCCGATACATTATGTCGTTGGGAGGTAAAAGGCTTAGGCCACTGCTTGCTTTAATGAGTTACTCACTTTATAAAGCCGATCCGCAAAGGATAGTTAAATATGCTACAGCCGTAGAAGCCTTTCATAATTTTACGCTTTTGCATGACGACATTATGGATAAAGCACCTCTACGAAGGGGGAAACCAACAGTACATAAAAAATGGAATGTAAACACAGCCATCCTTTCAGGTGATGTAATGTTGGTAAAAGTATATGATCAATTTCTGGATCTCTCAGGCCAAACCTTAAAAGAACTATTGCCGATTTTCAATCAATGCGCTGCCGAAGTTTGTGAGGGCCAGCAGTGGGATATGGAATTTGAAACGAAGTCGAAAGTAACCGAGGCCCAGTATATTCAAATGATTAAACTCAAAACAGCTGTGTTGTTGGGCTTTAGTCTGGAGTTGGGCGCGTTGCTAGCCAATGCAAATTTAAGAGAAAGAAAGTCCTTAAAGGAGTTTGGGATTAACATCGGTATAGGCTTTCAATTGAAAGATGATTTGCTCGATGTGTATGGAGATCAAAGCAAATTTGGCAAGCAGGTAGGTGGCGATATTTTAGCCAATAAAAAAACCTATTTGCTGATTAAAGCGAAAGAAAAAGCGAAAGGAAAGGATAAGCAGGAACTGGAACATTGGATAACAGCTAAGAAGTTTAATAAATCGCAAAAAATAAAAGCAGTTACTGCGCTTTACGATAGACTTGCCATCGCGAAGTTGACTGAGAAGAAGATAGCAAAATACTTTACGGCAGGATTTAAAAATCTCGAACAGATAAAAGAGTCACCCCAAAAGCAATTATTAATTCAGTTTACACAGAACCTGATTAGCAGACAGTCGTAATCTATTTGCGCTTATAGTAAAGGAGCTTGCCTTTAAAATCTTTTACAGTTTCACTTAGCGTATAGAATCCGCTACCATCAAGTTTCCAGGCTATTGATTCGCCCTGTGGTTCGCGTGTATAAGTAAGTTGGATAGCTTTTTTTTGCAATAATTCTGGAATTGGCTCATCGCCTGATCTTTTCCAATAATAGATCTGATCGTAATTTTTAATTAAAACTTCTGATCCATCGGCTGAGATATTTGCTGCTACAATCCTGGAGAAAGGAAGGGTAGATTTTAATTCGGCAGTCAGCGTATCTCCGACCAGCCATGGGTATGGAAGTTGATACAGCCGTATTGAATCTTCACGTTTGGAAAAAATAAAAAAATCGTTGGTAATAGGATCCGTCATCACCGCTTCGGTATCACGCACGCCATCACTAAGCTGAAAAGCAAAAGTTTCAAATTCAGTTATAGTGAGTTTATCTCCACTAAGCAACGGCTCAACAAAGCGATAGATAATTTTGTAAGGATAACGAGCGTCATTGTCGCCAATATCACCTACATAGAGATAATTTTTTCCAGGCTCGGGTCCTGCGCCAACGGTAATATCTTCCCAATCGCGATTCTTAATATTTGCCAGTAGGCAAGTCATTACAATTTCTGCATGATCGTTTATCAAGTAAACTTCAGCCGGGTTTCCACTGTCGTTGAGAGTCCAAAAATAATTCGGGTTCGTACGGCTGGCCACCAGACCACTGGCTTCTTTCAGTTTCTTGGAGACCGTTCCTAGCTCTTTACCATCCGAAAATAAATTACTCTCGGGTTTTTCTTGACAGCCCAAACATAGTAATAGACTTACCAGCCAGTATTTCATATCCAAAATCAAAGTATTATTAATTACTGAACGGGTAACCCCGCTGCTTTCCAGGCTTTCATTCCGCCATCCATTTCATAGACTGGATCATACCCTTTTTCACGCAAGATTTTTGCAGCCTTTGCACTGCGGATGCCTGAGCCACAATAAACGAAGATTGGTTTTTGTTCAAGATTGGTAAGTTTGGTTGCAAACGCGTCATCATAAACAATATTCAATGCGCCTGCTAGGGCACCTGTATTCACCTCTTCTACGGTGCGTACATCAAGTAGTATAGCCCCCGGGGTAGCTTGATAGGTAGAATTAAAGGTTTCAGGAGTTAATAGTAAATCCGTTTTCTTTTCGCTGCAGGCAAAAAGCAGTAAGAATAATAACCACTTTTTCATAATTAATAAGGTTAAGATGCAAGGTACAATTTTTTGTGGAAGGTAGTTTTGATTTTGAGAGAGGCTCCAGACACCATTGGGGTGTTAAATAAAAGCTACACCCCAAAACCTTCGAATCAATGTTGTACTTTTGTTACAATGAATGTTGTACAAGCTTTTATTTTAGACCAAAGACCAGCCCAAAAGCAGATCATGACGGTGCTGCGGACCTGGGTTTTGGATTTAGGCTCCCATACTACCGAGAAGATCAGCTATAAAGTTCCGTTCTTCTATTTTTATGGGCCCTTATGCTATGTTAGTCCTACCGTAGATGGAGTTGATCTGTGTTTTACACAAGGCGCCAGCTTAAGCAAAACGCATAAACAGTTAAAAAGCAAAGGAAGAAAGACGGTAGCTTCTATGCGAATTCATAGCCTGGCAGAATTGGAAGAGCACGAGGATGAAATAAGACGAATCCTTAACGAAGCGGCAATCCTAAATCAATATCTTTTTAATCAAAAGAAAAAAAAGAAGTGAGCCACGAAGAAGATTTGATTGAAGATGAAGAGGAAAACCTTTTCGAGCATCATCGCATTACAGCCGATGCTAAACAAGGCCAGATTAGAATTGATAAATTCCTAATGGCTCGACTGCCTAATGTTACACGAACTAAAATTCAGGATGGTATTCACGATGGCTTTGTAAAAATAAATGGGGAGATCGTTAAGCCCAGCTACAAAGTTCGGCCACATGATGTTATTACGGTAGCTTTTCCCGAGCCTCCAAGAGATACGGATGTTGTTCCGGAAAACATTCCACTCAATATTGTTTTTGAAGATGAATTTTTATTGGTCGTGAATAAGCTACCGGGTATGGTTGTTCATCCGGCTTATCAGAACTGGAGCGGCACATTAGTAAATGCACTTACCTATCATTTTCAAAACTTACCTGAGATGGTTGGCAATGATGGTCGGCCCGGATTGGTACATCGCATTGATAAAGACACTAGTGGATTGTTGGTGATTGCTAAAACAGAAAAAGCGATGACCTCACTGGCTAAACAATTTTTTGATCATTCTATTGAGCGAACGTATCAAGCCATTGTGTGGGGTGTACCCAAACTTGCTGAGGGAACAATTAACGTAAATGTGGGGCGGAGTTTAAAAGATCGCAGAATTACTACCGCCTTCCCGGAAGGAGATTTTGGAAGGACCGCCATCACGCATTACAAAGTGCTACAGGACTACCGCTATGTTTCTCTTATCGAATGTAAACTGGAAACGGGGCGCACCCATCAGATTCGGGCACACATGAAATTTATAGGCCATCCCATTTTTAATGATGCTACGTATGGAGGCAACGATCCTTTGAAAGGAACCGTGTTCTCCAAGTATAAACAGTTTGTTGATAATTGCTTTAAGATTATCCCGCGCCAGGCATTGCATGCCAAAACCTTAGGATTTATTCATCCTGGTACTAATAAATACATTCAGTTCGATTCTGAATTGCCCACCGATTTTAAAGAGGTGATTGATAAGTGGGAAAATTATGTGAAGTATAATTGAACCTAAAGAAGAAAGGGCTATCTTCATTTATGAAAACTTTAAAAGTTCAGTTTATACCTCTGCTGCTTTTACTCCCCATTTTGACATTGGCGCAAACCAAAGACACCACCAAGGTTGGTATTTATATAACTTCTATCTATGACTTGTCTTATGACGACAATTCTTTTACAGTCGAGTATTGGATGTGGCGGCTTAACAGGAACAGACAGTTCAAGGAATATAACTTAATCGAAGACGCTAATTCAAAAAAAATCGAAAAACTGTTCTCAAGTACTGACTGGAAAGATCAATCCGAGAATCAACTTATTCAACATGCAGGAGATACCTTATTTTGGGATTATGAAAATTTTAGATCAACGATCAAACACAATTACGATATAACCAATTATCCCTTTGATGAAGAAATTCTAAATATTGATCTTGAAGCAACTACTTATTATGATAACTGGGTAAAACTTCAAATAGATCGTAAATCATCTGGCCGGGGTGATTTCGATATTAATGGGTGGAATATTGGGGAAATGACTATTGATTCCACATTTTCCGTTTATCCAACAAACTTTGGTGGACCGGGAGACACTATTAAACACGTCTATACAGGACTTTCAATAAAAATTCCTATTAAAAGAAAAGGGACAGCTTTATTCTTTAAGCTCTTTTCCGGTCTTTTCGTTGCATTTGTCATTGCCTTACTCTCGTTAAGAATTAATATTGCTGAAGCTGATGGACGATTTGGGGTTTGTGTTGGAGCGCTCTTTGCCGCTATCGCCAATATGTATATTGCAAATTCTAACTTACCAATGGCTTCTCAATTTACATTTATTGATAAGGCTCATATTTTAACTATTTTCTTGATACTTATTCTTTTTGCAACTTCTACGTTTAGTCTGCAATACTATAAGGATGATCAAATCGAAAAAAGCAGAAAGATTGATTCTATTGTAATTCGTTCAGTTATTGTGGTCTTTATATTAGGGATGGCAATTATTTGGCCTTACAAGTAAGGTTGATTGAAAACCCTGAAGCAAGTAAACATTGAAATAATCTTCAGATAATCTCGAAACTTTAAAGGGAAGAATCTCCTATCAGGTGCGTAGAACACCTTTGGGTTTGAGGGAGGCGGATAAAATTAAGCGGCTGCGCTTAACCTTGTTTCGCCTCGCTCCTGGCGCAATGCCTGTCGGATTTCCTTCATGGCTTCTTTCTTCAAAGCCTTGTGGTCAACCGATTTTTCAGGCTGGGTGAGGACACCTTTGATATAGATAAGTACCTCTTCCATTTGCACCTTGTCCATGGCATCCAGACTTTGCAGGATGGCCAACTTCGGTGAGTGTAACATACAATTAGTGGTTGTTGTTAGTACATATAACGTAAATTGATACGGTGAGGTTCAGGGGGTTAAGTATTCTTTTAACCCAAATTTGATCTGTGGGTAATATTTCCAACCATCTAGGGTTGGAAGGACTTATGTTAAAAGGGCCCTACTACTCACTTTTTAAAACTTCGGCAGGATTTGCACGAGCAATTTTTAAGGTCTGCGACCCGATCATCAGCAAAGCAATAATCAGAACCCCTAGGAAACCAGCGAGTAAATCGAATGGCATAATGTTAATGTGATTTTTCATCTCCATAAATGCGACCTTGTCAAAGAATAAATAAGTTGCCGGCAGGGCTATAGCTCCAGAAACGAACAATAAAACCAAGAACCCTTTACTCAACAAGTAAATGAGGTTGCCTTCGCTGGCACCTAATACTTTTCGAATGCTGATTTCTTTTAAGCGAGTTTCTGTAGTAAAGATTACCATACCCAACAACCCGAAGCAGGCAATGCAAATGGCCAGGAATGCGAGGAAGCTTATCATCTTAATCATGGCTGCTATTTCGCCATACGATTGGGCAATCTTGTCGGAATATAATTGAGCCTCTAATGGATGAACATCATCTATTTTTTTCCAGGCGTTATCAATTTTATAAAGCGTAGAGATCCATTCTTACGTTGCTATTTTCACATTTAATAAATTAGCTTTCTTTTTTTGATAACGGAACATTACTTCCCCATCATCGTCAGTATCGGCCTTACCGTAATGAAAATCCTTAAGCACCCCAACAATTTTCATTTTTTTATGATCTACCTCTAAAATTTCATCAAGTGCATTGAGGGGATCACCCGATGCTATTTTAAATCGTTTCAATAATGCTTCGTTTACAATTACCTCCGACTCATCAACGCTATCTGGCAGAGCAGTGAAATTTCTTCCGGCCAATAATTTGATGTTGTGCAGCGGAATATACTTT
>Ga0154020_10006480_pt1 | contig 13707 bp, 21 predicted proteins | sample Klosneuvirus_201_FD_109709 | JGI IMG/M metagenome (GOLD analysis project Ga0154020, IMG submission 109709) | Active sludge microbial communities from wastewater, Klosterneuburg, Austria - Klosneuvirus_20160825_MG | ecosystem: Engineered > WWTP > Aerobic digester > Activated sludge | place... | reverse complement strand
TGTCTGGCACTGGGGCCTGGGGGGCTTTGCCGCCCTCGGGTGCAGCGCATCGGTCATTCCTTCTTTCGATCTTTGTGATCAGACCTTTAATATGGCCCGCATTGCTCTTGTTCTTGCCGCTGTGCTCGGCCTCATTATCTTCGCTTCGGCTCAGGTTCGCCTCGCCCTCCCACCTCCTCCTTCTTCTTCCATCTTTACCAAGCCCAGGATTTTTTTTTTTGATTGATTTGAGATCTTCGGCGGATTGCGATCCTCCGTCGTCGGCTTCGATGGGATGTTAGCCGTTGACATAGTCATCTCTGCGGCCTCAAGCTCGGCCCCTTTCTCTTCGGGGACCTTTCCGCCTTTCATATATATTATATTGATTTTATTTCAAGGTTATTATGTGTGTTTCAAGGCTGTTGAGCGTGAGAGGAATTCTAATAAGGCCCACACCTGAGGTGTTGTTTTTGGCGCTGCACTCTCACCTCGTCCAATTGCCCCTATTAATTTTATTCCCTCTGTGTTTTATGTTTTGATTTTGTGTGAATTCTTGAGATTCCATGACTCGACCATCGCCCGCGTTTCTTAACAATTTCTCCTTTGCTCCGACTTTATCTTGCGGCTTCGCGTTCCCATTTGCCTTAGTTCCCTTGACTTTTCCAACCAAATTTTGCTCTAGACCGCCAACCTGCCGACCTGCGGTGCCACTGCCACTACCGCTTGCCCGAACTGCAAGGCGACTGCTGGTTGCGGCTTCTGCCTCACCACCAACTCCGCCACCGGCGTTTCGACTGGCAAGTGTGGCAACTTGATTTCCTCTGCCGGCTCTGAGAACATCACCGCGTTCTGCTCGAGGGAGCTCGGCGTCTTCTATGGATCTGATGCCGCTTGCCCCACCGACGTGAAGTCTCCTTCCGATGCTGCCACCGTCCGCACGCCCACTTCCACCGACGTCAAGTCGCCCTCTTCCACCGACGTCAAGTCGCCCGTCTCCGAGGTCAGGTCGCCTTCTTCCACCGACGTCAAGTCGCCCGTCTCCGAGGTCAGGTCGCCCTCTTCCACTGACGTCAAGTCGCCCGTCGACGTCAGGTCTCCCTCCACCTCCGTCGAGATCCGTTCGCCCAACGCTGAGGTCAAGTCCCCCTCCTCGGTTTCGACCCTCACCGTACGCCATTTGTCTACTGCTTATGAATTACTGATTGACTTTCAACGATTTCCCTCTAGTGCGCTGGTGGCTGTGGTGACTGCATCAAGAACCCTCTCTGCGGTGCTTGCCTCGTGACTGTCAACGACCGTGCCACCTCCATTTGCCGTCCCCTCGCTGGTGCCGAGAACATCACCGCTGCCTGCTCCGCCAAGGCCGGTCAGTTGGTCACTTCCACCTCGGGTACTTGCCCCGCCCCCGTCACCATCTGCGTTGACAAGTCTTGCGGTACCTACCACCACCCCGCATCTCAACAAGTTCTGCTCTGAATCTGTGGTCTCGTTTAGGTGGTTGCCTCAGCGATGCTAAGTGCGGTTTCTGCAGTGGTAATGATTTCTTGATTATGTTCCATTTATACACATCCCAATGCTCATACCATGGTTCTAGGTTCCTACAACGGCTTCGCCTGGGGCATCTGCCAGACTGCCGACCTCATCAACGCCGCGTGCACTCGCGAGGGCGGTATGAACAAGTCCACGCCTCTCTCCCCTAGTCAGGTCTCATTTATCTCTGCTAGGCGCCGTCATTGCCGCTGGCAGCTGCGAGGTGAAGAACAGCACCGTCGCCTCCCCCACTGGCGACAAGGTCCCCGTGCCCTCCAACGATGTTACTGACAAGATCAACAAGGGCAACCTCACTGAGGCCGTCCTCAACGACGACCTCGTTGCCAAGGGTGCGCCACACTATTCACTGCGTCCTCTGTTGCGTCCTCTTTTCTGATTGCACTTGTCGTAGCCCCCCTCAGCAACTTCATTGTCGTCGTTACCATCATCACCCAGGCCCAGTCGACTGCCGATGGCAAGTCTCACTTCCAGACCTTCGTCGACGTCAGTGGTGACACCGTCCCCACCACTGCGGACAAGGCTGCCATCTGCGAGTCCCTCAAGTCCTCGCTCTCGACCCACCTCAGCGTCAAGGCCGACTTGATTAACTGCGCTTTGGCCCTCAAGCCCACCACTGCCAAGCGCACCACCACCTCCACCTACGTTGCCGACCTCACTGTTAACGACTCCAGCAGCAGTGTCCAGGGTAGCGCTGCCTCCCTCATCGCTTCGGCTTCCCTCCTCGTCGCCTCCGTCCTCGCCCTCCTCTTCTAAGAGGCACCGACTGGTGTAAAGGATGCTACCCAACATCCTTGTGGGTTGGCTTCCTTGAATATGTTCAATTGCTAGCTTCAATAAACCGAGCATTCTTTGCTCAACTCTTTGTTCAGTCGACTCACTTCTCCGATTGATCTCATCACTAGAGCTTGGCTTGGCGTTGGCGTAGCTCGGAACCGAAGCGTAATGAGTGTTTTTTGAGCATGGAGATGACTTGTTTGGCCACGTCTTCTGAGAATAAGATGCAAAAAGCGTGGTCCACCGAGCGGTTTTCTGAAAGCTCGAGATGCACTACGGTAGGGAAGGAGATCATCGATGGACCAACCAAGGCCTAAGATGTGACAAAGCGAACCTTCGGGAAACTCGTGTTTCAAAGCGGCAGGATAATCAAGCGGCGTATAGGGATCCTCATGGCCATATATGAAGTACATGTCATTGGCACGGCGATACAGGACTTCTCTGAATGTCATGGGGAGGCTCAGCATGGTTCCGTAGAGGAAATTCGGAAAGTGAAGAGCGTACTTGATTTCATAAGGGATCTCCAACACGGTGTGCGATTCAATATAACCGAGGGAAAGGAAGTTCAGCGCATTCATATAGTGCACCTTCTCGCCGACAACGTCCAGGAACTTGAGCTTGACAGGTTCATCCATTGCTATATTGTAATATTACACCGAGTTGGACGCACGATGGGTACCAACATTGACGCACCTAGCGTGGCAACATGACGAGGAGCCATCCCAGCAAGAGTGCACGCAACATTTCGAATACCAGGTTGATAGAGGACCTACGAACGAATGGGGAAACATTGTTCGGCGGGACTAGATGGATGAGAATGGAGCGAAGGCGGAGCCCTACCCTGACGGCGGGCTTGATGCCGGTCGATACGTCGCGAACAGTTGGAAAGAGATTGAACACATGCAAGATGCCCATCTCAGGACTCGCCTGAAGCACCTATAGAATATATCTAAGAAAGGGAATGACGAAGTGGAAGAGGGCAATCAGACCCGCAGGTTAATGTAGGCGCCGATCGAGTGGCCAAGGAGGACGAATTCGATCTTGGTGGTCTTTGAGATACCAATAAGATCGTATTTTTTCGATTTAACATTTGTTAGAAATTTGATTTTGTGGGAAATCTGATCCTCCAGGGTGTACAGCCCTTTCGAAACGCCGGGACCCGTATGGCCCGCTTGAGAGACTACAGCAAAGAAAATCATAATTAGAAACGCAAGAAGAGAATATATTTTTAATAAGATTTATCAAAATGGAATCGAGAAGCGCGAAATGGAGGGCGGGAGGAGGTACCGACGAGAACTGGATACTTGCCGCCGAGCATGGAGAAGAGGTGGTCGACGAACTCGTAGTAGAAGTACACCATGCCAGGGTTGCCTATTGCGATATATTTCCATTTATTAACAGAAAACTGGAATATATAATACTTGATGAAACCAAATGAGAAGCATGAGCCAGCAAGACGAAAGGACACGACAGTTCGAGCTCTCGAGCTCGCCGAGTCACCACCCTTCGCTCTCTGCCATCTCAACGAGACACGAAAAAAAATCAATATACTAACTATTATATTTTCACTTAAAGAAAGTTAACCCTAAGTGCGAGGCGCGTACCGGGGCAGACAACGAAACAAGTGGTGGCGCCGTCGAGGGCGAGCGCGGGCGCAGTGCAATAGAGCTCAGTGCCGATGCCATCGACATCGATCACTGCGAATTTCCCCTTAGATCGCGCTAATAATGCATTACTCATCTTGACCCAACGCGCTGAAGGCAATGGGTGATGGCCTGATAGCCGTGATAGGTCATTCTGCTGTATGATCAACTCCTGTCCGTCCGCTGACAGCGATCGAAAGACGTCACTCGGAACGGTAGTAATAGCAATCAAAGCGAGGCGAAGGATTGTGGCGAATACAAGAACAAGAATTACTTAGGTAAAGAGCGCATTCTCTTTCTCCAGCTCCTCCATGACGCCCAAGATCTTTGGTGTGAGCGCCATCTTGTCGATAGTCGCCATCAAGGTCTCCACATCGACCTCCTACTTCCCAAATCAGACAAAAGAGAAAATAAGAACAAATGACAGACAAACATGGAGTACCTTTGGGAGTTGGGGAATAATCGCCAAGCATCCTTCAAAGTTGGACTTGAGGAGGCGCTCCTCACTCAATTTCAGAATGCCTATTCATCGATGAAAACGCCATCATGACCATCGAAGGAAAGAGAAGAAACTTCATAAAAGATAACATACCGACTGCGGCAAGGTGGATAAAGACCTCGCCCTCGAGGAAGAAGCAATCCCAGAGGCGACACGCCACCGGAAGCTCCGCCGACTTGGAGAAAACCGTCAACCTAAATGAGACATGTTAGTATTACGACGTAATACCACTAGCACTGAGGTGAAATGCGACAAAAGCAAAAGTACCACCACTCGAGAATAAAGTGTTCACAAGCAATGTCATTCTTGAGGAAATGTTCATAGAGCTCGGGCGCATGGTGCGCAAAGATAAGTTGAAACAAGTGCGAATGTCGCGAGAGCTAGAACAAAAGACACTGACCAGCTGCATATACAAAGAAAAAAGAAGGAGGAGAAGATGAAATACATGACCGAGGTCCATGTGCGAGAGCGATCGGAAGAAAGGCGCATCCATAATATTGCAAAACGCCTTGAAGGCGGAGAAGTGGTCCATGAAGAGCAAAAAAACCGCCGCCACATAGCTAAATCCTTGCACCTAATGAGAACATCCACATGAGCAAAAGAAAACCGTCGATGAAAACGAGATCAATCATCATACGTATCCAATGTGCTCTGAAAACACGGCAGCGCTCTCTAGAACCTTAAGGATCTCATTGTAAGCAATCGACTCGGCGCGATCAAAGAAGCCGAGCTCGGGGAAGGTCCGCGGCAAGTCGCGCTCAATCAAATTGCGCAATGCCTTGCCTTGCCTCCGTACGTGAATACCGGGCTTGATGGGCGACACTACAAAACCAACTTCAGAAGACGATCCACAAAATAACCGACGAGATGCGCACATTCGTCAGGATCAGGGTCGGCGTCACGTCGATCCTGTGCAGTGACTTGAGCGTCCATGTAATCCTTACTGGTGATTCCGAGGGAGTTCTTGATGGCCTTTGACCACACGTGTCCACGAAGTCGCGGAGGAATGCCGCGCCGCCAGAATTTGCCCATTTCTTCCGTGGTAATTCTATGACGAGGGGACCATGACCACACATCATAATCACACCAAATCGACAAAGGCGTACAGAGAATCCCACCGAGGCAGAATCTCGTCCAGCCAATAGTCCTCTTGCCGCATTTCCTCGAACCGTTCGCTTACACCTTGCAGCTGCCTCCATGGGGTATATTTGTAAAAATTAGTTTTAGTGTAATCGTCTTTGCGCTACACAAAAACCGAAGCATATCTTTAGCGAGGAACCTTCATTTTCCAATCATTGAGAACGTTAAGACGTACCAAGTAAGGGGCAACAACGTCAAAGGGACAGTCGAGGTCATCGCGATTCATCTCTGGCAAGGCATCGAGCAGGCGGAAGGTCGTCTTGAGCGTCTGACGGACCCTCTCGTGCGTCGCCTTGACGTGTTGCTGGATCTCGAAAACTGCAAAGATAAAGCATATTAGCACATCTCCAAGAATAAAAAGGATAACAGGTCCAATCTAGTTAAGGAGCGTACCTGAGCGCATGTGTTTCTCAAAGTCATGAAACTCGATCGCCAAAGAAGCTGTCGAATGGACCGCTTTCAAGAAGAGAATTTCGGTGGACTGAACTCGAGCAACCAAGATCGTCTATACCCGAGGAACCCATTACATGAAAAACAGTTACAAAATACAGTTACTAAATATGTTTAGTGGTCAAACAGGGGTACCTGATGCTTGGTAACAATGTCCGTCTCCTTAGCGAGCACCGTTTGATATAGCGCAAGGAACTGCTTCAATGCATTAAGATCAAATGGCGCTAAACAAATCAGATGAATATTAGGAGAGCATTCGGCCATGAAGCGAGGGAGCAACGATTCGCACGAAAGTTCTGGTCGAACTTGCTTCGTTCAGAAAACGAGAATTCATCCCGACCTTTACCAAGTGGAAAGAGAGGCCGCATCTAGAAGAGGCATCAGAATAATGATGGGACCACGGAAGAGGTTGGCCAGACTCATCGAGAGCAACGAGACAGAAAAGGCGACGAGAAGATGCGATACATGTACGATCAGCGCCTCGAGCTTCACGAGCTCCTCATCCAGCTGCAGAGTATTCCCTGCCTTTTTAACCGTCGTGATTTGAATATCGGCGCCGCTTGTGCCGCCGCTGAGTCGCCGCTGCTCTTCCTCTTGGCGCGCCTTGAGCACGGCGGCTCGGTCGACGCTCGTCAAAGAATACCTTTCCTCGGCGTTCTTGAGCCATTGTTGCACCTTTGGGTCCAGCTAAATTAAAAATCTCAATAACCAATAACAGCCAATATTAATGTAGTTACTACAGCGAGAACCACCGAAGCAGAAGAACGTTGGGAAGAGCAACGGCGGAGGCCTCGAGACGAGTTGGGGTCTACGAATAGCCCGGGGCGTCAGTCACTCAGAACCAATGGCGGTGAAAATATCACCAGTAAATTAAAATTTGCATTAGTATTATGACGGTGAAAAAGCGAGGGGTAGGGCGATGGGACGGGGGCGGCGAGAGGGTCGTACGCGGCTCGCATCGATCTCGTCGTCGCCTTGGCTTTGCGCCTTCAGCACGTGAGGGACGCGCACCTCCGCTGGGGAAGCAGTTTTACCCTGCTCGTTTCCCATTATATCTACAATGCCTGACCGGAGTGACCGGTCACCTGTTTAAAGGCCTTGGACCTGTTAGATCCGATTCGCAAAGGTGTTGGTTGTCTGCAACTCCTTTTTTCGTCAGAGGCTGAGTCGCTGAGGCCTTGGCACATTTGCGACTTTGCTGTTGCTATTATTCTCCCTCCAGCGACGCAGAGATGCGTGCTACCCAGGAACAATCGGAAAAGGAGGCAGCGCAGCGCGATCGGAAGCGGCGGCGCGACAACCTCGACCAGGTGATCGGTGATCAGTGCGCGCCAATCTTCTCCTGGCTGTCCCCGTCCTGTCACTCGTCCTCGTCATCAATTTTTTTATCTGCCGCGATCGTGTATCTATTTTCAAGCTTTTCCATAGAACCGAGGAGCGCTCGTCGAAGCTTCGGCAGACGTCGACGCATCGTCTTCTGTCGCAGATCGATGACGAGCTCGACGATCTTCTTGGCGTCGCTTTGCAGGCGCCCATTGGCGCGCCTTCGCTCGACCTCAGCACCCCTCAAGATCTTCAGGCTATACAATTTCAAGAGGTAAATTCCCTTTGTCCTTCGCCAAAACCGGGGCCTCGTATTCCAGAGTACCACTCAGCCATTCATTCATTATTGTGATCTTTGTCGCTCTGCAGGCGGTCGCGGAGGCGGAGAGGTTGCAAAGAGAGATTGACGAAGTGGAAAAACAGTTACTGCTCCGTTCCTTGAATGAGAAGACGCTGGATATTGCCGAGATTCCGTCAGGCTTTCTTCCTGACTTCATCGTACTCTCTCCATTCTCCTTCCCATTTGCTGTTTTGAACGCTATCTCTCTTTTCTGTAGAAAGAATTGGAGGAGAAATTACGCGATCTTAAGCAGAAGGTTCTTGAGAAGAGTTCTCAAAACATCCAGCTCCAGCTCTTCATTGATCGGTCTCGCTCCATTTTGTTAATGAATTTCAATTTCTTCGTCACTTGCTCATCTCTGTATAGGGTGGCCGAGGCTGAAGTGGTGAATAAGATCTACGAACAAGGCACTCATAGCGATATGCGCCTCCAATTCGAACAACAAGTGCATGAGGTGACAGAGATTGCTGATCTGAAGAAACTCTTGACCGAAATGCAATCTCGCCGTCACTTCTTGAGGGAGCAAATTGATCGTACAATTGCCATCCTTCTGATACCTTTCGATCTACATTCATATAAACTAAATATCATTAATTTCTCCATTGGGGATTTGTTGGTGATTTCATTTTAGGTTATCGTGTCGCCAATCGCGAGCTTTTCGCTTCGCTGAAAGAGTACCAGTCTCCCACCATCGCGTCTATTAGCCGTCGGGATCCCGAGGTTCGCTTCCCGATCTCCTTATGTTTTAGAATTACTGTTTTTCCATATATCTTGCGAAGATGGATTTGCATCGGTGGTAATAATGTTCGCTTCATTCAGGTTGCTGAGCTTCAAGCCCAAGTCGACATCTTGGTGGGGGAGAATCGAATCCTCAACATCGTCTTACAGGTACAATAACCGTCTTATCGCATTTTCAGTTTTTACCATTCATTATGATTACGTTCTAACAACGTTCTAGAATATGATCATCGCAAGCGGCGTCAACTGGGCGGCCGACGAGGAGTTGAGCGAGTTGATGTTGTCGCTGGGCGATCCTCTCTAAGGCTGGCTCGTTTGGACTCTGCTTCCACGCTGTGAATTGTTGCTTAAATTTCAATATATTCGAAACTTTCAGGAGACATTGTGCTGAAGTCACTGCCCTTTGACAGTTACACTGCAGTCGAGTCGCGCGGGATGCTCGAGGAACTCCTCGGGCAAACTTGCGTTCGAACGAACTCACAATCAAGTTATTTCGTATATTTATTCAAGTTAGTTCGTATATTTATTCGGCAAGCGGCCATGTCCAGCCAGCGGGGCCACGGGCACGCGCATGCCGACGGCACGATCCATTACGACGACCACTCGCACGAGCCGACCCCTCCGCCACGCTCGCCGGCCTCGGCCGCGGCGACTGCTGCTTCGTCGCAGGGCTCTGGATCGAGCGTAAGTTCAGCGAGCGTTCCTCCAGCAGTGCAGACAGCGCCGCGTCCCGTACCAGCGTTGACACCAGGTTCGTCCTTTTTACCCGCCTTCCAGTCGGCTTCGCCCTTCCTTTTTAATTCTTTTGTTTCATCTGATTGTCATTTTTTAAATAGAGCAACTGGGACCAATGCTTCTGTTCTTTGCTTCTGCGGGCGATCCGAACGAGTTGCTCAAGAAGCTGGACGAGGCGCTCGCCCTTGGCGTCGACGTCAATCTCACCGTGCGCCTTTTCATCTCGGGCGCGGTATTCACTCTGTGCTCGCTAAATTACAGAGGGAATACATAGGATCCATTTGGAAATACGATGCTACATTGGGCGGCCTCACGAGGCGCGGACGAGCTAGTCAAGAAGCTTCTCCTTGCTGGTTCGCAGCCACCATGTGTTGCCTACGGAGTGGGTTTGTTTGATCTTTTGATTAGGCGCGGATCCTCAGCGAGCGAATATGGCTGCTGCGCATACGCCTCTACACTGGGCTTGTCCCGAGGGCAACCTCAAGGTTCGCACGCATTCCCCTGGAGTTGTTGATGGGATGCCGACGTAAGCGCGTTTGTCTTTTAGGTCGTCTTGAATTTGGTTGAGAATGGCGCCAAGATGGATGTCGTCGATCTGGTTGGCCGCGAGCCTCTCTTTTACGCAGTTGCGAACGAACGCGTCCCCCTCGTTCATTTGCTATTGCTCAAGGATGCTCCACAGGACACTCGCGATAATGGAGGTGCCTTCTCAGCAGTTATCGAATGCTTGCAATGGATCTAACATCTTCCTCAAGGTAATTCCGCCCTTCATTGGGCGGCAAAGGGCGGTAATATTCAAATTCTTCATCTCCTCCTGTCGGCCGGCGGATTCGATGTTAACGCTCAAAATAACCTCGGCGAAACCCCGCTGCATATTGCTGCCAAGGAAGACAAGCTCCAAGCATTCAAGGGCCTCATGCGCTTCGGTGGCGCCAATGTCGACATTCGCAACACTGAAACGAAAACCGCGTTTGAAATTGCCACTGGCGAGGTAAAGAACTTTCTCAGCACGGAATACTCGCGCAACTCCACTCTATACGGCCCGAAGCCCAAGTACAACTTCAACAAGCTCATCAAGGAGGGAGCGTTTACTTACTTCCTCTACTTCATGGCAATGTTCCTTGTCTCTCAATTTGGTTTGCTGATCGGAGTCGCTGCTGGAGCGGCCGCTTTTTATGCTTGGCGGTCGTCGAAATACTTTGTAGCACCTGACGACTTCTCTGTCTTTTGGCTGTCGCTGATTTACGGTGGCTACTTTATGAATCTCTACACATGGAATACCTCCATTCGCCCAGGTGCCCTCATCATCTCTGCTTCTCCTCCTGTCACCTATTTTTCTTAATTTCCTTGTAGTTGAAATGGATGTGCGGCCGATGGAGAACACCTTATTCTTTGTTGGCTCGGTGACATCGTTTTTGGTTTCTCAAGTCCTTATCTGGAAGTTCGGCGATCCTGGTTACATCTCGACCACCCCCGAAGACGACGCCATCGTACGCTCTTTTCGACTCCGAGCAATCTTGAGGAATCTAGGCTCGTGACACCGATTGTGTTTTAGGGTTTTTATGAGGACATCCGTCGGGGAGTCATCGAGTTTCACTTATGCCCGACATGTCGCGTACAATCTTTAGATCGCTAACCGTGTTCCCTTTCTCCTCTCTGATCAAGTGTGTTATCTCAGATCCGCCGTCCTCTTCGCGCGAAGCACGATGGTGTCACTGATCGTTGCATTCAAAGGTTCGGATTATGAAAGGAGAGGGTCTTCGTTTGCCATGTTTACTTATCTCATTTTGCAGATTCGATCATTTTTGTCAATTCACGGATCAACCTGTCGGTCAAAAGAATCATCTCATGTTTTTGCTGGCGCTGTCATTCGTTTGCATCCACTTCAACCTCTTTGCCTACATCTCTTTCCGTCGTACGCTGCTTGTTGTTGGCAACATGGTCGCGCACATTTGACCTCAATCGATTGCATTAGACTTGCCCGCGTCTGTTAGCGAGGTCTTATCGCGAGAGCCATTGATCGTGTATCACTTCCTCCAGAGCATCGCCTACGCAGCCTTTATGAATTACCTCTTGCTCCGTCAGGTACTTTCTCTCGTAGAGGAGTCCACGATTCCTCTCATTTCTAATCCTTGGTGCAGGCCTACAACATCGGCACTGGATATACGACCAACGAGAAGCTCGGACAAGCGGCTGGTACTTTGCTTTTACTTCTACCTTTTTGTTTCCAGAGCATATGCTGTTATATTAACCCTCATTCTGCAGGTAAATATATATATTTGTGGCGCGACGGACAGCCGTATACGCCATTCTCGCGCGGCTCCTTCGTCGACAATATTGCCGACTTCGTGATGCGCACCGACCGCTACAACACTCAGTTCTACTTACCTGGTGAGGTTCCAGTGAGTGCTGTTGTCGTTCAGCGGCAGTAATGCAATGTTTATGCGCATTATATGATATCATATTCTATTCATGGACCCACTGACTCGAAGGATAGCTGCGCCACCACCACTCATGGCGATCCTTTCCTGAAGAAGACCGGCAACTGAGTGCCTTGATTGGATTATCATTCCCTTTTCTTCTTGCATTCGCGAAGCATACGACATGGTGCTCACCAATGAAGGCAATCCGCGCGACGGCGACATCATTGTCCCTCGAGTGATAAACCCACAGAGAGCTCAACACTTCCCAGCGGCGCCCATGATAGCGATCCGCCATGCCTTGCCTCCTTACGAAGACCTCCTGATCCTCCACACAGGAGTGGTCTACATAGTGCTCATGCTGTCCTTGTCGCTTTTTGTCCCAATCGCCACTTGCCTCGTCACCAACGAGGCAGTCCGCAAGTCGAACGACCTCATTGCTCTCGCCCTTGCGGCGGCATTGCTCTTCGCTGGCGCGTCTATCGATCTGCTCTGCTGGTGCTCGAACCAGCCGATGCGGACGCTTCTCGTGACAACCCTAGCGATGATGCTCGCTGGCGTTCATTGTGCAATTGTCGTCGCCTTGGTCACCTCGAAGTCCATTCGCCGCTTGAGCATGATAGCCGAGTCGTCGCCACCAATCTTGTAGTGCTGCCGTCACATCCGGCCGCCACCTTGGAGGGATAGTATTAACGAATACGAGTTATGCAACTATTATTTCTTTGTTTTGATTTGCGAGATGGATGAAGACAAGCGCATTTCTGATTTCGCGGTATCTCAGCCGCGATGAAAAATAACAAGACCGCCGCAGAAACCTCTCTTCAGCTCGTCTCAATCCTTTGATTCCTTTCGCGTCACGTATCGCCCTTCGTCGCTTGTCTCGTAAACGCGACTTTTGGTTACCCGTCATTCCACATTGGGTTTGAATGAGTCGCTCGCCCTCCCCACAGCGCCACTCGAGGTCGCCGGCCCGCTCCCCTTCGCCTGCTGGCAAGCGGAGCCCATCCCCCGCGCGCAAGCGCTCTGAGTCTCCTCGCAGGCGTTCGCCATCGCCTAGGAGATCCCCTAGGAATGACGAGAAGGTGCGTTCCTGTTGCTGAGCCCTTTGCCGCGATCAACGTTCGCCCATTGATTCTTGCCTTCTCCTCGCCTTTTCCTGCCCTGTTTCTTTCGCCAGGAATGCCGGCATTCGGCATTCCCGGGACACTGGACTATATTGTAATTATATAATTGTGATTTCGCATTTTAGGACCCCCCGCCGCCGTCCAAGTGCCTCGGCATCTTCGGCCTCAGCCGCGACACGCGTGACCGCGATCTTTACGAGGAGTTCAATAAGTTTGGCGAGCTTGAGGACGTTATGCTCATCCGCGACCGCCGCACAGGCGAGTCGAAGCGCTTCGGTTTCATTTACTTTAAGGAAATCGAATCTGCGGCCAAGGCGCGCGAAGCGCTGAATGGAACGGTACGGCCTCGTACTCAGTCGGTGGCACTCTTTGCGCTAATTGTCCTGCATCTTGTAGACTCTCCACGGCTTGAAGGTCCGCATCGACTTTAGCTTTACCAAGAAGGCCCACTCGCCGACCCCTGGCCAATACATGGGCCGTCCCAGGTACCATGCTTTGCTTACTTGCTTCCCATTCGCCTGTTCATCCCGTCCGCTCTGACTCGCCGCTCGGTTGTCATGCGTTGAGTTTAGATCCATCAAAATCACTTGAAAGGGAAAATGAATGCAGGAGAGATCTTAATATACACAAAGGCAAACTTTCACATGAAGGGGTCATGCCGCATTTTCAAGGCAGAAAGAGCCCCAAGCCCACCTTGTCAAGGCCTCATTATTCTTTTCTGCAGTCAGCGTGACCGTGATCGCGACCGTGAGCGTAGCCGTTATGGTGGTGGCCGCTATGAGCCTTATCCTTCTCGTGCGCTTCCCCTTTTGTTTCTCTCCCTGATGCCAACTCACCTCAATCGTGGGCAGGTCGCGATGACCGTGATCGCGGCCGTTTTGACGATCGTGATCGCCGCGACGACCGCGGCCGCTACGATGACCGCGACCGCCGCGACGACCGTGGCCGTGACGATCGCGATCGCCGTGATGACCGCGATGACCGCGACCGC
>Ga0154020_10006479_pt1 | contig 13707 bp, 9 predicted proteins | sample Klosneuvirus_201_FD_109709 | JGI IMG/M metagenome (GOLD analysis project Ga0154020, IMG submission 109709) | Active sludge microbial communities from wastewater, Klosterneuburg, Austria - Klosneuvirus_20160825_MG | ecosystem: Engineered > WWTP > Aerobic digester > Activated sludge | place... | reverse complement strand
ATTCCCGTGTCGTCCTTGCGGAACGCGGGACGCGAGTTCGTGAACACGTCTTCCGATCCGCAGACCGCGGGACCGATACCGGGATGCGGACAGCCGGGACAGCCGTGCGCATCTGCTGGAATGTTGGCCTTGTCCCCTAACCGCGACGCCGGAGGCACGGCTTAGCTTACGTCGGAGCTACGAGAAGCTGCCGCACCCTCAGGTGGATCTTGCGCAGAAAGTGCGATCGGCAAATGCGAGCCGCATTGCAAAACGGAATCGATCGATTGTGCCGCGCGCCCATCGATCCCAAAGAGTCACTGCGCGAACGGATCCGCGAGCGTCGGATCCGTGACGAATTCCGTGTCGGTGAGCGCGTCGAGGAACGCGAGCAGATCGGCGCGCTCTTCGTCGGTCAAGATGAACCCGTTCACGAACGCGTTCTTGTATGGATTGGTCTTGCCATCGCCGGCATCGGGGCCGCTCGCGATCAGCCGCCCGCCGCGCTCGTAGAATCGCACCACCTCGTCGAGCGTGGCCATGCTGCCGTCGTGCATGTATGGAGCGGTCAACGTGATGTTGCGCAGCGTGGGAGGGCGGAACCGTCCGCGGTCCGCGGGGTCCTGGGTCAGATCGAAGAGCCCTTGATCGATGATCGGATACGCACCGGTACCTCCGACGTTGTACAGCCCGGTATTGAAGAACACGGTCGATGGCGACGACTGACCCGCGTGATCGACGGCGAGCGTGAAGTTGAAGCTGCCATGACAGTGATGGCACTCGAGTCGCTCGGAGAAGAACAGATCCTCGCCGCGGAGCGCCGACGCGGACAGCGCCGTGATCTCGCCTTGGCGATAGCGATCGACCGCCGAGCGGCCGGAGATCAGGCGGCGTTCGAACGCGGCGATCGCGACGACCACGTTCCCCAGCGTGATCGCATCCGGGCTAGCCGGAAACGCGGCGGCGAACAGCGTCGTGTACGTAGCGTCGGTGCGCAGCCGATCGAGGACGAGCTCTTCGTTTCCGGTGATCCCGAGCTCGACCGGATTGTCCCCGAACATCGGCACCGGAGCTTGCTGCTCGAGGTGAACGAGCAGCGAGTTGGCCCACGTCTGCGTCGGGTTGTACGCGACGTTGGTCAGGGTCATCGCGTTGCGCTTCAGGACCTGACCGGTGGAGCCCGTCGGAGTGACCTTGCCATCCGAGAACGCTTTCTCCTGCAGGTGACAGCTCGCGCAGGCCTGCGTCCCGTTGCCCGACAACCGAACATCGTAGAACAGGTGGCGGCCGAGCTCGGCCAGCTCCGGCGTCAGCCGCGCGTTCGGCGGAAGCCGGGGTATCGGCATGCCCGGCGGTAACGGGAACGGCCACGTCGGTCCCGCGTCCGGTGCATCTGCAGCATCCATCGTGGTCGCCACGTCGTCGCCGCATGCGGAGACCGCGGCAACAACGACAGTGACAACGAAGCGGCGTGACATTGTCACTCCACGCTGAACAGCGTTTGAGTCGACGCGGCGGCAGCACCGTAGGCAAGGCCGAGCTTGGGGAACACCGGCATGCACTCGGGGTCGTTCGGGAACGACATGCAACCGGGGGCGGTGTTCGTGGTGTTGATCGTGACGTCGACGCCATCGAGCACGTGCGCGACGTCGGCCACTACCACGCTCGTGCTTGGCGTGTATCCCGTTAGCGAGATCGTCATGCGGTTCGAGTTGGCGCACGTCGTCGACGGCGTCGTTCCCATCGCGTCGCAGCCCGTCGAGCCGAGGTGGAGGTTGAAGCCCTGTCCGCCGACGGTACCGTCGAGCTTGAGGAACTTGTAGCCGGAGCTCCACGCCCAGTACATCGCCGGAACGTCGAGTGGTGGTGTGGCCGCGGCGACATCGAGGTGGTTCTTCGCGAGCGGCACGCCGACGGTGAACTCGATGCCCGTGTACGCAGACCCGCTCGGCGCCGCCGGCACGGTGCCGGTGATCGACGTGTGTGTCTCCGGCGATCCTTGCTGGCACCCGGTACCGCCCGTCTCGAAGTCGAGCAGGGCAACGCCGTCACTTTGAAACGCGTTGGCCTCGAGTACGACCGGAACGGACTCGGTGTGGTCGCCCGTCATCACGAGCTTCACGTCGGAGACGTAGTATCGGAAGTCGGTGCCGGTGTACGCCGAGGCGGCGGTGCCGATGCCATTGTAGGCTTGGCCGCACGTGAACGGCGTCCCGTTGACCTTCGCGGCGAACGCGAGTTGGACGGTGATGTCTTCGACCGACGCATCGACGTCGTGATCGTGGCCGCCATCGTCGCCGCAGCCGAGCAGTGTTCCGGAGACGACGAGCGCAAAACAGATTCGCTTCATGCAGCGAATCATCATGCGGGTCGTGATGTTTGGCAGTGCGGTATGATTTCGCACTCGCGCGATGATCGATGCAGTTGTTGCGCGAGTGTCGTAGTTATTGCGCGATGCACGCGCGGCGATCGCGCAGTCGTTGCGCGATCGGTACAGCGGCATCTGATGTTCGATCTCCCGCTCGAGATCGTTTCGCTGTAACCGATCGACAACGCGGACGTAGACGGCCCATGCGAGCTCTCGTCTGTCTCGTCGTGTGCGTTGCGGGGTGCGGGGATGACCAAGCTCCCGAGGAGGCCGCCGCGTTGTTGACGCGGATCCGCGCCGACGACTATCGCGCGTGGGACCGCGCGCCCGGGTACGAGACTCGGCGGAGCTCGAGCTCGCCGCACTCCGAGGAGGTCGACATCTACATCGATCCGACGATCGCAGGCGCGTTGACCGCGGAGTCCCTCGACGAATGGCCGCTCGGATCGCTGATCGTCAAGGATGGCTTCGACGGAGGTGACCTCGAGTTGATCGCGGTGATGGAGAAGCGCGAGGACGGGTGGTTCTGGGCGGAGTACTTCGACGGCGAATCGAAGTACTCGGGCAAGCCCGACGTGTGTCTCGACTGTCACGACGCCGGCAACGACTACGTCCTCGCGTTCGATCTTCCGAGATAAGACGAACGAGACTTCGAATCGTTTCGGAGGCGCGTGGCTCTCAGGAGATCGAGGTATCCCATGCAGACGCTAGGACTCACCACGTTGTCACTCGCCGTGCTGGCCGGCGCGGGTTGCACCGACTCGGATTCCAATGCCCCGGCGCCTTCCGAGTTGTCCGCGGACGAGACCGCTGGACTCCTGTTCACGCGCGAGGAGGAGAAGCTCGCTCGCGACGTGTACGCGGTCATGACCGCGAGCGGTCCGATCTTCGACAACATCGGGGGCAGCGAACAGCAACACTTCGATGCGATCGGCGGGCTACTCGTGACCTACGCACTCGACGATCCGTCGGCCGGGCTTGGCCCCGGCGAGTTCCAGGATGGAGCTCTCCAAACGCTCTACCAGGAGTTGGTCGCGCACGGCGCTCCGGGTGGAGTCGCGGCGCTCGAGGTCGGTTGCACGATCGAAGATCTCGATCTGCGCGATCTCGATCGAGCGCTGGAGAATGTCGAGCATGCCGACATTGCCGCCGTCTACGACAACCTGGCGCGCGGCTCGCGCAACCATCTGCGCGCGTTCTACGGCAATCTCACCGCGGCTGGTGGGAGCTACGTGCCGATCTACATCGACCAGGCGACCTTCGACGCGATCGTCACCACGCCACGAGAGCAAGGCGCTCGCTGACGAGTAACGAAGACACTGCGCCCTGGTTGTACTGTGGTGTCCGGTATGGCGCAGTCAGCGAGATGAGCTCGAAACGGAGATGAGCTCGAAACGAAGGATGGAACCCGCCGAGCCGACCAAATACGATCAGCATCATGTCGAGACTCGTCCTTATCGTTGCGCTGTCATTTTTCGCGGGCTGTGGTGCCGACGACGTTGGCAAGGAAGGCAACGTCGTCGGCGCGAGCTGCACGACCTCTGGCGGTCCGTCGGGCACGTGTGCCGACGGCTCGAAGTGTGTTGTCGACACAGATTTTCCCGGCGGCAGCTGTGTGAAGGACTGCACCGGGCAGGTGGATTGCCCCGACGGGGCTGCGTGCATTCAGGAAGACGGCGGGATCTGCGTCCTCGAATGCAGCGACGCCAGCGATTGCCGCGATGGCTACAACTGCGTGGAGAAGAGCACGCTCGCTCCGGCAGGCTCGGCGAAGGTCTGTATTCTTCAATAGCCTTCGAGGCCGTCACAGCTGTCAACGCGATGAAGTACGTCGCTGACTGCGACGTGATGATCGCGAGGCGCCGAAGACGCACGGGTGCCGACAAAGCTTCACGACGCACTCGAGTGTCATCCGTGATGACTTCGCGACTTCGTGACTTCGTGATCAGATCGCAACGATGTTCGTTGCTCGAGTTGTGAGGGCAGAAGGGCTCGAACCTTCAACCAGCGGATTAAGAGTCCGATGCTCTACCATTGAGCTATGCCCCCGGTCGGATCCCGACTCTCGTCGGGAAAGTGCGTCTTCAGTTTTCAGTAGTGAGTCCGAGCCGGCTCGAACGGCTGACCTACGGGTTCGAAGCCCGGCGCTCTATCCAACTGAGCTACGGACCCGTTGGGGCGCAGTAGATAGCTTCCGTACATACGGACTGTCAAGTCCGAGCGAGGCGAGAGAGTTCTCGTTCCTCGACGAGATCGACGTTGTCGCACGCCGCTTTTAGGTACCAGTTGCGTGACGGCTCACGTTCCTCGGGTCTAAGCCCGCGAACCCTCGTTCGCGACGCGGCGCGAGGTAGGACCGAAAAGCCCAAACTTATCGGGGGGTAGGCGCGAGTTTGTACTTTCGGTCTGAGCCGCGATCAGCGTATACGAAGGACTAGCGTGGTGAGGGACCACACGCGTTTTCGTACGACCTCCGGGAGGCAAGCGTGTTTGTACGTTCGACTAAGCTCGATCTGATTTTGTCTGCGCTCTTCGTCGTCGCGATGGGCTGCGGAAATTTTGGTAGCTGCGGCGCCTGCGGCGCGGTGCAGCCACTACCCGGCGGCAAACTTCCGAGCGATCAAACAGTTGAAGGCGGCGCGCAGGTTCGCATCACCCAAGCGGGCTTCAACAAGCTCACGCAGGTGTTGCCCGCGCTGCTCAACCAGCAGCTCGGTGCGGGCTTCTGCATTCCGCGCGGCGAAGTCGGCGGATGCGGAACGTTCGACATCGGCGGTTGCTACTGCACGGGCAACAGCGGCGCAGGCTGCAACCCCGGCTGTCGTGTCGGGCTGTCCCTCAACAGCGTGAACGTGTCGGTGACGAGTAACTCGCGACTGCGCATCGCCGTCGCGGCCTCGGTCTCGACATCGATTCCGATTCGCATCCAAGCGACCACCATCCTCAGTGGTAGCTGCACGCTCAATGTCTCGTCGACGAACCTCAACGGAACGATCGATATCGATCTCAAGATCGATCCGAACACCGGCGAGCTCGATCTCGAAGGTCACACGCAAGCCGTCGGTCTCAACCTCAGCATCAGCGGCTGCGGCTTCGCGGGCTCGCTGCTCAACGTCCTCACCGACATCATCGACGACATCGCGAACTCCTTCATCGCACCGTTCCTGTTCACGGTCCTCGATCCCGTCGTCAACAGCCTCCTCGATAGCCTCCTCCCCAGCCCGCTCGGCATCGCGAACCTCATGAACGTCGGCAACCTCGTGGCCGGCGTTTCGCCTGGCACCGAGGCGCTGATGGAAGCGCGCATCGTCCCGGGTGGCTACGTTCGCGCAGACGGCGCGAAGCGCGCGCTCAGCCTCGGCATCATCACCGGCATGAACGCCGACGAGGACATCACCACGCGCACCGGCACGCGTCCCGACGGCATCCCGCTCGCGAGTGAACCGAACCTGTGCGTGCCGCCGATGACGCCGCCCGCGTTCGGCTCGACGCCGCACAACCTCGGCCGCCCGCCGATCCAGGGGACGGTCCAGCGCGACACGTTCTTCCTCCCGCCCGCCGGCGCGTTCGACGGCAACCCCGAGCCGCAGGCCGATATCGCGATGGGCGTCTCCGAGACGTTCCTCGATCTCGCCGGTCACCACCTCGTGACGTCCGGTGCGATGTGCCTCGGCGTCGGCACCTCGTACATCACGCAGCTCAACGTCGGCACGATCGGCATCCTCGTACCGTCGCTGTCCGAGCTCACGAGCGATACCGGCAAGGATCCGCTCCTCCTCGTCACGCGTCCGCAGCGGCCGATCGACTTCGTGATCGGTGACAACACCCCGACCTCGCCGGCCGTCACGCTCGGCATCCAGAACCTCGAGGTCGACTTCTACGCGTTCCTGTTCGAGCGCTACGTCCGTGCGTTCACCCTCGACCTGTCGATGAACGTCGGCGTGAACCTCGAGTTCGAGCAGATGCCGGGCATGCCCGCGCAGATCAAGCCCACGCTCGTCGGCATCTCGTCGCAGACGGTCACCGTGAAGGTGCTCAACAGCGAGTTCGTTCGCGAGACCCCGCAGCACCTCGAGATGGTCCTGCCGTCGGTGTTCGATCTCGTGACGCCGCTCCTCGGCAACATCGGCGCGATCCAGGTGCCGGAGTTCGCGGGCTTCTCGCTCAACAACCTGTCGATCCAGCACGTCACCACACCGAACGATGACTTCCTCGCGCTCTACGCGTCGCTCGGCGCGGGCTCGCTGATGCGCACGCTCGGCCAGAAGGATCCGTTCGCGATGGCCTCGGTCAACGCGATGGATCGCGAGTTCGGCCCGTCGGTTCCGTCGACGGCGGTCGCGCACCTCAAGTCGGTCACCACGCCGGCGCCCGACAAGATCCTGACCGCGATGACGAAGGGCGGCCCGGGAATGCCCGAGGTCGTGTTCGACGCCGACAAGTTCGACGCGAGCGGTCGCGAGCTCGAGTACAGCTACGAGCTCAACGGCGGCATGCAGCGTCCGTTCATGACGCCCGATGCGAACGGTCACCTCGTGATTCGCGACCCCGCGTTCGCGTGGCAGGGCAAGTACACGATCGGCATCAAGTCGCGCGCGAAGGGCGACTACCGCTCGACGTCGGCGGAGACCAGCACGAAGGTCATCATCGACTCCGTCGGCCCGAAGATCGCGCTCAAGAAGATGTTCTGGGACGAGGACACGCTGAAGATCCCGATGTTCGACACCGTCAGCGAGCACGCGATCAGCTACGCGTTCGGCAAGACGGACTCGTCGGAGCCGTCGACGGGCTGGATGCGCGGCGCGACGGCCGAGCTGCCGAAGTCGCTGTTCGACGATCTCGCGATCGACGGTGAAGTGATGGTCTACGCGAAGGACGAGGCCGGTAACGTCGAGTACGGCGTCATCGAGTTCCACGGCCAGGCATCGTCGAGCGGTTGCTCGTGCGAGACCGGCTCGGGCCCGTCGAAGAGCGGCGCGGTCCTCGCGTTCCTCGTCGGTGTGGTGCTCGTCGGTGGCAAGCGCCGCCGCAACGCCGCGAGGTCTCTTCGGCGGCTCGTGAAAAAGCACCGCCGGATCGTCGCGAACGGCGCCGCGTTCCTCGCGATGTCGGTGATGACGGCGTTCCTCCCGGCCTGCGATTGCGGTGACCCGGGCGCGAAGTCGTGCGAAGTGGCGTCGGACTGCGGTCCGGACTTCTGCGCGCAAGGCGAGCTGCCGTTCTGCATCGACGGCGAGTGCGTGTGCTCCGATGACATCATCGCGGGTCGCGTCGGTCCTTACTCCGACGTCGGCACGGGCGCCGACGGATCGATCTGGGTGTCGGGCTACTCGATCAACCACGGCGACCTCGTCGTCGCGAAGGCGGATGGTCCCGGTCGCATCCCGGTCGAGAAGTGGGAGTACGTCGACGGCGTGCCCGACGGCCCGGTGCTGATCCCCGACTCGAAGATCCGCGGTGGTATCGACGCGTCCGGCGAAGACGTCGGCATGTGGACGAGCATCGCGGTCAACTCGGCGAGCGAGCCGATGGTCACGTACTTCGACAAGGACACGAGCTCGCTGCGCTTCGCGCACAAGGTCGGAGACACCTGGCAGAAGCACGTGATCCAGCAGGGCACGGGCAAGATGCTCGGCGAGCAGGATGGCTTGCTCGTCGGTATGTTCACGTCGCTCACGTTGCGCTCCGACGATGGTCGCCCGGGCGTCGCGTACCTCGCGCTGGTCAAGGATGCGCAAGGCGCGCGCGCCGAGGTTCGTTACGCTGCCGCGCAGGTTCCCAACCCGACGTCGTCGGCGGACTGGATGCTGTTTATCGTCGATTCCGCGCCGCTGCCGCCCGAGGACCCGCAGAGCCCGAACGTGTATCCGCTGCCGGATAGCCTCGGTCTGTTCGTCGATTCGGCGCGCCTGCCGAGCCAGGCGCCGGTCGTCGTCTACTACGACCGCGTCAACGGCGATCTGAAGATGTCGAAGTTCAACCCGCAGTCGGGTCAGTTCGGTGTTGCCACGATCCTCGACGGCACGATGAACCGCGACGCGGGTTGGTCGCCTTCGATCTCGATCGATCCGGCGGGCATGGTGCACGTCGCATACGTCGCCGCGACGCACGACGATTTGACGTACATGAAGGAAGGCACGCCGCAGGAGATCGTGGACGACGGCTATCGCATCGTCGGCACCACGGTCGATGGCCTGCCGAAGCCGGAGTTCCACTTCGTCGGTGACGACGCGTCGCTCCAGCTCATCGGTGGCGCGACGCCGTGGATCGTCTACCAAGACTCGACGACGCAGGAGCTGCTGCTCGGCGTGAAGCAACAGGATGGATCGTGGTCGCGCACCACCCTCGCAGGCGGCGTCGTGCAGGGCCAGATGTGGCCAGGCGCGTACGGCTTCTACGCAGCGTCGAGCTTGCGCGCGACCGACCTCGTGATCTCGACCTGGGTGATCAACCAGCCGGCTGACAACCCGTACGATGACAACTGGGTCGAGATCTTCGTCCGCCCGACGACGATCCAGTAAGCCGCGCCGGTACTTCGCTGCGTCCTACACAGACGCAGGAGAAACACTGACAAACCGCTTTCGGCGCTCGACGCTCCAGGCCTACTCTGGGTCGTGCACGATTTGAACGACATTCTGTTGTTCACGAAGTTGGTCGAGTCCAAGAACCTGACCGCGGCAGCCGACGCACTGGGCATTCCGAAGTCGACCGTGAGTCGCAGACTGTCGCAGCTCGAAGAGTCACTCAGCGTGAAGCTGTTCGAGCGCAACACGCGCCAGTTCTCGCTGACCGACGTCGGCATGGCTTACTACAACCGCTGCTCCGAGATCATCGCGAGCATCGTCGCCGCGAACCAGCACGTCACGGACATGCAGGTCGCGCCGCGCGGACGCATTCGCATGACCGCGCCGACGGATATGTCGTCGCGATACCTCGGTGGATTACTCGCGGCGTTCGCGCGCGCGCATCCCGAGATCAACGTCGAGCTGACGGTCACCGATCGGCTCGTGAACCTGATCGACGACGCGTTCGATATCGCGCTGCGGATCGCCGGCAATGCACCGCACAGCTCGCGACTGGTGTCGATTCCGGTCTGCAAGATGGAAGGCATCCTGTGCGCATCGCCTGCGTATCTCGCCGAGCGTGGTGTCCCGGCGAAGATCCAGGATCTCTACGCGCACGATCTCGTGCTGTTCATGCCCGAAGGGATGCACTCGTTCACGCTGACCGACGGCTCGACGACGCACGAGATCGCACCGCCCGCGCGAATCATCGCGGATCATTTCGCGCCGGTTCGTGACGCGATCCTTGCGGGTGCTGGCATCGGATGGCTGTGCGACTACTCCGTCGCTCGAGAGATCGCATCCGGGGAGCTCGTTCGCGTGCTGCCCGGATGGGGGCATCAACCGATCGACATCTGCGTCACGTATCCCGTGCGCGCGAGCGTGCCGCCGCGACTCCAGCTGCTGATCGACTATCTCGTGCGCGAGCTCGCGGCGCCGCCGTGGCTCCGCGAGGCCTCAACCGAGGCGGCCGCGATCGAAAAGGTGAAGGGACGGTGGCAGCGTCCGGGCGTCGCGAGCCCCCAGGTCGATGTCGAACACCGCCGTGACCGTCGAGCTGTGTCCCGGTAGTACGTCGACGATCGTCACGGCCGCGGCCGAGTACACGCGCCACAATCCGAGCCCGGCGCCGCCGTTCGTCGCGTCCACCACGTCGTCCGCGGCCGCGCGGCTCGCAGCCACGCCGCGCTGGACGCTCGCGAGCACGTGCTCGCGGGTCAGACGTCCGAAGCGATCGGCGACGCGCACCAGGACGAGCAGGCCGTCGGTCGCGACCTGCACGTGGGGAATCTCGGGCGGATCGAGGACGATCGGGGCGCGGCGATCGTGTGCGTACCGAGGCTCGCCCGACGCATCGATCGGCGCGTCGTAGCTCGCGTTGACGACGAGCTCGTGGGCGACCTCGCCGATCCGCGCGCTGATCCGCTCGGTCGCACCCGCGCGCTCGGCGAGCATCGCGATCTGCGAGATCGTCGCGTCGCGATCCGATGGCGTCTGCGGGTAGAAGTCCGCGGTCACGGGAGCACCGGCCAAGATGTCGCGAACCGTCGTCGCCTCGGGTCCCGCCCACAGGATCGTGCGCGTCGCGAGCGCGAGCTCCCACGAGCGCGGCATCGATTGATGCGCCGGCCAGCCGAGGAGACTGACCATGCGATCGTCTCGCGCGGCCAGTGCGAGCAAGCGATGCGGCTCGTGACTCCACGCCGCGAGGCGCGCGTCGGGAAACTTCGAAAGCAACTCCTCGGCGTCGTCGCCTTCGCACGCGATCATGCGCGCCTGCGCGTCGAGCCGCTCGCGCAACCGCTGCGGATCCTCGGCGGCACAGATCCAGTCGAGCGCCGCAGCTGCCCGCATCACGCGCGCCGCACGCCCGAGCAACAAGCGATTGCGCTCGAGCAGTCCGATCGACATCGCGTCCGGCTCGCGCTGCGCGGCGATCAGCGCCGGGTCGATCGTCACGGCCCACCTCCAGCGCTCCGCACCGCGAGCTTCTTTCGCTCGATGCTCTCGACGACGAGCTCGAGCTGCTCGTGCGAGAGCAGCTCCGGCGTGATCGATGCGAGCGAGGACAGTGGTTGTCCGCCGGCCGAGATGATGCGATCTCCGGCACCCACCGCGCTCTTCGGCGGTGCGACGAGAACGAGCACACCGGGCGGGCGCGACGGCGGTGCGTTGACGAGCTCGACACCCCACGCTTGCTTGCGCACGGCGTAGTAGGCACGCGCTTGTTCGATCGCAGCGTTTGCCACTTTGTAGCTCGTGGTCGCTTTCGAGTGTGCGCCGTCGCGTACGACGCTGCTCGCGACGAGCTCGAGGCGTCGCGCGTCCGCGTGTGTCTCGAAGCTCGCGACCGCGGCGTCGTCTTTGGCCGTCGATGCGAGCTCGCGGATCTCCGTCGGCAATTCGGTCTCGATCTCGAGGAGGAACATGCGCAGCGCGTGCCGGCGTGCGGCGGCGAGCGCCGCGGAGTCGTCGACCCCTTCGCCCGTCACCTCGACGCGCCAGTCAGCGTCGTCGTGCCACGACCTTCCATCACCGACGGAGACGGGCGGCGGAGGCACCGCGCGATCCTTCGTGCGCGTCAGCAACACGAGCACGAGGGCTGCCATGCAGATGGCCATGAAGCCGAGCCCGATATACGCGGGCAACCACTTGCGATGCGGCGAGACAGGCACTCGCTGCGATCGCGTGACCGGCGGCCGAGCCGCAGGCATCTGCGCCGACATCGCGGCCGTCTGCGCATACGGGAGCTCTCCGCTCGGGCGCTCCGACGGAGGCGGCACGATCGGCATCTTGATGCTCGAGCGACTCGCCCAGCTCGCGAGCGGTGCCAGCTCGATCTCGACGAGCCCCGTGTTGCACCGCGAGCACGGCACATCGCTGCCATTCGCGAGGCGCGAGCGGAGCTCGTCATACGCGAGGATCGCGATGCTCGGTTCGTTGCAGCGCGGGCACCGTCCGGCGCACGACACGGAGATCACGTGACAGCGATCGTCGAGCTGCGTCGCGAGGCCGATCGGCACGGCGACGAGGCGAACCTCGCTGACTTCCGAGGGCAGGCCGTGTAACGCCACGGTCGCCGCAGCGACGGCGGTAGCGGAGAGCTCCCCCGCGCCGGAGAAGTCGATCTCGAGCGCGCCCTCGATGCCGTCGAGAAAGCGCTGCCAGCGGAAGCCCTGTGCGATCGGTTGGACGAAGCGCAGCCGCGTCGTGTTCGCTTCGACGATCTTGTCGACGGCGCTTGTCTCCGTTTCGCTCGCCGGTGCTTCGACGATCCCGGGATGGTCGACGGCGTCCTCGAATGGCGACTTGCCCTTGTCGGTGATCTGGCCCGTTGTCAGGATGCTCGCCGGAACGCTCAGCTCGGACGCATCGAGTGTCTCGGGATCGAACGCCTCGTCGACCTTCGTCTTCGCGTGCTCGACCTCGCGGTAGAGCTGCATGACCTCGGCGTTCGTGCGGATCTGTCCGGCGCGCTTGCTCTCGCCGAGCACCTCGATCATCACCGACGACAATCGCTGCGGTTCGAGCGCCAGACCGAGGCGGCGGCCTTCGCCGCGCAACGCCTGTTCGAGCTCGGCCGCCGTCTGATAGCGCTCGCTCGCATCGAGCGCCATCGCTTTGGTGATCACCTTGGTCAGGCTCGGCGGGAGATCGAGGCGAACCGCGTCGACGGGCACGACGTCGTGATTGACGATCGCCATCATCAGGCTGAACTCGCCCATCCGCTTCTTCTTGCCGACGTACGGACGCTTCGCGGCGAGCATCTCGTAGAGCACCACGCCGACCGCATACACGTCCGTGCGGCGATCCGTGGCACCGGCGCGAACCTGCTCGGGCGCCATGTACGGAATCTTTCCCTTGAGCGCGCCGGAGCGGGTCTCGTGCGTGCGCCCGCGCGCCGTCGCGATTCCGAAGTCGATCAGCTTCACGTCACCGTCGAACGTGAGCACCACGTTCTGCGGCGAGACATCGCGGTGCGTGATGTCCATCGGCTTGCCGTCGATCGTGCGCGCCTCGTGCGCGTGATGAAGGCCGGCGCACATCGCACACGCGATATAGAGCGCGACGTCGACGGACATCTGCCGCTTCTTGCGCAACGACAGCGTGCGCGACAGCGTGCGGAGATCGACGCCGTGCAGATACTCCATCGCGAGAAACGGCACCTCGCCCTGGAAGCCGAACTCGCGCATCGCCACGACGTTGGGATGCTTCAGCGACGAGATGACGCGTCCCTCGTCGACGAACATCTCGATGAACTCGGGGTTTCCGGCGTACCGGGGCAATAGCTGCTTGATGACGACGATGCTGTTGTCGACGAGCGACCGCGCGATATGGGTCTCCGCCATTCCACCCGAAGCGAGCTGGGTGACGAGCTCGTAGTTTCCGACCTTCATCGCCCTCCCCGTTTCTTCGCGCGCAATGCGGCCATCGATGGCAGATCGGGAATCGCCGTCCCCGCGTTCGATCCCGCGATCACCACGAGGTTGCCGTCGGGTGGTGCGAGCTCCGACAACAGCGGGAACCACAGCGCGACCACACCGTCGAGGTACGGCTCGGTGTCGGCGTACGCTGCGATCATGTTCTGATACGCCTTGCGCGGAATCTTGAAGCGCACGTACACGACGCGCGCGGCGCCGTCCCCGACCTCGGCAAGATCGTCGCGCTGGAAGCTCGCGAGCTTTCCGTATTGCTGCTCGAACGTGGCGCGCGCGGCCTCGCCCGCCGCCTTGCCATCGACCTTCGTCTTGAGGAACGCGAACACCGCCGGGTCGGCCACGCTGCCCAGATACGTGT
>Ga0154020_10006478_pt1 | contig 13710 bp, 15 predicted proteins | sample Klosneuvirus_201_FD_109709 | JGI IMG/M metagenome (GOLD analysis project Ga0154020, IMG submission 109709) | Active sludge microbial communities from wastewater, Klosterneuburg, Austria - Klosneuvirus_20160825_MG | ecosystem: Engineered > WWTP > Aerobic digester > Activated sludge | place... | reverse complement strand
GAGATCGACGCGACCTGGGTCTGGGACGGCATGATCGAGGACACCGAGCTCGCCCTGGCCGTCGGTCTCGCCGTCGCCAATGCCGACGCGATTCCCACCTGGAACCCCGGCGACGAGTTCGAAGCGGCGCGCCAGCGGGCGCTGGCCGCCCTGGCGAAGGCCGAACGCTAGGTAGTGAGGAGATCGGCCCGAGAGCTCCGGAGATACCCGGGTATTCCCGGCGGTGTTACACTTCTCCGGTGAAGATCGGCGTTTCTCTCGCAGAGGATCTGGTGGCGTTCGCCGATGCCGAGGCCGAGCGGCGCGGCACGACGCGCTCGGGGCTCCTGGCGGAGCTGCTCGACGAAGCGCGCGTTCGTGCCCAGACGAAGGCCTATCTCGACCGGCACGGCTGGGATGTGGCGGAAGACGCGGCCGCCTGGCGAACCTATCAGCGCGAGCGCATGGCGCAGGAGTACGCCGAAGATGACTGGTGACGCCCCGCTGCCGCGCCGCGGCGAGGTCTGGTGGGTTCGCGTCGACAAACGACGGCCGGCAGTCATCGTGCAGACCGACAAGGTCCGCGAGCCCCGCGTCTCCAGCTTTCTCATCATTCCTCTAACCAGCCGCCTGCATATCGAATGGCTGCCGGGGAATGTCCGCCTGGACGCGCGGAGCACGGGCCTTGCGAAGCCTTCGGTCGCCAACGTCTATGACCTGCAGAAGGTCCTGAAGAGCGACCTGGTCGAGCGGGTCGGGGCGCTTCGCGGCAGCGAGCTCGAGGCGATCGACGCCGGCCTTCGACTCGTCCTGGAGCTCTGAGGATTGAGCGCCCAACTCTGGCTGCTCGCGGGCGTCGCCCTGCTCGTCGTTCTCGTCCTCCTCGAAGGCAAACGCCAGGAGCGCCGCTACGGCAAGAGCCGGCGGCGCGGTCTGATGCGCACGGGCCTCCTCGAGCTGCAGAGGCAGCTCGAGCCCGAGCGCAAGATCGAGATCCTGCTCGACGAGCGCGACGACAGCGAAAGCGACGAGGCCGCCGCACCCCCAGCGCCTCCAGGTCCACCGCTGGAGCGGAGTGACGGGAGATGAACCTGCCGGAGTCGTTGCGGGCCCTGCGGCATCGCAACTACCGGATCTTCTTCGCCGGCCAGCTGATCTCGCTCACCGGCACCTGGATGCAGTCGGTGGCACAGGCCTGGCTCGCCTATCGCCTGACGCATTCGGCGGCGCTCCTCGGCATCGTCGGCTTCGCCAGCCAGATCCCGACCCTCCTCTTCTCCCCCGCCGGCGGTGTCGTCGCCGACCGCTTCGCCCGCCGCCAGGTGCTGCTCGCGACGCAGGCGAGCTCGATGGTCCTGGCATTCGCGCTCGCGGCGCTCACCTTCGCCGACGCCGTGACCATCCCCTGGATCCTCACTCTCGCCGCGCTCGGAGGGATCGTCAATGCCTTCGACATCCCGACCCGCCAGGCGTTCGCCATCGACATGGTCGGCCGCGACGACCTGGTGAACGCGATCGCGCTCAACTCCTCGATCTTCAACGGCGCGCGGGTCGTCGGTCCGGCGATCGCCGGCCTGCTGGTTGCGCGCATCGGCGAGGCCTGGTGCTTTCTCGCCAACGGAGTGAGCTACTTCGCCGTGCTCGGCAGCCTCGCAACGATGCGGATTCCACAGGGTGCGCCGTTCGCGCGCACCGTTTCGGTGTGGACGAGCGTGCGCGACGGCTTCGTCTACGTCGCGCGCGCCCGGCCGGTGCGAGCGCTGCTCCTGCTCCTCGGTCTGGTCAGCCTCACCGGGATGCCCTACGCGGTGCTGATGCCGGTCTTCGCGCGCGAGATCCTCGGCGGCGACGCGCGCGAGCTCGGCCTGCTCATGGGAGCCTCCGGTGTCGGAGCGCTCCTCGGCGCCGTCGTGTTGGCGAATCGCCGCTCCGTCAAGGGACTCGGCACCTTCGTCGCCGTCTGCGCCGCCGGCATGGGGCTGGCCCTCGTCGCCTTCTCCTTCTCGCGCTCCTTCTGGGTCTCGGCGGCGCTCCTCGTTCCGGTCGGTTTCTGCATGATGAGCGAGATGGCGAGCTCGAACACGCTCATCCAGTCGCTCATCCCGGACGAAATGCGCGGCCGCGTGATGTCGCTCTACGCCATGATGTTCATGGGCATGGCGCCCGTCGGCGCGCTGCTTGCCGGCAGCCTCGCGGCGCGCATCGGCGCCCCGGCGACGATTGCCGGCGGCGGTTGCGTGTGCCTCGCCGGCGCGCTGATCTTCGCCCGCCACCTGCCTCACCTGCGCGCCGACGCCCGCCAGATGATCGTCGAGCTGCAGATGACCGCCGGCGCCCCGCCGGAGGAGCCGACCTGAATCCGGGCAGCCCTGACGCCAATCGCCTGCGCTCGGTCTAGACTCCGGAGAAGACGCCGGACAGTTGGCGATCTCCAGAGGAGGCCTCATGAGCTACGTCGACGGATTCGTATTCGCCGTGCCGAAGAAGAAGGTCGCGGAGTACAAGCGGATCGCCAGGAAGGCCGGCAAGGTCTGGATGGAGCACGGGGCGCTCGCCTATCAGGAGTGCCTCGGCGACGACATTCCGAAGAAGAAGAAAGGCAGCGTCAGCTTTCCCGGCATGGTTCTGGCGAAGCCGGGCGAGGTCATCGGCTTCTCCTGGATCGTCTACAAGTCCCGCGCCCACCGCGACAAGGTGCTCAAGAAGGTCCTGAGCGATCCCCGCCTGGCGGCGATGATGACCCCGGACGCGATGCCGTTCGACATGAAGCGCATGGCCTACGGCGGTTTCAAGAGTCTCGTCGCCTTCTGACCGCCAGGTGCAGGTATCCTCCGCCGGAAGGCGCGCGAGGAGCGACGCCGCCGGCATTGCGAAGGGAGGCCGCATGAACTGGATCGTTCGGGGAATGAAGGGGATCCTGCTGGTCGGCGGCGCGCTCACCTGCACCATGCTCTTCGCCGCGATCGCGCCGCAGGCGGCGCTCGAAGCGTCCTTTGGCGCGACGCTCGCCGGTCCACTGGCGGAGATCGTGGTGCGCAGCTGGGGCTCCCTGATCGCGCTCACCGGCGGCATGCTCCTCTACGCTGCCTTCCATGTCGAGAGCCGGCCGCTGGTGCTGGTCGTCGCGAGTGCGAGCAAGGCCGTCTTCATCGCTCTGCTGCTCGTCTACGGCCGCCCCTTCTTCCCGCAGACCGCGCTGCCGTTGGTCGTCGACGGGATACTGGTCGTGCTGTTTGCCCTCTACCTGGCGGCGACCTCCGGGGACCGTGCCCGGCAGTCCGCCTAGAGCGAGCGGGAGGGAACCGATGATCGCCCCCGCCCCGGTCACTCTCGAAGGGCATGGCGTGCGCCTCGAGCCGCTCGCGGTGGAGCATCGCGACGCGCTCGCCGCTGCGGCGGCAGACGGCAGGCTCTGGGAGCTCTGGTTCACCTCGGTGCCGACCGCGGAGGAGACGGCGGGCTACATCGCGCAGGCGCTCGCCGGCCAGGCCGCGGGAACGATGCTCCCCTGGGCGGTGCGCGACCTTGCGACCGACGCGATCGTCGGCAGCACGCGCTATCACGACATCGTCGCTCCGGCCGACCGGGTGGAGATCGGCTGGACCTGGTACGCGGCTTCACGGCAGCGCAGCCACGTCAACACCGCCTGCAAGCTCCTTCTGTTCACCCACGCCTTCGAGGATCTGGGCTGCGCGGTCGTCGGCCTGCGCACGGACAATTTCAACTTCGCGTCACAACGGGCAATCGAGGCGCTCGGCGCGAAGAAGGACGGCGTCCTCCGTCACCATTGGCCGCGGCGCGATGGGTCGGTGCGGGACAGTGTGATCTACAGCCTGCTCGCCGGCGAATGGCCGGACGTGCGCAAGCACCTCGCCGCGCGCCTGGCGCGGCATCGCAGCGCGGGCTAGCTAGATCTCGAGCGCGCGTCCGAGGTGGCGTTGCGCTGCGTCGAAGATCTCCTCGCGCATGGCGGCGACGTGGGCGCGCTTTTCGGCGTCGGGAAGGAACGAGTGTTCGGCGGCCGCGAGCGCGAGCTGAGCGAGCACTTCGGGTGTGTAGGAAAAGGCCTCGCCGACGCGGCGGAACTCTTCCGAGAGTGTGGTGTCGAACAGCGCCGGATCGTCGGTGTTGACCGACACTTCGAGGCCGGCCCGGCGCAGCTCGTCGAACGGATGGTGCGCCACGTCGGGAGCGAGGCCGAGACAGACGTTCGAGGTCGGACAGACTTCGAGCGGCACGCGATCGCGCCGCAGCCGCTCGACGAGACCGGAGTCGGCGATCGATTGCACGCCGTGTCCGATGCGCTCGGCACGGCAGGAGTCGAGCGCCGAGTAGACCGATTGCGGGCCCGCATGCTCGCCGGCGTGTGCCACGCAGTGGAGGCCGGCAGCGGCGGCAGCGGCGAAGTGGTCGGCGAACGGCTCGCTCGGGTAGAGGGCCTCGCGGCCGGTGAGCCCGAGGGCGACGACGATCCCCTTCTTCTGCCCGGCGAGCGCCCAGTCGAGGGTCGGATCGGCAGTCTCCTTGCCGACGTCGCGCACGATGTCGGGAATCAACCGGATGCGCACGTTCTCGTCGCGCTCGACCGCGACGATGGTCTCGGCCATGGCGTCGAGGACTTCGTCGATCGCGACGCCGTTCTGCCAGTGGGTTCCGATGGTGAAGTGGACTTCGGAGTAGCGGATGTTCTCGGCCGCCTGATCGAGCGCGAAATCGGCCAGCAGGCGCTGAAAGTCCTCCGGATCGCGCACGCACTTCGAGCAGGTCAGGTAGATCTCGACGAAGTGGTCGAAGTCGCGGAAGCGGAACCACTCCCGGAGCCCCGCCTCGTTGTCGGCCGGGAGGGTCACCCGGCGGCGGCGCGCCAGCGCGAGGAGCGTCCGCGGGCGCATCGCCCCTTCGAGGTGGACGTGCAGCTCGACCTTCGGAATGGCGCGCAGAAACGCTTCGAGACTCAGAGTGCCTCCTCGGGACCGGGTCCCCGGGAATGATGGATCAGCGGCCCGCTCCCCTGCTTCTGGCGCAGCCGGTCGAACACCGTCGGCGGCAGCAAACCGGTGATCTCGGCCCCGAACTTCGAGACCTCCTTGAGCAGCCGGCTGGAAACGTAGCTGTACTCCTCTTTCGGCATCATGAAGACGGTTTCGATACGCGGATTCAGGTGGCGGTTCATCAACGCCATCTGGAACTCGTATTCGAAGTCGGAAACCGCCCGCAGCCCGCGCACGATCGTATGCGCCCGGATCTGCTCCATGAACTCGACCAGCAGGCCCGAGAAGCTCTCGACGCGGAAGATGCCGTCGCCGCCGACCAGACCGCGGATCATGTCCATGCGCTCCTCGACGGTAAACAGCGGCTTCTTGTCCTCGTTGTGCAGTACCGCGATGACGACCTCGTCGAACATCGGCCGGCAGCGCTCGATGATGTCGAGGTGGCCATTGTGAATCGGGTCGAACGAACCGGGATAGACCGCTACGCGGCTGCTCATCGCTGCACCTCGGCCGACAGATCGAACGTCTCGTAGTTGAGCGCGGCATCGCCGAGCCGCAGCAACACGAGCCGGGCGGAGGCGGGGATCTCCCCCAATACCAGGGTCTCGCGTTGGCCGTCGAGAAGGCCGTCGGCGGCGGCCACTGCGCGCCACTCTCCGGCGTCGACCGACACCATCGCCTCGCGCAGCGGGTTCAAGCGATCGGACACTTCGACGCGCCAACCTCCGTCCAGGCGCTCGGCGCGGCGACGCTCCGGCGGCGAGTGGTCGATGACCACCGGCTCGCTCTCCTGCTCCGCAGTGAGCGCTTCGTCCGCCGCGTTACCCTCGAGATCCGAGGCGGTCAAGCGAAAGCGGTAGCGGCCGTCGGGCAACACGGTAGCGTCGAAACCGAAGTGATCGTCGTCCACGTCGTCCGTCACCGGCAGCCATGCCGCCGCCGCTTCGGCGCGCACCTCGATCCGGAAGCGCAACTCGTCGCCGTTGGGATCGCTCCCCCGCCAGCGCAGCGTGCGCTGGCCGAGCTTCCAGAGCTGCTTGGTGCGCGTGTCGCCCCCAGAACCGGCAGGCTGCAGCGTGGTGAAGATGCCGTCCCGGTTCGGGGCGGCAGGTTCGTAGGCCTGATCGGACGGATTGAAGTTCGCCGGCACCAGGATCTGGCCGGGGTCCATGGCGCCGAAACGCTCGATGCGTGGCCGCTGGTTGACCTGCCGGTACGACGCTTCGGCGAGCGTCAGGCGCGGCGAGCGGCCGCCCGTTCCGGTGAGATCGGCCTGCCACTGCAGATAGCGGCCATTGCCGATCGCCGGTATCGGCAGCTCCCAGCCGTTGCCCGCCGCCACGGCGGCGCCAGCGGCGATCCAGGGACTCCAGCTGGCGTCCGGCGTCGCGCTCGAGCCGGTGCGGAACTTCAGGTTCACCCGGGTGCCGCCCGGCGTCTCGCCACTCCAACGGAAAACGCCGTAGCGCGCGAGTTGCCCGGAGTCGAGCGCCGCGCTCGTGTAAGTGCCGCTCGCCGCGGCGCGTTCACTCAGGCGATAGAGCGCCGCCGCATTGGTCGTCAGAACGACCGGCAGGTCGGCTGGCTCGCCGCCGCTCGCGACGCCGACGACCTGCTTCTGGTCGAAGTCGTGATCGATCGTCACCGTGAGCGGAGGAATCGGTGCGCGCTCCGCGCCGTCGTCCCGTTCGACCCCTTGCACGCTGTAGAGGCGGCCCTCGCCGCCGGTGCCGACGAAGAGTCTGCGGCCCGCCCCGGCCAGCGCGAAGACGGTCTCTTCCTGCGACGACCAGATCGGCTCGACCAGGCCGGCGGCCGAGATCGCCACCAGCTCGCTGCGCGGGCCGCGCGCGCCGGCAGGACGAGAGCCGGTCGCCGGCTCGGCTTCGCCTTCCGCGCTCACCGTCACCGTTGCCGTCGGCTCGGCGGCAGCCTCGGCGCCCGCGGCCGCCTCTGGCGACGGGCGCGGCGCTGCCAGATCGACCAGGCTCGCCTCCGAGGCCAGCACGGCGGCGAACAGGGTTCCTCCGGGCGCCATTGCGAGGGCGACGACCTCGGACAGGGCCGAGTCATAGAGCGTCCGCAGCGCGCCGTCCGGCGAACGCCGCACGATCAATCCCTGCCCGGCCGTGCCGATCAGCAGGCCGCCGTCGCGTTGCGCGAGGAGGCTGCGCAGATGGGGATCCTCGCCGTCGTAGACCAGCTCGCCCTTGCCCGCGGCATCGACACGGTAGAGATGCCCTTCGCTGCCGGTCGCCACCCAGAGGCTGCCGTTCGCGTCTCGCGCCAGAGCCCAGATGTAGGTCTCGTGCGGGTCGAAGAACGGCGCGGCATCGAAGGCCCCGGAGCCGGCCTTGGCCTTGCCGGTCTGCAGCCGATAGACCTTGCCCGCCGGCGACGTACCGACGAAGAGCGTTCCATCCGCATCGGCGTGCAGGGCGAAGACGTTGGATTCAGGCGCGTCGAAGAGGACCGAGACCGCGCCGTCGCGCCCCACCTTGAGGACCCGCCCTTCGCCCCCAGTGCCCACCGCCCAGCCGTCCGGCAGCGCAGCCACGGCGAAGGCGAACGGCTCGGGAACCTGGGCGACGGTATCGACGTCGGCGGCCAGCGACAGAACGCCGCGCGCATCGATGCGGACGCCTTCCAGCGTCCCGGCGGCGAAGCCCGCTTGCGAGTTCACCTGGTGGATGCGCACCGGGCTCGCGCCGGCCGGAATGGCCCAAGCCAGTGCGACGCCGAGTGCGACCGCCAGCACGACTCGGCTCCATCCTCGGGCGTCTCGGAAATCGGGCTTCATCGTTCTCTTCTCCTGACCGACGCCGCTGGCTCCCTGGTTCATTTGCCACCGCCCGGGCCGGCGGGGGTCGCCACCCGATCGGGCCGCCGCCGGATCTCGACCTCGACCCGCAGCAGGCCGGCGAGGGGGCGGTCGCGCCGGTGGGCCTCATTCTGCACGATCGCGTTGCGCACCGGGGTCGCGCTCCTGGCACCCATCGCTCCCCAGATCGACCGCATCGAGCCGGGGAGGCGCGGCAAAACCTCGCCACCGGTCGACAGGCCGGCACCGGCGAGCACGCCGAGAACGACCAGGTCGCGCGTCGAATGCAGCGAGCGCAGGAAGTCGATCGCCTGCTCGATGCGCGCCGGCGGCGCCGGCGCGAGCGCCAGGCGAGCCGCATCGACGCTCGCACCGTCGCCGACCAGCAGCGAGTAGCGGCCGTCCGGCAGCCCCGAAGGCAGCACGAGACGTTCGCTCCAGCGCACGGTCTCGCCGCGCCAGCCGCGCGCGTCGATCTGCAGATCGAGTGCCTCTCCCGGAGCGAGGCGGGTGCGGCTCGGGCGCACGAAGGTGAGGGTCGCAGCGCGGGGCTCCGCGGCGAGCCGCGCATCGACTTCGATGGCCCGGACGTCGAGCGGCGCGAGGTCGTTCTGCGCCAGGTAGGAAAGCACCGCGACGACGAAGCCGACGGCATCGGACGCCGCGCCCGTACCTTCGAAACTCTGCTCCAGAACGAGCCCGGGGGGAGGCGGCGAGCCGCCGAGCTCGATCCGCAGAGTGAGGTCGAGGCTGCGCACGCCGCCGGTCCCGGAGGCGACGTCCCAGGCACCCAGGCAGCCGATCGCCGCGAGGGCAGGCAAGAACTGCGGCATCTCGGCGAGGCGCAGGTCGAAGCGGCGCTCCACCGGTCCGAGCACCCGGACGACGAGCGGCACCGTGCGCGCACTCTCTCCGACGCGGCCGACGGAGCCGTAAGTGTGGTCGCGCTCGAACCGGCCGACTGCCGGCCCCGAATTGGCGAGCTTGAACGACGACAGCGCACTGGGCATGACGGTGATGACCGAGGAGGTCGCGAGCGGCATGCTGATCTCGCTCAAGCCCACCGCCGAGTGGCCGAAAGCGAAGAGACGCTCGCCGATGCGGTCGGTGACCGTGCCGGTCGCCGCGAGACGCAGATCGCCGTCGACGAACAGGGCGGCAACCGAGGCCCCTGGCTCGAGCGCGGAATCGATCGCCGCGCTCTCGCCGCCGCCGAGCGCCGCGAGCTGGACCGCAGCCGACGGCAGGTAACGCGCCAAGAGACTCCGCGAATCGGCACCGAAACCGGACGCTCCCCACAGCAGGGCCGATCGGCCGTCGTTCGACACCGCGCGGGCGAAGCGGGCGAGCGCCTCGTCCATGCGCGCCACCGGGATCCGGCCGGAGGCGATCTCGGCCAGGTCGGCTGTGGTGCCGAGCCGGCCCGGCAGACCGAGCGTGGGCGGCGCCGCGCCGCCGCCGATCGCGCGCATCGAGGCGATCGGCGTGATGCCGGCGATCGGCTCGGTCGCGAACGGCCAGGAAAAAGCCACCGCGCCGGCGAGCCGGCCGTCGAAGTAGACCGGGCTGCCGCTCATGCCGGCGATCACGCCGCTCTTCTCCAGGTTCTGCCCGGCAAGGCGAGCCAGGATGTAGCTGCCGTCGGGCTTCTGGTTCTGCAACACACCGAGGACCTCGACCTCGAAGCGCTCCGGCACCGTGCCCTTGAAGACCGAGAGTCCATAGCCGCGCATGCCGGCGTGGATCTCCTCCACCGGGATCGTCTCGACCTCGGGAAACGTCGCCTCGATCCGGTCCGCGAAAAGACCGGTTAGGGAAAAAAGGCCCAGGAAAACAAAGGCAAGACCGCAGAGCGCTGTGGCAGGCACTCCCTTTACTGGAAGCCTTTTCTTCGCTTCCATGGGCGCCTCCGGGCTGCGTTCGGCGTCAACGAACTTCATCTCTGCCCTTCCTGAGGATGACGACTTCCCCGTCGCGCAGCTCGACCAGGGTCGAGGGAAGCCCGCCGGCCGTCGGGCCGTCGTCGAGCAAGAGGTACTTCTCGTTCGAAGCCGCGAGCCAGGAACGGACTTCCTGCGGATCGGTGAGCGGCGGCTCGCCGCTCGGGTTGGCGCTGGTCGCGGTGAGCGCATGGCCGAGCTCGGCGAGCAGGGCGCGCAGCCCTGCGTGCGCAGGGATACGGGCCGCGATCGCCGGTGCGCCGGCGCTCGCCGGAAGCGGCGCGGCCATGGGCAGCACGACGGTCAAGGCCGCCGGCCAGCGCGGCTTCGCCCAGGCCAGGGCCTCCGCCGCCGGATCGACGCCGAGGGCGAGCAGCTGCGCGAGGTCCGCCGCGACGACCGGCAGCGCCTTGCCGCGCTCGCGGCTCTTGAGGCGGAAGATCGCCTCGACGCCCCGCGGGTCGCGCGGATCGACGCCGAGGCCGTAGCTCGACTCGGTCGGAAAGGCGAGCAGTCCGCCCGCCGCGAGCGTCTCGGCCGGCGTCATCGCTTCTCTCCGGCCGCGATCAGCATCTCTTCGGCATGCGACAGCGACAGCGGCGTCACCTTCTCGCCGGAGAGCATCCGCGCCAGCTCGGCGACGCGTTCCGCGCGCTCGAGGCGCTCGACATCGGCGAAGGTGCGCCCGCCGCGCACCCGCTTGGTCACCCGGTGCTGCACATGACCGCAGCTCGCCACCTGCGGCAGGTGGGTGACGGCGAGGATCTGACCGCGCTTCGCCAGCCGGCGCAGCTTCTTGCCGAGCGCCGAGCCCTCGGCGCCGCCGACACCGGCGTCGGCTTCGTCGAAGACCATCGTCGGTCCGCCGGCGACCTCCTCGCCGCGCGCCGCGAGCTGCAGGGCGAGCGAGACCCGCGCCAGTTCTCCGCCGGAAGCGATGCGCGCCAGCGGCATCATCGGCTCGCCGGGGTTGGGTGCGAACTGAAAGACGACGCGGTCGAACCCGTGCGGACCGAACTCGACGCCGGCGCCCTCGATCTCGAGCGCGCTCCCCGCGCGCCGGGTGGTCTCGAGACTGACGGCGAAGCGTGCCCGTGCCAGGGCGAGGTCGGCGAGCTCCTTGCCGAGCCGGAGAGCGAGCTCGGCCGCCCAGCCGGCGCGCAGCCGGCTGAGCTCGGTCGCCGCGCCGCGGTAGGCCTCGAGGGTGCGCGCCGCTGCCGTCTCGAGCGCGCTCCGGTTCTCCTCCGAGTCGTCGAGCAGAGCGAGCTCGGCTTTCAGCCGGCGCTGGGTCTCGAGCAGCTCGAGGCTCGTCGCGCCGTACTTGCGGAAGAGCCGCTCGAGCAGAGCAAGGCGGTCCTCGACCTCGTCGAGCCTGCCGGGCTCGAAGTCGGCGCCGGCATCGTCGAGACGGCCGCGCAGCTCGCGCGCGAGCTCCTGGACGCGCGTCTCGAGCTCGGCAAGCTCCGGCAGCGCAGCGGCGGCGACGCCCTCCCATTGGGTGACTTCGGCGAGCGCATGCCGCGCCTGCGCCAGGCGGTCGGCCACTGCCTCGTCGCCTTCGTAGAGCAGCGCGAAAGCGATGCCGAGGGAGCGCGCAATCGCTTCGCGATGGCGCAGAAGGTCGCGGCTGCGGCGCAGCTCGTCCTCCTCGCCGGCGACCGGTTGCGCGGCGGCGATCTCGCCGACCTGGAAACGCAGCAGATCGATGCGCTCGGCGCGCAGGCGGGCGTCCCCCTGCAGACGCTCGAGGCGCTCGGCGGCCGTCGCGTGCTCGGCGTAGAGCGCCGCGACGCGGGCCGCGAGCTCGACGCCCTTTTCGCCGCCGAGCCGATCGAGCCATTGGCGCTGGAGCTCCGGGTCGGCGAGCCCGAGCTCGTCGCGCTGGCCGTGGATCCGCAGCAGCCGCGGCGCGAGCTCCTGCAGCAGCCGCAAGGTCACCGGTTGATCCTGAACGAAGACCCGGTTGCGGCCCTCGCGGGAGATCTCTCGCCGGATCACCAGCTCGTCACCCTCGGACTCGTCCGGAGCCTCGATCCCCGCCGTGCGGAGGAACTCGCGCAGGGTCTCGTCGCAGTCGAAGATCCCGGACACTGTCGCGCCCTCGGTGCCTTCGCGGATCAGATCGCCCGCGGCGCGCGCGCCGGCGAGGAGAGCCAACGAGTCGACCACCAGCGACTTGCCCGCGCCGGTTTCGCCGGTGAGCACGTTCAGGCCGGGCCCGAGCTCGATCTCGCCCCCGGCAAGGACCGCCAGATTCCGCACGCTGAGTCGGCGCAGCATGATCGCTTGAAGATCTATCCTCGGGTGAACGAAGGAACGTAGTCGGGATCGTCCTGCAGCTCGCGCTCCGAGCTCAGGAAGTCGTAGAAGCCGCAGCGGACGCTGCCGGGGTGCTCGCGGCAGATCCCGGGGCGGGCCTCGTAGATGCCGCACTGCCTGGTCTCGAGGTCGAGGAACTGGCAGACCGAGCCGAAAACGTCGTCCTTCTGATGGCGCAGCACGCGCAGCTTGCCGCCCTGGACCAGCTTGGTGAAGCGCTTCGACGCCGTCGCGACCGCGAGGCCGTGATGCTTCGCCAAGCGCTCGATATCCGCCGGTCTGGCTTCGATGTAGTCGTAGGAACAGCAGTGCGCCGGGCACTTCGAACAGTTGTAGAAGCGGGGCTCGCGCGACATTTACGGATACTAACAGCCGCGGTCGCCGGTGGAGCGCCGCGATCGACTCTCTCGCGCCCGGCTCAGGGGAGCGGCGGCTTGGGCTGCGCCACGACGCGGTTGCGCCCGGCGCCTTTGGCCACGTAGAGCGCCCGGTCGGCAGCTTCGAACAGGTTCTGGTCGGAGGCCATTGCGGAGTCGCGCTCGGCGATGCCGAACGAGCAGGTCACCGAGAAGATGGCCCCCTCGCGCGAGAAGGTGAGCTCGGCGAGCCGGTCGCGCAGCTTCTCCGCCAGCGCCTGGCCGCCGTCGACCTGGGTCTCCGGGCAAATGACGGCGAACTCGTCGCCGCCCAGCCGGGCGAAGACCTGCTCCGAGCGGATGTGCTCGCGCACGGAAGCCGCGACTTGCTTGAGCACCATGTCGCCACACAGATGCCCGTGCGTGTCGTTGACGTCCTTGAAGCTGTCGAGATCGAACAGCACCAGGGTGAGCGGCCGACCGTGGCGATCGGCGCGCGCGAACTCGCGCGCGAACTCCTCGTGGAACTTGCGCTGGTTGAGCGCCTCGGTGAGGCCGTCGCGCATCACCATCTGGTAGATCGCCTCGTGATAGGCGTGCTCGACGTCCTGCTCGTGGAGGAACTTGAAATGCACCGAACCGACCTGGAACCGGTCACCGCTCCTGAGCAGCGCCGGGCCGTCGACCCGCTGGTCGTTGACGAAGGTGCCGTTCGTCGACCCGGCATCCTCGACCGTGACCTTGCGCCCCTGGTAGCGCAGGCGGGCGTGGCTGCGGGAGATCGAGCGCACTTCGGGGAGGCTGATCTCGACGTTGTCGGCGCGGCCGATCTCGAGCGTCGCGCCGGGAACCAGGCGATAGCGGGTCCCCAGACGGGCGTTCTCCGGGTGGGCGATCAGAATGACGTTGGCTTCGAGCCCCGGTCGGCCGGAGGCCTCCTCTTCGGCCTCGCGGTTGGCCACCGTGATGGCCCCGGTGCGCTGCCGATCGTCCAGCTCTTCCAAGCGGAAGCTGTCCGTGGAGGGCTGCCTCTGTCTGGCGCGGCTCACTTGGCGGAGAGCGTACTACCCGTCACCCGGAGAGGGCAAACGAAGAAGTCGCAGTTCAGACGCCACCCGCGGCGACGACCCGGGAGAGGAATCGCCGCAGCAGCGTCGCGGACTCGGGGCTGGGAAGCAGGGCCTGCTCGAGACTCTCCATGGCGCCGTGGTCGGCCAGATATTCGTCGCGGTAGACGCTCGCCCGCTCGAGCATGCGCTCGCGGTCGAGCTCGACGTGGAACTGCGCCCCATAGACCGGGGCGG
>Ga0154020_10006477_pt1 | contig 13710 bp, 19 predicted proteins | sample Klosneuvirus_201_FD_109709 | JGI IMG/M metagenome (GOLD analysis project Ga0154020, IMG submission 109709) | Active sludge microbial communities from wastewater, Klosterneuburg, Austria - Klosneuvirus_20160825_MG | ecosystem: Engineered > WWTP > Aerobic digester > Activated sludge | place... | reverse complement strand
TATATATTCTAGATTTAGTCTTTTAAGACTTTCATTAAAAGCTTTTTCTGCTCTAAAGAAGTCATTAGTAGCTGCTAGTTTAGTAGTAACAAATATCTCCTCTCTTTTAATACTACTTCCATTTATTGCTTTTCCTACACCTTCTTCATTCTTGTATGCTTTAGCTGTATCCACATGTCTATATCCAGAATCTAGTGCCCATGAAACTACTTCGCTTACCATAGAGTTATCTATTCTCCAAACACCTAAACCAACTCTTGGTATTTCAATACCATTACTTAGTTTGATTGTTTTATCTGTGTTGTTCATATGAATGTTTTGAAGTTTAAGATTTTCTCTTTTGTTTCTTTAGTATACCTTGAATAGAAGGACTTATCTTTTTATCTTTCCTATGGATACATCCTATCCAACAACAAGGTCTACGTATACCTTCTTTTAGTTCACTAATAGTTCTTTCAATATGGTTCTTTCTAGTCTCTTCTTTCTTAAAGAATGTAACCCAACATATCCATTCATTACGAGCTAGGGGAGTAAGACCTTCCCATATTCCTAATACTTTGGGATTAGAAATTAAAGCCTCTCGTAAATCAGAAGGAACATTATGTACTACACCATTTGAAATTTTAATACTGTTCATATGTATATTTTAACAAAACAAATATGTAATTAAGACCTATTACTTATCTTGGTAGTTATTTATAATTTCCCTCGCTTTATTAACTGTTTCTTCTATAGAAATATCCGAGTTATCAATAATGTCACCAAAACTCGGATTGTTTATCCCAATCTTGTAATGATACTTTATACGTTCTCTTTCAGCTTCTTCTAGTTTTCTTTCTCCTCTATCTTTTAAAACTACTTCAAGTCTTGGTGAAAGAGTTATTACTTTAGGTGTTATTAATAGCTTACTTTTTAGTAGGTTATAGTTCTTTAGACTTAAGGGATAAGCAACTATTATAGATTTATTACTTTTATGTAATTGATTTAATAGCTCAATACCTTTTTCAAATACCAAGGGTAATGCTTTATCAATATCTGGTTCTGAAATTGTATTACGAATGTCATCAAACTCTACAAACTCATATTCAAGTTCTTTGGCTAGTAATCTACCTACTGTAGATTTACCAGAATTAATACTTCCGTTTATGAAAATAATCATTTATTTTATTACAACTCAATAATATATCTTACTTCGTTAAGGTCAAATCCAATCCTCTTATCTACTTTTGTTTTACCTTCTACTTTCCATCCTTTATGTTCATACCAAGATCTTGCCTTAGAGTTTGTATCTAATACCCACAAGGTAGCCTTTTTATACCCATCTGTTTTTAGAGTTTCTATTGCTTTATTCATAAGCAAAGATCCAAATCCTTTCCCTTCATGACCTGGATGAATATATATTCCATATAGTTCACCTACATCTGAGGGAAGATCGCTCTCTCTATTTACTCCAACAGTAAGAATTCCTACGATCTCCTTATCTTCTTCTATGACGAAATTATGAATATTTTTCTCTCTATTCTCCTCAATCATTTTCTCTAGTTTAGAAGCTCTATCTGGAATAGATAGACTATTTAAATATTCATCTGGTACCAGTCCTTTGTATGTCTTTTGCCAAGACTTTACATGTACTGTTGCGATACCTAGGGCATCACTAACCTCAGATCTTCTTATTTGAATTTTCTTATTGTTTCCATATTATTATAGGGTTATTTAATCCTCTTCTTTAGTTCTTTCATTGAATTAAGAAATTCAGATTCTAAATCAATATCAAGTTCATCTGCAATTATTAAAATTGACCATAAACAATCTGATAATTCGTGTGATATCTTTTTATCAAGATCAGGAATCTTTCTAAAGTTATTCTTAGCAAGGAGTAGCTTTGATAAATCGCCAACATCTCCAACAAAGCCTTGAACATATTCGGATTTACTCCATTTCTTATTTCCTTCTTTTTTATTAAGGACTATATATGCATCTTTGATTTCTTTAGCTTTCTTTGTAAGTTTCTTTAGATCCATCAAAGTTAATTAGAGTTAATATATATGATTGGATTATAAAGTATATGGTATTGAGTTAGAAGAGTAATTGGCTCCGATTACTGTACAAGGTTAGAACTTTCTTCAAAGATTTACAATATCTACTTGAGGTACATCCTTAGGTTGCCACAAAGCACCATATGTATTTCTTATCTCTTCCAAATTCTTAACATCAAGTGTAGCTCTTAATATTTCTTCTTCTTCATATGAACCTTCTGCCAGAACTCCTCTATTGGGACATATAATTAAAGCATGTCCGAAAGAAGAGTATTCAGTAGTATTTTTACCAACTGTACCAGGTGCAATAATGTATAAATCAAACCATTTTGCTAAAGCTTTGAGTGAATCAACCCAAAGTTCTGTTGACCTTTTAGAAACATTGAGAGAATAAGAAGGTATTAAAACTATATCAACACCAGCTTTTTTCATTTTATCGAAAAGCCAAGCTGAATATTTATGAAATGAATCTTTACAAACAAGTAATGACATCTTTCCAAATTCTGTATTAATAACTTCAATCGTATTTCCAGGTATTATTCCATCTTTTTCTTCATTAGGGGTTAATACTATTTTGAAGTGTTTACAAATTAATTTACCTTCTCTATCAAAAATAAAACCTACATTTCTAATTTTGTCCTCTTCTTTTAGAATAGTTGCACCAAACAGATAAACTTTATTATCCTTTGCTACTTTAGAAAGGAATTCTAGTGGTTTATATCCACTCATAATATCATCCCACTTTGCAATACAATCCTCTGGTAGTCCAATAATATCTACAGGATTTTTCATCACTTCAGATACAAATCTTATAATTTGTTCCTCTCCTTCTTTAGTAGTTGTTGGAACTTTTGATTGAATAGCTGATACTTTTAAGTCTTTTATCATTATGATTAAATTATATCATGAAGAATAATTATTGAAACTCCCCCTTGTAGCTATGTTCAGTAATAGAACACTTAAACTAGAAGTAAACAGTTGTAATCTTAAGTCTTTGCTTTTTTGTATGCAAATAGATAGTGTTAATATTACTAAGTACTTTTTTATCAAGTTATTGCTGATTATGTTTCTTCCAGCTAAACAATCCACCCAGAAACTTTATTTCATCTCCAGTTTCAATTAATCTATCAAGGTAAAGCGTAACAATTCCTATCCCTGTTAAAGTTACTGTGCCACCAGAAATTTGATGGCGGATAAAGACATCAAATACTACTACTACGAAAGTAACAAAAGTTACCATTTTTTTAAATTCAAACATTGCTAGTAATGGGATAAGAAATGCAGAAAGAACGGAGTCAAAAAAATTATGTAAAACCAATTTTAATAAAGTGATTCTTGGGGATAGCCCATCAGATTTAATGTTGTTATTGAATTTCCAGAAACCTGCCCATTCTGGAGGGATTACCTTTGTTATCGTGAATGAAAACAACAGTATTAAAATCCAGTTGTTTGTTATAAATTCTATAATTAATCTGTTTGAGTCCATAATTAGATAATAAAAATTATTTGCAGTATTCAGAATAATGACAGTAATGCTAAAACTTTACATAGGAATATGCAAATGAATACAATTGGGGAATTACTGACAATCAGTATGATAAATATTGTAATTCTTTCAGACCCAAGAATACTGATATAGATGCTCGACTAGCTGTGCATAAAGAAGCAGATGATAACTACTATGTTACTGCAAACTACATGCTAGAATTGACTAAACGGTCTTATAAGCTATTTTTAAGTTCTGAAGTTGAAGAAAAGAGGCAATTAGTAAAATTGGTACTTTTGAACCTTAGGAGAGAGTATGAATTGGTGCAGTATAGCTTGATAAAACCATTTGATGCAATTGTTAATTGCTATGTTAGTCAGGTCTGACTTCGATTAATGGACGAGGTTAGTACTCATATTCTAGTTTCTACACTCTCAAGTAGAAGTCAATTTTATTAAATGCTATAATTTTATAGTTATATTTACAACAATGAACTCAATAACTGGATTTATCGGCTATTTTAAACTTCAGGATTGGTGGCTTAATTCTTTCACCCAAGAAGAAAGAAATCATATTGAGCAAATATTTCACCCACTAGGCCTAAGTTCTGATGATAATTCTCTTATAGAAGGTGAAGTAGGAGAGACAGATGAAACAGCTGCAGGTCTTTTATCAGCATTATCTGGCTGGTTTAACAATAAACAAGATCGCAATTTAGCAAAGAAAATAATAGCTAAAGCATACTCTGAGGCCATTACGCATAATAATATTCTTGATCTTCATTTTACACTACAAATGATTATCCAAATTTACTATCCCGATAGGGATATTGATTCGGAGGCACTTAATAAAACAATCTTGGCCTGTAAAGAGCAAATAAAAATTGCTAAAGAAGCTAGTTCTGCATTTAAAAAAGATTATCCTAAAAATAGTCTACCAAGTCATGTTGGTTATGAACAACTTAGAATTATTTTTAAAAAAAAGCATCAATTTCAAGATGGATTAGATTTGTGTAAACAAGCTAAACAAGAAGGCTGGCAAGGTAATTGGGATAAGGAGATAGAATACTTTACTAATCAAATGTATAAATCATAATTTTTATCGTTCATTCATGTTTAAATTTATCGACAATTATTTAGCTAAAAAAAAAGCTAAAGCAAAATATGAAGAATCTTTAAGTAGATGCTTAGAAACTGGTATCTTGGACGAAAGTATAAAGAAGGATCTAGATGAAATTAAAAAAAATGATAACCTAACAGAATATGATATTAAACCAATTCACATACGGCTAATAAACTTGTATTTTCAAAGAATAAATGTGGATGAGCGTATTAATGACCATGAAAAGAAGTCACTTGAAGAGTTAATGAATTATTTTTCTATTCACATTGACGATTTCAATTTTGATCAAAAATTATTCAATAAGAATTATGCACTTGAGCAACTGGAAAAAGGTATTTTACCTAAATCTGATATAAGTGGATTAAATGTGGCTTTAGGGAAAGATGAATTTAGCCATTGGGGATGTCCAGCTCAGCTTAGAAAATATCGACACATAACCAATAGAATAAACTACAAGGGGCTAACCAGTTCAATAAAAATAATGAAAGGATTACGATATAGGATGGGTTCTCTTGGCTATCAGACTCAAACACAAGAAAATCTAATTACTGAAGATGTAGGATTCTTATGGATTACAAATAAAAGAATTGGTTTTAAGGGCCAAAGGAAAATATTTGCAGTTCCACTTTCAAAGATATTAAATATCGAACTTACACTTGCTGGAATAGAGGTTGCTAAAGAAGGTAAGGAGGTTCCATATATATTTGCACTGGATGATTATCAAATTCCAGCTGCAATTTTAACAATGTATTTGAATAAAAAGTAGTAACTTTTAACCTACTTACTTGAATAGTTTCCTAGTAGTGATGTAAATGTACAACAAAAACAGCATGAACTCATTAATGCAAAAAGTATTAATAACACTATTAATCATTTTTTTCTGTTTTCTATTAGGTATAGGATTGATTAATAAAAATAACAATCCTAATCTTTCAAACTCATACTCGGGAGGAGTAATACTAAGTTCAAATTCAAATTTTAGTTCATATACAGCATCGCAAATATATTCTCCACCAACACAAACGGTATCTAGTAAACAAACATTTACATTTAATTCTGCTCCTGTTTATGTCCCACCAGTAGAATATTGTTGCAAACATTGTGTAAAAGGGAAGGCCTGTGGGGATACGTGTATTAGCAGAAGTAAAACATGTCATGTAGGTCCTGGTTGTGCCTGTGACTATTAATCTAGAGGGGATATGTCAATAAATGCAGTCTAGGTGTAAAATAAAACGTATAATTCAATAGTTTAGAAAATGCCTAGTGATGATAAATCAGAAAGTTACTTGGACGAACGAATTTCCCAAAGGACCAAATTGGAAAAGAAACTAAATAGTTGTGTTTCGACTGTAATAATTATAGTAGTTTTATTAGGTATAATTAATTTCCTATTCCCTCCCAAAGATAATTGGCGACTTATGGTTTGTGACACTATGATAAATCTTGCGGAATGTGGAACTCTTACCTTTACCAAAGATGGTTATTCAAGCCTTATAGAGTGCCAAAATGCTGGTAATGTAGCTTTAAATGTTACAAATAGGAAGTATGAATGTGGGAAAAATTGTGAAACAAAGTATTTTGATTATATGATTACACCGAGTTATGTTTGTAAGGAAATATGTAATGTTAGTGGGTGTTATTAATTAGTAACAAACAATACTAATAAAAATTGTTGTAAGTTCTTAAATTAAGACAAATAGAGGTTTAAAGGAGTATAATTTAACTGTAGTTATTAATTTGTTAACTATGTCAAAAGAAGTTAAGGTATTAGTAATAGGGCTATTATTAGTCGTTGCTTTTTACTTTGTAGTTGATTCTATTATGACAAAAAGTAGAAATTGGGAAATACAAGATAAAAAGACTATAACTCAAGAAAAGAATTCTATAATTAATAATAATGAACTAAACAAGACCATTAACCAAATAGCTTTAAAGGATTGTTATGACACATTTGACAAGAAACTTGCTGTAGTCATGAAAGGATCAACAGGAAGTTTGAGTGCAGAATCAACAAGAAAACTCCTTGATTTAAGGGACCAGGAATATGGAAAATGTAACAGGTTATTTGGAAATTAGAGTATAGAGAAAGTCTTTCATAATGACTCTATCGAGGATAACTTGAGGATTTAGGTGTATAATCTTGCTATAATTATTAGGTAGTCTATTATGCCAAAGACTAATTCGAAATCTCTTCTAATAGTTTGTTTAATACTTACAGTCTTAGTATTTTTAGGTTCAATTGCTTATTCTAGTAGTATTTATAAAAATGAGGCAGTATCTGGTAATGAGAAGGTTAAAGAGCAAGTTCAAGGGGTACAATTGGTGAGTTCAAGTGAATCAAATATTTCAGAACAAACTACATCAAGCTTAAATTCCATTTCATTAACTTCGTCAATACCAAGCTCAAGCTCTCAAAAATCAAAATCTTCTGTCAGCACAAAAAGTTCAATCCAACCAGTATTTTCATCCTCTCAGACAAGCACAATCGTCAGTGTAATTACAACAAATTCCTCTTCAACAAGTTCAACTTCAAGTGTACCTAAATGTTCTGATTCAGAGCTAGCATCATTACAAGAAAGACTTGTCTTAGAAAAAAATTACCTAACCGAAGCTGTTGCTAATAAGGATCAGGCTTGGAGAAATTGTCAAACAGATTATTGGACTATACGAAATAATTGTAAGAATGCTTGTAATTGCGATGGTTGTTGGAGGGGTGGTCAATACCAAGCTTGTTTATATGAATGTGAAAGACCTGGTCTTCCTGTAGATATATGCAATGGAATATTTTCCTCATCCACAAATTCCTACACTCTTCAGGTTAATAAGTGTACCCAGAAGGTTAATGATACTCAGAAGAAAATAAATGAATGTTTATTAAATAGATAATAAATTAAATGGAAGAAACTAAGCAATCCACACCAATTAATAATACCAAGAAAAAGCTTCCAAATGGGATTATCGCATGTTTGGCAATATCAGTTTTTCTATTAGTTCCATGTATATGTTGCAGTTCTATTACTTTTCTTGCTGAAAATGCCCCTCCTGAATTAACCATAACTTCTAATGGAAAAACTTCTTGGAAATCACCTAAACCAAGTGAAATAATAAGGTTGAGCTGTACATATACTAATGAAATTAGTCTTAATGAGAAAAGTCTAACAAATGATGATAAGCGAAATCTATGCGGTTCTGTAGGCTATTCAATTAGCTTGGTTGATGGAATTAATGTTTTAAAATTTTCTGCCAAGAGTGAAATGGGGAAAATAACTGAATTGACACTTAATATTACCTTTAGTCAGGCTGAATATAATGATTTATTAGCAAATGAAAAGATAGTAAAAGAAAAACAGGAAGCGGATGCTAAGGCAAAAGCAGTCGCGGATGAGAAAGCAAAACAAGAAGCAATCGCAAAAGCCTTAGCTGAGAAGGAAACAATGTTAAATGACTATGCAACAAGGTATTGTTCTGAAAGGAAAGGGTATTCTAGGACTTTTGGAAAAATAATAGTTAATTCTGATAATTCTTGGCAAACAGATGTGTCAAAAGCAATTAAAGGAAATAGATTGTCTAAATCTGATTGTAGAAACATTGTTAATTCTTTAGTTCAATTTATGGAAGTAAGTAGTGGAAGTGTAAATAAGGAATCAATGGAACAAATAATATCTAAGAAATACTGGATAGGTATGTATTCAATTGAACTTGTTGCATCAATAGGTAATCCTGATGATGTAAATACAACTACAACCACTTATTCAACTTCTCAACAGTTTGTTTATTATAAAGATAGCTATGGAATAAGTTCAATATATATCTATACAGATGGTAGAAAAGTAACAAGTTATCAGGATTTTTAAGGAAGCAGTTAATATTCTCTACCCAAATCAGTATATTAACTGAAAAATGGAACTATTAAATTAATATTAATTTTAAATGGATTCAAAACTAATTTACTGGTTAATTATAGGAGCGTTTATTGTTATTTTTTATGTCATTCCAAAGGTAATTGAAATAGTAAAAGATAATTTGGAAGAAATAAAAAGAGAAAAGTTACGGGGAATTGAATCCGAAATAGAATATAGGGTTATTCAAGAATTAAACATAGAGCAAATAATTAAAGAAGATAAATTTAGAAATAATATAATTCCTAATAGAGCTTTTGGCAATTTGGTAATTTCAGATAATATTCGTAATATCATTAGAATGGATGTTGGTGACTTTAGAAGAATTTTGACTTCATGTCCAAGATGTCAAACTGGTCACTTAATTAGATATCAAACTGGTTTCAATTCATTCGTGGGATGTAGCAAAAGACCTGATTGTATTTATATGGGAAAATATAAGGATAGTTCTACTGAATTAGAGAATATAAATACTTTAAATATAGATAAGAATTACTTGAAAATACTTAAGTTGTTATACAACTATAAAAATGTCTGATTATTATGACAAAATTAAAGAAGAACTAAAGGAACTAATCGAACAGTATAAATTAAGGAAGGACGAATTATTAAAAAAAGAAAATGATTATGATGAAAAGAAAAAGGAACTAATTGCAATACAGGAAAATATGCTAGTCGCAATAGAGAAGAAATCTAATCAATTGTTAAGTCAAGCTAAGGATCAAGAAAAGGAAATAAGTAGTAGATTAGAAACATTTAATAAATTAATAATTGAAAGACAAAAAGGGTTTCCCTTGCTTGCTAAAGCATATGAAGAATTTCTACAATTACAAGACAAGAGCATTATTGATTTTTTGGCAATGAAAAGTCGTCCCGCTGTTCAAACAAGTAAGATTTTACAGGGGTACGCAGAGTTAAGAAGAGTAAGTGAAAGAGAGAATAAGATATTAAAATATACCATAGAATTTTACGAAAGTATGGTTCCCTCTCTTGCTGAACTAAAAGAAGAAGTACCAGATATTACTGAAGAAGATAGAAAGAACCTTGCAGAGTATTCTCAAGATGAGCAAGCAGACGAAGTTACAAAATTTGTTACTAAGGATGAATATAGAAAATTTACGAGCCAGGAAAGAAATCAGTTAGCTTTAGATAGGTATTGGAAACGCCCTAAATCTAAATGGCATATTGGCAAAATTTATGAGAGGTATGTAGGATATTTGTTTGAAGAAAAGGGCTACAACGTTGAATATCACGGTATTTTTAAAGGACTAGAAGACTTGGGTCGGGACATTCTTGCTGATAATGGTAAGGAACTAGTTATTATTCAATGTAAGAACTGGTCAAAATTTAAAACCATTTATGAAAAACATATTTTCCAGTTCTTTGGAACTCTTTTTCAATATAAGGATGAAAATAAAGGTAAAAATGTAAGGGGTATTTTCTATACAACAACTTCTCTGTCTGACTTGGCAAGAAGATTCGCTAAAGAACTTAAAATAGAACTTATTGAGAATGACAAGATTAATACAGGCTATCCTTGTATCAAATGTAATATTTCAAGGACTGAAAAAACGAAAATTTACCATTTACCATTTGATCAACAATATGACAATATAAAAATTGAAAAAGAAAAAGGTGAATTTTACTGTAGTTCAGTTAAGGAAGCTGAAGATAAGGGCTTTAGAAGAGCATTTAAGTACAGTGGTATCTATAAATAAAATTATAGATAAATCTTTTATCATATTGTAATCTTTTAATTACCCCCCCACCCGTATACACACCACATCTCTATTTTCCCTAGAAAGGGACTTTAGTGTATTAGTATGGCTCTTTCCTCTATATGTTATATTTTCTATGTTTAATTATTTAGGTAACTTTTATGGATAGACTGATAATTGAAAACTTACCTAGGGTTACAATTTTAGGGATTCGAGATTTAAATCCTAGGATAGTTACATTCGGGAAAAGTATTAATAGGGTTGAGATTAGCGAACAAAAATGTCATTTTGGTGGTTGCAGATATTGGTTTAAGTGTCCAAATTGTTGTAAAAATTCTTATTATTTATATGCTGTTGAAGAAAATCTAAAGTGTAGAAAATGTTTTAAATATTTTTACAAGAGACAAACTGAAAGTAAAAGACGAAGGGTTTTTGACTTTATGTTCGACATGGACAAAATAGCCGAGTTGTTTAAACGCAAAATTATATATAATAATAAACTTACCAGGTATGGTTTAAGTTTAGATCGTATGATTAATAAGAATATCAAGTATTCAAAGATACTTCTTAAGTCAATTCAATAATTATAGCCTTATAAAAAGTAGTAATGCTTTAATTGTCTAAAGCAAGTTCACTTTACAAACAATAGTTCAGTCTGATACAAAGGACTAAGTATATATTAATAATATATACCAAGATAAACGGAAAAACCGAAATGTCACATCCTTATAGATAAGGGTTGAGTGTTTCGGATTTTTTTTGTTCAAAATCCATTTCCCTCTAACCAACTCCTATAAAGATCCAAACTTTATTTATTAGGAGCCATTTTTATATCTATAAGAAAAACACTTTCAAATATTTACTAAATTTTTATTTATTATATATGCAACCAACTCAAAATCTTTCTTCAATTGATCTTAAATTAGATCGAATACTCAGGTATAAGAAGAATAAACCTAACATTAGAATAGAAACTTCATTATCAGGGATATTTAAAGCCCTTAGAAGGGACCATAGGATAAGTTACTTTGGAGATTATCCACTTTTAAATTATATCCTTCGTAACTGCCATTATAAATTCCCTGGTCATAAATGGAGTAAGGCTCAAATGTATCAGGCTCTTAAGTTTTGTAGGTTCTGGGAAGAGGAGGGAAAAAGTGAGGCAACTATCCCTGAAGTTTGGAAACAATACATAAAAGATGAATGAAGATGATAATACAAACAAAACGTTAGAAATACTGGCGGAAATGATTTTAAAACAAATCAATAATCAATCTGCTGAGAACATTTAAATTATTATATTAAAGATATGGAAAAATTATTGGATATTGAAGATTTCGAAATTACAATTAAAATAAATAGCAAGGGAAGTATGCGAGCTCAGGTTGGAATAACCTATGGACCAATTAGGATTAATGGGTATAGGATTATGCAACCAGCCGACGATGACAATTTATTTTTACAGGCCCCTTCAATTAAACCACGAGATAAATGGATAATACTTGTTAGAATTAACGATCCAGAGTTATGGAAAGATTTAGAGGAAAAGGCTATCCTTTTATATAATCAAAAAATTAAACTACAAGGAAATGATAATGAGGAAGCTGAAAGAGTTGATCCTAGAGAAATCCCTATGTAATTAATATAAATAATATATTGAATCATTATAAGTAAAATAACTATATAGTTATATTAATATATAATTACTATATTGTTATTATTTAGTAGTTAGAAAAGGTTTATAATGTATTTGCTATAACAGAGGACAGATTTGCCCGGTTTTAATGGGTACTCAGATACAAGGGGCAAACCTCTTTGTTATAGCACTGGGTACCCATTAATTGTTAATGTAATGCGATGAAGTACTTCATATATTGCAGAAAATCTACAGAAGGGGAGGAACGACAAGCATTATCGTTGCCTGCTCAAGTAAGAGAACTTCAGGAATATGCTAAAAGCAATAATCTTGAAGTAGTTAAAACTTACTCTGAGGCAAAATCAGGAAAAACTCCTAATAAAAGAGAACAGTTTAATGAAATGATTGAACGTATCAAGAAAGGGGATGCAGATGCGATACTTTGTTGGCATACTAGCAGATTGAGTAGAAACCCTCTAGAATCAGGTATAATCCAACAAATGATAACTGATGAGGAATTACTTGAAATTAGAACTCCAATCGATTTAATAAGCTCTTTTAATGCTAATGACATACTCCTTGGGGTTCAATTTGGTAATAATTCACAATACTCTAAGGATCTAAGTAGAAATACAAAAAGGGGAATTAGGGAGAAAATCTACCGAGGACAATACCCATCTGTAGCTCCTGCATTCTATCTTAATTTCGGAGCGACTAAGGATGATAAAAATATTATCCCTGATCCTAAAAATTTTAAGTTCTACGAAAAGCTTGTTGATGAAGTAATTTCAAAGAAACTTTCTCTAAGTGAATGTAGACAACAACTTATTACTTGGGGCGTCAGAAATAAGAAAGGAGGATTATTCCATAAATCGGCAATAGCTCATATTTTAAGAAATCCATGTTATTACGGATTGATAAGAAGAACTGGTTATGATGAGGCAATGGGTAAATGGCAACCATTAATAACAAAAGAAAAATGGTTATTACTTCAATCAGTCCTTGATGGTAAAAGCACTCCCTATTATGCAAGAGTGAAACACCAGTTTAAAGGTGTTATGAAATGTGGACGATGCGGTTTATCAATTACTGCTTATACTAAAGTTAAAAAGTCTGGTAAAAAGTACATTTATTATTGTTGTACGAAAAAGAAAGGTGATTGTGGGAATTCGCTAACTCGTGAGGAAATAATAGAGAGCCAGATATTAAAGGCAATAGACTCAATAGCTATTTCGAAAGAATTTTCAGTTAGGTTAAAAAAGCTTACTGAAGAAAAATTGAATGCTGAACATAAACATGAAATTAAAACCAAGGAAAATATTGAGTTAGAACTTAAAAGACATTCTGCAGAACTAGATCAGTTATTACAAATGAGACTGTCAGATGAAATATCAAAGAGTGAATATTTAGATAATAAAGGAAAGATTAATATTAAAATTGAAAACCTTGAAGAATTGAGATCAGACGTAAAATTTAGTAGGGAAGATTTAAGAAAAAAGTTAGAACTATTCTTTGATACTTCGTTTAATATTAAGAAAGTCTTTACTAATGGTTCTTTTGAAGATAAACAAAAATTATTGAAAGCAATTACTGAAGAAATATTACTCGATAATGGAAAAATTAGTTTGAACCTTAAGAAGCCTTGGGACACAATGGTTTTGATCAAAACTGCCCCAAATAGTACTGAAATGCTCCGCGTGAAGGGCTCGAACCTTCAACCTTGGAGTTAACAGCTCCCTGCTCCACCATTGAGCTAACGCGGAATATAGGGGTATTTTAACATATAAAAAGGGTATTAGTCACTCGTATTGTT
>Ga0154020_10006476_pt1 | contig 13710 bp, 12 predicted proteins | sample Klosneuvirus_201_FD_109709 | JGI IMG/M metagenome (GOLD analysis project Ga0154020, IMG submission 109709) | Active sludge microbial communities from wastewater, Klosterneuburg, Austria - Klosneuvirus_20160825_MG | ecosystem: Engineered > WWTP > Aerobic digester > Activated sludge | place... | reverse complement strand
GAGATCCATTGCGGATTACAAATCTTCTGCGACAAAGTATCTCGTTTACACAGGTATGCTTGCTTTAGTTGTATTTGCCATTATCGGGTATTTGGGTTGGAAATTATCATCAGTTGTTGGTATTTGGTTAGCTGATTTGTTGCCCACTAGTTGGAGTCATGAATCAACAGTTTTCACTTTTTTGACTGGAATTGCCATAATTTTACTTTTTTGGATATTGATGAAGTATATCATGCTTATTCTCATGTCACCATTATTGAGTTTAATTTCAGAAAAAATCGAAAATCAAATATCCCATGAGGCCCAAAATGCAGGTTTTTCTTTCGCTACATCCGCTGCAAGAAGCGTTCGCATAAACCTGCGTAATCTCACAAAAGAAATAGTTTTGAGTGTCATCCTATTGATAGCTGGATTGATACCTGGCATCAATGTCATTTCACTTCCATTATTATTTATAGTCCAGGCATATTTTGCTGGATTTGGTATCATGGATTTTTATCTAGAGCGACATTATACATTCTCAGAAACCAAATCATTGATCTGGCAACATAAATGGGCAGCGGTCACATTGGGAAGCATTTTCTCTTTATTGATGCTTGTACCAATTATTGGAGTATTTTTTTCGCCATTCTTGACTACAGTAACTGGAACAAGATATTTTGCATCGTTAAATCAAACGAATCCCAATACCTAAGTAATTTTCATTTTGCCATTATCAAGGCGTAAATTTATATCCTACACCACGCACCGAATAGAAATGTTTTGGATTGCGTGGATCTTCTTCAAAATATTTTCTGAACGAAAGTATAAAATTGTCAATCGTTCTTGTAGAAGGATACACATCGTAGCCCCAAACTGTCTGCAATATCTGATTGCGTGATACTACTTCATTTTGACGCTCTATCAATAATTTCAAAAGAAGCACTTCCTTTTTTGTTAATTGGAATTCACCTTGTTTACCTGAAGCTTTATAAGTAATAAAATTGATCGTATTGCCCGAAAAGGAATATTCTGTCTTCTCTTTTGCACCTGCTTCTGTACTCCTTTTCAAGAGATTATTGACCCTGAGCAGTAATTCTTCAAGGTTAAATGGTTTGGTAAGGTAATCATCAGCACCCAATTTCAAGCCAGTGACTCGATCGGAAGATGTATCCTTGGCAGATACGATGATGATACCTACTTGATTGTTTCGCAGACGCACTTGCTCACAGATTTGAAATCCATCAACTTCAGGAAGCATTACATCCAAAATGATTAAATCGAAATACTGCGAATTAATAAGCTCTAATGCTTTTCGGCCATTGTCTGTTGCTATTACTTCATGGTTTTCCATTTCTAGATTCAACATGACCATTTTCCTGATTTGTTCTTCGTCTTCTACTAAAAGTATTCTCATAATTTTATTTATTTTTACTTAATGGAATTGAAACACTTACAATGGTTCCTTGTGGTATATTGTCGCTGATGGTCAGCTTGCCATGATGTGCCGTTATAATCTTATTGGCTATATAGAGCCCGAGTCCTGTGCCTTTTGTTTGGCGAGTATTTTCATTACCAACCCTATAAAACTGGTCTGTAACTTTGGCTTTCTCATGATCAGGTATGCCTACTCCTTCATCGGCTACTGACAACACTGCAAATGGCGGCACTGTTTCTACTTTTACTCGTATAGCAGCTTGATGTCCTGAATATTTTATACTATTTTCTAAGAGATTATTGATAAGTGATATCATGGCTTCGTGATCTGCATCGATTGAGATATCATCTCCTTCAAACTCCGAGATGATTTCCGTCTCAGGATTTTGCAATTTCAACCTTTTGATGCAATAAGCAACTTTTTCATGTAGCAAACATTTTTCAAAATGATATTTGTAATCGTGGTCTAATTTGGCGGCCATTAAAAGATTGCTTATGAGTTTTTCTAACCTTGTACTTTCTTTCAGGATACTTTCGTGCAATTCTACAGTCATTTTTGGTGATAAGGATCGTTTTATCAATGTCTCAGTTGTGAGATTTATGGCTGCAATAGGAGATTTCAATTCATGGGTGATCGAAAGCAAGAAGTTTTTTTGTTTTATAGTACTGACAATTTCTTTGTTATAAGCTTTCTGAATAAACCACATACCAAGGACTAATAAAATGCCAAATACCACACCTTCTCCCAAAATCATGATTTGATTTCGCTTATAAAATTGGTGTATTTTATCAATGTCATGTGCACCGCTATCTGTATCAATGCCTTGTGATGAAATGCATGTAGAAAGCGCTAACTTATGTTCGTATAATGTTTGATTGTTTCTCGACAATAAGACTGCCCACCAGATCAAAGCAAGGAGCATATATACCATGACGCCGTAAGATAAATACTTCATTTTACTTCGAACTTTTGCGTAAATTTAATGCGTAATCTTTCTTTTCTTGTCATTCAACGGTAAAATTCACAAATTTGGCATAATTATTTCCATACAGATCATGTTAATAAGGAGATTTTGATGCAGAATCAGGTTTATGCCCGGTATTTATACCAAATGTTGATGAAATCAGGAAAGGTTAGTTTGCCTTCTCTGGGTAGTTTTTTATTGGATTATCATGAATCAAAGTTTGCCCAACATAAAACCACATTGCTTCCTCCTTCGACAGAAATTACCTTTTCTCCATCGTTTTTTCCTGAATCAGCTTTTCGCAATTTATTGGTAGAAAGCGGCATGTTAGAAACAGACGCAACACATTTGGAAGCGCTGTTGATTGATGACTATGTTGCTGCTCAAAATGCAGGAATTCCATTTGATTTAGGAGGATTAGGCTCGATAGTCAATGGTCAATTTATCCCAAGTAATCCAGATTATTTCAATAAGTATTACGGCTTGTCTGAGATCAAAATTGCGCCTAAAGTATCAGATGTCAAGTCCATAAAGCACGACGAAGACTATTTATACAGGTTGAAGACTACCAATACGGCAGATAAATCTTCATCTTTTAAAGATTTGTTACTTCCTGCAATAATTGGTTTAATAACATTATTGGTCATATTGTTTTGGATGTTGAATAGCGATGATGAGCCCAAAAAAATTATAACACAAAATGAATCGTCAATTGCAGTTGTAGATTCAACAATAGATCAGACCCAGAAAAACATTGCTGATTCTTTGCGTATTGAAAGAGAGCTAGCTAAAATGGATTCTTTGGCTTTGGTAGAAGAAATGAAAAAGGAAGAACCATCGACAGCGGTAGAACCAAAAGTTGAACAAGCTGTAGAAATAAAAGAAAAGATTTCCGAGCCAAAGACTGATTTAGACCAACCTTGTGTCATTGTAGTAGGTGCGTTCAAGAATGCCGGCAATGTGAAGTTAATGAAAAAGAAAATTGCCGCAAAAGGGTACAAATCCTTCTCATCATCTTTCAATGGTTTGACGAGGGTAGGTGTTGTTTATAATTGCAACCAAACAGATCCTGAAAAATTTAAGTCGAAAGTACAGGAAATATTCAATGCAGATGCTTGGAATCTGCACGATACTATATAAAACAAGAATTTTACTTCATTTTAGGTCTACGTCTTTTACCACCAGGCATCATCATTTGTCCTGTTTTCATACCCATAGTCTGTGCTACTTTCATTTGACCACGGTTTTCGATTGCGGTTTCAAACTGCTTAAATTGTTCTTTAAGCTGGGGCTCAGTGATCTTAAGCTTTTTGGCTTGATAAAAATAATTTTTTGCTCCTGTCCAATTATTTTTTTGTGCTTGTATTCCAGACATTTGCAATAAAACCATACCTTTTTCATTGTCTGATGGCAAATCCAGAGCGAGTGCTTGATTAAAATAAAGTTCTGCCGCATTGTTATCTTTCTTTTGGGCCGCTAGTGATCCCTTCAAGATATAATAAAATGCGCGATTAGTTACATATAGCAACTTAGGGAAATACGTAAGATTCAGTCGATTTTCTGCACCTTCAAAATCCATTTTTTGCAACATCTCTGATGCAGACTGGACTGTACCCAAAAGTAGGTAGCTCGCCAAAAATAACAAGCCAATGATGATGAAAATCCATGTGTATCCTATGCCGAGAACAAATGAAAGGACAATGCCACCTACTAAACACAAAAATATTATCGCAAATTTGAGGTATATATTTATCGTAAACATATATAATATTATTAAGATTTATCAAATGAGAGGGCGAAATTAACGCCTTTTTTGATTAAATCAGCCCATTAAAATATATTAATTTACCAATAATATGTATATCACCTATCGGATGTTGTACTTTTGCATTATAAAATCACAATTCAGTATATTAAAATAATATAAAATGAAAATTTTTTTAGAATCCATTCATGGCGAACTTAACTTTAAGGGAACTAACGAACGTGGACAAAGTCTTCATTTTTCTGGGAATAAGGAAGCTGTCAGCCCGATGGAGTCCGTTTTGATGGCTGTGGCAGCTTGTAGTGCTATAGATGTAGAGATGATCCTGAAAAAAATGAGACAAAATGTGACAGATGTTAAAGTCGAAGTTTCAGGTGTCAGAGCCGATGCAGTTCCCGCCGTATTTACAAAGATAGACTTGCATTATATAATCTCAGGTGATCTTAAAGAAGAAAAAGGCATTAAAGCTGTAGAGATGTCTATGAATGAATATTGCTCTGTATCGAAAATGTTGGCCCATTCAGTGGAAATAGGCTTCACAGTCGAAGTAAGGCCGGACCAATGGAATGAACAAATGTAAATTTTATTTTATTATCATCCTAAAGAATGTATATGCACTTTGAAACAAAAGCCATCCGAACTCAGACTGAAAGAAGCCAACATAATGAGCATGCTACGCCGATTTTTGCCACATCTAGTTTTGTCTTTGATGATGCAGAACACATGCGTGCTTTGTTTGAAAACGAAATTGAAGGAAATATCTATTCTAGGTTTACCAATCCATCAGTTAGGGAGTTTGAAACCAAAATGGCTTTGCTAGAAGGTGGCGAAGATTGTATAGCTACAGCAACTGGTATGGCTGCTATATTTGCGACATTTGCATCTTTGCTTTCTCAAGGAGATCACATCATTATGTCAAGAGCCGTATTTGGCTCTACTTTTAAGATCAACAGTGATTACTTGGCAAAATGGGGTATTTCATACGATTATATCGATCCGCTTGATCCTGATTCTTGGCAGCAGTGTGTTCACCAAAATACAAAATTATTTTATATAGAAACGCCATCAAATCCTGCGCTAGATATTATTGACTTAGATTATTGTTCTGAGTTCTGTAAGCAAAATGGTATTTATTTGGTGGTGGACAATTGTTTTGCGACGCCTTATCTTCAGCAACCTTTAGAGCATGGAGCTGATATTTCTATTCATTCCGCTACAAAGTATATTGACGGACAAGGAAGAGTGATGGGTGGAGCCATCATTTCGAGTCATAAAATCATACAGAAAATATATCCTTTCATGAAGAATGCTGGACCTTCACTTTCCCCATTTAATGCTTGGGTATTGTCGAAAAGCCTGGAAACACTGGCTGTCAGAATGGACAGACATTGCAGTAATGCACTTTCTATTGCCCAATGGCTAGAATCAAATCCCAAAGTAAAAAGTGTAAAATATCCTTTTCTACCTTCAAATACAGGTTATGAGATAGCCAAAAAACAAATGAAAGCTGGTGGAGGAATGATTAGTTTTGAGCTTCATGGAGGATTTAAAGCAGGTACTCAGTTGATAGATTCACGAGAAATGATATCATTATCTGCCAATCTAGGAGATACAAGAACCATAATCACCCATCCAGCTTCATCTACTCACTCAAAACTAACACCAGAACAACGAACAGAAGCTGGCATATCAGACGGATTAATAAGGCTTTCTGTAGGTATTGAGCATGTGGATGATATTAAGGATGACTTAAAGTTATAGATTAAGTGGAATACCCAAAAGATATTAAATTTAAGCCTGACTTTCGAAGTCTGATCCTTGTTTGGGCGTTTGCTGAGTCAGGTATTGGAGGATTTTTGCATGCCCTTCGATTACCATTTACAGGAATTTTGGTAGGTGGAATTGCTGTAATTTGTATCACACTTATTGGGTACTACAAATTTGAAAATAAAAATAGCATTTTGGAAGCGATGTCCATTGTATTATTGACAAAGTTGGCCATAAGTCCGCATTCGCCTTGGCAAGCATATGTGGCCGTCATTTTTCAAGGCTATTTGGGACATTTGATATTTAAGTCCAATCAATTTTTTAGTATAAAAGTCTTGATATTTGCGATTATTAGCTTATTGGAATCCGCTTTTCAAAAAGTTTTAATAGCATTTTTGGTTTTTGGTAAAGAATTTATGTCGAGTATTGATCAAGCAGCAATCTCAATAGCTAATGCTTTGGGATTCAGTAGTGATATTTCCATTGTTAAAACGGTATTTGGTGTTTATATCCTAGCACATTTGTTAGCAGGAATTGCCATTGGTATTTGGTTGCCCAAAATTCCTTCACAGTTAAATCTACTCATAAAAAATATGCCCGAACCCGAAAATTATGAAAAGTATTCATCTCAAATTATTAAAAGGAAATCAAAGGTAATCTTTTCATGGTTGGCAATTTTTATTGGTATTTTGTTATTATTAAAGTGGATTTTGCCGGAAGTCAAAGGGATAGAGCTCATTTGGATTTTTTTTAGATCAATTCTCATCAGTGTTATGCTTATATTTCTCATTGGTCCTTTGATTAGAGAGTTTATCAAAAATAAATGGACTGTCACTAAAGATAATGAGGAAATGTTTCAAACCACTATCGCTAGAATTCCAGAATTTTCCCAAAAGGCAATTTGCTGGATGCAATATGTCAATAAATACTATGTAGGTTTTTCTAAGGTGAAGTATTTAGTCCTCGGTTTGCTGGTGATTTCTGGTTCAAGTGAAAATGAAAATGGCTGAATTTCTAATTTTAAGTGGCCCAATACGCTCTGGTAAAACTTCAAATTTGATGAACGTTTTTGGGAATCGACCAGAAGTAAGTGGTTTTCTTACACCAGATATTGGAAATAAGCGCGTAATTTTTGATTTAAAAACTGGGACATGTCACAACTTTGAAACAATCGATAAGGAAATAAACCAACCTATTGTAGCGATAGGTAAATTCTGTTTTCTAAAAAGTGGCTTTGAATTTTGCAAACATCTAATGTCAGATTATTTAAAATGCCCAACAAAGGTTTTTGTAATTGATGAAGTAGGGAAATTAGAAATGAATGGATTAGGACATGAACCAAACTTGAGTAAATTTTTAGCATCGGCAAATCGATTGGATCAAAATTATAAAATAGTTATCGTTGTTCGTGATACATTGGTATTAGATTTTTGCATTAGATATAGTTTCTTAAACCCAACAGTAGTTTCAGCTTCTGATGTTTTGGTCGTGATTTGATTATAAAAGATGAAAATTGTAAATTTATATTTGATTTTTGAGTTAAAATAAATTCTTTTTGTTGCAACTTAAATTAAATGCAATATTTTACATTTTATTTCTATATTTGCAACATCCCATTTATTTTAATTTTTCCTATGTATTTACTGTTACTTTATAAATATAAGTACGTCAGATTAATTGTTTTATAAATTTAAAAAATAATATTCAAAAAATGAGCGATTCCAACAAAAAGATTGGTGATGATTATTTGCCATGTAGTGCCTACCAAGGAAGTGTTACAGATGAAAATGGTTTTCATCGCTTCGAAGAAGCAGGAGAATTTTATTTTTCAGTCATAGATCACGGTATCGTAGTTCTTCGTAGTGAAGGGTATGCTTCCGAATCTGGCAGAGAAAATGGAATTGCATCAGTTTTGAAAAATATTCAGGATGAAGATAAGTATGGTACAAAACAATTGGAAGACGGTAGTTGGGTTTTGGTACTGAAAGCTGGCAACCACCAAGAAATAGCTCGATCTTGCCCTGAAGAAACCGAAGAAGAAGCGAAATCATATCTACCTTCAAGCCGAGCAGCATTTGCAGCCGAATTTTTAAGATTGGCGTCGGTAGAAGCGGGAAGTGTCAAAGTTCCGGGTTTTGCTTTTGCAACCGAAAGTGATAATTCAGAAGATGATGATTACATGATATGTCGTGAGTATGAAGAAAAAGTTCAAACTTCTACAATTGACGAAGATGGATTTATTAAATTTCAACATGAAAATACTGGTAAATACTATTTTGCATGGGTAGCCACAGATGGTAAAATCATACTACGAAGCGAAGGTTATCCAACAACAGGAGCAAGAGACAATGGCTTGGAATCTGTAAAGAAAAATAGAGATATTGAAGAAAGGTATAAGATTGAAGAAAGTCATGGAGCTTACTTTTTGACACTAAAGGCAGGAAATCATCAAGAAATCGGCCGTTCTTGTATGTTCAATACAAAAGAAGAAGCCAATATGTACTTACCGTCAGAAAGAGCAAAACAAGTTGCAGCACTTATGGCTAATGTGAAGCCTGAAACTTCAACAGATTCTGATGCAGATGATTATATGATTTGCAGAGAATACAAAGAAAAATATGATGCAAAGCTTGTGGATGAAGATGGTTTTATCAGATTCCAACACGAAAATACAGGCAAATATTATTTTGCATGGTTTAATCAAGATGGTGAAGTTATCCTAAGGAGCGAAGGATATCCTACTACAGGTGCCAGAGATAATGGATTGAATTCTGTACTTAAAAACCGTGAAATAAGAGAACGATTTAAAGTTGAAGAAGAACATGGTGCTTATTTTCTGATATTGAAAGCAGGAAATCATCAAGAAATAGGAAGATCATGTCCTAAAGATTCTGAAGCAGCACTTTGGGCAATGTTGGATAAACCGTCAAAAGTAGAAGATGTTAGTGCTATAGTTGCACCAATTGTGACTCCTGTTGTTCCAGCAGTTATTGAAGAGCCTAAAATTGAAGTAGAAGAGAAAATTAATATAGCTGCACCGATTGCTGCTGCTGCAGTTGCATCCGCTGCAAGTTTTGAAAAACCGGAGACAAAATACAAGGAACCTGAGAAAAGCGATGATTATCTTACTTGCGTAGAATACAAAGGATTTGCGGTAAGTGACAAATTGCATAATATTGCATTTTTCAAACATAAAAACGGCAAATTCTACTTTGTTGTTTACAAAGAAAATGGTGATGTTAGACTTCGCAGCGAAGGATTTAAGACAGCTCAAGAGAGAGACCAAGAGCTCAAAGGTGTGATCAAACATCTCAATGACACTACCAAATATGAAACCATTCGTGAAAATGGTAATTTCTTTCATGTGTTAAAGGATACTACAGGAAGAGAAGTCGGTAGATCGTGTGCGGAGAAAGAAGGAGCAGTAATAGTGCCGATAGCACCAGTCGCTGCACCTGTGAGTGCAGCAACTCCAGCAGTTACAGCAAGTGCGAAAATACCAGTTGCACCTATAGTTGCCCCAGTTGCAGCTGCTTCATCTTCTGGATTCAAATTATGGTGGTTATTGCCATTACTATTGATACCATTATTCTTCCTATGGAAATCATGTGGTGACCAAAAGACAGAAGTTGCGTCAAAAGCCGCAGTAGAAGAAGTGAATACGACAGCACCAGTTGTTGCGGATACAGCAAAAGTCGTAACCGAAAAAATTGAAAAAGTTGAAACGCCTATTCAAGAAACAAAACCAAGTTGCGATTTGAATTGGATATTATTTGATTTTGACAAATTTGATATTAAATCTGATGCAAATGGTGAACTGACGCTGATGGCAAAAATATTGAAGGAGAATCCAACATATAAGGGAGTTTTGAAGGCATTTACAGATTCGAAGGGAAATGATGATTATAATCAAAGATTGTCAGCAAATAGAGCACAAGCAGCAAAAGATGTACTTGTATCAAAAGGAATCGAAGCAGGAAGGATAACAACTGGGGCATTTAGTGAAGGAGAACCAATAGCGGTGAACACAAGTGATGATAGTGGACGAAGATTTAATAGAAGGGTAGAGCTTTATGTTCAGGATGCTAACGGTGTCGATGTATGTAAATCAATTCCACCTGTAGTTCCAACTGATTTGAAAGGTAAATAAAATATCTAAGGTTAATTATTTTTTAAACATATTAAACAAAAAATCAATGAGCAAATTTGATGAAAAAGTAGCAATGTATGTGGCAAATGCCAAAGAGTTAGGATTGAAAATTCCTACAGAATTGCTTACTAAAGTTGCAAAAGGATTGGGACCATCTATATATTTGACAGATGCGTCTTTAGTTTCAGGTTCTGATGCAGAAGAAAAGGCAAGAGTTAAAAACAATTTCCTAATCAAAAAATTAGGATTAGCGGACTCAGCTGAATTGGACAAAGCAATAGATGAAGCTACTGCTGCCATGGGTACAAGCAACAGAAACAAACACAGAGCAATAGTTTACGCACTATTAGTTATGAAATTTAAAAAAGAATCTGTGTACGCTTAATCTTTACGATTATCAGATTTAATGATTAATGGGCATTCTTGAATAAGATTGCCCATTTTTTTATTGAAAAATCTCCAAATAATTTGCTAAAAACATATATATACATTGGGAAATCTATTGCTGAGCATACTATTATGTAGTTAGTCTAGCTGCAAGCATGATTGATGTTGAATAAAACTGCAAATCAGAAGTTTCACCATAACCATAACTTGTACAGCTCTACTATAGGTATGATAGTGCAATATCAGAATGCAGTCTGTTTTTAGATGCTAAGTTGCTGATTTATTGTAGTTTAGCTTTTTGTGAAGAATCCTAATTCATAATTCAGGCTTAATGTATTACTTACATAAGATTATTTTACTACATTTGTTCTTGTATAAATCGAGTAAAAAAGGCTTTAATATTGTTTAATTTAATACGCTATAAGTAGCATTCATAATTTGATTACATGTCATTAAACCTAGAAATGAAATCATATAATTAGCTAATAATGAATATACTTATATATGATGATCACGAGTTTGTAACAGAAGCAATAGAAAGTTATTTTCTCAAGCAGTCACATGAAATCAAATTAGTTCGGAAACACAATGTATCAGATACCTTGGCGTATTTACATGACAATGATGTCGAAATTATTATTTCAGACTTGCTTTCTGATGAGGATGTAGGATTTAGCTTATTTGAACAGGTATTTCATTTATATCCACATATTAAGATCATTGTCTATACGAGTGTAACAAATGAGTTTATCAAGGATATGCTTTTGGAAATGGGTGTAACCGAAATCATCAATAAAAAAGAACCACTAAATAGTTTGTGGAATTCGGTTCAAACATTATGTCAAAATATCACACGACCTACAAAAAAAACTAATACAAAGCTTGTTAAACTCACAAAAAAAGAGAAAGAAATTGCGCTATTACTAGCAAAAGGATTGTCTGCAAAAGAGATTGCAGATTTACTTTCGTCATCAGTAAACACCATAAATAATCAAAAAAATAATTTGCTAGATAAATTTGGGTGTACAAATAGTACTGAGTTAATCGTTAAGTTGGCTCAATCTGGGTTGATAACGCTTTTATGAAATAACTAGAATTACTATAAGATTTTCCATCAATGATGGGTAACTGATGTTCCTATCTTTCAACCAATTGCCACAATAGTACCTCGCCCATCTGCATTTTGGATGGTCATCTTTACATCTGTGTCTTGCAAAAGATTTTTTATGAGATATAATCCTAAGCCTGTACTACTTGAAACTGCTTTGTCAGTTTGGGGAACCATTTTATTATCAGCTATTCTTGCGAGAATGTCTTTTGCTATTCCTTTCCCATAATCCCTAAGCAATATGCTATTATTTTCAGAAAATATATCGATAGATTGGAAATCATCGCTGTGTTTTATAGCGTTGCTGATGACATTAAGTAAGATTAGGTAGAGTTTTTGTTTCGAAATTTTCAATGTGATGTCTTGGATTTGATCTTGTAATTTATTATTAATGGTAATATTCTTTTCTTTGATGCTATAATTTAGGCTTTTTATTACTGAGTCTATCGTTTCATTGATTTCTTGCAAGTTGCAATTCGAATCTGGCCCATTATTATTAATTTTGTTTTGCAATAGATTATTCACTATGATATTTACAGCATTTACCTGATTTTCCAAAGCTGCTGATGCTTGTGATAGAAATGGATCTTCTATTTTTAGTTTTTGTAAAAGCAGGAGTACTCCGAGTAGTGGCTCCTTTATATCATGGGACAAGCTATATATTAGATTTTCATTAGCATTATTGAGGATTTGGAGTTGAGCATGTTGTGATGTGATCGTTTCCTTAGATTTTTTAATGACCTTGTAGGCCCAATACCAAAAATACATTAGTAAAGAAATTGCTATCATACCAAAAATCAAGGTATTTTGAATAAAACTTTGTCTTTCGATTTTGGATTGGTATAAAGCTTTTGTAATAGCTTTCTCAGATTCAAATTTGTGATTTAATCTCAGTTCTGTGACTTCTTCAATATTCTTGGTTTTTCGGATAGAATCGTATAATTGAAAAAATTGTTCGTGGTATAATAACGCATTCTTATAGTCACCTTTCTTCTTATAAATCTCTGCAAGCTGTTTACTGGCAGATTGTTGTGAAATAATATCTTTTAAATTTACATAAATAGTATGATTGCGTTTTGCATAATCAATGGCTTTGTTAAAATCGCCCATTTCGATATAAGAATAACTATAATCATAATATACATTGGCAAGTTCCCTTTCATGATTACCTTCTTTGTAGAAATTTTCAACTATTTTGTATAACTCTAAAGCTTTTTGATGATCGCCCAATTCGGAATAACAAATACCAATATGGTGGATACACTGCATTTTAAGCATTTGCTGATCATCTTTTGTCAATAAATTCTTTGCGCTTGTAAAATAATACAATGCAGAGTCAATTTTGGGCATATTTAAATATTGAATACCGAGATTTTTAAGCGCTGTTGCATAATAAAATGTATCTTTTATAGAATGTGCATTATTCGATGCTATTCTAAAATACTCGCGAGATTTATTATTTATCCCTAGATCAGCATATAATTTTCCAATATTTAAATCGCAAATTATTTCCGAGATTTTAGCCTTAGTTTTTATTGACAAATCGATACATTCTAGGTAATGTTGTAACGCTTCCTGATTTTTGCCGAGATAATTTTCATTTGCACCAAGATTTGTAAGAAGATTGACACTTATCAATCCTCTTTCATAAGCCTTCTCTTGAAGTGCCTCAGACTCCGCATATTCACCATTTATTGAATACAATTTACCAATATATTCTATGATAATCAATTCGTCTTGTTGCGACAATTTCGTAGATTCCATAAAGTCTAATAAGGTAGAAATGTAGTTTTTGCTTTCAGATTGAGTGTCAAATTTTTCGAACCAAGTTTTTCGATTTTTATAATCAAAAGTATTATTCTCGATCTTTGATTTAGCGATATTGGCCAACGAATCATAGGTAATAAGCGATTGGGATACAGATGATTGGGCAATTATTATAATTATAATAAATACAAAATATTTCGGCTTCATTATGAGATATTATTGAAATTTGTTGGCATTGAAATAAGTGTTTTGCATCATGGTGCTATGTACATGACAAAAATTTGATGGCTCGTGCAAAATCTCTACTATTATTGGTATATAGAGCCCTCATTATGAATTCGAGTCCTGCTTTGAAAACACTTTTTGATGGCCTTCCATGCGCTTT
>Ga0154020_10006475_pt1 | contig 13711 bp, 13 predicted proteins | sample Klosneuvirus_201_FD_109709 | JGI IMG/M metagenome (GOLD analysis project Ga0154020, IMG submission 109709) | Active sludge microbial communities from wastewater, Klosterneuburg, Austria - Klosneuvirus_20160825_MG | ecosystem: Engineered > WWTP > Aerobic digester > Activated sludge | place... | reverse complement strand
TATGGTGTATTTGCTGATTCATTGCCTGATGGTTGGGGAAAATTATTATTAGATAGAGCTTTAACAGCAAGCGGCGTTGCGATTGATAACATTACCTTACTTGATCGATTAGCTTTTGTTGGAAGCAATGGTATGGGCGCGTTAATTTACAAACCCGAAATAAAAGAAGTGAGGCAGACAGGATTTAAAGTTGAATTAGATGAAATAGCAAAAGGAACCCGTCAAATAATTAGCGGCACAACTACTGATGTTTTAGACGAATTATTTAAACTCGGTGGTTCATCAGGTGGCGCGCGGCCAAAAATATTAGTAGGATATAATTCAATTACTCAAGATTTAATTGGTGCCGAAAAAACTTTACCAAATGATTATGAGCATTGGCTGATTAAGTTTCCATCTTCTTTAGATAGAATTGATATAGCTAACATCGAATACGCCTATTACAAAATGGCCATAGATGCGCGTATAGAAATGAGTGAATCCAAACTTTTCAAAGGATTATCCGGTCAGGCTTATTTTGGCACCAAACGATTTGATAGAATTGGAAATAAAAGATTGCATTTACATTCAGCCGCCGGGATAATGCACGATAATTTTAGATTAAGTAATATAGATTATGGCGATTTAATGGATTGTGCTTTTATTCTTGAAAAAGATGTACGTGCTTACGAAAAAATATTACGATTGGCAGCCTTTAATGTTTTCGCACATAACCGAGATGACCATAGTAAAAATTTCGCTTTTTTAATGGATGCAAAAGGAACATGGAAAGTAGCACCCGCTTATGATTTAACTTTTTCGAATTCAGGACACGGTATGCATAGTACCACTGTAGCAAGAGAAAGTAAGAATCCTACCAAAAAACATTTGATGGAATTGGGCCTTTATTATAAAGTAAAAAATACAAGTGATATTATTGATGAAGTAGAGTCAGTTGTTTTTAATTGGAAAATGTATGCAGACTTATGTGAAGTGAGTACAGAATCAAAAAACAAGATAGATAAAGTTATAGGCCGAAAACCCTAACAAGATTTTTGTAAGTATAGAATGTATGCGCAAAAACAAAATAAAAAAAGGCTTCTCATTGCTGAGAAGCCTTCGTACCGTTAATAGGAAACAATCCGAACCGTGGTTTGATACGATTGAAAAATTGATCAAAAAAAGAAAATGTAAATACTTAGTCTTTAGTTGATTAAATAGAAAAATAAGAGATTTTACTTTTTTTGCACTTTATACACCAAAAGACCTCGATTTATCTAATTTTTCACTGATTTTAAGGCGATTAGTAAATTCAAAAAAGAGACAAAGGTTTTTTCTAATAATAGTTAACAAATAAAGTTCACAAATAGTGAACTTTTTAATTATCTTTGCGTATACGTATATGAAGGTTCATCTAATAAAAAAGCAGTCGATAGAAGGTTATGTTAAGAATCATGCTGCTTCAAGAAGTTCTTTTACAAACTGGCTAAACGCATTAAAGTACTCTGAATGGAAAACACCAGGGGATATTTTGGAGACTTTTGGTTCGGCTGATTTATTGGGAAACGCCAGTTCAAGAGTAATATTTAACCTCGGTGGTAATAATTACCGCATGATCTGCAAATATGCTTTTGGAGAAAAGCAAGTGCACTTATTTGTTTGTTGGATAGGAACTCATGCTGAATACACAAAGATTTGCAACGAAGGAAAACAACACAAAATTAACGATTATTAAACAGGGAAATAAATTATGGAAACGCTAAAATTCAAAATCATTAAGAGCAAAAGTCAGTATAATGATTATTGCAAAAAGCTTGAAAAATTGGTTGAAGCCAATTCGAAAAACAAAGAAGTAAAAGATGAAATAGAACTTCTTACCTTCCTCATTGAAAAATACGATGCGGAGCACAATACATTCGAAGAATTAGACCCAATTCAATTGCTACATTCTTTGATGTTGGACCACAATCTTAAAGCAAAAAATCTGGTTGAAATACTTGGAGTTAGTAAAGGAATGGTGTCAGATATTTTAAATTACAAAAAAGGTTTATCCAAGGAAATAATCAGAGTTCTTTCTGCATATTTTAAAGTTTCACAAGAAGCCTTTAATAGATTTTACAAACTTAAATCAGAATATAATGCCCGCCTGAAAAATGCGAGTGTGATGAATACTCGTAAATCACTTATTATTGCTCATCGCTAAGTCTTTCATTCATTCTCAACTTTTTAAAAAAGAAAACTCCAAACATTTGAGTTTTTTTGGAGCCTAGTACCGTTAATAGGAAAGAATCCGAACCTTGGTTTAATACAATTGAGAAGTTATTTAAGAAAGAGAAAGTGTAAATGCTAAGTTCTTAGTTAATTAAATATACGCGATTTTACTTTTTTCGCTCTGTAAATACATACAACAACATGTGTGTTTTCTTTTTTGAGTTTAATTCATCCGGTCCGGTATAAACATAATTTATTTTTAGATCGGGGTGCGTTTGTTCGAACTCTTTGATTGTTTTTTCAAACACCAATTTATCACCCAAAAAAGGAAAATCAAACTTATAAACGCCTTGAACTACTTCTTCGCCTTTAACTGCCAAGGCTTTCTTCGAATGAGTGCTTTTTGAAAAGTTAATGATAGAATACGAAGTAATAATAGTTAGGAATGTTCCTATTAATAATCCGGTTTTAATGTCTTTAGAAAGAGAAAATTTTATTATCCTTTCTTCGGTAAGAGAAATGTATTTAAAGACAGCCCATGAAACCACCAATATTATCCAGAATATACCGTGCTCGAGCAAATTAAATCTATCTCCAAAAAATTGATCGCCTATTGAAAACAAACTAAATAATACTACAGAAAATGTAATCCCTCTGTAAAACCATTGCTCAGAAATTTTATCTTTTCCCTTAAATAAGTTGAGTAAAGAGAACGCATAACAAACAAAAGCCAATATTTCAATTAAAGAAACAACTGCTAATGCAACAGTAGCAAATATTGGATTCATTATTCCTAATGATGCAAAGAATTTTACAAAAAGTGTATAAAAATCTGCACCAACCCAATAAGGATAAACATCAGGAACGATTTTATCAATTACGGTTAAAGCCCCGAAAAATGTCCAATAGATCAGGATTAAGTATTGTATTGATCTCTTCTCTCTCATTATTTGTTTTCTGTTTGAATGTAAATAATAAGTCCATCTGACTCTGCCAATCTCAAAGGTTGTGGTGCTGTGTAAATATAATTTATTATTAGAGCAGGATTGTTCTCTTTAAACTTTGCAATTGAGTTTTCAAATGCTTTGCTACCTGCAAGAAATGGAAATTTAATTTTGAATTTATTTTCGGTTATTTTAACTGCTTCAACGGCTTGGGTTCTTTCAATGAATGAAGTATGATTATGCCAAAATATTGCAAAAATTGTAATTGCAGCAATAATAACTGTGAAAATAACTGAAGCGAAAACCTGCTTTTTTTCTATTGAAAAATTATCGAATAGTTGGATCTTGTCGATACGGATAAAAACGATCCACGAAATTAGTGTGATAAACCAAAATAAGGCGTGTTCTAAAAGTTCAAAATGATCGCCGAAAATTTGGTCGCCAATTGAAAAATAAATGAATGTAAGGAGTGTTAGTACAATTCCTATGAAAAACCATGAACGGGTAGCGTCTAAATTTTTCTTTTTGAAATGAATGAGAGCCCCGGTAAAAAACACTAAAGCAAAAATTTCTAAACCTGCGGTAATGATCAAAGCGATGTTGGCAATGATTGGATTCTCAATTCCAATTGAATCGAAAAACCTTTCCATTTGCGCGAATCTATCCTTACCTACAAATAAGAAATGAGCGCCTCCAATGATTTTATCAATGACGTTGAATAACCAGAACAATATCCAATAGATAAGTATAAAGTACCTTACTAGATCCTTTGAAATTATTTTATTGTTGCTATCTGCAATATTATTTTCCATCTAAATTCCATTTTGAAGAATTTTTCAGTTAAAAGTATAAATTACAATAAGACTTTCCTATTTATTGAATAAATAGACAGTCATCTGATCTAAAGTTGTGATATCTGAGAATAACCAAACAGAAAAGCTGAGAATTTCCCCGTTTTTCTCATTAGTACCTTTATTGGGAAACAATTCGAATCCTAGTTTAAAACAATTGAAAATAGTTCAAAAAACTTTGAGCATATGTTCCTAGACTTGGATTTGATAAATAAAAAACTCCAAAAAAAGTCACCTTCTTTTGGAGTCTAGTACCTCCGTAGGGAAACTGTCCGAACCGTGGTTTGATACGATTGAGAAATTGATCAAAAAATTAGCGTGATAACACTAAATTCGGTATCCTACTCAATTCAATATAAATTTTATTTAACTGTATTTCAATATTTTAAGAATTTTTTTGTTAATTTATTTGCTTTGAGTTAGATTTTATTTTTATCTTTGACCAAGCGTTCAGTCATAAAATAATTAAACTATGTCACCACTAACTAAAGAACAATTTGAATCAATAAGGGAAGAAAGCAAAACCAAAATTATTGCAGTAGCCCTTCAGCTTTTTTCGAAAAAAGGTTTCGAAAACACTTCCATCAGCGATATTGCCAAAGCAGCCGGTATATCAAAAGGATTAACCTACAACTATTTTAAAAGTAAAGATGAATTGCTTGAAGCTACTTTACTATTCATATTAAACAATGTTGTTGAAGTGCTGGAAAAAGGACAACATATTTCAGATCCTTTCAAAAGACTGGAGTTTTTTATCAGAACCAATTTTGACCTCCTAAAAAAAGAGCCTGACTTCTGGAAAATGTTTGTCGTGCTATCTCTTCAACTCGACAAAAGAAGTAAAGGGGCCAAACTCCTTAAGGATTATTGGGGCCGACTTTTTGAAAATGCTATAAACATATTTAAAGAAATGGGCTATGAAAATTATATTGAAATGGCCTATCAATACGGAGCAATGATGGACGGATTAAGTATGCAGTATATTTTATTGAACGATCCTTCTTTCCCTTTTGATGAAACACTGGAAAAAGTTATTCAACAATATTGTAAACCAAAAAAATAAATACAAAATCATGAAAACTTTTAAAAATACCATTTTACTTCTGGTAAGTATTTTCAGCTTACAGCTTTACAGCCAGGAAAGTGCTTTTGATATCGTTAAAAAAATGGACGATAAAATAAAAGGTAAATCAACACAGGCTGAAATTACAGTAAAAATAAAACGGCCCAAATGGGACCGGGAAATGTCAATGAAACTTTGGACAAAAGGTGCAGACTACTCCATGGTATTTGTAACCGCTCCGGTTAAAGAAAAAGGAAATGCTTTTCTGAAACGCAAAAAGGAGGTCTGGAACTGGGTTCCGGGTATCGAAAAAATTATTAAACTACCTCCATCCATGATGTCGCAATCGTGGATGGGAACAGATTTTACCAATGATGATTTGGTTAAACACTCCTCCATACTCAACGATTACACACATATCTTATCAGGTGAAACAACGTTAGCTGATAGGCTTTGCCATAAAATAATTATGACCCCTAAACCTGACGCTGCAGTGGTATGGAGCAAGGTAATTGTTTTTATTGATAAGAAAGATTATATACAAATGCGGGCCGAATATTATAATGAAGATAATGAACTTGTGAATGTTTTAACCGGCAGCGAAATTAAAATGCTTGGAGGGAAATTACTCGCCTCCAAAATTGAAATGGTGCCTGCAGATAAAAAAGGAAATTCTACTACACTTATTTATAAATCACTCGTTTTTGATCAGGAAATCAACGATAGCTTTTTCACTCCTGATAAAATGAAAAATATTCAATAACATGATATACTTAAAACTGGCATGGAAAAACATCTGGCGTAACAAGCGCAGGAGCTTTATCACCATCGGCTCTGTATTGTTCGCGGTATTCTTCGCAATATTCATGCGATCCATGCAACTCGGCATGTATTCGAAAATGATAGACTCTGTGGTTCGTTCGTATTACGGTTATGTGCAACTGCACGCAAAAGGCTACTGGGAAGAACAATCGCTCGAAAACACTTTCGAAAGAAATCCGGCTGATGAAAAGAAAATTTCACAATCATTAAATGTATTGAATGTAATACCGCGTCTGGAAGGATTTGCACTTCTTTCAGCCGGAAATCAGGTGAGAGGTGTTTCTTTAGCAGGAATCGAACCTGAAACCGAAAATGAGTTATCAGGACTTAAAACTAAAATTGTCCAGGGCAATTACCTTTCTAAAAAAACCAATGAAATTATTATTGGTCAGGGATTAGCCGAGCAGCTTAACCTGCATGTTAAAGACACACTGGCAATGATCAGTCAGGGTTATCATGCTGTTTCGGCAAGCGGTAAATTTATTGTGAGAGGTATTGCAAAGTTTTCTTCTCCTCAAATTAATAACACTGCTGTTTTCGCTTCTTTGCAAGCCGTACAGGAATTTTATTCTACCGGAAACCGGCTTACTTCATACGCACTTCAATTAAAAGAAGGAAGTGATAGTAAAGAAACCATAAGTGCTTTGGCTGTCTTTACAAATCAGGATGTTTACGAAATTCTTCCGTGGGAAGAGATGTTACCTGAATTGGTTCAAATTATACAGGCAGATAGTTCAGGCGGAGAAATAATGGTTTTTATTCTTTACATGGTTATATCGTTTGGCATATTTGGTACCATTTTGATGATGGTTGCAGAAAGACAATACGAATTTGGAATTTTGCTTTCCATTGGAATGGGCCGGGCAAAACTCATTTTTGTTTTATTGCTCGAATCTGTGATGATTACATTAATAGGTGTGTTGAGCGGAATTATTTTATCAAGACCATTCATGCACTATTTCAATACTCATCCCATCACATTAACCGGTAAAGCAGCTGATACGTTGCGGAAATTTGGCTTCGAACCCGAAATGCCAACTCTGCTTGATTTTTCTGTACCAGTAACACATGGCACAGCTGTGCTCATTATTGCGTTGATCTTATCACTTTATTCAGTTTATTCAATTTTAAAATTAGATCCCGTTAAAGCGGCTAAAAGATAATAGTATGATTACGAAAATCGCCTGGAAAAATATCTGGAGAAATAAACTGAGAAGTTCAGTTTTAATTATCTCTATAGCCCTCGGAATTTGGGCAGGATTATTTTTAATGTCAATGACAACTGGGTTAAATACCCAACGCATCAGCAACGCTATCTATTCTGGATTGGGCCACGTTCAGGTTCATCATCCCGAATTCACGAAGGAAAATAATCCCAAGTATTTTCTTTCTGATACCACTTCTATTTTTAAAAGCCTTAATAATACACTACACATTGTCAGCTGGTCGGCACATAGTAATTTTACCGGCATGGCAGCTTCACCCACCGGTGGATTCGGAATTCAAATCACCGGAATAAATCCTGCCAGAGAAAAAAACACTACCATTATCAGTAAAAAAATAATTCAGGGCAATTACTTCAATACGAACAAAAAAAATCAAGTGGTTATTGGGGAAAAATTGGCGAAAAAACTAAAAGTAAAACTTAACAACAAAATAGTACTCACGTTTCAGGATACAGCCAACAACATTATTTCAGGTTCTTTTAAAATTAAAGGAATCTTTAAAACCTCCTCTTCCCGCTTTGATGAATCATCTGTTTTTGTGAACGCAATTGATATAGAAAACTTAACTGGTACCGGAAAAATAGTTCACGAAATTATTATTATGGCCGATGAAGTAAAAAGTGTCAATTCATTAGCCCAGTCGCTTAACAAACAACTTCCTTTAGTCAAAGTAAGAACCTGGGATGAAGTAAGTCCGGAACTTGGTTATGCTAACGAACTAATGACTATTGCACTATCCATTTTCATTCTTATTATTATTCTTGCAATGTCTTTCGGCATTATTAATACAATGTTGATGGCAGTTTTAGAACGCAAACGCGAATTAGGAATGCTCCTTTCTGTTGGAATGAATAAACGTAAAGTATTTTCAATGATATTGAGTGAAACTTTATTTATCTCTCTCATCGGAGGACCCTCAGGATTGCTGGGTGCATGGTTAACCATAACGCATTACGGCAAAAAAGGAATCGATCTATCTGCTGTTGGAAAAGGACTGGATAGTTTGGGTATCGGAAGTACTATTTATACACGCCTCGATAACCATTTATATTTTACTATTGCCATTATTGTAATATTAACCGCCGTACTGGCTTCGGTTTATCCTTCGATCCGTGCTCTGCGCATGAATCCTGCTGAAGTAGTACGCCAAAACTAAAAAAACATGTCATTAATAACTGCTAAAAATCTTTATCGCGTTTACAACGCAACAGCTGTACCGGTAAATGCCCTCAACGGCGTAAATCTAACTATTGAAGAAGGCGAATTCACTGCCATTGTTGGCCCTTCGGGTTCAGGTAAAACAACTTTGCTAAATATACTTGGCGGATTAGATAGTCCAACCGGTGGATCGCTCGAAATTGCCGGAAGCGACATTTCAAAACTGAGCGGAAATCAACTCATCGATTTCCGACTTAAAAATATCGGCTTTGTTTTTCAAGCATACAATCTTATTCCGGTATTAAGCGCCAGAGAAAATGTTGAGTTTATTATGTTGCTACAGGGTTGGGATAAAAAGGAAAGGGAACAGCGCGCCGTACAACTTTTAGAAGAAGTTGGTCTTAAAGAAAGAGTTCAAAACAAACCATCAGAACTATCCGGAGGACAGCAACAACGTGTTGCGGTGGCAAGAGCTTTAGCGTCACATCCGCGTTTCGTGCTAGCCGATGAACCAACCGCTAATCTCGATAGCAGCTCAACCAATAATCTGCTCGATATAATGAGCATGCTGAATAAAGAAGAAAAAATGACGTTCATATTTTCAACACACGACCAAAGAGTAATTGACCGCGCAAGAAGAGTAATTACACTGGAAGACGGGCAAATTAAATCAGATATAAGTAAATAATAAAAATACATCCAAGTGAGATTTTGGGCTTACATAATCAGCTTATTATTATCTGCATCGCTTTTTTCACAGAATGATTCTTTGCAGGAAACTCCAAAGGAAAGAAAATTAAAACTGAATGGTTATGTAAAAAACTTGAATGGTATTTTTCTCTACCCTGATGAAAATTCAATGCAATGGGGCCTGCTTCATAATCGTATAAATACAAAATGGACACCCAATTCAAAATTTACGGCAGCATTTGAAGTAAGGAACAGAATTTTATACGGAGAAACGGTAAAAAGCGGGATGTATAATAGTTCTATTCTTGATAGCGACAACGGAATTGTTGATTTAACTTTTTTACCGTTCGATACGAAGCCCGCCAAAATGGTTTCATCAGTTGAAAGGTTGTGGGCACGTTATTCATCGGAGAAAATTGAAATTACTGCTGGTCGTCAAAGAATAAACTGGGGAGTAAATTTGGTATGGAATCCAAACGATATTTTCAATACCTATTCATTTATTGATTTCGATTACGAAGAGCGTCCCGGATCAGATGCCATGAGAATAAAAATAAGAACGGGAGAAATGTCGGAGCTGGAGTTAGCCGCTAAACCGGGAAAAAACAAAAACGACGATGTTTATGCATTGATGTATAAAACGAATAAGGGTGGATTTGATTTACAGTGTTTAGGAGGCTATTATGAAAAAGATGCTGCAGTAGGCGCAGGATGGGCAGGAAGTCTGGGTCAGATCGGATTTAAAGGGGAAGCTTCTTACTTTCATCAGGCAGAAAATTTTTCCGATACGAGTGGCATGGTAAATGCCACAGCAGAATTTGATTATACTATTTCGGGGAAGATATACGTAAATGCTTCCTACCTTTTTAACAGCGAAGGTTTAACAAAACCTGACGCCGCTGCGTCATCACAATTAATTTCTAATGGAAACGTTAGTGCAAAATTCATGAGCCCGGCAAAACACAGTGCATTTCTTCAGTTAAAAAGTATATCAAGTCCGGTTTTTTCAGCAGCAATTTCAGGAATATATTTTTTTGAAATGGATGGTATTTACGTGTTTCCGTCGCTAACATATTCTATCAATAACCGATGGGATATTGCCTTATTCTTGCAAAGTTACTGGCTGAAAGAAAAAGTAATTGAAAATAAAATTAACAATATTTTACTCCGGATTAAATGTTCGTTCTAGTTCTGTACAAATGTTCTAAGCACTCTTAAGTTCTTTATTAACATTTAAAAACAAAAAAATGAAAAAGCGATTAATTTACATCGCTGCAATAATTGCAGCGGGTGGGATACTATTTTCCCAAATTTTTACAAAGATTTACCCAGAGAATATAAATCTTGAAACATTTAAGCTTGACCAGAGCACAGAAGCCATTCAACGAGGCGAATACCTGGCCAATCATGTTGCTGCCTGTGTTGATTGTCATTCACCTAAAAACAAAGATAAAGATTCATTGTTTGCAGGTAGCAATTCAGAATTCACCTCCGAATACGGATTCCCCGGCAATTATTATGCGGCTAATCTTACGCCTTTTAATTTAAAAAGCTGGAGTGATGCAGAAATATTCAGAGCAATCACTTCCGGAATAAGCAAAGATGGTCATGCATTGTTTCCTGTAATGCCTTATGGTAATTACGGTCAGTTGGAGAAAAAAGATATTTATGACATAATTGCTTATTTACGCAGTTTACCTGAAGTGAAAAAAGATGTGCCGTTATCAAAATCACATTTTCCAATGAACTTTATTATCCGGACAATGCCGCAGCAAGGCAGCTTTGCATTAATGAACAGTAAGTCAAATTCAATTGCAAGAGGTAAATACCTGGCAACAATGGCTGCCTGTGCCGACTGTCATACTAAAACAGAAAAAGGAAAACCAATCGAAGGCTTTGAATTTGCGGGAGGAAATGAATACATAACTTCTCACGGTAAATTTGTTTCTGCAAATATCACACCTGATAAAGAAACAGGAATTGGAAACTGGACCGAAGGAAGTTTTGTTGCAAGATTTAAAAATCACACCATTAGTAATGACCCAAACAAAATAAGCATTATGCCATGGCAATCGTATGCAAAAATGAATGAAGATGATCTTACTGCCATCTATAATTATCTGATGAGCTTAATACCGGTAAAAAACAAAATTCAAATAACAATAACCATTTAAAACCAAATATTATGAAAACAACTCATTTAATCAGCAAAATCGCAACTATCAGTTTTTTTTGCGTAAGTATTCTTTCAGGTCGCACAAATCCATTAGCCAACTCGCACGGAATCTCTTCAGGTTCGCATGCCGGCGACGACGAAAAACCAAAACTTCATGTTAATAACAATAAGTGGCCCGAATGTGCCATAGAGCTCGATCCTTCACTTACGCAAAACGACTTCAGAAAATTCGGGCAGGAAGCGTGCTCATTTCTTTACTTTAAATCAGTTTGCTCTCCCAAAACATTACAAAGATGGAAATTTGAACTTTCACTCACCAGAGTGACAACCGGAAAAATTTCCGACGAAAAATCACATTGGAATAATACTTTCACGCATCCCGATTCAACACATTGGCTGGTTCCTGAAAGTAAACGCTTAACTTTTCCGCATTTAAATTTCAGAATGGGATTGAGTTCACGTGTAGATGTGGGCGGATATTTCATATACCTTCCAAATATGACCAATTATGGTTTTGCAGGCGTAGACTCAAGATACAGAATAATTAACGACACGGCACATAAGATGTTTTTAACCGGGCGATTAGCATTAACAACTTTACTCGGCACAAAAGACATGGATTTTTACATTGTTAGTCCCGAATTATCGTTTGGTAAATCCTTTGGATTATTCACTCCATATGCAGGCATATCAGCAAGCTTGGGTTATATGGAAGAGCGAACAGATAAAGTGAATTTAAAAAAGGAATATATACCATTAGTTTCAGGTGTAACCGGAATTGAATTCAATTACAAATTTATTTCCGCAGGTGTTGAAGCAACCTTTGCTAAACTAAATATGTACACCATCAAATTAGGAGCAAGATTTTAATTGCATCACGTTATAATTCTTTAAAAGAATTAATACAAATTATCATGAATATAATAATTAATAATGAAATAACCTATCCGGTTAGATTAAACATGAAGAAAATCGGACAAATAGCTTTAATAAGTGTGCTTTCATTTTTTACACAGGCATTTATAACAGGCATTATACCATTCACACCTGAATTTGAAATAATGATAAAAGAGAACCAATCTAATTACTCCGGCATCATAGCCTACTCTTATTTGATTCATTTAATCAAAGCGATAATTATTTTCTGTATATGTTCCTACTCAGCTAAGTCAAAAATCAGTTTATTCATTTCATTATTTTTTACACTTTTCATTGTAGAGTTTTTTAATATGCAAATAGAGACTTGGTACTTCAGAAAAGCATTCCCGGTTTTAGCTGTGCGTGATATTTTCTTACTCATGACGGTTGGCATTCTTCCATTGGTAATATCACTCTTATTAGGAATAAAATTCTTCACCGGCAAGAACAGACAAAATAATCTGTTACAGAAATCGCCATTTAATTTTATTTACATAATATCTGTTTTATCAGTTTTAGGAATTATTTATGCAATCATCTACTTTGTGTTTGGCTATTTTGTAGCGTGGCAGTTTAAAGAAGTGCAAGCATTCTACTCAGGTCGATTTTTTGATTCGTTTAGCGGACAAATGCAAAACAACTGGGAGGTAATGGCTGAGATATTTCCATTTCAGTTCTTGCGGGGAATAATATTTGCATACGCAGGTTATTTACTCTTTCATTTAACAGGATTTAAGACTAAAATATTTTTTCTGCTATTATTTTTAATTCCGGGCTTATTATTATTAATTCATAACCCTTTATTCCCTGAAATTGTTAGGATGGCACATTTCTATGAAGTCAGCACTTCTATGATTCTTTTTAGCACCATAGTTTCATGGGGTTTTACAATATTCATAAAATACTCAAAGAATGGGTTTAAGTACAAATTACATATATAATATAAGTCCATTTTTGTTTGCAGAAGCTTATTGTTCTGCAAGCAATGATTTTATTTCTAAATTGAAAATACACACAACGATCATACAATATTCAATCTTCAGCTAGAACAGGAATAGGAATTACAATAGGTAAAAAGACTTTTAAATATATGTGTTCGTTCATGATTGGAGTTATTGCCAACTTTGTGAAAGAAAGTCTTGATAATCCTTAATTGAAAAAGTGATGAAAAAAATTGGTAAGGTAAGTTCTTAGGCTTGAATTCTATAAATGAAAAAACTCCAAAAAAAGTTTCCCTTTTTTGGAGTTTGTACCCTATGGATTGAAATTATCGAACTTTATTGATGATTTTGGCCGAATCAGAAAATTAAAGGCTTTCATGGAAATTAAACAGTTTGCGTAATTATTAGCCCTATTATCCTGAGTTCTCTATGCCAGTTTTTAAAACTTGACGTATATACGTCAATATTGACACTAATAAATGTAAGCTCCCCATAATTGGACTATTCAAAAGTAGACTTTTTTATTAAATTATTAATACTAGTTGAACCTTGCAAAGCAAGATTCTGTAAAGAATCTTGCTTTGCAAGGTTTTTTTGTTTAAACATTATTGGAGACAATCCTCCAAGACTGTCATGGGGTCGGTGATTATTATAATCATTCATAAATTCTTCTGTAATTTCTCTTGCCTCGTTAAGATCCTTGAACAAATATGCATCCAATACATTTCTTCT
>Ga0154020_10006473_pt1 | contig 13715 bp, 13 predicted proteins | sample Klosneuvirus_201_FD_109709 | JGI IMG/M metagenome (GOLD analysis project Ga0154020, IMG submission 109709) | Active sludge microbial communities from wastewater, Klosterneuburg, Austria - Klosneuvirus_20160825_MG | ecosystem: Engineered > WWTP > Aerobic digester > Activated sludge | place... | reverse complement strand
TGCATTCCTGACATCGACACCGATGAATTCTTTTCTGTTTGTGACCCGCCATGATCAATCTCCCTGCCTTGGGTGAAGAATCACGGATCATACAAACGGACAACTTATTTTTTTACACCCGCTTAGAAGCCCGGCTTTTTGAAAAAGCCGGGCTTCTGTGCTTTTGATACCCGTCAGTAATTTCCCCCATGATGAAATTCGCATGTTGGGGGCGCGGACCTCGATCACCGTCAATTGCACTAAGCTGGAAGTGTTATCACGCAGAAGCGTCCCACGACCCGCAGCTTTGCGGACGACATCGCTTCTCTGCACGAAGCTACCCGGAAACACCCAGGGGAAGTGCCCGCCATTTCGTCGCTCCCACTCAATCGCGTTGCTCCGCATGAATTTCACAAGGGAGAAGTCCCGAAGAAATTCCAAAGAGGGCGGGATTATGCTCATGGCAAATTCTCCCGATCTCCGCCAGCCGTATTTGCGATCCGCAACGGTTGCTTCATGTCAGTGCAGTGAAAACCCAGGGACAAAAAATAATCGGGTATTTGGAGTAGCCAAAGATGATGCAATCCACTTTAAATTCAATTGGAAACGGGCCGATTCTGAACGCCTCCTCGGCGGTCTCAGATTCCGAGGAACTTGCGTTTCAGTCCTGGCTGACTCGGCGAGATGCCGCGCGGTTGCAGATCCGTCGTTTATCGCGTCGTGAGCTTCAGGTCGTCCAGTTGGTATCCAACGGACTGGCTAACAAATCGATCGCACTGCAACTTGAGATCAGCGTAAAGACGATTGAAAAGCACCGCGCAAACGCCTCTCGAAAGCTGGGCGTCGGAAGCACCGCTGAGATGGTTCGACTGGCAGTGCTCGCCGACCACGACGCTTCCCAGCCAGCCAGCCGCCTCACGGCAGCCGCACCTCAGGGAATTCTGCTGAACAACCTCGTCGGCGACAATTAGCACTGAGCGGGAAATAAGTGTCGCCTTTCGCTCGGCGAAAGTATGCGAAAACGCTGCTTTCGCGGAGCGAAAGGCGACTATTAAAGGCCGCACGATGCTTAGTGAACGATTCGGCACCTCGGAATTATTCCCTTCAAAAGGATTCTGCGGATTTTGTGCTGATCACTAGTCTCAGTAGCCAACGGCTGTACACTTTGCAGCAGAGCGCATGGAGGTGCTCGCAACGTCTGTATGTTTGCGGCGTTCCGGAACCGTCCTCACTGAGTAATCGTCATGCCGTCTATCCCCGTCGTCCAGTATGCTTCGCGTACCGATGTGGGAATGCGCCGCGCGGCAAACCAGGACTCACTTGCTGTCCGACTCTGCCCCGACTTCGAGGAATGGCAGCGTTGCGGACATCTGTTTGTCGTGGCCGACGGAATGGGTGGTCATGCGGTTGGTGATCTCGCAAGCCGCATCGCCGTCGATACGCTGCCTCACGCCTACTTCAAACAAGACGCGCCCTCGATCGAAAGCCGGATGCGACAGGCCGTCCAGACAGCGAACAAAGCGATCAACGATCGCGGGCGGGAGAATCGCGAATTCGAAGGCATGGGGACGACCTGCAGCGTGCTGAGTCTGGCGGAAAGCGGAGCGTACGTCGGACATGTCGGCGACAGCCGTGTGTATCGCGTCCGTCAGAATCGCATTGAACAACTAACCTTTGACCATAGTCTGCAGTGGGAAATGATACGACTGGGGCGAGCGACGATTCAAAACGTGGAGTTGTTTCACCCTCGCAACGTCATCACTCGCTGCCTTGGTCCGGATCCTGCCGTTCAGATCGACGTTGAGGGTCCGTTTTCCATCGAAGCGGGTGATCATTTTGTGCTGTGCTCTGATGGACTTACGAATCACGTTTCTGACACTGAAATTGGGCAGATCGTGGCATCGCTCCCACCTGCCGAATCTTCCCGGTTGCTGATCAATCTGGCTAACTGTCGCGGCGGTTCTGACAACTCCACAGTTGTGGTCGCGGAAATTACCAGCTACCCGAAAACACTCCCGGAGCAAACTGCCGCCGCCGTGAAAAATCGGAGTCACGGAGAAACGATTGACGCGCCACGCAGGAACGCATCACTCCCAAAACTGCTGCTGGCCGTCACTGCAGTCCTGTGTCTGCTGGGGGCGATCCTGCTGCTGGTGTTGTTCAGTGACAAGAAGATACCATCCTCTATTCTTATCATTGCGGCGGTGCTGTCCTGGCTAATCAGCCACCGAATGAAAGAGAAGTCGTCCAGGGAGCTCGTCGGAAACTTTCCCAGCTCGGAATCGATACCAACGATCGGACCAAATGATTCCTCCAGTGACCCGTCGCCCGCACCGCCGCCCGTTCCCAAAACACCATTCAATTTGAGGTCACCTTATCGCATTATGGATGCCGGGATTTCCGAGGCACTTCTGTCGCAGCTGGCCGAAATGCAGAGTGATCTGACTCAGGCAGCACGCGACGGTGCGTGGGATGTCGATTTTACGGAAATCACAATCTTAAGCCGGCAGGCCAATTCCGCTCGACAGTCGGGACAGCTGGACCGTTCGATCAAGTCCCGAGCGAAAGCCATCGACATGTTAATGCGAGAAATGTACAGCCGTTCGCGATCGATATGACGAATTCTATCGATGTATACTTCACGCGGTGCGGGTTGATGTCCTTGTTCCGAGGCTCCTGCCTCGGAACACACTGCTCCCGAGGCCCCTGCCTCGCGAGATTGTCACTGGAGGCAGGAGCCTCCAGTGCAGTGCGTTCCAGGGCTGGAGCCCTGGAACGAGAATTGCCAGCCTCATTCCAAGCCGCGTGGAGTATAACCCCGTCGCCGCCAGACAGCCCCAATCGCTCTGGCGGGGCTGCGGACCTCTCGATAAGATACCTCCACTGCAGGATCAGATTCCCAGGATACGGGACGTCGAAAAGCAGCTTGCGTCCGACTTTGGCAATCTCGGACATCGATACGGCAGGGAGGTCGCAGTGTTTTTGTTTCGCAGCATTCGCAGACGGCTGGTGTCGTTATTCACAGGCGCGATGCTGCTCGTGATTTGTATGGCCACGATTGGCGGGTTCGGCTTGCGATGGCATCAGGAAGCCGTGAACGATCTCGATTTTTTGCTGCACCGCAGCCCTAATCGTGAACAGCTTAGCCGAGTCATTTCCCGAGCGAATGAGAGTCTGTACTCGTCGCTTGATCCTCGACAACTGGCCGCTGTCCAGCAGCAGAGAATTATCTATCTTCGCCATCTTGATGACGCGAAAACGGCGTTGCTGGATTTCAGACGCCGGGTTGAATCACTTCCGACACCTCCGGAACTGAATCTGCTTCAACGCGATCAGGTGCTGGACCGCATTGACCTGACGTTTGGTGAACTGAATCATCTGACCCATTTGGCAGAGGGGCTGCAGCCAGTCCTGACAGAAGAAGACAAAGTCCGACAGCTGGAACTTCGACATGCCGCATCGACCGCCGTCACGCGCATCCAGAGATCACTTGATAATCTGCCCGCGTACCACGGAGCGACGGATTGGGGCGAACTTTCCCTGAAAAAACAGCAACAGCGATCAGAACGTTTGCTCGGCTGGCTGGTTTATGGGACCAGCATTGTGGTTGTATTTTCAATCATCATTCTGACCTGCAATTTTCAATGGATTTCCATTCCCGTACGATCGATTGCCAGAGGCTGCACCCGGATCGCGAACGGCGATACGCGATATCGCCTGCCGCTCGCGTCTCGTTGGCAAGACGAGTTTTCTGATCTCGTCTCAGGCGTCAATTGTATGGCGGATCGTTTTATGCAGGCGGAAGAAGAATTGCAGCATAAGGTCCGGGAACGCAGCGAGCAGCTGATTCGGTCTCAGAAGCTGGCCAGCGTCGGATTTCTTGCCGCCGGAGTCGCGCACGAGATCAACACTCCACTCAACGCCATTTCCATCGCGGCCGAATCGGCGGAAATGCGGCTGCATGATCTGGAAGACATGAACTCAGAAGACGGCCGAGATGTCATGGATCGCATCGCCATGATTCGACGCGAATCACGCCGCTGTGGCGATATCACCCGACGACTGCTGGACTTCTCGTATGGTGACAAGGCTGGGCGGATTCCCACGGACATGACGGATCTGATCCGTGAAGTGCTGGTCATGGTGCAACATCTGGGACGCTACAGTGACCGCTTGGTGGACTTCCCGTGCGAACGTTCCGTAATCGCCGAAGTTAACGCTGCCCAGATGAAACAGGTCATCTTGAATCTGATCGCCAATGCCCTTCAGGCGACACAGGCTGGCGGGCACGTTAATGTGCGACTGCACGAACAGGTGGATTCGATCGTCATCAGCATCGAAGATGACGGCTGCGGAATGGACGAGGAAACCCTGCACCATATCTTTGACCCGTTCTTCACGACCAAGGAAACCGGACAGGGCACCGGGCTGGGGCTGAGCATCACGCATCGCATCATCGAAAACCACTCGGGCACAATTACCCCAATCAGTAATGGCCCCGGCCTGGGAAGCACATTTCAAATTCGCCTCCCCAGACGCCAGCCTCAGGCGAATGCCGCCTGAGGTAGTGATTGTCGCGATCATCCGGAAAACAATCGTTGAACCTGTTTCTCCGCAGGCAATCAGACTGGATTGCCCTGCCGAAGATAATCTATACTCACCGACGTTCATCTGGTCCCAACGCTTCTGGTGGAGTCAGCAACATGGCCGGTCAGGCCCGTAATATCGTCTTCGGATCACTTGGCGTGGCAGCGCTGATGGGACTAGCCGCAATTCTGGATCTCGCGCTGGGAATGCCATTCGGGGGCCAGATGGTCTGGGACATCATGCTGGTCCTGGCGGCTGGTCTTGTGATTTACATGGGTATCGACTGTCTGAAAGATATTCGCTGATTCGCGAAATGGACAATCACAGCCCGGACAAGGAAGTCTCAACGTGGCTACGGCACTGCATACGCAGCTCAAATCGCATTACGTGGCGGCGGAAGGCCGGCATGAAATTGTTGTCGATCAATATCGCATCGATGCAATCGACAAGCGCGGACGACTGATCGAAATCCAGTGTGCCGGGCTGGCCGCGATTCGCAACAAGATCCCGCAGCTCCTCGAAAATCACCAGGTCATCGTCGTCAAGCCCCTTGCGGCCCGCAAGAAGATCACCACACTGCATCGACTCGGCGGCGATGTCGTCAGCTCTCGCTTCAGCCCGAAGCGACAGACGCTGCCACACCTGTTCGTGGAACTTGTCCACTTTGCCGCATTTCCGCATCCTCGCCTGCGACTGGACGTGTTGCTCACGGAGCAGGAAGAGATTCGCGTGCCGCCTACGGCTCGCAGTTCATGGAAGAAGAAGTACTCCGTCGCCGAACGGACATTGGTCAGCGTCCAGCAGCAGGTGCAACTCCGGACTGCCGCCGATCTCTGGAAGGCGCTCGACATCCAGCTTCCTGCGGAATTCACTACGGAGGATCTTGGCTCCGCCGCCGGGATGCCGCGCTGGCTGGCTCAAAAAGCCGCGTGGTGTTTTCGCCGCATGGAATTCTTCAGCGTGTGCGGCAAACAGGGCAATGCGATAACGTATCGACTCCGGAACAAGCCGCGCCGGGCACGCGCTGCCTGAAAGGAATTCTCCGCCACTTGTCGAGTGAGATCGCAGTCGTCAGAATCCTCCTTTGCTATTCTGACGGCACTCAGGAACAAAGAAAGCTGACTGTGAGCGAATCGTGGATTGCTGACCGTATGCACAAGATTGATGCATCCGGCATTCGAAAAGTGTTTGATCTTGCCGCGACAATGACTCGGCCGATCAATCTGAGCATTGGTCAACCGCATTTCGACACACCGCAGCCGATCAAGGACGCGCTGTGCAAAGCGGTCCAGGATGGTCGCAACGCCTACAGTCAGACGCAGGGGATCGCACCGCTGCTCAATCTGCTGCAGAAGGATATCGACGAGCGCTATCATCACGCGGACCGCAGGGTCTTTGTGACCTCGGGCACCAGCGGAGCACTGATGCTTGCCTTGTGCTCGCTGATCAATCCCGGCGACGAAGTCATTATTTTCGACCCGTGGTTCGTGATGTACAAACATTTGACGACACTGGCTGGCGGAAAAGTCGTAGAGGTGTCAACGTATCCGGATTTCAAGATCCGAATCGAAGACGTGCGACGGGCGATTACACCTCGAACAAAAATCATTCTGTTCAACAGCCCGGCCAATCCAACGGGAGCCGTCGCAACAAAGGCAGAGGTCGAGGCACTCGCCGAACTGGCCGCTGAGAAGAATATCGCACTCATTAGCGATGAGATTTATCGCGTCTTCTGCTACGACGTCGAGTTCCACAGTCCGGCGGAATGGAATGACCGTACGATTGTCATTGATGGCTTCAGTAAGTCGCATTCCATGACCGGCCTTCGTCTCGGATACATGCACGGACCGCAGTATCTGATGCAGCAGATGCTGAAACTTCAGCAGTTCACATTCGTCTGCGCGCCGCACCCGGTGCAGTGGGCCGGTGTCACCGCCTGGGAGGTTGATCTGCGGAACAACGTGGAGGACTACCATCGCAAACGCGAATTGCTGGTCAGCCTGCTGAAAGATGACTTTGAAATCCATGGCGGGCAGGGCGCTTTCTACCTGTTTCTCAAGGCACCCTGGGGGATCGGGACAGAATTCGTCGGTGAAGCAATTCGCAACAATCTGCTGATTATTCCCGGCAACGTGTTCAGTCCGTCCGACACACATTTTCGAGTCTCCTTTGCCGCTGAGGACGATCTCATCCGCGAAGGAGCTGAGATTCTGTGCCGTTTGGCTCGAAATCCGCCTGCCGCGAGCTAGACTTCAAGCAGTAACTGATGCTGAAAAACCGCCGAGTTTTTGCCATGATCAACAAATTTTCGGGAATGACATGTGCTAGAACTCAAGAATTCTGAACAATGTGTTCAATTGACTGGGTCATATCAATGGCCGATTCGCGTGTGTTTCGGGCCTTTGTGATCGTTTGTTTCTATTCTGCAAGCCGCCGTCCGCAAGGGAGATTTTTATGCGTACTCTTCGTCGTAGAACGCAGGGGTTCACTCTGATTGAACTCCTCGTTGTGATCGCCATCATCGCAATTCTTGTCGCCATTCTGCTTCCGGCAGTTCAAAAGGCCCGCGAGGCCGCAAATCGCACCCGCTGCGAAAACAACATCAAGCAGTTGGTCCTCGCTCTGCATAACTACCACGATTCTCACAATGCATTTCCGCCTGGACTCATCACCACTCGGCAACCAGCAAACGCAAACACATCGCCAACCGGGGCGAATCTCGTTGATGCAACGGAAGCAACGGATAGCCAAAGAGGATACGGCCTCCACGGGATGAGTTGGATGTATCATGTTTTGCCATACATCGAACAGGACAACCTCTATCAGTTGTGGCGACCGTACTACAATGTCTGGAACAATGCCGAACGAATAAATGATCCTGTTTGGATCACTGTTGGTTACGCGCCAGCCACGTACAACATTCCTTCATTCTATTGCCCATCGCGACGGGCCAAGATGGATCGGACCGGCGAGTATTCCCACAACTACTACCTGGACACGTTCTCGCAAACACAACTAACAACCGGCCCCATCACCACCGGTGGCAATGACTATGCGGGGTGCGCGGGTTCCGGTCGAGTCTTTGATCCCACACCAGCACCAGCCGGTCAGCGAGCGGCGTACAACCTGACCCCGGCTCAGATCCAGTACTACACCAGCCAACCCTCCAGTCTTGCCAACAACTTCAATCAGCTGAATTCGAATATCGGAATCTTCACGGTAAACAGTTCCGTCCGCATGGGCGACATCAAAGACGGAACGTCGCAGACAATCATGATCGGTGAAGCGGAACGCTTTTCTCCCCTGAGACAAGCCACAGTCCGCCAGTCAAACCAATATGCCAACGATGGCTGGTCATGGGGCGGGGCCGCCACACTGTTTTCAACGATGGCTGGTCCCAATCAGATGCTGAATTGTGAATGGGCGGGTTCGTCGCATGGAGATATTTGCATCATAGGCCTGGCGGATGGGTCAGCACACAAGATTAGTAAATCGATTGGCTTGCCCGTCTGGCAGGCTCTGGGCAACATGTCTGGTGGCGTATCAGCTACCAACTTCTAGAATTTCCGCACATTAGATTTTTGGTTCACTGATGAAGTTCACGTTCGCCAGGTTGACGGATTCTCCCAACCTGGCGTTTTTCTTGCGCTGAAAATTGAGTTCCCTATATGACCATTCGATACACATGCACGGGCTGTGAATCGGTCTTGAAGATCAAGGACGAGAAAGCCGGCACCAACGGAAAATGCCCGAAGTGTAAACTGGAATTCGTCGTCCCCGATGTCGATGCCGATGATGACGGTATCGAAGTCGAGTCGGAACCCATCGATCAAACGGCGGATGATCCGGATGATCCTGTTGACATGCCGATCGAACTAACGCCGGATGTGCCGGACACTGAAGACTTCGATCCCATGGCCGTGCTCGGAGGATCGCCGGCACCTTCTGCGAAAGGGTCGAAGAAGAGTGATTCACAACCGATAACCGGCGATCGCAAGCCTTCGGTTGCGGAATTAATGAAGGAATTCGAGGCGACAAAAAAGAAGGGCCGCGACGAAAAATCAACACCAGAAATCTCGCGACCGTCTGCATCGTCCTCCGCTGAAACGTCTGGTTCAGCCGCCAGCGCTCTCACCCGCGCATATCAGCAAAAGCGAGATTCTGCTTCCGCGCCGTCGGTCAGCGCGAAAGATGCTAAGGCTGCCGAAGAGCGGACCTTGATGATGAATTTTATCAAGACCAAAGCCGCTCCCGGACTTCTGATCACCATTCTGCTGCTCTCTGGCTACTACTGGTATATGACTACAGAGACTTATGACGGTCCGCCGTTGTTTGATGTCACCGGTCAGGTCATACACAGTGGACAACCTGCGCCCGGGATTCAAATCATGTTTGAACCTGTCGGCGGTGGTATGGACGATATTCGAGGCCTCGTGATGGCCACCAGTGATGGTCAGGGCAATTTTCACCTGATGTACACGCCTATGTTTTACGGCGTTCCTGCGGGCTCCTACAGAATTGGCTTGATGGACGCAAATGGGGCACCGTTGCCGCAGACCGAAGAGCTGATTCTGAAGGTCGAAGAAAAGGATGAGAACAATTTCAAGATTAATTTCTGACAACACGAGTACTCAGTTCTCTGATCGATTAAGACCATGTCAACAACCATTATCATCGACTACGGAATGGGCAATCTTCGCAGCGTCCAGAAAGCCCTGGAACGCATCGGAGAGCCCGCGATCATCTCGTCGTCCGCGTCTGAAATCTCCACAGCCGCCCGGCTGATCCTTCCGGGGGTCGGCGCGTTTCGAGATGCCATCGCTGCGATTCGCCAGCACGATCTCACCGGTGTCATCACCGATCATATCGCCGCCGATCGACCATTCCTCGGCATCTGCCTGGGTCTGCAGTTGCTCATGGAGGTCTCACACGAAGACGGCGAGCACGAAGGACTGGGAGTCATTCCGGGTGACTGTCGGCGTTTTGATTTGCCTGCAGAATACAAAATTCCACACATGGGCTGGAACCAGCTGGATTGCAGTCCACAGTCTGATCACGGACTGCTTCAGAATCTGGAACCGCAGCCGTGGTTTTACTTCGTACATAGCTACCATGTTGTACCATCCGATCCGGCCTGGATTGCTGCCACGACTGACTACGGTCGTCCGTTTGTTTCGGTGGTCGCCAAAAGCAATGTCATGGCGACTCAGTTTCACCCGGAGAAAAGTCAGTCGAGCGGTATGCAGTTACTGAAGAATTTCCTCACCGTCACAGCGGACCATGAGGTCATCGCAGGGCATTAGCGCCCCCCTCGTGTTTCCCGCAGTTGTCCCCTCTCCCCCCGCTGACGATTATCCAATTTCTATGATCATCAACGGGGGGAGAGGGCCAGGGTGAGGGGGCCTCGTTCCCTGTCTGTTGATTTCGGTTTAAGTGCCATACCATGCTGCAACTACTCCCCGCCATCGACCTGCTCGACGGTCGATGCGTCCGACTTCGTCAGGGCAACTACGACGACAGTACCGTCTTCTCAGACGACCCTGTCGAGATGGCTCTCCGCTGGCGTGACGAAGGTGCGGAGCGACTGCACCTCGTGGACCTCGACGGTGCCAAAGCCGGAAAACCCGTCAATCAGGACGTCGTGCGGCGAATTATTCAGGCCACCGGCCTCCCCTGTCAGCTGGGCGGCGGCATTCGCAGCGAAGACAGCGTCCGTTCCACGATCGAACAAACCGGTGTCGATCGCGTCATCATTGGTACCAAAGCCCTGCGTGACCCCGACTGGTTTACCGCGATGTGCGACAGGTTCCCGAATCAGCTCGCGCTGGGCCTTGACGCCCGCGATTCGATGGTCGCCACAGATGGCTGGCTGGAAGTGTCCACGGTCTCTGTCATAGAACTGGCTCAGCGATTCGTGGACGTGCCACTGGCAGCTGTCATCTATACAAACATCGCCAATGATGGCATGATGCAGGGGATTGACCAGCAAACGATGGACGATTTTTGCACACTCGCCGACATGGGGCTGCCAGTGATCGCTTCTGGCGGCGTTACGACAATGGACGATATTTCTGCCCTCAAACAGATTGCCGCCGAACACCCAAATCTGATCGGTGCCATCACCGGTCGCGCGATCTATGAAGGCACCATCAACGTCCGGGATACAATTCAGTTTCTGAAATCATGAGGCCACTATGAAGACCGGATTTCTGACTCTCGACGCCATCGAAGCATTCGATCGAGACGGCTACGTCGTCGTCGAAAACCTGCTCGACGTTGAAGAAACTGAGCTACTCGGTACCATCGCCCGCCGCGATCATGCTCTTGTTAAATCCCGAATGTCCCGAGCCGATGGCGAAGGCGGTTCAGTGGATCTCGTTGTCGAAAACGAGTTGCCTGCCAATTCGATTTACTCTGCCATCGTTCAGGCGGAACCGCTCGTGTCAGCCATGGAATCATTGCTGGGTGATGAAGTTTATCATTACCATCACAAGATGATCCTCAAGGAGCCGCGTATTGGCGGTGCCTGGACGTGGCATCAGGATTATGGCTACTGGTACAACAACGGCTGTCTGTTTCCTGACATGGCCAGCTGCATGTTTGCCGTCGATCGCGCCACCAAAGAAAACGGCTGCCTGCAGGTTCTCCGAGGCTCCCATCACATGGGCCGCATTGATCACATCAAACGCGGCGACCAGACCGGAGCCGACATGGAACGCGTCAACGCCGCGCTGCAACGGATGGAACTGGTCCATGTCGAGATGACTCCTGGATCGGCAGTGCTGTTTCACGGCAATACGCTTCATCGTTCAGATCAGAATCAAAGCGAAAACCCGCGATGGGCGTTCATCTGCTGCTACAACGCGCGGAGCAACGATCCCTACAAGGACGGACGCCACCCTCATTATTCGCCACTGGATCAAGTGGTGGCAAACGGCATTGCAGCGATCGGCCATCATCACCTTCAAATGCTGCAGACGGAGGCAAATTCGCGATAGTCGTCGTTCGCTCCGCGAACGAAACGGGAGTACCGTTGCGATGTCCGTTTCGTTCGCGGAGCGAACGACGACTTTGTTTCCGTGCAACAAACGAAACAGGCTTCAATCTCCGTGTCTTCAACCCTTGCACGTCAACTAAAGGATCTCGGACAGGAACTAGGGTTCGCCCAAGTCGGAATTGCACCAGCCGTCACACCCGCCGGTTTTCATCGCCTGCTCCAATGGATCGACAACGGCCACGCCGCCGACATGCAGTGGATGGAACGCCGCAAAGACGCCTACCGCCATCCGGACGGAGTCATGTCCGGAACGCGCAGCGTTATCATGGCCGCCATGAACTACAACGACGGCACTGAGTCCGCCAGCGGAGCCCGTGTCGCTCGATACGCATCGGGCTCGGCAGACTATCACGATGTCCTGAAGCCACGATTGCAGTCACTCGCCAAATTTCTGAAAACCGAGGTCCCCTCCGCCCGCACACGAGTTGTCATCGACACGGCACCGCTGCTTGAACGCGACTTTGCCAGGCTGGCAGGCATCGGCTGGTTTGGAAAAAACACAATGCTCATCAGCCGAACGATCGGGAGCTGGTTTTTTCTCGGAGCCGTTCTGACCGACCTCGAACTGGACTACGACAAACCCGTCGATCAGAATTTTTGCGGTTCATGCACCCGCTGCCTCGACGCCTGCCCGACGGACGCATTCCCGGAACCTGGCGTACTCGACGCCCGCCGCTGCATCAGCTACCTAACGATAGAACACCGCAAAGCGCCGATTCCCGTCGAGTTTCGCTCCGGCATCGGCGAATGGCTGTTCGGTTGCGACATCTGCCAGGACGTCTGCCCCTGGAATCGCTTTGCCCCTGAAGACACTTTGCCCGAGTTTCAGCATCTGCCCGAAATGAACGCCGTGGATTGCCGTGAATTATTGTCGCTGACGGACAAACAATTCCAGACGCGGTTCCGCGACTCACCTCTATCCCGACCGAGCAGGGCAGGTCTCCTGAGAAACGCCGCCATCGTGCTTGGTAACTCCAAATCATTCGCTGCCGAACCAGAACTTATTTCAGCTTTGGATGATGCTGATCCCATGATACGCGGAGCCGCCGCCTGGGCACTCGGACAACTTGTTTCACCAACAGCCGCCTCCGCACTTCAGTTACGCCTGAGCACAGAATCAAACACCTCAGTCCGCGCCGAAATTGAAGCAGTGTTGTACTCCGCTGCCAGGTAAAGTGTTCACATCGGGCTTCGATTCAGCATTAAATCTTGAACCGGTTTCGTGAAATACTGCTCAGCCTGCGGCCACCTTCTCCTCCTGGTCTCGGGGGGAGAAGGGACATTGGATCGGCCTACGTAAACGCATACACAATCGCCGCCACCACGGCGAACGCTCCGATCGCGGCGAGCACCCAGTACAGAATCGGGGCGTCTGAGCGTGGTGGTTTTGCGGACCGTCGAGGCGCATCAATCGTTTTGAACATTGGGACGCTGGAATCAGTTGCGGGAGATTCACTCTCCACTGCCGCCGCCGCCAGCAGTTCTTCAATGACAATTTTTGTGGCGATTTCTTTGTCTTCCTGAAGCTTGATGGTCTTGAGGTCAAAACGGGGCTCACTGGCCAGCACGTCGTTGAGCACCGTGTCTTCCGCCGACCATTTCGCGGGAGCTTCAGCAGCCAGGAACTCGAATTTTTTCTCGATCACTACCGCCTGCTGGAGCAACTCCTTCGATAATGCCAGTAATCTGGCGCTGCGCGAGTCTTTGAACAGAGTGCCTTTGACGTCGCAGTCTGACTGAATTCGCTTCAGCAATGTGGCAAACTCAGGCAGGAAGCAGTCGAGTACCTTTCCACCCTTGACTCGTTCAGCAGATCCAATCGCTGCGGGCGAAGAATCGTCGCGGGAGGTTGAATGCGTTTCAGCCCCGCGCTGAGAAGCGACTCCGGGAGTTGCCGTTTCCGGCGAAGTGACTTCTGCGGGTACAGCCCGCTTCAGAATTGTCGGGTGTTTGTTGAGTATCGACTGACCGGATGTCTTCGCCAAAAAGATCACGAGTTGCTCAACCACTCGATCCGCAGTCGCCGTGCGATCGTTGCGATTTTTGGCCATCATTTGGCCAAGGATGTTTATCAATTCATCCGGCACATCGC
>Ga0154020_10006472_pt1 | contig 13717 bp, 12 predicted proteins | sample Klosneuvirus_201_FD_109709 | JGI IMG/M metagenome (GOLD analysis project Ga0154020, IMG submission 109709) | Active sludge microbial communities from wastewater, Klosterneuburg, Austria - Klosneuvirus_20160825_MG | ecosystem: Engineered > WWTP > Aerobic digester > Activated sludge | place... | reverse complement strand
CGCACCGCCGGGCTGACTTCGAAGTCGCTCCGCAACATGCTGAACGCCAGGTCGTCCGACGCCGTCTCGTCCGGATGGTTGCGGCGGTGACGCAGCGTGCCCTCGAGCACGAACCCGGCCTTGCGCGCCACGCCGGCGGAGGCCAGGTTGTCGACGCCGCAGCGAACGTCGAGCCGCTCGACTTCCAGGCACTCGAACGCCACGCGGACCACGGCGCAGACCGCCTCGGTCGTGAAGCCCTTGCGGGTCTCCTCCGCGCGGATCCAGTAGCCGAGCTCCCGCGCGCCCGGCCCGGCCCGGGCAAGCAGGCCAATTTCTCCCAGGAAGCGCCGCTCGTCGGGATCGAGGATGGCAAACACCTGATCCTGGTCGAGATCGAACATGCCGCGGCACTTGCGCGCATGCGCGACGTGGGCTTCGAGCGGCTCTGGTGGGCGTGGGCGCCGACTCGATGCTCCGAGGTGCTCGAGGCTCGCGTCGACCGCCGCTTGCCGCAGCGGAGCGTGCCGTGGGCTCGGAGCACGAATCACCAGGCGTGGGGTCTCGATGCGATACGCGACCTGGGGCATTTCTCCGCCAGGGTCGGCGCGCTCGAAGACCGCGTCAACGCCCAGCGTTCGCGGTGGTATCGTGGGTTCCTTCATGTGCGAGCTCTTGGGCATGGAGTGCAACGTCCCGACGGACATCGTGTTCTCGTTCTCGGGGTTGCGACAGCGCGGCGGGCGCACCGCGGGCCACGCCGACGGCTGGGGCCTGGCGCTGTACGAAGGCAAGGCTGCTCGGGTGTTCCTCGAGCCCACCGCCGCGGCGCGCAGCCCGCTGGCCCGCTTCGTCGCGGACAACCCCATCAAGACCTTGCTCGCCATCGGACACATCCGGAAGAAAACCCGGGGGCCCGTCACCCTGGCCAATACCCACCCGTTCGTGCGCGAGCTGTGGGGGCGCGACTGGGTGTTTGCGCACAACGGCACCGTGCGCGCGGCACGCCAGCTGAAGCTGGGGCGATTCCGTCCCGTCGGAACCACGGACAGCGAGCACGCCTACTGTCACTTGCTCGAGGCGCTCCGCGCGGGGTTTCGTGATTACCCCAAGCAGCCCGGCGAGCTCAGAGAAGCCGTTGCCCAGGTGGCCGGGCGCATCGGTCGGCGTGGCAGCTTCAACTTCTTGCTCGGCGACGGCCAGCGCTTGTATGCGCGTTGCGCCACCAAGCTCTGCTACATCGTCCGCAAGGCACCCTTCGGCTTCGCGCGGCTTTCGGACGACGACGTCGCTGTCGACTTTTCGGAGGTGACCACGCCCCGGGATCGCGTTGCCATCGTGAGCACGGTGCCCCTCACCACCAACGAGGCCTGGACTCACGGCGAGCCCGGCACGCTCTGGGTGTTCGACAAAGGCCGGCTCGAGGCCACGCTGCCGTCGCGTTGAACGCCGACGCATGCTAGATCCCGGCCCCTGCCATGCTCGCGTCGTACCTCTGGATCAAGCAACTGCTCCCGGCTCTCCACGCCTCGGCGGCCGAGGTTGCATCCCGGCTCACCCGCGCCGGTCTCGAGGTCGAGGCGGTGCAAGAAGTCGGTCTTGGCCTCGACCCCATCGTGGTGGCAGAAGTGCGCGCCATCGAACCGCACCCGTCCAAGTCGGGGTTGCGCTTGGTCACGGTCGACCGCGGCGGTCAGACTCAGCGCGTGGTGTGCGGGGCGTCGAACGTCCCGGCGCCCGGTGGCCGCGTGCTCTTGGCGCCGCTCGGCACGGTGATTCCGGGCCTGGGCCCCCTCACGCCACGCGAGATCGGCGGCGTGTCGAGCGAGGGCATGCTGGTCAGCGAAGAAGAGCTGGGCCTGGCCAGCGAGAGCGACGGCATCATCGTCCTGGACGCAAAGGTCGGCGCGCCCGGGTCCAAGCTGTTCGACGTGCTGCCCGAGGCACGGGACACCCTCTTCCACATCGGCGTGACGCCGAACCGTCCGGATGCCCTGGGCCATTTGGGCCTGGCGCGGGACGTCGCGGCGCTCTTCGGCATCGACTTCGCACCGCCGGGTCCCGGTGCCGTCGCACGCTGGTCGGGTGACAGCCTCGACCAGCTGATCTCGGTCGAGAACCTCGACCTGGAACGCTGCCCTCACTACGGCGCTGCGGTGGTGCTCGACGTGAGCGTCGCCCCGTCGCCTGCCTGGTTGCGCTGGCGCTTGCACAAGCTGGGGGTGCGCCCGATCAGCAACGTGGTCGACATCACCAACCTGGTGCTGCTCGGCTTTGGGCAGCCGATGCACGCCTTCGATCTCGACCGGGTGCGCGGCGGGCGGATTGTCGTGCGTCGCGCGGGGCCCGGCGAGCCCTTCACCACCCTCGACGGCGTGGCGCGCAGCCTCGACGCGGACGATCTGGTGATCTGCGACGCGGAAGGCCCGACTGCGCTGGCCGGTGTGATGGGCGGGCAAGACAGCGAGATCCGGGACACCACCCGCCGGGTGCTGCTCGAGTGTGCGTACTTCACGCCGCGGGGCGTGCGTCGCACCGCGCGGCGCCATGCCCTGGGCACCGAGTCGAGCTTCCGCTTCGAGCGCGGGGTCGACTGGGGGGCCGTGCCGCACGTGCTCGAGATCGCCCGTGCGCTCTTGTGCGAGCTGGCCGGGGGCGCTGCGGTGAAGGGCGCCATCCACGCCAAGGGTCCGGACCCGGCGCTGCCCGTGGTGCCGTTGCGAAGCCAGCGGTTGAACGCTCTGCTTGGCATCGACGTGCCGTTCGCCGAGGCCACCGCCGTCTTGCGGCGCCTTGGGCTCGAAGTGCTCCGCGACGGCAGCACCGAGGTCGAGGTGCGCGGCGCGAGCCACCGCCCGGACATCACGCGCGAGGCCGACTTGATCGAAGAGGTGGCTCGGGTGCGCGGGCTGGACCTGATCCCCAGCAAGATCCCGGCGATCTTGCCGCAGCCGCCGCGCACCAGCGGCAAGCTCGAGCGCGCCGCCGCGACCCACGCCACGACCCTTGGGTTGTCCGAGGCGTTGACCTACTCGTTCGTGTCCCCGCGCGAGCTCGAGGCCGTGTTCGCACCCGCCCCTCAGGTGCGCATCGTGAACCCGCTGAGCGAAGCCCGCACGGTGATGCGAACCAGCCTTCTGCCGGGGCTGCTCGAGGCGCTGGGGCGGGCCCGACGACACGGTGAAGAGGCCGTGCGTCTGTTCGCGGTGGGCTCGCGCTTCCTGCCAGCTTCGGAAGAGACGCACAGTGTGGCGCGCCCGCGTCGCCCCGAAGACCCTCGCGACCTGCCGGGGGAGCGCCCGAGCTTTGCGGCCGTTCTCGCGGGGCCGCGTCCAGCCCACCTGGCCGCCCCCGAGAAGGTCGACGTCTTCGATGCCAAGGGGATTGCCCTCGAGATGGTGGAGCGACTGACCCACCGGGTGGCCCGGGCTCGCCACGCGGCGGGCTCCGAGGGCACGCGGCACCTGCACCCGCGGGGCGCCGGCGAGGTGTTGATCGACGATCGGCGCGTCGGCGTGTTCGGTCCGCTGCATCCCGACGTGGCCGACGCCTTCGACCTGGGGGGTGAGGCTTTCGTGGTCGAGCTGGACCTGGCCGTCATCGAGAGCCTGGGCCAGCGCACGCCGCGCCATCGGGCGATGCCGCGCCTGCCGCCGGTGACACGCGACGTGGCGGTGGTGGTGCACGACGACGTCACCGCCGAGCAGGTCGAAGCGGTGATCCGCGAGGCCGCCGGCGAGCTGTGCGAGTCGGTCACGCTGTTCGACGTGTTCCGGGGCGGCGCGGTGCCAGACGACCATCGCTCGCTGGCGTTCCACTTGGTCTATCGCGATCCCAAGGCTGCGTCGGAGCCGGACAAGGCGCGAATGCTCACCGACCGCGAAGTCGATCAGCGCCACGCGCAGGTGCTCGCGGCGGCCGGTCAGCGCCTTGGGGGCCAGCTGCGCGCCTGAGCGTGCGCGCGCCGTCGAGTTCGGGTACGGTGGTGGCGATGCGTCGCTCGCTGGCGTGCCTGGCCGTCCTCGCCGTTGCAGCTCGCGCCGGGGCACAGGCGGCACCCCCTCGGGCGCCAGAGTCCGCGCCCCCCGCATCGGCCCAGCGAAGCGCCGAGGCGGATGACCTCGACGACGACGGCGAGCGCCCGGCCAGCAAGGCCGAGCCCGCGAAGCCTGCGTCCGAGCGAACGCCGAAGGCCCAGCTGCTTCCTCCGCCCGCGGATCCCCGCGCCGACGAGCAAGAGCCGCGCCCGGTCCTCGCGCGGGGTTCGGAGCAGGCCGAGCGCCACCTCGAGATCGGTCCCGACTTCGGGATCTGGGCTCGGCCCGCGAAGGGCGACAAGGTCGAGTACAGCCCCGGTTTCGCCTGGGGCGGGCACGTGCGCGCCGAGCTGCTGCCGTTTCTGGGGTTTCGCGCCTACGTCAGCAACTCGACGCACACCGTCCGCGTGCCTCGCGGCGGGCTTGGCCTGGACGGCACGCAGCTCAATCAGCCTGATCTACAGGTGTTCCAGCTCGGCGCACGGCTCGAGCCCACTTTCATGCCGGCGCCGACCGTGCGGCTGTGGGCCGGGCTGGGCGCGGCGTGGGCCCGGGCCACCGCGCCGGCGCCCTCGAGCAGCGGCGCCATGCAGGTCCGCTACGCGGATCGGTCTGGCGTGTTCCTCGAATACAGCGCAGCGCTCGGCGCGACCTGGGACTTCGTTCCGCGCTGGCTGGCGGCTACGGTTTCGTTGTCGGGCGGGCTGGTCTCCGATCCGTCGGGCGACTTGTTCCACGAGCATTCGGTCAGCGACGGCTCGGGTGGCACCGTGAAGATGGGAGGTTTCCCCGAGTTTTCCGCGAGCTATTGCGCGGCGCTCGGTGTCGGGATGATCTTGTGACGCGCGCCCGCCTGCTGGTCATCTCCCTGCTGCTCTCCGCTTGCGGCGGAGCGTCCCGCTCGGCCGAGCCCCCCAGCAAAGGGCCCGATGTCTTGATCCCCGAGGTCACCGACGACCAGTCCAAGACCGCCCGCGACGAGCCGACCCCGGCGACTGGTGCTCGGGAGAACCCCGTGGTCCCCGAAGAGCCCGTGGGGCCCGAGCCAGGCTCGTCGGACGACATGTGGGGCAGCTTTGGCGGGCCGGGGGCGGCGCGCGGCGGCGCCGACTGCGATCGCGCGGCCGACTGCTGCCTCAAGTTCTATCAGAAGAGCGGCGGCGACCCTTCGGTGCATCGGATCTGTGGGTCGATGAGGATTGCGCCGTCGTCGCTCTGCGCGCAGCTCTTGTCGAGCTTTCAATCCACGGCGCCGGGCATCGGCGTGCAGTGTCCCTGACCACCGCCGCGTCGCGACGGCCGATTGACTCCCGTCGCCGGCCGGGCGAAACCTCTCGCCGGCTGTCCTGACAGCCGAGGAGGCTTCGATGAAGAGAGCGCTTTTGGGCGTGTTGATGGTGACGTGGATCCCGCTCGGCTGTGCCGGCAGCACCGAGTCGGCTCCTCCGCCGACTGCGCCGCCCGCGCCCAGCCCGGCACCGCTGCCGCCGCCCGCGCCGGTGGCGCCGCCTGCACCGGTGGAGCCCGCCAAGCCGAGCATGCTCGACCAGCAGAAGGCGCACATGGCCGCCAACGTTGCTGCGTGGCAGGCCCACGACGCGAAGAAGCTCGCGGCACTCTACGCCGACGACGTGGTGCTCGGGTTCCCGTCGATGGAGGGCTGGCGCGAGACCCGCGGCCGCGCCGACCTCGAGAAGAACATGGCCGAGTTCTTCGCCGCGTTTTCCGACGCGAAGGTGACCACCCTGCGCGGCATTCACGCCGGCGACGTGCTGGTCCTCGAGTGGCTGCTGAGCGGCACGCACAGCGGCGACTTCATGGGGGCCAAGCCAACGGGCAAGCGCATCGGTTACCGCGGCGTCAGCGTGCTCTGGTTCGGCGACAAGGGCGTCAAGCGCGAGCACATGTACTTCGATCACGTCACCTTCATGGCGCAGATGGGCACCGCGCCGAAGGGCATGGTCGGTCGACCGTTGATGGAGGTGCCTGCCGGGCACGAGCCCGAGTGGGTGGTCGCGGCGAACAACGACGTCGAGAAGAAGAACGCCGAGGCAGCGACGGCGTTCTATGCGACGTGGGAGAAGAAGGACAGCAAGGCGTTCTTGGATTCGCTCACGGAAGATGCCCAGCACTTGGACTTCTCTCGTCCCGCGGACGGGCAGAAGGGCAAGGCCGCCGCCAAGAAGGACTTCGACGCGTTCATCAAGGCCTTCCCGGACATGAAGATGAACGTGAAGAACATGTGGGCGGCTGGCCCGTATGTGGTGCTCGAGTCCGAGGCGACCGGCACGTTCAAAGGTGCGCTGGGTCCGCTCAAACCCACTCAGAAGACCGGCACCCTGCACGGCTTGGACGTGATGAAGCTCGCCGACGGCAAGCTGGCGCTGGGTCACTCGTACGGCTCGGGTGCCGAGTTCGCCGGGGCGTTCGGGCTGATACCCAAAGATGCGGGCAAGCCGCCTGCGAAGCCCGCCGGCGGCGCGAAGGCGCCCAGCACGCCTCTGCCGCCGCCGGGTCTGCCGCCGGCCGGTGGGGCCAAGCCGGGCGGTGGGGCCAAGCCCACGCCGCCCCCTGCAGGCGGGCCCAAGCCGCCGCCGCCCCCCGGTGGCGCGAAGCCGCCCGCGCCGGGCGCCAAGCCGCCCGCGGCCGGGGCCAAGCCGCCCGCGCCGGTCGGCGCACCCAAACCGCCGGCGCCGCCGGCGGGTGCCAAGCCGCCTGCGCCCCCCGCACCGAAGCCTCCGGCCCCCAAGCCGTGAAGCGCGGCGCGTTCGTCGCGGCGGCGCTGATCGCGGGCTGTGGGTCTCGTGCCACTCCCGCATCGCCGCCGCCGCACGTCGCGGCTGCGCCCGCGTCCGACGCGCCTGAGCCCGGGCCCGCGCCCGCACCGAGCACCACACCCTCGGCGGGGCCGGTGCGTGCGCCCGAGCCCAAAGGGCAGGCGTCCCTTGCGCTCCACGTCGAGCGCGGAAAACGCCAACCGCTCTCGCTGGTGGGGACGCTCGATGCGATCCGCCCGCCCTCCGGCGATCAAGGTCTCGACGCCTGGGTCGAGCTCACGCTCAGCGTCGCCGGGAAGCCAGAGAAGCTCTACCTTCAGTCCTCTCCCCCGGCGTTGCTTCTGCCGCTCGAGCCCGGCGCTCGCATCTCCGTCGAGATCGACTGTCGCCGGGGAGGCTGGCACCGGGTCTGCGACGGGGTGTTTCGCGACGCGGCCCGCCGCACGCTGATGATCGTCGCGGGCAGCGGCGATGAAGCGGCCGCGCCCGGGTGGAAGGTCGCGCGGGGCGCGGTGGCCACCAGCGAGGTGCGTCCGTCGAAGGAGAGGTCCGTGCTTCACACCCACTCCCTCGAGTTCCAGTCCGACGGGGCCAGGGTCTCTGCGATGCCCCACGAGTGGAAGCGCATCGTGGTTCACGGCCGCAGCTTCCTGGTGACCGGCTACGAGGTGGTGTGGGAGGGGCAGCGCCCACCCGACGCGCGAGATCACCGGTCGTTTGCCATCGTGTTCGAGAAGCCCGCTGCCGGGCCTTGACCTCACCGGGTCAGAGAAGAACATTTTCGGCCAGGTGGACCGCGAGCCCAACATCGTCGAGCGCATCCGCCGCAGCGAAGAGCGCGTGCACATCGCCATTGGCGCGATCTGCAACAACAACTGCGTCTTCTGCATGGAAGAGGACCGCGACGGACGCTACGTGAACAACTCGGCGATGACCGCCGAGCGGGTGCGCTGGGTGCTCGAGTCGCATCGCGGGGCGGAAGAGGTGTGCTTCACCTCTGGCGAGCCGACCACGCGCGACGACCTGCCGGGCTTCATCGCGCTGGCGCGGGAGCTCGGCTACCCGCGGATCAGTCTGATGACCAATGGCCGGCGTCTGGGTCACTTGCCGTACGCCGCGGCCCTGGCGAAGCGCGGGCTCGGTCGCGTATACATCTCGATTCACGGGCACGAGCAGGCGTTGCACGAGGGCCTGACTCGAACCCCCCAGAGCTTCGAGCAGACCGTGGCGGGGCTGCGTTCGGTCGCCAAGCTCGCCGCGTTCGGTGTCGAGCTCCACACCTCGACCGTGGTCACCAAGCGGAACTTGCCCCACCTGGGCGCCATTTATCGGTTCTTGCGCGGGCTGGGCGTGCACCAGGTGGTGTTCAACGTGATGCAGGCGAATGGACGAGCGCACACCCACTTCGAACGGCTGTTTCCCCGCTATACCGAGATCGCCGCCGAGGTTGCCCGCATGCTGGCCACGCTGAGCGAGGCGCAGCCGATGGCGTTTCTGGTCGACATTCCCCTGTGCACCACCGAAGCCGTCCCCGATCGCGCCCGCGGCTACGTCGAGAAGCATCGCCACTACGATCTGGATACCGGCACCGGGCCCGAAGAGCGGCGGGCGAGCGGGAAGGGCAGGGGGCTGGCGCTCTGGACGCGCGCCGACCTCGATCGCGCCCAGCGTGAGAAGCGCGACGAATGCCGCCGCTGTCGCTACGACGCCGTCTGCGAGGGCGTCTGGAAGAACTATCTCGCCCGCTACGGCTGGGACGAAATGGAACCCGTGCCTGGCGCTTCCGCCGCACAGTGAGCTCGCTCAGATCGCGGTCGTCTCGCTGAACTTGTCGTAATCCACCGCCAGGCGGCCATCCGGCAGGTCGCTGATCACGTCGACGAAGCGGTGGCCGAAGCGGATCTCTTCGGGATAGTAGATCTTGCGCGCGTAGGTCGTGGTCCCGTACGTGCCGTCGTGCCCCATCAGCGTGCAGACGATGCCGCGCACCCGGTCGTGAGCGTTCTCGGGCGTGATGTCTCGCATCGGGCTGTCGTCGCCCACCACGTGCATCACCAGCCACGAGAGGGTGAACAGCGGCTGGGTCGAGCGCTCGAGCGGCAGCTCGTACAGGCGCCGCAACTTGTGGCCCTCGGGCGTCACCTCGTCGCGCAGGATGGTGACGCGAATGCTGGCCTCGACCACGTCGTTCCCCCGGGCGTTGGCCACCCGAAACATCAACGTGGGCTTGCCCTGGCGCGGCTCGATGGTCATCACGTTGCTGAACAAGACACCCGAGCGCGGGCGGGCCAGCTTCGCGAAGATCAGGCCGGTGACCACCGCCACGCTGACCAGCGAGAGGGCCGCTTCGACCGTCACCAGCACGTTGGTGAACGTGCTGGCGGGGTGCAGCGCGCCATAACCAATGGTGGCCATGGTCTGCACGCTGAAGAAATATGCGTCCAAGAACGAGCGCGGCGCTGCGTTGGCGATGCCACCCGGGTCGAGGAGGTAGAGCGACGCGAACACCAGATTGCCGAACGAGTAGGCAAAGGCGCAGGCGCCGAACAGTCGCCACCACGAGCCTTCCATGAAGTAGACGTAGAGGTCGCGTCGCAGCGCGCTGGGCGCGCCGCGCCGCACCGCGTCGCCGGGATCCCAGCGCTTGGCCCCCGGAGCAGGAGTGGTGAGCTCGGGGGGCTCCGACGAGCGCGTCGTGGCGTGGGCGTGGTGGTCGGCCTGGCGGGGCGACGTGGAGATGTCGAAGACCACCTGTGCCACGCAGACCACCGCGATCAGCCCCAACCAGACGAAGGTGGGGACGAACCCGCCCACCACGCCGAGCGCGAGCACCAACACCGCCGAGACCAGCCGTGCGCTGACCCGAGCGCCGTCGGGCAGGTCCGACTCGCGCCGCTCGGTCAGGTGGTCGATGAAGCCCACGGCCGCCAGAGCCAGAGCCAGGCTGCCGCAGAACAGCCAGCGGTACTTGGCCGAGCCGATGTCCGACAGGCCCATGGTCGCGGCCTTCTTCAGCGAAACGCCCACCGCCGTGACGGCCACGGCGAGCGGCAGGTGCCCGTAGACCCAGAGCACGCTGCCCAGGCGGCGCGCCTTCAAGCGCGCCCCCGCCACGTCGTCGAAGTAGATCCACCAGATGGTGCACGTGACCAGCAGCCCCAGGGCCGACAGCGTCCCGGTCTCGGGTGTGACGCCGCGCTCGGCGAGCTCGGAGAGCACCTTCACGAAACCCTCGCCCAGCACGATCAGCACCAAGATGGCGTAGCGCTCCGAGACGTGACCGAAATCGATCGGGTAGCGCTCGATGATGCCGATGGCGTTCTTGCCGAGCGGCGTCGAGAGGTCCACGGCCTGTGCCACTGCCCAGAGGAAGAACGCCCAGGGGGGTGGGACGAACGCGCTCGCCAGCCACACCGCCGCGCCCAGGGAAAAACCGAGCCCGTAGCGCCGGGTCATGCCGCGGGCCTCGGGCACCTGCGCGTGGGCGCGGGCGTACATCGCCACCACTGCGAGCCGCGCGGCGCCATACGCGAGCGCGAAGGTCTGATGCTGCCCGTCCAGAACCTTCGGAACGCTGGCGGCCACGGCGCCGATGGCGAGCATCTGGCCGAACACCAGCAAGCGGTGAGCGGCGTCGTCGACCTGGAAGCGGTTGTTGTAGAAGGTGAACCCGGTCCAGGTGAACCAGAGCGGGATCATCAGCCCAGCAAAGGCCAGCGCGCCGAACCAGCTCACGTGCGACGCCAGCGCCGTGCCCAGCTGGATCAGCGCCGCGACGTACACCAAGTCGTAGAACAGCTCGAGCCACCCGACCTTGCGCTCGTGACCCGGCCTGGGGGTTCAGAGCACCGCCTGGTGGAACCACCGACTCTGCACCGCTCTCGTGTCGTACCCGTGAGCGCACGAGTCAAGGGGTAGCAGCCGAGAGCCCGCTGGCTTGCCACACTCGCGCCGGAGTGCGGAGCTTTGCCAGGTGGGGGGCAGCCTGTTCGGCGGCGATGGGCGCAGAGCGCACGAACCCGGCCTGCTCGAAGTAGCTGGCGATGGCCGCCCGGCTCGGGAAGTCTGCCCGCGCGCCGCGCCCGCGTGTGACGAGCCAGATCCCGGAACGGAGCAGCTTGGCGGCGGCCGCCACCGAGCGCCCACCCTCTTTCGACCTCAGATCGCACACGAAGCTGCCGCGACCGCCCAGCGCGCGGGCCACCGCGCGGGCGACCCGCTCGCGCTCACCCAGATCGAAGTAGCCCAGCACGCCCTCCGAGACGACCAGCGGGCGGGACGCGCCGCCCAGGGTCTTCTCTAGCCAAGCTTCGAAGTCCGGGCCGGTGACGTCGACCGCCTCGTGGCGCAAGTGACCGCGCGCGCGCGATCGCACCGCTGCTGGGACTCGCTCCGCGATCATCCTTTGCTTTGCCTCGACCATGTGAGGCAGATCGATTTCGACGTAGTCGACGCCGCGATCGGCTGCCCAGGTCAAGCCGCGTCGCGACAGCCCCGCCCCGATCTCGACCACGCGGTCGGGGTTTGCCTGGTCGAGTGCGTGCTCGATGCAGCGGTGACGCAGCTCGAGGTACTGCAACATGGACGGAACCGTGGGGTGCACCACCGCAAGCCACTCGCCCGCTGCGCGAAACGACCAGAACAAGCGGCGGCCCTTGGCCGTCACGAAGTGCTCGGCGTGAGGAAAACCCAGGCGATGCCAGGCGTAGGCCGTGTAGTGAGCGGTGGGGGCGATTTCGGCGTGGGACATCTGGGGGCGGGGGGAAGGCGGGGCGCCCCGCGGGCGTAGCAGGACGCGAACGGTTCGTCAGCGACTCATGCAGGCCGTGTACGGTACGCCTACCCTTTCTGCCCCGGCAGACGCCGAGATTTCTGCGGCGACGCCCCCGCTGGTTGCGGTCGTCGCGGGCCGAGTCGTGCTCGCGCTCGGCGTATTCACGGTCCTGTATGGCGCCCAGTCGCTGGCGAACCTTCGCTTTTTCTCGTGGTACTGGCTCTTGCCAGCGCTGATCGTGCCCGTTGGCGCGACAACCGCCGTCACCGGCTGGAAGCTCTCGCGGGCGCGTGGCTGGGCAGCGGTGACCGGGTTCGTGCTTTCGGCGGTCACCGCGCTGATCACGGCGGTGTTCACCCTCCTCTCCTTCACCTGGGGCTACTTCTCGCTCTTGTCGCCCATCGTGGGCATGGCTTCCGTGGTGGCAGGGCTCCTGGCAGCGCTGTCGACCGGCGCCAGCCAGCGTGCCGATCGTGCGCGAGCGGCCCTGGCCGAGCAAGGCTTCGAGCTCGGCGTCTGATTCAGGCGCGCCGGGCCCCTTGGATCACGACCGGCTCGAGCGGCGCATCTTTGGTGAACGGCCCTGCGGCGCCGGTCTTCACCGCCTTGATCCGATCCACCACGTCCATGCCGGCGGTCACCTGTCCGAAGACGGTGTAGCCCCAGCCAGCGTCGTTCTTGCCCTTGTGATCGAGCGAGGCGTTGTCCTTCACGTTGATGAAGAACTGGGCCGTCGCCGAGTGGGGGTCGCTGGTGCGCGCCATGGCCACCGTGCCGCGCAGGTTCTTCAGGCCGTTGTCGGCCTCGTTCTGCACCGGAGCCGAGGTCGGCTTGCGGTCGTACGCCTGGTCGTAGCCGCCCCCTTGGGCCATGAAGCCGTCGATCACTCGATGGAAGATCGTTCCCTGGTAGTGCCCCGAGTCCACGTAAGACAAGAAGTTGGCGACGGTCTTGGGGGCGCGCTCGGCGTCGAGCGAAAGGGTGATGCTGCCGAAGTTGGTGTCGATGACGACCGTGGTCTGTGCCATGGGGCGGACTCTAGCCCAGACAGAACTCGCTGATCAGCTGGGCCGTGGCTTCGGGTTGCTCGGTGGGGAAATCGTGCCCGGCACCGGGCAGAACGGCCAGGCGAGCCCCGGGAATGGCGTGCGCCAGCCGTGCCGAGTTCTCGGCGTCGATCAGCCGGTCGGCGTCGCCCGTGATCACCAAGGTCGGCATGCGGATGCGAGCCAGGCGGTCACCGGCTTCGTGGCGCGCGGCCGCCAGCAATTGGTACAAGACGCCGCGGCGGCTGGGGGGAACCTGGCGCGCGATCTCGACCCACTCGTCGACCACCTCGGGCTCGCGTGCCAGAAAGCTCTCGGACAAGATCAGGCGCGCGGTCTCTCGAATGGCACGCTCGGGCGGAAGGCGCATGGGCGCCACCAGCTCGAGCACGCGGCCCGGCCGCACCCCTTTACCCGAGCGGCGCCCAGGGGTGGTGCAGCCCAAGATCAGACGGCTGACGCGGTGACCGTGCCCCAGGGCCAGCTCTTGAGCGATCATCCCCCCGAGCGAGATGCCCAGCACGTGTGCGCGCGCGACGCCGAGTGTGTCGAGCACCCATGCGGCGTCGTCGGCCATGTCGCGCGTGGTGAACGGAACGAGCGGAACGCCGCTTCGCCCGACCCCGCGGTTGTCGAGCAAGACGAGCCGGAAGGTTCTTTCCAGCTCGTGCACGATGCGGCCCCAGTGGCGGCTGGTGCGGCCGAGGCCGCGTATCATCAGCAGCGGCGGCAAGTCCTCGCCGCCGCGCAGCGAGAACGCAATGCGGTGCCGTCCCCGCTGCGCGTACTGCACTCGCCACGTGCTCACGGTTTCTCGAACCACTTGGCCATGTAGCGCCCACGGAACTGTTCGAAGCCGTCCTTCAGCAAGCTGTCGTAGACCGCGGCCTCCAGCGCGCCGGCCGACGGCTGGTCCGAGTGCCGCGCGATCAGCTCGTGGGACACGTTCTCGCCAGCGGTGTACTTGCTCTTGAGCGGGGTCGGGTCGCCAGGCACCACGAAGGCGGTCTTGAAGAACAGCAGAATCCCGATGAACACCCCGCGGGGCTTGTCCCGAGCCACGGCGCCACCCGACCACTCGAGCCGGTGGCTGATGAACAGCGT
>Ga0154020_10006471_pt1 | contig 13717 bp, 10 predicted proteins | sample Klosneuvirus_201_FD_109709 | JGI IMG/M metagenome (GOLD analysis project Ga0154020, IMG submission 109709) | Active sludge microbial communities from wastewater, Klosterneuburg, Austria - Klosneuvirus_20160825_MG | ecosystem: Engineered > WWTP > Aerobic digester > Activated sludge | place... | reverse complement strand
TTCGTGTTCCCGGAACAAAAAAAGAAGGTACTGGGCTCGGACTTGCCATCAGCAAAGAGTTTATTGAAGCACAAGGCGGACACATTTCAGTTGAAAGTGAATTTGGATCTGGAAGTACCTTCTCGGTTACCTTAAACAAACTGACTTAACCAACACATTCCCTCACCCTTGTTGGTGTTGCGAGGTGGCCTGGCGAAGAGGTTCACCAACAAGCGAGATGGATTAAGTTAATAATCATAGTTTGCCGGTGAAGAACACCCGCCAAGGCGAGAGTGAATAAATACCCTTAGTTAGTGTTGGTCAAAAAACGAGTTGTGGCAGTCGCCTGACCCACAACCTTAATAGCTAAAATATTTTTAAAGCCTGAGTTTAATAAAATGAACCCTACACTTGCGGCAGGGATGGCAGCATTGTTTGAGCCCGAAAGGGAAGGTGCGTGAGATGGCGAGTGCGGACAGCCCGGCCTGCGTGAGTTGACTTTGAGCAAGGGAAGCAGGGCCGCCCTAAGATTGATGTTGGTTAAATTATTTGTTTTTGCGGGTCGCCTGGATGGCTGTTACAACAAGAGTATCTTTGGATTAACGGAAACTAATAGCAATAGCTTTTTGGTGAACTTAGAATTAAATTTAACTCCATTTTACACCTTAGCTGTAAAAAAGTAGTGTTATGAAGACAGAAGATATAATCATTAAACTAAATGAGTTAAACAAGTCTAGTCGGGAACTTGACATGCAGGAGCCTGAGCGGTTAGGAATGATTAAAAGCGTAACGGACTATGCGAATCAATTTATCGCTGGGCTTAATACGGTTAAAGCGTTTAAAGAGAAAGAGGCTGCTTCATTAGAAATTACTAATCAGAGAAGATCGCTACCCGATCTTCTAGATTTATACCAAAAAGAAGTAGCTGAAAACGGAATTAATGCCGCTTCGGGAAAGCACTTGGGTTATATTCCTGGAGGTGGTGTTTTTACTGCTGCGCTTGCAGATTTTATTGCAGCCGTTACCAATCCGTATGCCGGTGTGCACTATGCATCACCGGGGGCAGCAACTATTGAAAACGAAGTGGTTAATTGGCTTAAATCAATATTTTCATTTCCGGCCAATTCGGTTGGCTGTTTGTCTTCTGGTGGTTCCATATCTACCCTTATTGCATTTACGGCTGCAAGAGATAAGCATCAGGTGAAGAATGAATTCATTCGTAAAAATGTAGTTTATTTAAGTGAACAGGTACATCACTCAACCCAAAAAGCATTGCGGATTATTGGTTTGGAAGATGTCATCATTCGATATATTTCGTTAGATACAAATCATAGAATTAAAACAGATTCTTTAGAAGAACTTATAGAAAGGGATATTGCCGCAGGTCTTCAGCCTTTTTTAGTAGTGGCCACAGCAGGAACAACGGATACAGGAGCTGTAGATCCTTTAAATGAAATTGCAGCAATAGCCAAAAAATATAAAACGTGGTTTCATATAGACGCTGCCTACGGTGGCTTTTTTATTATGACATCAAAAAAAGAATTATTTAATGGAATAGAAAAAGCAGATTCTATTATTGTTGATCCTCATAAAGGGCTGTTTCTTCCCTATGGGGTTGGGGCTGTACTAATAAAAGATAGTGCCGCTGTTTTACATTCGAACTATTACACAGCTAATTATATGCAAGATGGGGCAAATGAAGAAATGGTGAAAAGCCCTGCCAATATTTCGCCAGAGCTAACCAAACATTTCAGAGGACTTCGGGTATGGCTGCCCTTGCAACTACATGGAATAGAACCGTTCGTGGCTTGTCTCGAGGAGAAACTATTACTTGTAAATTACTTTAGAAACAAACTCGCTGAATTAGGTTTTTGTCTGGGACCAGAGCCCGACTTGTCCGTCAGTTATTTTTGGTATCCTTTCGGAGTTGATTCGGATAAAAAAAACAGGCAGCTTATGGATGAGATCCACGCGGACGGATCCGTATTTTTAAGTTCTTCCATTGTTAATAAACGTTTCGTAATCCGGATTGCTATTTTAGCTTTCAGAACAAAAAAAGAAATCGTTGATGAAGCCATTGAAATGATTAAGTCCTGTTTGAAAAAAGTGAACCAGACAGATCTGGCAAAAAATAAATTAATTGGGCACTGAATCAGCACGAACCACTATGGGTTACGACAATGCGAGGTATTCATGAAAAAAAGGATTCATGCCCGTGATTCAACTAAACAGAAAAATGACATGAATGATGATGAGACAAGTTTTAGAATACAGCTAGCAAATTAATCCAGCGCCTCCCAATCCAACGAAATTGTTACCATCACTATTTCGGCCACGTTGATCATTTATGTTCGTGCATTTTCTGAGGCATATCCAGCACTTAAACTATTTTTTCTCAAAATACTTAAAGACGGGATATTTCACCGGACCTTTATCGACTCCGTTCTTTTTAAAATATTCGTCAAAGAAATTCCAGGTCACTAACCCATCATCAGATTGGGGTTCGAGCATATAAAAAATTAGGTTTGCTAAAGGTTGAGCAAGGTCCACCAGGTAATCACCTTTTTTTGCGCGGTACGTTTCCGAAACAAATTTACCTTCAGCCGTGGCCATGTTATGATTTTCAAACTCGCGACTAGCCAGTGTGTACGTTTCAACGATAAACAACTCTCCCATAGCACTAACTGGCTTGCTTAATTTCGTTACCCTAGCACCCTGCTTTTCTAAATGCTTCGCAATAAATTCCAATTCAGCAGGAATAATATAACCCTTTGGTAAGGTGCTTTCCATCGTTGCTTCAAAAGCACTATTGTTCTCAATATTGTCAAGCTCAACAATGTTGGGTGCTCTCATATAAGAAGTTTTTCCATCGTTATCTTTTACTGTGTAGTAATCATAGGTTCTGTATTTCGCCATTGGCTTTTCTAATGGCACCATTTTAAAGCGAACCCCTTTCTTCACTTTTCCACCTTGTTCTCTCACCAATGCAATCGCATCCTTTTCTGCCTTTGCATTAATAGCCATCATATCCTTTCCGTTTTTATTGGTGAACTCTAAAATCTCTGTAACAAACGCATGGGTAGAATTGATGCGTTGATACAATCGCTCATGCGCAAAGGCTTCACTCAAAATTGCCATCCGGTTTCGCAACCCAAGCTGATTGACCATATACCGAGGTTGATGATTGTAGGTATAGAATCTTTTGATCGGCCATTCCTTTACCCCATAGAAATCTCCAAAGGGGCCAAGGTAAATATCATTCTTTTCCAACACCTTGTTTGTTACCTCTGGCAAGAGTTTATCCCATGTAAAGTCATAGGGTGCCTTCTCACCGGCATAATGATAACTTGGCGCCCATGTTAACGAGTAACCATGCCACGTTCCGTTGGTGGTGTGCAAGTCGACAAATAACGTTGGATCCCAGGGGACAATTATATTTTGAATGAGGCCATTCGTTTCCAATGCTTCCATTTTAATTCCATCCCGGTTTAAATCCAAGCCCTGACTGTTTGCACGAATACCGGCCACAACCGGGCTTCCTTCTTGTGATGGTCTGTTGTCGGGTCCTAATTTGTCGTTTGAATCGCTGTTGTAAATTGGGGCAAACAAAATGATTTGATTTTGTAATAGGTGCGCTTTATCTCCATGAAGAATTTCGCGCAACAAAATCTGCAATGTTTCTTTTCCCTCTACTTCACCGGAGTGGATATTTCCCTGAATATAAATAATGGGCTTGCCGCTTGCTTTTGCTTCTGCAGGCGTGGAAATTTTTGGATTGGCCAAAATTAATACGGGTATCTCTTTTCCCTCCAGGCTTTTGCCCATGGAAATTTGTGTAATATAATCAGAACCTTTTTTGACTTCGGATATGAAATCCATCACCTCCGCATAGGTAGATGTTTCCTGATAGGAAGTGCGCTCGGGCTTGGTCATTAATTCGATTGGCCATTGTGCGAAAGAAGGTACACACAGAGAAATCAAGAATAATAAAGTAAAATATTTCATTGCGTAATGATTAATGGATAGAAGTAAATACTTGTTCTTAAGATTGAAACTCACAAAACACCCCAAGACCAATAACAATCATACATAATATTGAGATTTTTTTGCTCTGTGTTCCATCAACAATAATGAAGAAAAAAAACAAGAATTCCAGCAAGAGTAAAACTAATTGACCTATGGAAGAATTTCAGTAACAAATCCTCTTTTAATCGTTTGTACGGTAACCCTAGATCTCTGAATTAAACTGTGCCGGTTGAAAATAATCGTAATTACTTTTTAATAGAAGGTCCAAATCCGGATTGAACGCTGGGCAACAGCCCTGTTACCCATTCGCATACTTTATCCATGAGGATTAGACAAATAAAAGAATAACTGCCACCAACATTAGTTAGGAAATAGAGTAGTTGATTTACTTCTGTGAAACATTTGTGCTAAATTCAACATTTGAAATTCTATTGAACCTTAATGCTGGAAATCAGCCACAAAACCAATCCGAAAACTGTCACCCCTTTGGAAAAAACTATACGCTAATTCCGAACCTCGATTGATAACCCATGAGACGCAGAAATTTTATACTAACAACACTTGCTTCCCTACCCATAGTGACATTTGCTAAAGTTAAATCCATTTTAACTATGCGAGCAGAAAAAGGATTTAAAGTAAATTCTGGTGAAGCCAGGTTTGGCATTCATTACAAAATGAAAGGCGTGACCCTAAACACTCTTGACATTAAAATATCGGGTAAGGATACCGAAAATGATTTAGCCGTTTTTGAGCAGACCGGTTTGACACCCAACGGTGGACCTCCTTTACACATTCACCCCTATCAAGACGAATGGTTTTATGTTGTTGATGGAGAGTATTTGTTTCAGGTTGGAGCGGACAAATATGAAATGAAAACAGGTGACACAATTTTTCTTCCCCGAAAGGTACCACACGCCTTTATTCAGCTCACCGAAAAAGGAAAAATGATAGTTTCCTATTTACCTGCAGGTAAAATGGAAGATTTCTTTGCTGTCACTAACACGTGGACGCATCCGCCAACAAAAGAAGAAATTACAAAAGTGTTTGCCGATCACGACATGCAAGTTGTAGGAGCCCCTTTAAAAATACACTAATCGTTTAATGACAAAAATTCAATTCCGAAAGGGTTTAGCGAACGCATAATAAACGTATTGGAAAAAATCGGCAGGCGGACAAACTCGAAGCTTAATGCAACGAATAAACTTCAGGACCAAATTGAAACTTCCTATTCAGAAACCATCTCAGCGCCAAGCGTAAACCAAAGCGCGTAACATAATGAGAAATCTCCCCAAAACTCTAATTTATTCAAGATTAGTTATCGGAACGCTAATATTGATTTTTAGTTTGTTACCTATTAACAATTATAAATTTATTGCCGTTGCCCTTTTTGCCATTGGGCTTTTGACCGATATTTTTGACAGAACTATTGCAAGACATTTAAAAATTTCGTCACAAGACATACGTAGGTTAGACTCTATAGTTGATGAAATATTTTTTGTTATGGTTGCTGTTACAACCATCATTGAATGCCCACAATTCTTTTTTGACAATAAAATAAAATTTGTAATTTTATTAGGTGCTGAAGGCTTGGCATACCTAATTTGTTTTATAAAATTCAAAAAAGAAGTTGCGACACATTCAATTTCTTCAAAAATTTGGACACTCATTTTATTTGCGACACTCATTCAAATAATGACAACGTGCAACTCAACAGTATTATTTCAAATTTGCTTTTATGTTGGGCTTGTTACAAGGCCCGAAATAATGGCAATAATAATTGTGCTCCGCCTGTGGACAAATGACGTCCCGAGTTTATATCATACGTATTTAATACGACAAGGAAAAGTAATTAAAAGACATAAACTTTTTAACGGTTGACAAAAAAGCAGATAATGTGGATTCCTACCCCCAAACCTCGCCCAGTACCGTGATTAATAGTCTCCCAACATTAATGACCTGAACTCCGTATTTAAGAATCTATGAACAAACCCTTGCATCAATTTTTTACAGAAGATCATCACCGGATTGATGACTTGTTAAATAAGGCGATTGAACAACCGAATGAAATTGATATGGATTATTATCATCAGTTTCGAACCCAATTATTACGACACATTAAAATGGAAGAGAATACCCTCTTTCCCGCAGCAAAGAAAGTAGATCCAGCTGTGATGCAAGCACTCATTCCAAGGTATCGACTCGAACATGGCGCACTGACTGCGTTAATGGTACCCCCTCCCACTTCGTCTCTGATCAAAGTGATACGGTATGTTTTGGAAAAACACGATAGGGCTGAAGAAAAGCCAGGAGGATTGTATGATGTCTGTGAAGCATTGACACACGGGCAAACGCAAGAACTTTTAAACAAACTTGCAGGTACGGAAGAAGTGCCTGTTCATCCTCCCAATCCGGCACCCATAGCAATTGAATCGGCTAGGCGCGCATTGAAACGAGCGGATTATGATTTTGATGAAATTGTTCGACTCGCTAATTAATTTTCTTTACTCAATAGGCTAACTTTTTACCCAATCAATTGAACCGAAGTTGATAGCCATCTTTCTTCAAGGAAGCCAATACTTTTTCCTGATGTGCCAATCCCATAGTTTCTATTTGTATGCTGATCTCCACTTCATCGATGAGTAATTCGGACGAGGTGCGTACGTGTTCTACTTCCAATACGTTTGCCGATAACATGGCAAGATCATTTAAAATACCAGCTAATGAACCCGGTCTATCCGGCACACGAACACGAAAGTGCATATATCGCCCTTCAGCAGCCATTCCATGTCGAATGATACGCATCAATAAAACCGGATCAATATTACCTCCGGATAAAACTGCTACCAACGGTCCCTGATAATGGCCCACAGGCATGTCAAGTAAATGCGCTACCGCTGCGGCACCGGCAGGTTCTACTACAAGTTTAGTTCGTTCCAATAAAAATAATAGTGCGGCTGAGAGACTATTTTCACTTACCGTTTCTATGGCATCCGTTAACTTCTGTATAATTTCAAAAGGTATTTCGCCCGGGTAGCCTACCGCGATGCCATCCGCCATGGTGTTCATGTTTTTAATTGCAACGGGTTTACTTTTTTTTAGGGAGAGTGGATAGGCAGCAGCTTGTTCAGCCTGTACGCCAATTACTTTTACATCGAGTCGCAATGATTTTACAGCTGTAGTAATTCCGGCCAGTAACCCTCCTCCCCCGGTACTCACCAAAATTGTTTTTACATCGGGGCATTGTTCAAGAATTTCGAGACCACAAGTGCCTTGCCCAGCAATGATGTCTTTGTGATTGAATGGGTGAATTAAGACCGCACCGGTTTTATCTTCAATTTCCTTAGCACGTATTAAACAATCGTCAATGGTTTGTCCGATTTGTTCAACCGTTGCACCATAGCCGCGTGTAGCCAGTAACTTAGGTGAAGAGGCTCCATGGGGCATAATAATAGTTGCTTTGATCCCCAGCAGTCTGGCAGCCAAAGCAACGCCTTGTGCATGATTGCCTGCAGAAGCAGCAACAACTCCCTGAGACTTTTCTTCGTCCGTCAAATGAGCCATCCGATTATAAGCTCCCCGGATTTTAAACGACCCTGTTCGGTTCAGGTTCTCACATTTCAGATAAACATCAACTCCGGCACGATCTGATAAATTACGACTAAAGTCTAAAAGTGTAGGATGTATAATATTACTCAAAAGAGCTTGTGCCTTTTGAATATCTTGCAAGCTTACCGGAAGAGATACTTCTGACATGGTCGTACAGTTTTCAACGTGGTGTAATTTACCTATTGTAAGCAGCTAACAATCCAAATTTTGTAATTTAATCTTAAAGTAAATTTACGGGCATATTTCTTTTCCTGAAAAGAACTTATAATGCAAAAGGATGGTTCACTAAAAACTTAAATTTTTAGGATCGCAGGTAACGATTATATTTTTTTCCGATACCTATTGGGACAAGTTATGTAGTAAACGCCACACTCTTCGGATAATCGGAAAACATTGGCGATCATTGCAAAATAGAAATTTTTAATAAAAATCCAGAAAAATGTGGTGGCAGTATATCTTAGTTTTCTTAGGTGCCCTGGCATTTGATATCGTTCCTTTTCCTTTCCCACCCGCATTTACGATAATGATGTTTTTTCAGATACTTTTTCGCTTGGATGTATGGTTAGTAATTGTAATTGGAGTAGCCGGTTCTGTTTTAGGGAGATACATTGTTCTTTTATATGCTCCCTTACTAGCAAAAAAGTATTTAAAAGTATCGAAGAATAAGGATATTCAGTTTCTTGGAGAGAAAATGAGGGAGAATAAATGGAAAGGCCAGATGGTTATACTTGGCTATTCATTATTACCACTCCCCACTACACCCATTTTTTTAGGAGCCGGCATTTCAAAATTAAATCCATTATACATTATACCTGCATTTCTCATTGGTAAATTTACAAGTGACACAATCGCCTTGCATGCCGGAAAATATGCCTCAGAAAATGTTCAAAGTATTATCGACAATGCATTATCCTGGCAGTCCATCGCAAGTCTTCTATTGGGTTTGGTACTGATCTTTTGTCTTTTGTTCATAGACTGGCGTACTTTGATTCAAACAAAGAAATTAGTATTAAATTTTAGAATATTGAGGTAGATGCGTCATCCTCTGAATTTGATAGGAGTCACAAAAGTATTATTTTGGTAGTGACCGATGTGAGGAGTCGCTACATGGTCGTTTCCCTTCATTTTCAAAACAGGTTATGAATATTCTTGAATACGAAAACGTAATAGTTGGAGGTGGATTGGCAGGAATATCAGCAGCCATTGAATTACTGGATAATAATAAAAGAGTTCTTATCCTTGAAAGAGATATAGAAGAGAAATTTGGAGGGTTGGCAAAAAAATCTTTTGGAGGTATTTTATTTTCAGGTACACCTCAGCAAAAAAGAGCAGGAATTAAAGATTCAGCCACATTACTTTATGAGGACTGGATGCGTTATGGCGAATTCACTGACCGAAATTGTTTAGGTGCGAAATGGGCTAAGTTTTATTCAGATCATTCCATTTCTATTATTTATAACTGGCTTATCGATAAAAATGTTAAGTTTCTTCCGGTTGTTAATTGGCCGGAACGAGGTATGTATGTAAAGGGAAATTCGGTTCCCCGATGGCATATCACCTGGGGCACTGGATATGATTTATCTAATCAGGTTGTAAAATATTTACTGAATCATAAAAATAAAGAGAACCTGGAAATAAAGTTTCAGCACAAGGTGGAGTCTGTTGTAATTGAAAATAAAAAAGCCGTTGGCGTTGAAGTTTTAGATGAATCAACGAAACAAAGAGTAAGCATCACAGCAAAAAATATAGTCATTGCCTCGGGAGGAATTACAGGCGGTGATTTAGAATTGGTTAAGAAAAATTGGCATCCTAACCTCGGTACTCCACCCGATACATTATTAAATGGATCACATCCATATGCGGATGGAACAATCCATTTAGATCTGGAACAAAAGGGAATCCATTCCACCCACTTAAATAGACAATGGCACTATGCTGCCGGAATTCCTACTCCAAATCCGGAAAAAGGAAAGTTCAGAGACGGCTTAAGCCTGGTTCCACCAAGGTCTGCTATCTGGGTCGACTCCACAGGTAAGCGATTTCAACCTCCGTTAGTTGGGTATACGGATACTTTGTTTTTTGTGGAAAATATACTAAAAACAAAACATCAATACTCATGGAGTGTGATGAACTGGAAAATAGCCATTAAAGAATTAGCGGTTTCAGGTTCGGAATATATGACGGCTTTCAGGAATAAAAATAAATTAACGATGATAAAAGATGTTTTATTCGGCAATAAAACATTGATCAATAGATTGATTAAAGAATCGGATCACTTTGTGGTGGCGAACACGGTTGATGAATTGGTAAAAAAGATGAATCAACAAGGCAATACTGACGCAGTAGATTTAGAGACACTTAAAAGAGATTTGCAAAATTATGACGATGAAATTGATAGAGGAAAATCGTATTTTAATGATGAACAGTTAAGACGATTAATTAATTTTAGATTGTATAGCGGAGATAAAATCAGAACCTCAAAATTTCAAAAGATTTTAGACCCCAAAGCAGGGCCATTAGTAGCAGTCAAACAATATATTTTGAGTAGAAAAAGTTTGGGTGGCATTCCTACTAACCTAAATTCACAAGTCATTAATAAAGATGGTGAGGTTATCTCAGGATTATATGCTGTAGGCGAATCTGCCGGATTTGGAGGCGGAGGTATACATGGAGCAAGATCATTAGAAGGTACTTTTTTAGGATCTTGTATTTTAACTGGGAGAGTAGCGGGAGCAAACATATCAGGAATAAAATTTTAAAATAAATTTTCTATGAATAAAACAGGTGCATGGTTAGTTGTTAACGCATTAGAGCAATTGCCGATATCACATACGTTTGGTGTTCCTGGTGTACATAATACGGAGATTTATGACGAGTTGAATAAATCTGAAAAGATCACACCTATATTAGTGACGCACGAAGGTGGCGGTGCATTTATGGCCGATGCGGTAAGTCGTACTTCTGATACTATTGGAACGTTGGTTATTGTACCAGCAGCCGGAGTTACCCATGCTTTAAGTGGTATTGGTGAAGCGTTCTTAGATGGCATTCCCATGCTTATCATCTCCGGTGGAATTCGTACAGATGTGAATAAAAGTTATCAGCTTCATGAATGGGACATGCATTCGGTATTAAGCGGAATCACTAAAAAGACGTATAAGATAAAAAGCCATCAAGAAATAATGTCCAGTATTTTTGAAGCTTATAACATCGCGATTTCCGGAAACCCTGGTCCGGTCTTTATTGAGATCCCCGCAAACATTCAATTGTTTAAAGGGGAAGTTTCGGAAATATTAACCTATAAAAAACCTGAAAGTAAACCAGCCATATTCGGGTCTAAAATCGATGATGCGATTCAAATCATTTCAGAATCTAAAAAAGTAGGATTGTTTTTAGGATGGGGAGCCAAAGAGGCAACTACCATCAGTATTCAAATTGCCGAGCGACTAAATGCCCCTGTATCTACAACACTGCAAGGATTTAGCGTGTTCCCTGGTGATCATCCATTATTTACTGGGATGGGTTTTGGGCCAGCATCCGTACCGGCTTCTGAAAATGCTTTTAAAGATGTCGATTGTTTAATTGCGGTAGGAACAAGATTTGCGGAACTACCTACAGGAAGTTTTAGCGCAGAAGTTCCTGAAAATCTTATCCATATTGATATCGATGAAAATGTTTTCGATAAAAATTACAAAAGTAAACTGGCCATACAAGGTGATGCGAAACAGGTCTTAGAATCTTTATTAACCGAGCTAACAAAAAAGAATATCCAAAAAAGCAATCCGCATTTAATTAGTTCTATTGCAAAAGATAAACAGGTATATTATAAAGAATGGTCTGATTATAAATTCGACCGAGTCAATCCCTATCATTTCTTTAAGAGTTTAAGAAGTAATCTGGAAGATGATGCCATTACGGTTGTGGATGATGGCAATCACACGTTCCTAACCGTAGAATTATTTCAGAATCTGAAAAGCAAACATTTAATTAGTCCAACCGATTTCAATTGTATGGGGTACTGTGTTCCCGCAACCATAGGCACTAAGTTTGCTAATCCAGACAAACAGGTTATTGGAATTGTGGGTGATGGCGCCTTCCTTATGACTGGGCTGGAGTTGTTAACGGCAAAAAGAAATAATTTAGGAATCACAATTTTCGTTTTTCATGATGGCGAGCTTTCCCAGATATCTCAAGGTCAAGAGATCCCTTATAACAGAAAAACATCCACACAATTAGGAGATTTTAAATTAGAAGGCATTGCAACCGCAGTGGGGGCCACCTACCTGGCTATTGAAGATGACGCTCAGATAGATCAAAATATTAGTGCTGCACTCCAGGAGGCTAAGGCCAATAAAATTGTTTTGGTTGACGTGTTTATAGATTATAAAAAACGAACCCGGTTTACCAAAGGTGTCGTGAAATCGGTTTTAGAAAATTTTCCCTTTAGTGATAAAGTTCGGTTTATTGGCAGAGCTATTACAAGAAAGATATTTGGATAAGCACAATATCCCCTTCTGGTTAAAAATAATTATCTGGATAAGATAAACGATCGCATGCTTACCGATCCCATTTCTGTTTTTTCATTGAAGAAAGTAAGCGGTTCGTCTTTGTCTTGCTGAGCGATGGCATAGAGCAAGGGCAGGTAATGATCGTGGGTGGGCACAGCCAGCTTAGCCAAAGTACCTAATTGATCATACTGTATAATTCCTTCATGATTTTGGTTTTGCAAATAAGATTTAATCTTCTCATCAAACTCGGTTGCCCAATCGTACGGCTTGCCTAAAAAATTCATCATACGCAAATTGTGCACAATGTTTCCGCTGCCAACGATCATCACTCCTTTTTTCCGAAGTTCGCGAAGTTCCAGAGCCAACTCATAGTGATAACGCATCGGTTTATAATAATCCAGACTTAACTGATACACCGGAATATCTGCCTGCGGATACATGGGCAACAGAAAACTCCACGTACCATGGTCGAGGCCCCACTCTAAATCTGATTGAATGTTTGTGGTGGTAACCAGCTTTTGCGTTAAGGCCGCGAAATCAGGTGCGCCCGGAGCCGGATATTGCTGATCAAACAAGGCTTGCGGAAATCCGCCAAAGTCGTGAATAGTTTTTGGCCGCTCCATAGCAGTAACGCATGTGTCGCGTGTGAGCCAATGTGCCGAGATCGTTAGGATTGCTTTTGGTTTGGGAAGTTTGGTTCCTAATTCCGCCCACGAGCGATTGTATTCATTCTGCTCAATCGCATTCATGGGGCTGCCATGACCGATAAACAAAACCGGTGCTATGTCCGCGGATGGTAAGTCATCCATTACTTTCTTAAACGACTTTAAAGTATTCATTATAAAAAATCTGCGGTTGATCAACCCGGAGAACAAAGATTAACTTTTTAATCAACAAATCAGGATCAAATTAAATTCAATAAAGAAACCTCGAATTCCGTTAACTTAGCGGCTACATAAGCGATGGACAAACCCGGTGATTTATTTGACAGCCCGAGCATAGATACCTACTTTGCTGAGGTTGTTTTGCCTGTACCCATTCCAAAACTATTTACTTACCGCGTTCCGGTCGCTTACAACCCATCCATAAAAAAAGGGCACCGCGTGATTGTACCCTTTGGCCAGAAGAAAATCCTTACGGGTATAGTGGCGGAAATACACCATCAACCCCCTAAAGACTACGAAGCCAAGTACATTTTAGATGTACTGGACAACAGTGAAGTAATCTATGAGCCGCAATTCAAATTGTATCAATGGATGGCCGATTACTACCTCTGCACCTTCGGTGAAGTAATTCAAGCCGCTCTGCCCTCGGGTCTTAAACTTTCCAGTGAGTCGATGATTCAACTCCGGCCCGGATTTGATCTCGAAGATTCTACCTTCGATTTTTCTGAAAAAGAACGCCTTCTACTCGATCGGCTGAAAGGCAACACACTTACGTATACCGAAGCAGCCAAACTGCTGAACACCAAATCCATCTACCATCTTCTAAAATCCTTGTCGGCCAAGGAAGCCATTATTCTCTATGAAGAAGTAAAAGAAAAGTTTAAGCCTAAAACAGAAAAGCATCTCCGCATTCATGCCGACTATATAGATAAG
>Ga0154020_10006470_pt1 | contig 13717 bp, 8 predicted proteins | sample Klosneuvirus_201_FD_109709 | JGI IMG/M metagenome (GOLD analysis project Ga0154020, IMG submission 109709) | Active sludge microbial communities from wastewater, Klosterneuburg, Austria - Klosneuvirus_20160825_MG | ecosystem: Engineered > WWTP > Aerobic digester > Activated sludge | place... | reverse complement strand
TCCCAGCGGATCGGGCAAGACCACGCTGTTGAAGTGCCTCGGCGCCGTGATCGAACCGACGCGCGGGCGCATGACGCTGGGCGGCGAAGTGATCTACGACAGCGCGCAGGGCGGCTGGAAGACGCCGGACCTGCGCGCGCTGCGCCGCGACCGCATCGGCTTCATATTCCAGGCGCCCTACCTGATTCCCTTCCTCGACGTCACCGACAACGTGGCCCTGCTGCCGATGCTGGCGGGACGAGCCAACGCGGCTTCCCGGACGCGGGCGCTGGAACTGCTGCGGGCGCTCGACGTGCAGCATCGTGCCAAAGCGCAGCCCAGCGAGCTTTCCGGCGGCGAGCAGCAGCGCGTTTCGATCGCCCGCGCGCTGGCCAACCAGCCGCCGGTGATCCTCGCCGACGAACCCACCGCGCCGCTCGACAGCGAGCGGGCGCTGGCCGTGGTGCGCATCCTCAACCAGATGGCCAGCCAATACCAGACCGCGATCATCGTCGTCACCCACGATGAGAAAATCATCCCCACCTTCAAGCGGATTTACCATATTCGCGACGGGAGGACGGTCGAGGAGGCCGGCGAAGGCCGGGACATTTCGTGAGGGCAAGCGGCATGATCGCCTCGCTGCACGCCTTGCTGCTGGCCAGTCTGCTGGCCTTCGTGTCGTTGCCCGCCAGCGCCGAAGACCCGTGGCTGCGCACCGGCGCCGACGGCCAGCCGGAAGTGCAGCTCTACTTCTTCTGGTCGCTGAGCTGTCCGCACTGCACGGCGGCGCATCCGTACATCGAGGCTATCCCGCAGGCACGGCCGTGGGTCAGGCTGCACGCATTGGAACTCTCGCGCCATCCCGAAAACGTGCGTAAGTACGAGGCCATGGCGCGCGCGATCGGCGTCGAAGCCGACGGCGTTCCGGTGTGGCTGTTCTGCGGCGAAACCCATGTCGGCTGGGATGGCGACGAGACTACCGGGACGACCATCCGCCAACGCCTCGACGACTGCCGTGCGCGTGTCGCCGGCGGCGCACCGACCCGCGCGCAGCCCCCGGCTGCCGCGCCGATCAACCTGCCGCTGATCGGCGCGCTGGACCCCGCCAGCCTCTCGCTTCCCGCGCTGACGCTGGTGCTGGCCGGGCTCGATGCCTTCAATCCCTGCGCCTTTTTCGTGCTGCTGTTCCTGCTCTCGATGATGGCGCACCAGAAGAGCCGCACGCGCATGCTGGTCATCGGCGGCGTCTTCGTCGCCATTTCCGGCCTGATGTATTTCGCCTTCATGGCGGCCTGGCTCAATGTCTTCCAGCTCTTCGGCCACCTCGCCTGGGTGACGGTCGCCGCCGGCGTGCTGGCGGTCTTCGTCGGCGCGGTCAACGTCAAGGACTATTTCTGGTTCGAGCAGGGCCTGACGCTGTCGATCCCCGAATCGAAGAAGCCCGACATCTTCCGCCGCACGCGCACCATCCTCAGCGCCGAAAACATGCCGGCGATGATCGCCGCCACGGCCTTCCTGGCCATCGCCGCGAACTTCTACGAGCTGCTATGCACCGCCGGATTTCCCATGGTCTATACGCGCCTGCTGACGCTGGCCGATCTGTCACCTGCCGCCCGCTACGGCTACCTCGCGGCCTACAACGTCATCTACGTCGTGCCGCTGGCCGCCATCGTCGCCGTCTTTGCCGGCAGCCTCGGTGCGCGCAAGCTCAGCGAACGCGAAGGCCGGCTGCTCAAGCTGTTGTCCGGCGCGATGATGCTCGAACTCGGGCTGTTGCTGCTGCTGGCGCCGGAGCGGCTGAGTCAGGTCGGCATCGCTTTCGGCCTGATGGCTGTCGCCGGACTCGTGACCCTTGTCGCGGCACGACTTGAACGGAGGAAACACTCATGATCCGCTGCTTCAACATCCTCGTGCTGTGCACCGGCAATTCGGCGCGCAGCATTATCGGTGAAATGCTGTTCAATCATCTCGGACAGGGACGCATCAAGGCCTTCTCTGCCGGCAGCAAACCATCGGGAACGGTCAATCCGGTGGCGCTGGAAACGCTGGCGAAGCACGGCGTTCCGGTGGCGAACGCGCGCAGCAAATCCTGGGACGAGTTTGCCGTATCACCAGCGCCGAGTTTTGATTTCATCTTCACCGTCTGCGGCAACGCGGCGCAGGAAACCTGTCCGATCTGGCCCGGCCATCCGACTACTGCGCATTGGGGCATCCCCGATCCCGCGCACGTCGAGCCCATGGAGGCGCGCCGCGAAGCCTTCGAGGAAGCCTATCAGTCCTTGAAGAAACGCATCGAAGCCTTTCTTGCGCTACCGCTGGAAACCATGACGCCGCAAGAGTCGGCGCTGGCGGCACGGCGAATTCACACAGGGGGCTGAGCCATGTCCGCCCAATGCGAAGTCACTGCCAAAGCCGCCGCCGGCGCGCCGATGTCCACCTTCGAGCGTTACCTCACGATCTGGGTTTTTCTCTGCATCGTCGTCGGCATCGCCCTCGGCCAGTGGCTGCCGGCACCCTTCCAGATGCTGGGCAAACTCGAAGTGGCGCGCGTCAATCTGCCGGTCGGCCTGCTGATCTGGATCATGATCATCCCGATGCTGGTCAAGGTGGATTTCGGCGCGCTGCACGAAGTCCGCAACCACGTCAAAGGCATCGGCGTGACGCTGTTCGTGAACTGGCTGGTGAAGCCCTTCTCGATGGCCTTCCTGGCCTGGCTGTTCATCCGCAACATCTTCGCGCCCTGGCTGCCGGCCGACCAGCTCGATAGCTACATCGCCGGCCTGATCCTGCTCGCCGCCGCGCCCTGCACGGCCATGGTTTTCGTCTGGAGCCGGCTGACCAACGGCGACCCGCTGTTTACATTGTCGCAAGTCGCGCTCAACGACAGCATCATGATCGTCGCCTTCGCCCCGCTGGTGGCCTTCCTGCTCGGCATCTCGGCCATCATCGTACCCTGGGACACGCTGTTCACCTCGGTGCTGCTCTACATTGTGATCCCGGTGATCCTCGCCCAGCTCTGGCGCAAGTCACTGCTGAGCAAGGGGCAGGAACATTTCGACACGATGATGGCGAAAATCGGCCCCTGGTCGATCAGCGCGCTGCTGGCGACGCTGGTGCTGCTGTTCGCCTTCCAGGGCAAGGCCATCATCGACAAGCCACTGATCATCGCCTTGCTCGCCGTGCCGATCCTGATCCAGGTCTTCTTCAATTCGGCGCTGGCCTACTGGCTGAATCGCGCGGTGGGCGAGAAGCACAGCGTCGCCTGCCCCTCGGCCCTGATCGGCGCCAGCAACTTTTTCGAACTGGCGGTCGCCGCCGCGATCAGCCTGTTCGGCTTCGAGTCCGGCGCCGCGCTGGCCACCGTGGTCGGCGTGCTGATCGAAGTGCCGGTGATGCTGCTGGTGGTCAAGGTGGTCAATGCCAGCAAGGGGTGGTACGAGCAGAACCAGCACTGAATCGCCGTGCCGCCAGCGCCGACTTTCCATGCTTGCATCGCCCCCGTACGGGGTTGCCCCGGTTCGATCTGAAACAACGCAGCAGCGCTGTGCCGGACAGGGGTATCCCGCGTAAGATACGAGGCGGGCGACGTATGTCTTTGGTTAAACAGATAATCGGCATGGATCCCGCTTTGCCAGGACCGGCGAATCGCCCTGTCGCGACCATCAGGCGGCGACAGCAAAAAACAACTCCGGCAATGACCGGGGAATAGTGGGGAGGCAGACTTGGGCATAATGATGTCTCGACGCCGTTCGGACAGCGATCGGGGCGCCGGTATTTCCTGTTCGCAAGTGAATCAATTGCGTCACACGCGGGATATTGAAAACCTAGTGCGATGAACACCAGCGCCATCGGTACCTTGCAGGAACAGCTTGAAGATTTGCGCGACAAGCTTGGCCGCGACGGCTGGGACCGGTTGCGCGGCCTGCGCCTGCTGCACCGGCTGAAGCTGGTGCATTCGCTCCTGGAAAATGGCGCCGTGAAGGATACCTGCGCGGCGCTGGTGTCCCTGCTCTCCAAGGCGGTGACCGAGAAGGAAATTTCTGCCGTTCACCTGCAGGCGCTGCTGGATCTCACCGGCCAGTTGGCGGTGGCGCTGGGCAACCGGGAGGTCATTCGCCGCTCGCCGCCGCCGGCTGTGTCGCTGCAGCTTCAGGTGGTGGCCGTGGGCGCCTTCGATCAGGCGCTGGGGCCGCTGCGTCTGTTGCTGGCCGGGATGAGTTCGACGCTGGTGGAATGCCCGCGGCCGGAGGACATGCCCGCGCCGCTGGGCAAACATCATCTTGTGCTGGCCGACATGGAATGGATGTTGTCTCTCAATGACGCACAACGCCTGTCTCTTGCCGAGGCGGCGGGCAGGGCCGCTTGCTGGATCGTGCTGACCGACCCGACTGTCAATTTCTCGCGCCAGCTTGAACTGCTGCGCTCCGGCGTCAGGCACTTTGTCGAGAAGCCCCTGGTGCCGCAACGGCTCGCCGCGGTGATCCAGGAATCGTGCGCGGAGGAGAAGGGAAATCGCTATCGGGTGATGCTGGTGGACGACGAACAAAGTGCCCTCGACACCTTTTCGGCGCTGCTGGTCGAGGCCGGCATGGAGGTGCTGCCGTCGGAAGACCCGCTGCTGGTGCTCGATTTCATGGACGAGTACCAGCCCGACGTGCTGGTGGTCGATATCGAGATGGAGGCCTGCCGCGGGCCGGAACTGGTGACCCTGATCCGGCAGAGGGAACGCTACGCCCAGCTGCCGGTGGTCTATCTCACCGCCTGGAACGATGGCGATCGACAGTTGGCGGCGCGCCGTTCGGCGGCGGAGGATTTTCTGTCCAAATCCGGTGACCCGGCGGTGCTGCTTGCCTCGGTGGAAACCCTGGCGCGGCGGCACCGGCGCCTGCAGCGCGCAGCGGCTGAAGTCGCGGCGCGGGATGAGGACCTGAACCGCGTTCTGGCCGTCGCCCAGGTGGGCAGCTGGGTGCTCGACTTCATTCGCAACGAGATGCACTGGTCGTCGGAAGCGCGCCGCATCCTTGGCTTGCCGGAAGAATCCAGCCTGAGTCTGGATGACTATCTTGAAAAAATCGTCTATGCCGAAGATCGCGCCGCGGTAAAACAGTTTCGCCGCGCGGCGCTCAAGGGCGAACTCGCCGTGGTCGATTACCGCGTTGCGCTGGGCAGCGACATCCGCTGGGTGCAGAGTCGCGCCGAGCGGATTCTGGACCCGGCGGGAAGTATCCTGCGTTACGTCGGCACGGTGCAGGACATCACCGAACGCCGTCGCGCCGAGCTGGGTCAGGAACATGCCAAACGGGTGCTGGCCCAGGTGATCGACGGTACGCCGATCCCGACTTTCGTCATCGACGCCGAGCATCGCGTTACCCAGTGGAACCGTGCCTGCGAGATGGTGCTCAAGATGCCGGCGACCGACATGGTCGGCAGCAAAGACCCATGGAAGGCGTTCTATCCGAAGCCGCGACCAGTGCTGGCCGACCTGATCGTCAATGACGACCGGGTGACCATGGAGCGTTACTACGCCGGTACGATCCGCCTCTCCTCGGTAGTGGCCGGCGCCTATGAGGCCGAGGGATATTTCGCCAACACCGGGCGCTGGCTGAGCTTTCTCGCCTCGCCGCTGCGCGACGAGACGGGGCGCGTGGTCGGCGCCATCGAAACCCTGCAGGACGTTACCGAGCGCAAGCAGGCCGAGATCGCCTTGCGGGAAAGCCAGACACTGATGGCGTCGGTGCTGTCCAGCGCGTCGTATTCCATCATCGCCACCGATCCGCAAGGCCTCATCACCGTGTTCAACAGCGGCGCCGAGACCCTGCTGGGCTATACGGCCGGGGAGTTGATCGGCAAGTGCGATCCGGGCGCCTTCCATGATCCGGACGAGGTTGTCGCCTATGCCGGGCTGCTGACGAACGAACTGGGTTTTGCGGTGGCGCCCGGCTTCGATACCTTTGTCGCCAGGACCCGCGTCACGGGCCAACCCGACGAGCACGAATGGACCTATATCCACAAGGATGGCCGGCGCATACCCGTGCTGTTGTCGATCACCGCGATACGGAATCCAAAGGCGGAAATCACCGGCTACCTGGGCATTGCCACCAGCATCGCGGAGCGCAAGCAGGCGGAGGCCAACCTGCGTGTTGCCGCGATTGCCTTCGAATCGCAGGAAGGCATGATGATCACCGACGCCATGGGTGTCATCGTGCGGGTCAATCAGGCTTTTGTTCGACTCACCGGCTACAGCGCGGAAGAGGCCATCGGCCAGACGCCGGCGCTGCTCAAGTCGGGGCGCCACGATGCGGCCTACTACCAGCGCATGTGGACCACGCTGAAGGACAACGGCTACTGGCAAGGCGAGATCTGGAACCGGCGCAAGAACGGGAAAATCTACGCCGAGATGCTGACCATCAGTTCCGTCGTCGCGCCCGACGGCAGCGTCAGCAACTACATCGGCACCTTCTCCGACATCTCCCGCAACACCGAGGCGGAAGCCGAGATCCACCGCCTGGCCTTCTACGATCCGCTGACCCAGTTGCCCAATCGCCGGCTGCTGCTCGATCGCCTGCAGCAGGCCGTCACCGCCAGCGGGCGCAGCGGGCGCGAGGGCGCGCTGCTGTTCATCGATCTGGACAATTTCAAGACGCTCAACGACACCCTGGGCCATGACAAGGGCGACCAGCTGTTGCAGCAGGTTGCGCAACGGCTGAGCGCCAGCGTGCGAGAAGGCGATACCGTGGCCCGCCTGGGCGGCGACGAGTTCGTGGTCATGCTGGAAGGCCTCGATACCAATCCGGAAGACGCCGCGCCACAGGCCAAGACGGTGGGCGAAAAAATCCTTGCCACGCTCAATGAACCCTACCTGCTGGCCCAGCACAAGCATCACAGCACGCCGAGCATCGGCGTCACGCTGTTCGGCGGCAATCAGGATACGGTTGACGAGCTGCTGAAGCGGGCGGACTTCGCCATGTACCAGTCCAAGGCCGCGGGCCGCAACACCCTGCGTTTCTTCGATCCGCAAATGCAGGCCGTGGTCACCGCCCGCGCCGGCCTGGAAGCCGAGCTGCGCCAGGCCCTGCAGCACGAGCAGTTTCTTCTCTACTACCAGCCCCAGGTCGACGGCGCGGGACGGCTGACGGGCGTCGAAGCCCTGGTGCGCTGGCGGCATCCGCAGCGCGGCATGGTCTCGCCCGCCGAGTTCATACCGCTCGCCGAGGACAGCGGCCTGATCCTGCCGCTCGGGCACTGGGTACTGCAAACGGCGTGCTTGCAACTGGTGAGCTGGGCAAACCAGCGCGCGATGGCCCACCTTACCGTGGCGGTGAATGTCAGCGCGCGCCAGTTCCATCACGTCGACTTTATCGAGCAGGTCCTGGCGATACTCGAACACACCGGCGCCGATCCGCGGCGGCTCAAGCTGGAGCTGACGGAGAGCCTGCTGCTGGCCGATGTGGAAGACATCATCAAGAAAATGAGCACGCTCAAGGCCAGCGGCGTCGGCTTCTCGCTCGACGATTTCGGTACCGGCTATTCGTCGCTGACCTATCTCAAGCGGCTGCCGCTGGACCAGTTGAAAATCGATCAATCCTTCGTCCGCGATATCCTCACCGACCCCAATGATGCCGCCATTGCCAAGGCCATCATCACCCTCGGGCAAAGCCTGGGCCTCGCGGTCATCGCCGAGGGAGTGGAAACCGAGGGTCAGCGAAGTTTTCTCGCCAGTCATGGCTGCAATGCCTATCAGGGCTACCTGTTCGGGCGCCCGTGCCCGGCGGCGGACCTGGCCGTCGCCACGCCCGCAACCCCGCGGCCGGTGACGTGACCGTGCGGCATTTCAAATTGCACGACACACGCATCGGCACACGGGTCGCGCTCGCGCTGGCATTGCCGATCATCGGCGTGGTGGTCCTCTCGCTGTGGACGCTCACCGGTTACTTCCGCATTGCCAATGACATGAAGGATCTGCGGGTCATCGCCGAATTGGCCCCGGCGGTCGGCGACCTGATCCATGCGGTGCAGAAGGAGCGCGGCTTGTCCGCCAGTTTCATCGGCTCGGCGGGGACCGAACTGGCGGAACGGCTGCCGGCGCGGCATGCGGAAACAGACGAAAAGCGCGCGGCGCTGGCCGATGCGCTCACCTACTTTGATGCCGCGCACATGGGCGGGACGCTGGCCACCCGCATCGCGGCGGCGCGCGAGCTGACGGACCAGATAGACGCGTGGCGGCACGCCATTGCCGAGCGCCGAATGACGGCGCCGGAACTCACCCGACTGTATGGCGGCGCCGTCACCCGCCTGATCGGCGTTGTCGAAGAGGTTCTGGTGGTCAGCCCCCGCGCCGATCTGACGCGTTCGATCTACGCCTACCTGCACCTCCTGCAGGCCAAGGAGATCGCCGGACTGGAACGGGCCATCGGTACCGCCGGTTTTGCCGCCGGCCGTTTCGATGTGGCCGGCCAGACGCGCCTGGTCGAACTGATCGATCGGCAGCGCTTGTATCTTGGACAGTTCCGCTTTTTTGCGTCGCCGAGACAGGTTGCGTTGCTCGGCTATCTGCTCGAAGGCGTCAGCGCGACGGAGCTTGAGCGCATGCGGCAGATCGCCACCGGCAACCCGGGGCTGCGCCTGACGGAAGGGATCACGGCCGCGCACTGGTTTGACACGGTGACGCAAAGGATCGACCAGATGAAGGTCGTCGAAGACAGCCTCGCCGCCGACCTGATCGCGCAGGCCCGGCGTGCCGAAGACGCGGCCGCCCGCACGGCGCGCATGGTTGCCGTTTTCGTCACGATCCTGCTGGCGCTTACCCTGGCGGTGGCGGCGGCGTTGGCACGAGGCATCATCCAGCCCATGGTCCGCATGACCCGCGCCATGAGCCAGTTGGCGGCCCGCGACGAAACCGCGGAGATTGCGGCGGGCGACGACCGGCGCGGCGATGAAATCGGCGACATGGCGCGCGCCATGATCGTGTTCCGCGAAAACCTGGTCAAGGTGGTGCAGTCCGAGGAGCGGCACAAGAGCGAGGCGATCCTGCGCTTGCACCATCAGGCGCTGGCCTCCATCACCCAGGGCGTCATCATCACCGATGCCGAGCGCCGCATTACCTACGCCAATGAGGCCTTCCAGCGCATCACCGGCTATACCGAGGCCGAGATACTCGGGCGGACGCCGTCCTTTCTGCACAACCGGGGCGAGGATATCGTCATTCTCGGCGAACTGAGGGCGGCTCTGGTCGCCGGGAATTCCTTCAGCGGCCACCTGATGAACTTCAAAAAGGACGGCACGCCGTTCTGGAGCGACCTGTCGGTGGCTCCGGTGCTGGACAGCGAAGGCCGCACCACGCACTTTGTCGGCATTACGCGCGACATCACGGAAAACCGTCAGGTACAGCAGGAACTGCGCATCGCGGCGAAGGCCTTCGAATCGCTGCATGGCATCATGGTCACCGATGCCAATGGGGTCATTCTGCGCGTCAATCAGGCCTTTACCGACCTGACCGGATACGGCGCCGAGGAGGTGGTGGGGCAGACTCCCGCCATGCTCAAGTCCGGCAAGCACGACCAGGAGTTCTATGCCGGCATGTGGCGCCAACTGACAGCCACCGGCGCCTGGTATGGCGAAATGTGGGACAAGCGCAAGAACGGCGAAATCTTTCCCAAGTGGCAGACCATCTCGGCGGTCAGGGGCCTGGACGGAAAGATCACGCACTATGTCGCCGCGTTCACCGACATCAGCGAGAGCAAGGCGGCGGAAGAAGAAATCAGGCATCTGGCGTTCTACGATCCGCTGACCCAGTTGCCCAATCGCCGGCTGCTGCTCGACCGACTGCAGCGCGGGCTGGCCGCCAGCGCCCGCAACCGGCACCACGGCGCGGTGCTGTTCATCGACCTCGACAACTTCAAGACCCTGAACGACACGCTGGGCCACGACAAGGGCGACTTGCTGCTGCAACACGTCGCCGGACGCCTGACCGAGTGCGTGCGGGAAAACGACACCGTGGCCCGTCTTGGCGGCGACGAGTTCGTGCTGATGCTGGAAGACCTCAGCGAGAATCTGCATGACGCGGCGGCCCAGACGGAAATCGTGGGCGAGAAAATCGTCGAGGCGCTGAACCAGGATTTTCAACTGGGCGCCCAGGAGTATCACTGCACCCCGAGCATCGGCATCACGCTGTATAGCGGCCACGACGCAAGCGTCGACGAGTTGCTGCAGCAGGCCGATCTGGCGATGTACCAGGCCAAGGCGGCAGGTCGCAACACCCTGCGCTTTTTCCAGCCCGACATGCAGGACGCAGTCACCACCCGTTCCACGCTCGAGGCCGATTTGCGCAAGGGCCTGCGCGAACATCAGTTCATGCTTTTCTACCAGCCGCAGGTCGGCGCCGAGGGGCAGCTAACGGGTGTCGAGGCGCTGGTGCGCTGGCGCCATCCGCTGCGCGGCCTGGTGGCCCCCAACGAGTTCATTCCGCTGGCGGAGGAAACCGGGCTGATCCTGCCGCTCGGCCAGTGGGTGCTGGAAACCGCTTGTGCGCGCCTGGCGGTCTGGGGCAAGGACCCCGGCAAGGCGCACCTGACCATGGCGGTCAATGTCAGTGCGCGGCAGTTTCATCATCAGGGCTTCGTCGATCAGGTTTTGGCCACACTCGACCACACCGGCGCCAATCCACGGCGCCTGAAGCTGGAACTGACCGAGAGCCTGTTCCTCAGCGACGTGGAAGACACCATCGTCAAAATGACCGAACTCAAGGCGGCCGGGGTGAGTTTCTCGCTGGACGACTTCGGCACCGGCTATTCATCGCTGTCCTATCTGAAGCGCCTGCCCCTAGATCAATTGAAGATCGACCAGTCATTCATCAGCGATGTACTGACCGATCCGAACGATGCCGCAATCGCCCGAACCATCGTTGCGCTGGCACAGAGCATGGGCCTCGCGGTGATCGCCGAAGGCGTGGAAACCGAAGCGCAGCGCGAATTCCTCGCCAGCCACAACTGTTATGCCTTCCAGGGTTTCCTGTTCGGCAAGGCGGAACCGCCGGAACCGATATCGCACTGAGCGGTCGCCTTGAATCGGGTATGTGTCGTAGCAGGTCGCCGTTACCGGCCCGCGAAGCGGAATTCCCGGTACGCAAAGCGGAGCAGCGCCAGCGCGGTGCGTCCCTTCGGGAACTTTTACAAAGATTGCCGAATGGCATTACTTGACCGAGTCCACGCTCTTGCCGCCCCGGACAAGGCGATGTATATTGATCGCAATTATTTCAACATACAGAGGCCATCCCATGGCACTTCAGATCGCCAATCCCGTAGTGGTCGGCAAAGTCGAGCGGCTCGCGAAGGCAACCGGTTTGTCAAAAACCGCTGTTGTCGAACGGGCGCTGGACCACTTGATCAGCGAAACCACGGAGCGCGCCAGCACGGTCGGCCGCATGTCCGCACTGCTGGCCCAGTTCGACCGGATACCCGACCGGCCCGATGCTTTCGATCCCTTGGCATGGGATGGACACGGCTTGCCGAAATGATCGTTGTCGATACTTCCGCGCTGGTCGCCGTCGCCTTTGCCGAGCCCGAGCGCGAGGAGTTCGTCGGCATCATCGAGGAATCCGGCAAGGCCCTGATCAGCAGCGTTTCGGTGGTGGAGGCACGAATGGTCGTTTACGGCCGGCGCGGCCATCGTGCCGTGGTGATGCTGGATGATCTGTTGCGGCTTCCCGCGTTCGAGCTGGTGGCGCCCGGTTCGGCGGAGACCGATGCCGCCTATGCCGCTTTCGTTGCCTACGGCAAGGGCAGCGGACACCCGGCGGGACTGAACTTCGGCGATGTCTTCAGTTATGCTCTCGCCAAAGTGCGCAGCCTGCCGCTGTTGTTCAAGGGCGATGATTTTGCGCAGACGGACATCGTCCGCGCCATTCGAACTGAACACTGACAAGCTTGCAGAACTTCCCGAAGTGACGCCCCGCGCTGTTGCGGGTACTGAGGAGCTTGGCAGTGCCAACTTGACAGCAGCCCGCTGCGCGGGCTAAATCCGTCGTCTATCAGCAAAATCTAATTCACCTGCAGGAGACTCAACAATGGCACCCCCCCCACTGGCCTCGCGCGAGGCAGTCCGCGAAGAACGCTTCAACGCGGTCTGGACCAATGAGCTGAACGATGCGTTCGCAGACATTGCGCGCTATTACGACCGTGCCAACGAGATCGCCGCGCTCGGCCTCTGGAGCACTTTTCTCAAGCGCTTCATGCAGACCGTGGACATCAAGCCGAACCAGAAGGTGCTCGACGTCTGTGCCGGCACCAACGCCATCGGCATCGCCCTGCTCAAGCGCGAGCCGACGCTGGACATTCACGCCATGGACCGGAGCGCGGAGATGCAGACCGTGGGGCAGCAGAATGCCACGGCGCTGGGCTTCCAGATCAAGAGCACCATCGGCGACGTGCACACGCTGCCCTTCCCCGACAACCATTTCGACGTCGTCACCCTGCAGTTCGCCTCGCGCCACCTGCGCGTGCGCGAAGTGTTCAGCGAGATCCTGCGCGTGCTGAAGCCCGGTGGCCACTTTCACCATTCCGACATGCTGCGTCCGCGCAACGTGATCGTGAAGAACCTCTACTACGCCTACCTCAAGACCTGCCTCAATTTCACCAGCCTGATCGTCGGCAGCAGTCCGGCGGCGACCAAGTTCAAGCAGTATTTCATCGACGCGCTGGACCTGTTCTACACCGCCGAAGAACTGTCGATCGTGCTGCGCGAGATGGGCTTCGTCGAGGTGACGGTGGATACGGTGTTCTCCGGCATGATCGGTTTCCATCGGGCGGTCAAGCCGGCAACCCCCTGACTCGGCGCGGTACTTGATGCCATGAGCGGGAGTAACATGCATTTTTTAGTGTGACATTCGGCTGGCGGATTCCCGGATGTAAGCATTGACGGTTCTGAAGAAAACCAAGTCGGTTCATGGCACAGGGATTGCTCGTATCCCTTCGAACAATCGAACAACAGGGGGATCATCATGAACAAAAATACTCTCGGAAGCTTGCTGGTGATCGCTTCCGCGTTCCTGATCTACGGTTGTACGGGCGGAGTGAAGAGCTACCCGAACACTGCCTTCAAGGGCGTGGTCGAGGACGGCAGCAAGGAGACCTTCCTCAAGGTGGCCGATGCCACGGTCTGGCTGATTCCCGCCAACGACATCGCGGCGATGGGCAAGACGCCGGTCGAAGTCAGAAAGGATTCGCCGAACGACGAGCCGCTGGAAGACAGCCTGGCCGCCAATCGCGGACGCTACCTGAACGCGAAGACCGACGACAAGGGCGAATTCAGCTTCGCCGACGTGCCCGGCGGCAAATACTTTGTCTATGTCGAACCCGCCACCAGCAAATACCTGCCGGGCGGCGACAAGTCGCGCAAGGCGCTGGGCACCGATGAACTGGGCGCCGCGCCGATGCTGATCAAGATCTCCGGCAACGTGCCGCCCGATGCCAAATACATCGGCAGCACCGCTTGCATCGAATGCCACGAAGACCAGAAGCACATCACCAAGACCCTGCACCGGCTGGGCATGACGGTCATCGGCAAGCCGAGCAAGCTGCAGGATCATTCCCGCTTCCCGGAGTTCAACAAGGGCCTGGACAAGCTCATGGCGGGCACCAAGTTCTGGTTCCACGGTTTCGACAAGGGCCGCGGCTTCGACAAGTACCAGATCGCCACCAAGGCACCGGCCGATGCCGCGTCGGCAAGTTTCACCGCCACTTTC
>Ga0154020_10006469_pt1 | contig 13718 bp, 9 predicted proteins | sample Klosneuvirus_201_FD_109709 | JGI IMG/M metagenome (GOLD analysis project Ga0154020, IMG submission 109709) | Active sludge microbial communities from wastewater, Klosterneuburg, Austria - Klosneuvirus_20160825_MG | ecosystem: Engineered > WWTP > Aerobic digester > Activated sludge | place... | reverse complement strand
GGAGAGCAGCCACGCCGCCGCGACCTGCTCCACGAAGCTCTGCTGCCACACCACGAAGGCGTCAGCCGTGCGGCGCGCCTCGACCTCTGCCGCGTGCCGCGCCTTCAGCGTGGCCGTCACCGCCGGCGACGTCGTCGCGCGTTTGGCGAGGTCGTCCGCCAGCAAGCGCAGCACGCGCTGGGCGGCCTTGAGGAACACCGCGCCATCGAGGGGCGCGCGCGGATCGCTCGTGGGGGCGAGCTCGGCGTTCTTCTTCGCCTTCGTGGTGGTTTTCTTGGGGCGAGCCATTTTCAAGCCGCGGCGTGGTGGGCATTGGACAGCCACTCGCGCGGGATCCAGGTGGACTGGGACGCGATCAGGCCTGGAATAGCGAGCTCGCCGTTGATGCGCGGGGTGGTGCCCGTGTCGCGCCCGGGCACCAGGAGCAAGATGGCCCGCGCGTCGTCGTCGCGCGCAGCCTCGACGGTGCGGGCGAGGAAGTGCTCGAGACGGAAGCGCGCGATGAGACCGGGCTGCACGAGCAAGAGCGGCTCCTTGGGAGGGAAGAGGCGGCTCGCTACCTCGTCGGCGGCGGAGCTCGCGAGGCGGAGCAGATTGGGCCAGCCGGGGCTGCCGGGGCCCAGGCGATCCGTCTCGTAGACCTTCTCGGGATCCACCCGGTGCTTCGCGATTTGCTGCTTCATCTCCGCGATCAACAGCGCGTCGAACGACTGGGGCACGAGGCCGAAGCGCTGCTTCAGGCGACGCGCGGCGTCGAGCGCGACGTCGGCGGTGACGCCGAGGACGCACAGGGCCTGGCGCTCGAGCAAGCTGCGCACCGTGTCCTCGAAGTCCTGCGCGGTCGCGGCGCGGCTGTCCTGCGCGCGGGGCTGGCCAGTGACGGCGCTGGTGATCTTGGTGAGCGCGGCGGTGTGCGTCGGGTTCGGGCGCTCGCCGGGGCGGTGATAGCTGCCGCTCTCCACGTCGAAGATCAGGCCGTAGCGCGAGAGCAGGTCGTCCAGCGCGGGTCGCTCGGGAAGGGGTTGAGCCTCGGGGTAACGCGCCGAGACGCGCTGCTGGATCAGCTCCGGCGTCAGCGCACGCTGGAACGCAGCGGACTGCACGACGTAGAGCAGCGCGGCGCTGAGCTCGAGCGCGCGCTCGGCCGGCAGTCCGCGTGGGTAGACCTCGAAGCGCGCGGAGCGGGCCGCGCTGCGGCTGGCGGACACCGCGAGATCGACGAGGCGCTCGGGCGGCAGGCTCGCGAGAGGAGTGCTCTCCGTGAGATCGACGAGCGCCCGCGTGACCTCGGCGGGGGAGGCGAGCACCGGCCGCGCAGCGAGCTCGTCGGCCCGTTCGCCGAGCTGGCGCAAGACGTCGGCGAGGTCCTCTCGCGCGACGAGCCAGCTCTGGTCATCGAGCAGGCGCGAGAGGCGCAGGCCCAACGGCTCGGCCTTCTCGGTCTCGGCGACGACGCGCAGGAGACCCGCCGCGCGCGCGCGGATCAGCTCGGGCGCGGCTCCGCGATCGTGCGGCAAAGCATCGACCAAAAGGTCCGCCGCGCGCGGCAACGGCAGGGCGCCGCCCGCCGCCTCGAGCAGCGCGCGCACGCGCTCGCGCAGATCGGCGACCGCCGGTTGCTTCGACCAGACCTCGCGCTGCTTCATCAACGCGATGTAGAAGAGCGCGGGGGTCTTCTCGAAGTGCTCGGCCAGCTCGCGCACTGTCACGTCGAGCCGGCCGACGAACGGCTCGCTGAGGCCGAACAGCGCGGAGAAGTACCGACGCTGGGTCTTGCCACGCGGCATGAGCGCTTCGAGAAATCCCTCGATCGTGGTCGGGTGCTCGCGTTCTCCGGCCAGGGTGTGCTCGCGTTCGAGCAAGGCACGGAGCACCGACTCGTCGAGCGATGCCGCGCGGGCGAGCTGAGCAATCTGCGTCCCCGGCGTCTGGGCCAGCGCGCGCAGCGAGCGCAGCCCCGCGTTCACCAGCGCCTGCGACGCGGTCTCGTCGAGCCCGGCCATGGAGACCATCAGGTCGTCGCCCTGATAGCCCGCGAAGAACGGCTCGGCCGGCTGCGGCTGCACCGCCGTCAAGGCCTGCCAGCGCTCGCGCAGCGCGAGGATCTCGCGGGCAACGCCGCGCCCGACGCCGCGCACCGCGGAGAGGCGATTGTCCGGCAGCGAGAGCAAATCCTGAGCGCAAGTGGCGCCCGCACGATCGAGGGCGTTCTTCGCACGAGCCGAGAGCGGCAGGGAGTCGATCGGCGTGTCCGGCGTGATCTGCGCGATCCGATCGTCGCTGAGCAGCTCGGGCTCCGGCTCGGGTTTTCCCAACTCGACGGCTGGCGGAGTTACGGGCAGCGCGGGCGCCTCGAAGCAGTGCGCCCAGGCGTGCAGCATCTCGTTCGCGCTGGCAAAGCGGAGCTCGGCATCGCGGTTCAGCGCGCGCTCGAAGAACTGCGACAAACCGGTACGCGCCGAGGCGTCGAAGCGCTCGGCGGCGATGGCGAGCTTGGCCTCCGGATCGAGGGCGGCGCGCTCACCGAAGCTCGGACGCATGCCGGCGAGCATCTCGTGCAGCGTGACCGCGGCGCTCCAGCGATCGGCGGCCGCGTCCCATGCCCCACGCGAGCGCAGAAACGGGTCGCGATACGCCGTGGTGCCGATGCCGAGATCGCTCGCGCTCGCCTCGGCCAGTGAGAAGTCGAACAGCACCAGGCGATACGCCCCTTTTGTCGCGGTGCCGACGCCGAGGTTGGCGGGCTTGATGTCGCGATGCTGGATCTGCTTGTCCTCGAGCTCGACCAGCGCGCTCAGGAGGTCGTCTCCGTAGCGAGAAGCGAAATCGAGGGAGACCGGGCCTTGATCGGCGAGGTCGCGGTACAGCGTGCGGTCGCCGGCGAGCGACAGGAGCAGCGCCGTGCGTTCGGAGAGCACGCGCGTTTCGACGTGCTCCACGATGCGTGAGCTGCGCAGGCGCTTGAGCGCGCGGGCCTCGGCGGCGAGCCGCGCGTCGTGCTCCGGCCCCAGGCTCACCTTGAGCGCATAGCTCCGGTTGTCCTTCTCCCAGAGAACCTTCAGCACGCGCGCTGTCGCGCCTTGCCCCAGGACGGCCTCGACCATCAGGTCGCCGAGCATGTCGCCCGGCTGTGCCGTCAGCGGATCGACGACCGCGTCGGGCTCGCGCGCGCCGTCGTGCTGCGTTTCGGTGACCAGGATCTCGACCCAGCTCTCGACGTCGTCGGCGCGATTCACGGGCGAGAGCTGGGTGGCGATGTCCACCGCCTCTGCGGCGGCGGAGTGGATGCCGTCGTTGACGGTCCGGGGGTTGAGGCTGCGCTCGACCGCGAGCCGCTCGTCGAGATCGGCGCCCGAGTCCGCGGGGGCCTTGCCCGTCAGCACGAAATACGCGACCGCGCCCAGGCTGAACATGTCGGACACTGGCGAGCGCCGCGAGGGATCTTCGCGCAACTCCGGCGCCTGGTACGCGGAGAAGCTCTTGGTTGCGAGCAGAGAAACGTGGACCGTCGCGCTCAGATCGGCGCCTGCCCCGAGCTGGAAGTTGTAGACGCGGGTCTCGAGCTCGCCCGATTCGGGGCGGCGCCTGACCAGCACGGACTCGGGGCTCAGCGCCCCGTGGACGATCTGCTTCTTGTGACAGAACGCGAGCGCCCGCCCGATCTGCGCGATCAAGCTGATGCGCTCCGCTGCGGGCAGGTCCGGGTTCTGGCGCATGAACGCATCGAGCGGCAGAGCGTCCGGCAGCTCGTCGAAGAGCACCGTCGGGCCGAGCGGCGCGTCGGTGACGTAGTCGGCGAAGCGCAAGATCCCCGGGTGCTCGCGCAGCTCGTACAAGAGCTGCGCCTCGCGATCGGCCGCCCGGAGCAAGGCCTGGCGGCGCTCGACGCTCGTCTGCTGCGGCACCAGGTAGATGCGCGCGCGCCGGCGAATGCTCGTCCGGTCGCGGTGCTGAGCGACGCGGTCCTGATACGCGGTCCCGTCCTCGAGCACTTCCCCGAGCTCGTACGGCCCCACGTAGGCACGGCCCTTGCGCGGATGGATGCCGAGCTCGCCAATGGCCCGGACCACGTCCCGCGCGGTCGGGCGATCGATGGGGCGCAACGTGCGCTCGCGATCCGAACCGGAAAACTCGTGGTGGGTCAGCGCGCGGATCACGTCTCGTCGGGTGACCACCCCCACGCGACCTTCCGGAGTGAGGTCGAGCTCGACGCCCTCCGCGCTCAAGAAGACGAGCGCCTGGATCCACGGGATGCGCCGTTCCCCGAGCTTGTGCGCGAGCCGGCTCTTCAAAACCTTCGACTTGTGGTTGGTCAGCGACAGAGGCGGGTCCATGTAGCGGGACGGCTGGCCCGGCTCGGCGCGCGACCAGTCGTTGGCGTTACCCGCGTACTTGCCCGGACCGCCCTTGAGCTCGACCAGGTAGAGCGCGGCGTAGCCCATCACCAAGAGGTCGATCTCGTAGAGCCGCCCGCTCGACGGCTCGATCAGCTCGAACAGCTCCCAGACGTGGAACGGATCGCGGTCCGGCAGGTTCTGCTCGACGAAGCTCAGCCCATCGCGCTCGTGCGCGTGGACGGTCGTCCCGGACAGAAGGATTCGGGCCTGGTTCAGCACCGCGCTGCCTCGAGGTCTGCCGGCGCCGCGTCATCCGACACGAGCGCGCGGCGACCCTTCCCCGGGCCGAACACCGTGGGCTTCGTGCTGTTGAGCAGGGCCGCGCCGAGGGCCGCGAGCTGCCGGTGCGAGGGAGGAGTCGCGACGCACATGACCTGGTCCGCCCAGTCGAGGGCCGGCGCGTTGGCGAAGGTGCGAATGCACGCCGCAATCGCGCTCGGCCCCGCGACCACGAGCTGATCGCTCGCGTTCACGGGGCCCACGTCGAACGGCGAGAGTGCGAGGCCCCAAGCATCGGCGGCGGCAGAGAGAGCGTCCTCGATGCGTCCTGGTGACGGCAGCGCGCGCCACAGCTCTTCGGCGTCCACGGGATCGAGCGGGCTCCAGTTCGCGCCGAAGGCTTCGTCTTCGGCAGTGCCGTGCAGGTCGAACACTGTGCGCGCCCCGAACGCGCCGGGCCACTGCGCGTCGGCGTCGCGGAGCATCAGGTCGACGCGATCCGCGGTGGTCAGGTCACCCTGGAACGCCCGCCAGCGGGCGTCCGCATCGGCCCCGAAGCGCCGCGTCGTCGGCGTGCGCTGCTCGACGAACCGGAGCCCGGCGAGGGCGGCGCGGTAGTAGGAGCGCTGGTCGGAGACGAGCATGGCGGGGGTGAGGGTATCAAGCGGGGGCGGGGGGACAAATGGGATGGAAACGTGAGGGTGCGACGCGGGACGACGCAGGCCTGCGACACGGGGTGTCCGACGGGATGAAGCTCCCGCCATCCCTGTCTGCGATCTCCGCCGCCCGCCCGGTCCGCGCCGACATCCTGTCTGCGCAACGGCGCGCCGAAAAGCTTGCCCCAGTACGAGTTGGTTGCCGTCGCAGCAAGTCTCATCTCGAGCGGCGTCGAACAATCGTCGACCCGGGGCGACCGGACCGTGGGCGAGCCGGTGATTGACCCGGCGGCGGACCCGAGGGGATGCTGCCGCCGTCTCCCGGACCCCAACTCATGGCGACTCGAACGATTCTGAACACCTTCTCCGCGACGGGCGGCTTCCTCGCCAACTGCCGCGTCGAGTTTGCGCCCGGTTTGACGTGCATCATCGGAGCGCGCGGGACGTGCAAGTCGACCCTTGTCGAGAGCATCAGATTCGCCTTCGACCACGGGCAGGACCGCGTCAGAGCGCTGCTCGGCGAGCAGGGAGCTCAGGCCGGCCCAACGTTCAACCTCGTTCGCGCAACGCTGGGCGCTGGGAGTGTCCGCTGTGAAACGACGGACGCAGGCGCCGGCGCAGACCATCAGTCCGTGCAGCTGATCGAGCGCGAGGTTGGCGGGGAGCCGCGAGTCTATTCCGACGGCGTCCGCGAGCACGCGAACCGAGACGTGCTTCACCAGATCGAGGTCTTCTCGCAAGGGGACCTGCAGCTAATCGCCGACGACCAGCAGGAAGAGCTCCGGATCGCGCTGATTGATCGGCCCAACGCTTCCCGTGTCCAAGCCCTACTGGCAGATCGCGAGAACGCTGAACAGTCACTACGTGAAGTCGGACCGGACCTTCGGCTTGTGCGCGCGCAGGTCGCGACTATCAAACAGGAACTCCAGCCGCTCCCCGTTCTCCGTGAAGCGCTGCGACAAGCGCGGGCCGACAGTCCAGCGATGAGTCCCGAGCTTGAGTCCGAGCGTGCGCTCCACGAGCGTCGCCGCCATGTCCTGGACGCCCTGAAGGAGCTGCAGGCGGCCCGCGAGGCGGCTCTTGCACATCTCGACCGTGCCGCCGGCGAGGCAGACCGCATTCGAAGTCTCGTTCAGCGCGTTCTCCAAGACCAAGACCTGCAACTCCTTCCCGTCGCAACCGAGCTGAAGGCGATTGAGGCGGCCGTCGGCGAGACTCTAGCGGGCAGAGAGCGGCTGCACGAAGTGGGCTTGGCCGGTGCGGTGGACGCGTTGGCGAAGCAGTTCGAGGAGCAGAGCGTCGGCTTCTACCGGATGCGCCAGGAGCAACAAGCCATCAACGAGGCCCTCAAGCAGCAGCAACACCTTTCACGGCAGGTTGAAACCCTTGAGAAGCGGCAGAAGGAGCTCGATGGGGCACTTGAGCGCGAGGCCAAGCTTCTGCGCGATCGTTCCCAGGCGCGTGCCGCGACTGCTCGCGTCGATGACGAGCTCTTCGCGCTGCGCATTCGAGAAGTCGACGACATCAACGCCACACATGGCGAAGTAGTTGCCCTCACCCTGAAAACCGGTGCGAGCTCATCGCGCTACGAAGCTCGGGTCTCGTCGCTTCTTGCTGGCTCTCGCATTCGCGGACAAGAAGAGGTGGCCGCGGCGCTCGCAGAGACGTTCAGCCCGGCCGCCCTGATCGACATCGTCGAGAGTGGCAACGGCCAAGTCTTGGCTGACACCCTAAGACGTGATCTGGGACAGATGAATCGCGTCGTCGCTCACCTGGCCGAGCACCCGGAGGTGTACACGCTTGAAGCGGAGCCACCGGCGGCCAAGCTCGAGATCACCCTGTTCGACAACGGAACACCAAAACCCGTCGAGACGCTCTCCAAGGGCCAGAGGGCCACGGCACTACTCCCGCTCGTTCTTCGCCCCCTCCCGTACCCCCTTATCATCGATCAGCCGGAGGACGACCTCGACAACAACTTCATCTTCAACTCGCTGATCAAACACATCGGCAAACTGAAGGAAGAGCGTCAGCTGATCTTCGTGACGCACAATGCGAACATCCCGGTTCTCGGCGGAGCTGATCGCGTCGTCGTGATGCATATGCAGTCGCCGACTAGCGCCGCTCCGTGTGTCAGTGGGACCGTTGATGAGAGGAAGCGCGAGATCCTGGATTTGCTCGAGGGAGGCGCTGAAGCGTTCCAGCGCCGTGAGGAGCGCTATCATGACCTCCTGGCGATCTCGGAACGGGACCGAGGGGCTCTCACGTGAACGAAGACTTGGATTCCGGAGCCACACAGCTCTCAAAGCAACTCAGCAGTACCTCCGAGACGACGTTCCACGCTGCTCTCGCCAGAGTGCGAGAATTCGCCAACCGCGCGGGTCCCACCGCGCTGGAAATCGTCGTGGCTGTGGTCACTGAGTTCGAATCTCAGCAGGCACTGCAACCGCGAGTGCAGGCCGACAGAATCCACGCACTGCTACGGTCGCTTCAGCTATCCGAAGACGCCCTCGCTGACCTCGCACGTCGAGCGCGAACCTTCTCGCCTGCGGTGCGCAACGCGGTCTCCGGCTTCTTGTCGCCGGCGCAGCGTCGCCTCCTCGTTCGGCAGGATCGGCGACCGGGTGATTCCGCGGCGTTGAAGCCAAGCGCGGACGAGGTTCCTGCGGGGTCTGCGTCGCCAACCCATGGCGGCGGGGGCCCGGTCCCGGCGCCCCCAGAACCACCATTTTCCACGGTGGCGCTCCTTGCTGAGCCCTTTCAGGACGCAAATACCCGGAGGCTGGCAGTTGCTGGCTTTGGCGCATTCGTCTGGCCCTCTTTCGAGAAGCTAGAGCAGGATCTTGCGAGCAACTCCGACCTTTGCGCGTGCGCCGTGGACGGATCGGTCCTTCAAGGGATGGACGAGAGCGCGCAGAGACGACTCTTCGAGTCCCTGGGCTCTTTTTCGACTTTCATCTGGATTCGCGTCGACGCGAACCACCTCAAGCTCAAGCCCGAGGAGGTCCGCGCGTGTATTCACAAGGTCCGATGCCTCCGGGAGGAGGTCCCGGCGTCGGCCTTGTCCATTCAGGCAGACGGTGCACTTCGGGACTTCGATCTCGCAGAGATCGAAGCGGCGAGCCGGTCTCTTCGTGCGGGCAACGCTGCTGAGTTTGTGCCAGGCGAGCTGACGCCCAACGAAGCGAACGTACTGATGGCCGCAGCCAAGCTCCATGCTCGCGAACTTCAATTCGAGGGCCACGTCGAGATGACGTCTCTGGAGACGCGGTTCTTGCCGGGCGGGCGATCGACTGCTCGGATCGGCGTCCTGCGTGTGAACCGCAGCGGCAGACCTCTCGTCGCGAAGATCGACGCGAAGTCCCGCGTTCAGGACGAGATGAAGCGATTTCGAACGTTCATCCAACCCTGGGACGACGAGCTTCGCCCGAAGCTCCACTTCCACGGCGAAGCCGCAGTCATACTGTTTGGACTCGTTCCGAACGAAATGGACCGAACGAAACCGGCTGAGGTGCTGGAGGACAGGCTTCGGGCCGTCTGGAACAATCAGCTGTTTGCGGCGAACTCTGATGCGGAGCTCGAGCGCCAACGCGAAGCACTCACTTTGGGGGTCGAGAACGCCGCGCGCCGGCTTGGCGAGCTCAATTCAACGTCACCACCAAGCTCGGAGCTAACCCCGCTGGGAAACCCCGACGTGGGTGCCACGTTCGACAAACTCGCGCGCGCGGGCATCGATTGGGCACTCGCAGAAGTGACGAAGACGGCGTTCGAGAAGGCCTCCGCGCGGTTCAAGAAACACGAGGTTTCAGCAACGATCCACGGCGACGTGCACCTGAGGAACATCTTGGTCCGCGGCGACCGGGACGCGCACCTGATCGACTATGCCGGCAGCGGCCCCGGCCATCCAAGCGTGGATCTTGTTCGCCTCGAACTCGCTCTATTCCTCGGTGCCCTCCGACAACTTGACGGTGAGGCGCGGTGTGCGGAGTACCAGAAAAGGTTGTCGATCGATTTGGACTCGTATGAGGTCCTAGAGGCAGCCTTCCCCGCGCTCCACCGCTGCCGGCTGAACCAGGTGTGCCTGCGCGGCAGCGTTGCGGCCCGGGAGCAAGCACTGAAGGTCCTCGGCCAGTACGGTGGCGGTCAGGAGGACTACCTGGCGGCGAAGTACGTCATTGCCTGGCAACATCTGGTGATGTTCGGAAGTCACACCGGACTGGCGAGAGCGATGATCGAGTCGCTTGCGCCGGCGATCGCCGCGTGGTGAGCGCCCGAAAGCTCGGCTTGATGCCGTCGCTGCCGAGCACCCGCCACGCCCGGTCCAGCCCCAGTCTTGTGCGGCCTGCGCGCCGCCGTGGTGGTGATCGCGAACCCAGTCGAGCTTCATCTCTTCGAGGTCTACGCGGCGCTGGCCTTGGGCACGTCGACGTGGAACACGTTTCGGACGCACTAGACCCACGGTCGAGCCCCTCTTTCGTGGAGCGCGGTGGAGCGGAGCTCCTGACCAATGCGTTCGACCACTCGCTTTCTCCGATCGGTTGCCTGGTGGCGTCCTTGCGTGACGATTCGGGCATGGTCGACTGCGCAGTGGCCGACGCTGGTATCGGAATCCCTGGAGCCTTGCGCCAGAGCCTTCGGCCCGACATCGCGGGCGGTCAACAGACCGACACGGAACTGCTCGTGCAGGCCGTCACAAGCGGGCTCACGTCCAGGCGAGAGCGCAGCGGTGGACTCGGCCTCGGAAACGTCCGGCAACAAGTCGTAATGAGGGACGGTGTGATGACGATACGAAGCCTATCGGCCGCAGCATCGTTCGGGCCTGGTCTTCACGTTCAGGGCGAGGAACCAAGGTCTCGGCTCGGCGGGACGACCGTTCACGCGCGCTTCGATCCGCGGCGGCCCTTGCATGACTCGAACGGCCGCGAGCAGGTGGAGGTGTTCTAGTGCCGCGCCTCGAAGTGGAAGCAATCTGCGGTGCAACGCGCGTGTCCCGTGCGGATGGGGCCAATCTGCGCAGGGCGTTCGAGAGTGCGTGGGACGCCGGCGAGACCATCGAAGTCGATTTCGGCGGAAGTGTCATCGCATCCGTCTCGTTCCTCGATGAGGGAGTCGGCCTCTTGGCAAGACGGTTTCCGCTCGAAGTGCTGAAGCGTCGGCTGCGCATGATCAGGCTATCCGAGCCTGACCGAGCGCTTTTGAATTCGATCTTGGTCTCACGAGCCAGGGAGCGAGACACCCACTTGTGGCGCGGACCTCTCGGGACGGACGAATGGGTCGCTGACGTGCTTTGGGATGACGGTACGCTGCTCGGGCTTCGCGTCTGCCGCGCGGGCGGCGACGCCGCTGGCGGAGACGAGAACGCGTGGTGGGACTACCAGGCGAAGCACTTCGCGGGCTGGGATGCCCCGCCACAACTGCGTCCGGAGATCGAACGGGCTCTTGAGGCGCGTGAGGTCGCGATTGAAGACGCCCGTCGTCGGTTGCTGGCGTTGGCCGCAGAGGCCGCATCATCGAGTGGCAGTACGAGCGAGGAGCAGATCGTAACGCTCGAGCTCGAGACCTTGGACGATGTCGAAGCAGCCAGGCGCCTCGCGCGACAGGGCGCGGCGATGGTCACGGGGCACAGTTGCGTCATCCGAGTGAAGGCTTCCGCGGCAGAGTGATCGCAAGGATACTGATTGCGTGCCTCGAACACCCCTTCTCCACTCAGTGCATTGAGCTTTCTTTTCGGTCGATTCGGCAGCGGTCGGCGCCAGCTCCTCCGCGAATGTTGACACCCGAGCATCGCCGGCGCGACGATTCCAGCTCGCGTGAGGATTGACCGCGCGACGGGGTTCGATGCTCGATGCGCTCTCTGCCGACTGGTCTCGGCCGTACAAGATCGTTCGCGTGCTCCAGGCTCTCGGCATGGAGGTTCCGAAGCGCCTCCGGCGTGAGCGGCTGGCACTCCTACTCGAAGCGTTGAGCAAGGCTCGCATCGAAGCGCGCCTTGCCGACGGCGCTTCGATTGACTTGGCGGACTCGCCAGGGATTGAAGCTAAGATTCGCCTCCGCCTCGTGTCGGGCTCCGGCAGTGCCGGGCACGAATTCGGCTACGAGGTCATCTCTCGGATCCCTGTCGGCGGGATGGCTGCATGCTTCAAGGTTCGCGACGGTGACGGCGTCGAACGGTTCCTGAAGAAAGTCCCAATCGCGGGCATTCAGGGCGACGCGCTCAAGCGGGAGCTCGAAGTCTACGCGAAGCTCGAGCGGGCCGCCGCCGAGCACGTGCTGCGGGTTGTCGAGCATCGACGAGACGGTGAGTTCATCGCCCTCGTGATGGAGTTCGCCGAGGGCGGCACGCTCGACGAGTACCGTGAGCAGTGTCTCGAGGTCTCTCCAGGCGAAGCGAAGGAGATTGCTTTCGCGATCGCTGCTGGCCTGCGGGAGCTCCACTTGCTCGGAATCGTGCATAGGGACCTGAAGCCATTGAACGTGCTGCGCGCCGGCGGTACCTGGAAGCTCGCCGACTTCGGGATCTCCAAGAATCTTGCCCGTCTACTCACACAAGGCCCAACGTTCCAGCGCTGCGGCACTAGGGGCTACACACCTCCCGAGCAGTGGGCCGGACGCGAGGCCCATCCCTCCGCGGACGTCTACGCGTTCGGCAAGGTTCTGGTGTTCCTTCTCACCGGCGAGACGGATATCGACTACCTCTACGATCATCCTCGCTGGGCCGAGCTTGTTCGCGAGTGTACCCACGTGGAGCCGGAAGCTCGTTTGACCGTTCTCCAGATCGAGGAGCGGCTCGCGTCGCTATGACCGCGACCCTCGACAACTTGAACGTTCGCGCCGCGAGGGAGCGCCGACTCGGCCCGGTCATCGCACAGCAGACCGGGCTCTCATATTCGGTCGTGCGTGGCCGTCTGGTTCGGGCTCACGGCCGCACCCTCCTCCGAAACCTCTTCGCCGACGTGTGGCCGAACTACGTGCCGGCTCCTCGGACCACCCCAGAGCAGAAGCAGTCTCTCACTCGAGCGAACGGTCCTGTGTCGAACGCGCAGAGAGCCCGTGCGATGCACACGATCCATCGGGTCCGGCAGGAGTTCACGACCAGCTGCGGCGTCGCGGTGGTGGCGATGTTCGCTCGGGTCTCGCATCGTGAGGCACTTTCCGTCCTGTTCCCCAAGCCAGGGCGTGACTACCGCACGTGGCTGCGTGATCTCAAGCGCGCCCTCGATCACTTCGGGGTGACGTACGCGCCGCGCTGGCATCGCTTCCGCTCGTGGGACGAGATTCCAAGGACGTCACTCGTCAAGGTCCGATGGCGTGAGCCTGGCGGAACGAGCGGACTGCACTGGATCATCTTCCAGCGTCGCGCGAACGGGGAGTGGCGGGTCATCGACCCCGACCCGCCGCGTTCTGGAACGCTTCGTCTGAACGCGGCGGAACTCGCTCGATACACTGGTGTGACCTACCTCGAGGTCAACGCTCGCGAGCCGAAGTAGCGAGCGTCACCTCCCCCGATACGCCCTCTCCACGCCATCCGGGTCGTTCCCGCCGACCCATTTCGTCTGCTTGCTCGGCTGGACCACGCGCGTCGCGGGGATCCCGTTCCGCATGCCAGGCGGCATCTCGGAAATCAGCCTGCCCTCGGGCGAGCTCAGCGCGGCCTTGTCGTCGATGTCTACGAACACGAACGGGATGGCACGCGAGCGGAGCGAGCTTTGTAGCTGCCTGCACGGCGCGCACCAATCGGCGCCGTAAACGATCACCCGGCTCGACTCTCGGCGTTCCGCGGGCACCGGCGGGGGCAGCGGAGCCGGAGGTGGCGGTGCAGCGCTGGGCGCCGCCGGAAACGTCGGAATGGGCGGCAAGACGATCGACACGGGGAAGGGCATGGCGGAGAGCCCGGTGGGCTGCGTTGCTTTCGGCGCGCGGGCCCTGGGTCGGGCCGCCGGTGCCGGGGCGGCGGGTTCGACCGTCAGCGCGGTCGGCGGTCGTTCCGCTGCGGGAGGGTCGGTGAGCGGGAGAGGCGTGCGGTCGTTGTTGCAGGCGGTTGCGGAGACGAGTGACAGGACGAGCGCGGTAACGACGACGTGATTGTTGAGAGGCATGACTGGGTCCCTTCCTACTTTCCGGCGTACAGCCAACGTTCGAGCGAGCTCGAGCCCGCCGCCATGCATGCCGGGAGCACTCCCGCTGCGCACCGCGATGTCAGCGTGGCGCACGCCGCCGCGGACCCGCTGCGGCACTGCAGATCGCACGCCGCGAGGTCGCCGCTCGCGCACGCATCGACGGGCACAGGGGCGGGGGTCGCAGGCTGCGCGTTTGGTTGCGAGGCAGGTGGTAGGGGAACGACCTCGAAGTCCACCAGCGCGCTGCAGTCGACCGGAGGGCCTCCCGCGACGCGCGTCTCGCAGGCCTCGAGCTTGCCGACACGGCGACCGCTCTGCGTCCACTGCTGCGC
>Ga0154020_10006468_pt1 | contig 13718 bp, 12 predicted proteins | sample Klosneuvirus_201_FD_109709 | JGI IMG/M metagenome (GOLD analysis project Ga0154020, IMG submission 109709) | Active sludge microbial communities from wastewater, Klosterneuburg, Austria - Klosneuvirus_20160825_MG | ecosystem: Engineered > WWTP > Aerobic digester > Activated sludge | place... | reverse complement strand
GTGGGCTGCGGGAGCGAGCAGGCGATCTACGGAGCTCCGGCGCCCGACACCGGCACCGTCACCGACAGCGCGCCGGTGGACACCGGCACCGGCAAGGACGCAGGCGCCGACGCCGACGCCGACGTCGACACCGGCACGCTCGCCGGAGCCTACGGACTGCCGCCCGACACGGGCACGCCCGACGCCACGAGCGACTGAAGGAACAGCGCGTCCTCGATCGGCATCCCCTTGGCGTCGGGGCGCTGCCGCACGGGTGCACCGCCGTCGAGCTGCGCGCCGATTCTTGCGTCGATCTCCTGCTGGGAGACCGCGCAGTCCGGCACCTCGAGCCGGAACACCAGCGTGCGCACGAGATCGGTGCGCAGCACGAGGTGCTCGTGGATCGCGTGGCCGATCAGGAGCGCGCGCGCGTCCCCGCGCTGCACCGCCTCGCCCACCGCCGCGGCGTCGCCCTCGTCGATCGCGGCGTCGAGGTCGGGCGCGTCGGCGCGGGTGACCAGGAGCAACCCGCCCTCGTCGAGCATCGCGAGCGAATCCATCTCGCGGGTCCGCGCCGAGGGCAGCTTCGGAACGCCGGGCTCCACGTGCGCCTGCAGCGCGACGCGCTGACGGCGGTTGATCGCGCGCTTCAGCGCCGGGAACGAGCGCCACACCAGCATGTTGAAGAAGTCGTGCCAGGTGCGCGAGCGGCTCGGCACCTCGCCCTTCGCGTAGATGCGCTCGTCGTAGATGGCGCTCACGTCGACGGGCTGCCCACGTCGGCGCCGCGGCGGCTGATCGACGAAGCGGATCGGCGCGCCGGCCGCCGAGGCGAGCCCCGCGGGGAGCCCCTCGTTCCACGCCTCGAGCGGCGGGAACACCGCAAACCGGCGGAACGGCTCCATCGCCGCGACGAGCGGAGCGAACACCGGACGCCCGGCGTCGAAGCGGGGGTTCCACACGTCGGACACCGCCGAGGAGGGTACCAGGGCGCACCAGCCACGACCCGAAGATGGCAGCAATGGCAGGAGCCATCGATACGATTCATGGCAGATGGTCGAGATTCGCGGCCGACCTTGCGCCCATCCAGTGACTTGCTATCACTGACTCCATGTCAGCGAAACGCGGCGCCCGGGTCGACCAGAAGGCGGAGACCCGCGCCCTCCTCGAGAAGGCGGCCCTCCAGTGCTTCGCCGAGAAGGGCTACGGCGCGACCCAGGTCGCGGACGTCGCCCGCCGCGCCGGCGTCGCGCACGGCACGTTCTACGTCCACTTCCCGACCAAGGCCGATCTGGTCGACCACCTGCTCGCGCAGTTCCAGGCCACCATGGTCGCCCGCCTCGAGCGCGCCTGGAGCCAGGGCGACGTCGCCGACCCGATGGCCCTCGCCCGCCGGCTCGCGGAGGTGTGCCTCGACCACTGGGCCGCGGAGCGCGAGCTCCTCGCGGCGTTCGCGGAGCGCTTCGGCGCCGTCGGTGGGCTCGGCGTCGCCCGTGACGGGCTCACCCCCGACGTCGGCGCGTTCCTCGCCGATCGGCTCCGCGCCTTCGCTGCCGCGACCGGGACCGAGCTCCCGGACGCCGACCTCGTGGCCCACGGCCTGCTCGGCCTCTGGACCCGCGTCGGCCTGCAGTTCCTGTTCGGTACGCACCCCGTGGCCCGCAAGACGGCCGTCGAGGTGCTCGCTGCTTCGTCGCTGGGGGCGCTCGCCGCCGTGCTCCCCGCGCTCCGCCCGACGGCGTTTCCGAGGAGCCCCCATGAACCCGTCGATCCCGTCCGAGAAGCGCTCGCTGCCGCTCGCCCCGAAGGTCACGTGGCCGCGCTACCAGGTGAACGGCCAGCCCGATCTCGCGCGCCTGCGCGCCGAGGCCCACGTCCTCGCTGAGGAGATCCGTCCGCGGCTCGAGGCCCCCCGCCGGGGCCGCGCACACCTGCTCCACCGGCTCGCGAGCTACCGCACCGCCGCGACCAACTACCTCGAGAACCGCCGCCGCGCCGCCGTCGGGCGCGAGGATCTGCTCCCGCTGCTCTTCATCTGGACGACGCACCGCCCGTGCAACTTTCGCTGCAGCTACTGCGACGACCACCGCGGCGCGAAGTACCCCGAGCTCGACGGCCACGGCAAGCTCGACACCGCGCGTGGCGCGCGGCTCCTCGAGGTGATGCGCACCCGCACGCCGAGCGTGTACTTCGCCGGTGGCGAGCCCACCCTGCGCAAGGACCTCCCCGCGCTCGTGCGCCGCGCCCGCGACCTCGACTACTTCCCGATCGTCCTCAACACCAACGGCAGCCGCTTCCACGATCTCCTGCGGCGGCCCGAGTGGTCGACGTTCCTCGCCGACGTCGACGTGCTGGTCGTCAGCCTCGACGCGCTCGACCTCGAGCTCCTCGCGAAGATGTGGGTCACGGGGAGCCCCGAGGACGTGCTGCGCAACCTGTTCCTCCTGCGCGAGCTCGCGGCCGAGCAGCGCGTGAAGCTCATGGTGAACACCGTGATCCAGCCCGGCCTCGTGGCCGAGGCGCGGCGCGTGCTCGACCTCGCGACGGAGCTCGGGATCTGGTTCTGCCCCGTGCCGCGCAACGTCGGCGCGGGCATCGATCCGGCCCTCCTCGCCGACCCCGAATACCACGCGTTCGTCGCCGAGCTCCTCCGGCGCAAGCGCGCGGGCGCCCGCATCAGCGGCTCGCTGCGCATGAACCAGCGGCTGCTCTCCGCCGACCGGCTCGAGTGCCGCAACGCCCTCAAGCCCCACCTCGACCACGACGGGCGTCTGCCCTGGCCCTGCAAGTCGAGCGTGAACGTCGCCCCGGAGTGGATCGACGTCCTCGCCTACGATCACGTGGACCAGGTGTGGGCGGAGGCGACGCGGCGGCGCGACCCCCGCGGCTTCCACGGCCCGGGCCCCGACCAGTGCGGCGGCGACTGCTGCTGGGCGCAGAACTACGTGACCGACGAGTACGCCCACGGGCTGGTCGAGCCGCTCGGCCTCCTGCGCGCGGTCGTCGAGTTCCTGAGGGCCTGACGGTGGACCGCGAGAGGACCACCGGCGACCGCGCGTTCGCGGTCGACCTCGCCACCATCGTCGTGATCAGCGCCGCCATCTGCGCGTACGCACACGACCTCGCGCGCATGTCGGTGCTCGTGCCGCTGGTGCTCGGCCTGCGCACCGCGCTGTTCCTCACCCTCCCGGACGACGAGCGGGACACGAGTCGCCGCGGCGAGCTCGGCCTCCTGCTGGTCGCGACCCTCCTCGGGGCGTTCAACGACTGGAGCTCGGTCGTCCGCCACCGCATCTACGACTACACCGTGCCGACCGACCTCGGTCGCCTCTCGTCGATCCCGCTCTGGATGCTGCTCTACTGGGGGATGATCCTGCGCTTCGTGCTGACGCTGTGCCACTACCGGCGGCTCGCGCTGCCGGCTTCACCGACCGGGCTCGCCTCCCTGCGCGTCGGCGGAATCGCGCGCGTCGCGCTCCTGCTCGGCATCGTGGTCGTCACCCGTCAGTGCATCTACCGGCTCTACGACCGACCGATCCTGTCGTTCGTGCCGTTCGTCGCGGCGCTGGTCGTGTTCCTCGTCGTGGTGCGGCCGGATGCGCGCCGGCGATGGCTCCTCTGCGGGGTGCTGGTGCTCGGCCCCGCGGTCGAGGTCCTCTACATCCAGGTCGGCCACCTGCACGCCTACCGGCTCGGGGTGCTCTTCGGCGTGCCGATCTGGATCGCCCTCTGGTGGGGCGTCGCGGTGCTGGTCTGGGAGGAGCTCGGCACGCGCCTGCAGCGAGGGCTCGACGGCGTGCTCGCCTAGCGCGAGGCGACGAGCTCCTCGATCGTGCGGGTGGTCATGCGTCCGGCGCGCACGTCCTCGTGCACGACGAGGCGCTTGTGGAGCGGGATGTTGGTGCGGATGCCGCCGACGATGAACTCGTCGAGGGCGCGCGCCATGCGGGTGAGCGCGCGCTCGCGCGACGGCGCGTGGGTGATCACCTTGGCGATCAGCGAGTCGTAGGTGGAGGGCACGCGGAAGCCGCCGTAGACGCCGCCGTCCACGCGCACGCCGTTGCCGCCCGGGGGGTGGTACTCGGTGATGACGCCAGGCCAGGGCGCGAAGGTGACCGGGTCCTCGGCGTTGATGCGGCACTCGATGGCGTGGCCGCGGAAGTGCAGCTGGTCGGGCAGGGCGAGCTTGCCGCCGGCCGCCACCAGGATCTGCTCGGCCACCAGATCGAGCCCGGTGACCATCTCGGTGACGGGGTGCTCGACCTGGAGGCGGGTGTTCATCTCCATGAAGTAGAGCTGGCCGCCGTCGGGGCCGTCCGGGTCGAGCAGGAACTCGAGGGTGCCGAGGCCGTCGTAGCCGGTCTCGACCATCGCCTTCTCGATGCGGCTGCCCATCTCGCGGCGCCGCTGCTCGGTCATCCAGGGGCTCGGCGCCTCCTCGATGATCTTCTGGTGGCGACGCTGCAAGGAGCACTCGCGCTCGCCGAGCGAACGGGCGTGGCCGTGCTTGTCGACCAGCACCTGGAACTCGATGTGGCGGGGGCGCTCGATGAACCGCTCGACGTACACGTCGGGGTTCTTGAACCCGCTCGCCGCCTCGGAGGTGGCGCTCTGGAACGCGTTCTCGATGTCCTCGGGTCGGCGGACGATGCGCATGCCGCGCCCGCCGCCGCCGCCGCTGGCCTTGAGGATGACCGGGTAGCCGATGCGGCCGGCCTCTTCGCGCGCGTGGGCGCCGTCGCGCAGGACGCCGCTGCCCGGCAGGAGGGGCAGGCCGAAGCGGACCGCGTTCGCGCGGCCGCTCACCTTGTCGCCCCAGGCGCGCATGGCCTCGGGCGTGGGCCCGATGAACGTGATGCCGCACCGCCGGCAGACCTCGGCGAACTGGGCGTTCTCGCTGAGGAATCCGTAGCCGGGGTGGATGGCGTCGGCGCCGGCGATCTCGGCGGCGGCGATGATGGCGGGGATGTGCAGGTAGCTCTTGGCGGGCGCCGCGGGTCCGATGCGCACGGCCTCGTCGGCGAGCCGCACGTGGAGCGCCGATTCGTCGACCTCGCTGTGCACGGCCACGGTCTGGAGGCCGAGCTCACGGCACGCGCGGATGATGCGCACGGCAATCTCGCCGCGGTTGGCGATGAGCACCTTCTTGAACATCTTGAACATGCAGGGGGGTGGGGGTACCCCAGGCCGGCGCGGAGCGGAACGCGGAAAGATCGACGCGCGACGACGCGCCGCGTATGAACGTACGCATGTCGAGGCGCCTCGCGCCCATCGTCGCCCTGTTCGCCCCCGTCGTGGCGCTGTCCGCGTGCCCCTCGAACAACACGCGGCCACCCGTCGTGACGACCGCGCTCGTGTCCGCGTCGAGCTCGGCCTCGGCCGAGGCGCCGCTCGGCGAGGTCACGCTGCAGTCGGCGCTCGAGGCGGCGTGGGACGGCGACTTCACGCTGTGCCACCAGCGCGCGCGGACGGCGCTCTCCATCGCCGCCGACGACCTCGAGACGATGGAGCTGATGATGCGCTGCGCCGCGGCGCGCAAGGCCTTGCCCGAGGCGGTCGCGTGGGTGAAGTCGGCGTACGCGGTCCGTCTCGCCGCGCCCGTGACCCGCTACGGGCTCGGGATCGCGGCGGCGCTCAAGGGAGACCTGACCGACGCGCGCAAGACGCTCGAGAAGCTGGTCACCGACGCGCCCGCCGCGGCGTTCCAGGCCGCCCTGATCGCCCAGATCGAGGACGATCCGCTCAACGCCGAGCGTTTCGCTCGCATCTACGTCGCAAGCCGCCCCACCGACCCGGCCGGTCGCGCCCTGCACACGCGTGTCGTGTGCGCGCTCGACCTCGTCCGCTGCCAGCAGGCCATCGAGACCATCAAGTCCAACGACGACGACGAGACCGCCATCGCGCGGCGCCTCGGCGCGGCCACCGCCACGCCGTTCTCCCCTTCACGCGAGCGGCTCGCCTCCTTCGCGCACGACGCCGAGACCATCGGCGCGGCCGCGTGGGCCGACCACTTCGCCCTCGCGGCGACGGTGCGCGAGGGCGGGGATCCCGCCGCGCTCTTCGTGCGGAGCCCGCGCTCCGGGCGACCGGAACCGGGCGCCACCGTCGACCTGGTCCGCGAGGCGCGACCGATTCCCCGTTTGCCGTTCCACACGCGCGTCATGCAGCTCGGCGTCTTGTCGGACCCGGCGGCGCCGCAGGCCTGGTCGCGCATGGCCGCGCTGTTCCCCACCGAGCTCGACACGTATCGCCTCGCCGCGCGCTGGGACAAGACCGCGGCCCAGGCGCGCAAGGAGCTCGAGAAGAACGTGATGGTGCGCTTCCGCGCCGTCCTCGCCTCGCCGCTCGCCACGAAGGACGAGGCCTGCGAGCTCTCGCAGGGGTTCTCGTGGTCCGACCGCGGCCCGGTGGTGTCGAGCCTTCGTGTCCGGTGCGAGGCCTCGCTCGACGCGAACCGGGCCCGCAAGATCGGCCGGGCCCGCCTGGACGTGCTGCCGTTCGGGGTGCTCGACGTCGAGGTCGCGCTCGAGGCGGAGCTCGCCGGCAAGCCCGACCCCAAGTCGATCGAGTCCTTGATCCGACACGTGATGAAGACCCTCCCGCAGTCCACGTTCGCCGAGAAGGGCCTCGTGGCCGCGGGCGACCTCTCCAAGAAGCCGCACGCGCTCTGGATGGAGGCGTGCGCGCAGGTGTCGTGGGACCCGAGCTGCTCGCGGCGCGTGCTGCGGCGCTACGTCGAGCTCAAGGACGTGACCCACGCGAAGTCGGTGCTGCCGCAGGCGCTGGTCGAGGCGCCGCTCGACGCGCTGCTCTGCGGCGTGCAGGGCGAGATCCTCGTCACCGACGGCAAGAGCGTCGAGGCATTGCCCTGGCTGACCAAGGCCTGCGTCGGCGCCCGCGCCCGCCGTGACCACGAGGTGCTCCAGAGCACGCTCGCCACCATGCACGTCGCGATCGCCAGGACCGCCACCACGCCCGCGGCGAAGCCGGCGCGCGAGCCCGCGCTCAAGTGCATGAAGGGGGAGCCGTGAGACGCCTGCTGCTCTCGGCGCTGCTGCTCACCGGGTGCCCGACGGTGCCGGTCACCAAGGGGCCCGAGCCGGTCGCCACCGCGACGCCCGATCCTCCCAAGGACCACGGCGCGCCGCTCGACTTCGCGCTCGACCCGGTCGACAAGGAGATCGACCACACGCCCGAGAGCACGCAGCTGCTCGGCAAGAAGGCGATCGTCCTCGTGCTCCAGAGCTACGACGGCGCCTCGCTCGCCGCGCTGCGCACGCTCGAGCCGCTGCTCGCAGACCTCCCCAAGGAGACGGCCTGCCTGCTCGTCGCCCTGCAGCCGCTCACCGATCGCGCGTTCATCGGCATCTTCTTCGACGCGATCAAGAGCCAGTGTCGGCGCGCGATCGGCGACGCCAAGCGCGGGCGCCTCGGTGACCTCGCCAAGCTCAACGTGGTCCCGGCCGTCATCGTCCTGCGCAAGGACGGCACGCTGGTCGGCGGCTTCACGGGCGGGTTCGACGAGGGCCAGGTGCGCGGCCTGCTCGCCAAGGCCGACTGATCAGTGAATCTCTTTGTCGGCCGCCCATGGAGGCGGCCGATGCTTCGCTCCACTGCGTTTCGCTCAGCCGGGCGTGCACCCTGTCGCGGTGACGGTCCCTCCTGGGGCGCCGCGGAGGATGACGTCCTTGTATTCGCCGGGGACGTCGGCGCAGCTGCCGGCCAGGTTCGCGCTGCTCGGGGGACAGGTCGTCCAGCGATTGCCCGCGATCTTGAGCTCCACGGTGAGACCCTCGACGCAGACGCCGGCGTACTTGTTGCGGTTGACCGCGCCCGCCGTCGTCCCGAAGAGGTTGTTGCCCCCCGTGGTGGCGGTCCCGAGGTCGAGCGTGACCCCAGGAGCTCCATTGAGGGCCACGCCGACCTTGTTGTCGGCGTTGAGGACCGAGCCGCGCAGCGTGACACTGCCGCCCACGACGACCAGCCCTGCCTCGGCGTTGCCCCCCGCGGTGAGGGCGCTGATGGTGTGCATCACGCCGAGCGCAGTGAAGATGCGCACGCCGCTCTTGGCGTTGAGGTTGGCCGCGACGCCCCCCTCGATGGTGAGCGAACCACCACCTTCGTGGTTGATGCCCCACAGGTTGTTGTTGAAGCGCGTGTTGCTGCCCGTGACCCGGACCGGAGAGCTGCCGTAGATCTGCAGGCCAGCGACGGCGGGGTTCTGCAGGCTCTCCACGTTCGGGCCGAGCACGGCGCCGTCGTTGACCAGGAAGGCGAAGGCGCCGTCGCCCACGGCCTTGGTCGCCCGGGTGTTCTTGACGCTGGCGGGTCCGACGCCACCCGCGCCCGCGCCGCTGATCGAGACGAGGGTGACGTTGCTCGCGCTCCCGAGCACGATGAACCCGTCGAGGTTGGCGCCGCGGTTGACCTGCACCATGCAGTTCGTGCCGGCGCCCGCGCAGCTGCCTCCCGAGCCCGTGATCGTCACGTTGCCGAGGCCGTCGCTCACCAGCGTGACGCCGGTCTTGACGACCAAGCTCGTGGTCTCGTTGTAGACGCGACCACCCACGGTGCCCTTGACCCGGACCACGCGTGGCGTGCCGGCGACGGTGATGGCGAGGCCCTCCCGGATGGTCCGGAACGGGCACGCGGTCGTCCCGTTGGGGGTCGCGGCGATGCTGTTCGAGTCGACGAGGATCTCGTCGGTGGCCCCGAGCGACGGGCAGTTCACGTCGGCGAGAGCATCGGGGCGCGCGTCGAGCGCCGTGTCGGCGGTGGCGTCGGTCGAATCGCCGACCTTGAAATCCGCCGAGGCGCAACCGGCGTACGCGAACAGACCGAGCCCGAGAAGGAAGGGAGCGTGCATGTGCCTACCGACGGAAGATAGCGCACCCTCGGCGGGCGAGCGCCGTCACTTGATCGGCGGAGGCTTGGGGGGCTCGCCCTCCTCCTGGATGCACGCAGCGAGGTCGAAGAAGAAGAACGCGAAGGCCTTCTCGCCCTCCTTGAGCGGTGAGGTGCAGCCGGCGGGGAACGTCGCGTCGACCTTGTCGGACATGTTGATGTGCGCGTCGAGGTGCACGGCCTTCCCGCACTGCGCCTCGGCGGGCTTGCCGACGGGGGCGTTGATCGTGACGAACCGCGGGTGGGGGGTCGCGCCCGAGCGCGTCCACACCTGGCTGACCTTGGTCGACGCCGAGACGTTGTCGAACACGTAGTCGCACTGCAGCTTGCCCGCCGTCGAGGCGGGCTCCACCACCTTCAGCCAATCCGCGAGAGCCTTCCCCTTGGGGAACGTCGTGTCGATGTCCATCGGGTTCGCGCCACCCGGCGCGCCGCCGGGGATGGTCATCGCCGCCTTGAGGGCCGCGTCGGGGCTGTACTTGTACCAGGTGTACTCGTAGTCGGTCGTGAACATGCGGCCGCCCGCGCCGAGGTAGTCCGTCATCGCCTGGTACGAGGTCTTGCTCTGCGTCTTGGGCCATCCACCGTAGGTGCCCGGGTATTCGGTCGACGACTCGTAGCCCTCGCACGAGATCACCACGAGGTCGTACTGCTTGAGCTTCGCGAGGTCGTTCCAGAGGACGGTCGCGGTCGGGGTCCCCGGCGGACCGCTCGAGGTGTAACCCGGGATCTGCGCGCCGTCGTAGAACTCGACCGCGAACGTCTTGGCGCCGTTGCCGGGGCCGAACTCAGCCTTGTCGATGCCGATCTTCGGCAGCATGCACGCGATCTTGTCGGCGACGCCGGTGGTGACGGCGATGCGGGGCATGTCGCCCTCGGTGCGGTTCTTGGGGAGCCGGGTCTTGCTCGCGTCGGTGAACGGCGTGTCGACGCACGCCTTGACCTCGGGGATCGTGACCTGCCGCCGCCACTTGCCGAGCTGCACGACGAGCGGGATGTCCTTGCCGACGGGCACGTCCGTCAGCACGAAGGAGCCGGTGGCGTCGGTCAGCGTGGTCACGATGGGGTCGCCGCTCGCGACCGCCCCGCAGCGGTCGCACGAGACCCCGGTCGGCAGCGGCGCGGGCGTGCCGTTCGGCACGTAGACGATGACGTTGTAGAGCGGCAAGGTGCCGTTCGGCGCGTAGACCTTGCCGGACACCGTCGTGGACTTGCCGCTGTCGCACTTCACCTGCTGGCAGCGGAGACCGGTGCACGTCGGCGTCGTGCCGCCGTCGCCGACGTCGGCGCCGAGCCCGCCTTCTCCGACGTCGGGGTCGAAGCCCCCATCGCCGGCGTCGAGCGCGCCGTCGACCAGGTCGAGACCCGGGTCCTCGGACTTCGCGGAACACGCCGTCGTGAGCAGGAGCAAGGACAGGACGGAACACCGCATGGTGTATAGGTGGCGCCCGGAGGCGGATCGGGTCAAGAGCCGTCGATCTAGCGGGAATCGGGCCAGTTCCGTTGCTAGGCTCGTGCCGGCATGCGTCATCTCCCCTCCCTCGTCGCCCTCGCCCTCGGGCTCGCCGCCTGCAGCTCCGAAGACTCCGCCACCCCCGTGGACGACGCGAGCGTCGACGAGACCGCCCCCGACGCGACGGCCGAGACGAGCCCGGACGGCTTCGTCGACACGGGCACGGGCGAGGTCACGCCGCTGCCGGACGCGGGGCCCGACACGAGCGTCGACACGGGCCCCATCGTCGCGACGCAGCCGCTCTCGCCGTTCATCGTCGTCGATCAGTTCGGCTACCGCCCGAGCGCCGAGAAGATCGCGGTGCTGCGCTCGCCCAAGAAGGGCTTCGACGTCGGCACCGCGTACACCCCCGGCGCGAAGTACGCGGTCGTCGACGCGCACACCAGCAAGACCGTGCTCGAGGGCACTGCCAAGGCCTGGAACAGCGGCGCCACCGACGCCTCCTCGGGCGACCAGGCGTGGTGGTTCGACTTCAGCGCCCTCGCCACGCCGGGCGATTACTTCGTCCTCGACACGACCGCCAACGTCCGCTCGGACGTGTTCCGCGTGGGCGACGACGTGTACCGCGAGGTGCTCCGCCAGTCGGTGCGCATGTTCTATCACCAGCGCGACGGCATCGCGAAGGACGCCAAGTACGCGGGCGCGGCCTGGGCCGACGGGGCCGCGCACATGGGCGCGGGGCAGGGGCCCTCGTGCGGGCTCTACACCGACGGCTCCGCGAAGAAGGACCTGCACGGCGGCTGGTACGACGCTGGCGACCAGAACAAGTACACCAACTGGGCGGCGAGCGACGCGCTCGAGCTGCTGCGCGCCTACACCGAGAACCCGGGCGCGTTCTTCGACGACTACAACCTCCCCGAGTCGGGCAACGGCGTGGCCGACGTGCTCGACGAGACCAAGTGGGAGCTCGACTGGCTCGTGCGCATGCAGAACGCCGACGGCTCGGTGCTCAGCATCGTCGGCCAGGACGGCACCAAGGACCCGGCGTTCGGTGGCAGCAAGGACACCCGCCCCTCGCTCGCCACCGGCCCCTGCAAGTACGGCCCGGCGACGACCTCGGCGAGCCTCACCACGGCCGCCGCCTTCGCGTACGCGTCGATGGTCTACAAGACGGCCGCGGGCGCCGCGGCGGCCTACCCCGGCTTCGCGAGCGACCTCCTCACGCGCGCCCAGAAGGCCTGGGACTGGGCCGAGGCGCACCCGAGCACCAGCTTCGCCAACGCCGGCAAGATCGGCGCGGGCGAGCAGGAGGTGGACGACAACGGTCGCAAGCTCAAGAAGCTGCAGGCCGCGGCGCTGCTCTTCGCCGCGACCGGCGACGCCAAGTACCGCACGTTCGTCGACGCCAACTACAAGTCCGTGCAGTTCACCGCCTCGAGCTACGTCGATTGTTTCGACACCGAGAACTCGGAGAGCCTGCTCGAGTACGCCAGGGCCACCGGCGCCACCGGCACGGTCGTCACGGACATCAAGACCCGTTACAAGTCGGGCCTCGGGAGCGCCCACAACCTCGGGGCGCTCACCGCGGCGCCCGACCCGTTCATGGCCTACCTCTACGTCTACACCTGGGGCAGCAACCAGGTGAAATCGGCCCAGGGCAACCTGCTCTGGGACGCGGTCGCCTACGGCGTGGACACGACCGTCACCGCCGACGTCACGCGGGCCGCCGAGCGCTACGTCCACTACGTGCACGGGGTCAATCCGCTGCAGCTCGTTTACCTCTCCAACATGGGAGACTACGGGGCGAACAAATCGATCACCCGGTTCTATCACTCGTGGTTCGCCAAGGGCTCCGACTGGGATGCGGTGGGTGTCTCCAAGTATCCGCCGCCTCCCGGCTACCTCGTCGGCGGGCCGAACCCGTCGTACAAGTGGGACGGCTGCTGTCCGGGCGGCTGCAGCGGCTTCTCGTGCGGGCCGTCGGTCCCCTCGCCGCCGGCCGGCCAGCCGGACCAGAAGGCCTACAAGGACTTCAACGACCAGTGGCCGCTCAACTCGTGGGAGATCTCCGAGCCCTCCGATGGCTACCAGGCCAAGTGGGTCCGCTTGCTGTCGAAGTACGTGAAATGAGGAGCCCGACGATGCGCGCATGGTACAGCCTCCCGATTCTCGCCCTCCTGCTCGGCTGCTCGAGCGACCCCGCCACGGGCGAAGATCCCGACGCCGGCGACGTCGGCGGCGACGATGCGATGGACACCGGCACGCCGACCGAGGCCGGCGCCGACGCGACCGACACCGGCACCCCTTCCGACACGGGAGCGCCCACCGACACCGGCACCCCGAAGGCGGATACCGGCGTCGACGCGCCGGTCGGGCCCAAGGCCGACATCCACTACATCGGCCGCTTCGACAAGAACGCCACCCGCGCGCGGTTCGACTGGTCGGGCTCCGCCCTGCGCACCCGCTTCGTCGGCACCGGCATCGACGTGAAGCTCGCCGGCAGCGCGAACCAGTTCCAGGTCGAGATCGACGGCGCCCCGACGGCGGTCATCAAGCACGCGGGCGGCACCGTCACCCACTCGCTCGCCAAGGGCCTGGCCGACGCCGAGCACGACCTCTTGCTCGTCAAGCGCACGGAGGCCTTCTACTACCCGGTCGACTTCCTCGGCTTCGTGCCGGCCTCGGGCAAGCCACTGGTCCCCACCGCCGCCCGCACGCGGCTCATCGAGGTGATCGGCGACTCGATCACCTGCGGCTACGGCGTGCTCGGCGCCTCCGTCTCGTGCTCGTTCAGCGCCGACACCGAGAGCGCCTACGACGCGTACGGCTCGATCGCCGCGCGCGCGCTGAACGCAGAGGCGGTGATGATCAGCTGGTCGGGGATCGGCGCCTACGCGACAACGGCGGCAAGACGGCCGAGCAGATGCCCACGCTCTGGACCCGCACGCTCGGCACCGACCCTTCGCCGTGGGGCTTCTCGTACACGCCCGACGCGGTGATCGTGAACCTCGGCACCAACGACTTCGCCAAGGGTGACCCGGGCAAGCCGTACGAGACCGCGATGACCGGCCTCGTGAAGGACATCCGCGCGCGCTACCCGAAGGCCGAGATCTTCCTCGCCCTCGGGTCGATGCTGACCGACCCCGACCTCGGCAAAGCGCGCGCGCACCTCGACGCGGTCATCGCCGGCCTCGGCGACGCCAAGGTCAGCCGCGTCGAGCTCGGCGTGCAGGATCTCGGCGCCGACGGCGGCGGCTGCGACTACCACCCCAACGTGAAGACCCAGAAGAAGATGGCCGACAAGCTCGTGGTCGCCCTCAAGGCGCGCCTCGGCTGGTAAGCGTCGGGATCAGTCGGCGTCGGCCGCGTCGGTCGCCGCGTC
>Ga0154020_10006467_pt1 | contig 13718 bp, 7 predicted proteins | sample Klosneuvirus_201_FD_109709 | JGI IMG/M metagenome (GOLD analysis project Ga0154020, IMG submission 109709) | Active sludge microbial communities from wastewater, Klosterneuburg, Austria - Klosneuvirus_20160825_MG | ecosystem: Engineered > WWTP > Aerobic digester > Activated sludge | place... | reverse complement strand
TACTTGACGCGGTGCGGATTGATGTCCTTGTTCCGAGGCTCCAGCCTCGGAACGCACTGCTCCCGAGGCTCCTGCCTCGCGAGATTGTCACGGGAGGCAGGAGCCTCCAGTGCAGTGCGTTCCAGGGCTGGAGCCCTGGAACGAGAATTGACAGCCTCATTCCAGGGCGAATTTGGTGCATTCACTGTGTGAAGACGAAAAAGTGACTCAGATCGCAACGCTGCGGTATTTTTGAAAAATTTTTATGCTGTTCACAGGTAACCTCACGGCTTGAGCTGCCATAGTACGGTGAGATGAGTACCCACAAGCCCATTGAGATCGATGATTTACAGCTTGAAAAGACGGTCTTTCGCACGCGCGAAGGAGACGTTGCGGCCTTTGAGGTTGTTGTACGACGGTTCGAAACGTCTCTGCGCGCATGGCTGGCGGGGCATGTGCCGCCCGGGATTGATGTCGATGGGTTGTTCATTCAGGATGCATTGGATAACAAGCACAATGTCGATCCGGTATTCATCGCAGGTCTCCCCTCCTTCCAAGAGGTTCAGGATACGCAACCATGACCGTCTCAAGAGTTGTTAATTGCTACGCAGGAAAACCATCGAGTGGGAATCCGATTAGCATTGATCGAACAATTAGTGTCGCCTTTCGCTCTGCGAAAGTATGCGAAGACGCGGCTTTCGCGGAGCGAAAGGCGACTATAACAGTCCGCACGATGCTTACGGCATTCCTGCAAAGGAAGTTCCTTGCCATCGCACTGCTTCTTGCGAGTGTTCTTTGCGTATCGGCGGATGCCGCTGATCAGCAGTCGGCTGAGAATCTGAAATTCTTTGAAGCGCATGTCCGACCACTGCTTGCTCAGCGCTGTCTGGAGTGTCACAGCGCTGAAAGCCAGAAAGGGAAGCTTCGACTCGATTCGCGCGCTGCGATGCTCAAGGGTGGTGAATCCGAAGACCCTGCGATCGTACCTGGGAAGCCCGATCAAAGTCCGCTGATCAGTGCCGTGCGATACGAATCGTATGAAATGCCGCCCCAGGGACAGCTTCCCGAGAAAGATATCGCGGTGCTCGAAAAGTGGATCGAGATGGGTGCTCCGTGGCCCGGTGGCGATGACTCGCTCATCGTTCGCGAGGACAGCGACCGGCTGACGGATGAAGACCGCGAGTGGTGGGCCGTTCAACCGGTTGTCGAGCCGAAGATACCAGCGTCGGGCGATGCCTGGGCGCGGAACGAGATTGATCGTTTTGTTACTGCGAAACTGGAAGCAGCTGGGCTCCAACCGGCTCACGAAGCGGATCGCCACGAATTGGTACGACGAGCGTACTTTGATTTGCACGGCTTGCCACCAACTCCCGAACAGGTTGACGCATTCGTCAATGATGATCGCCCCGATGCCTGGCCGCGATTGATTCACGAGTTGCTGGACAGCCCCCGTTACGGAGAGCGTTGGGCGCAACACTGGCTGGACGTCGTTCGTTATGCCGAGAGTGATGGCTACAACGAGGACGCATTTCGGCCCGAAGCCCGTGCTTTTCGCGATTACGTGATCCGTTCGTTCAATAACGACAAGTCCTACGACCAGTTCGTACGCGAGCATCTGGCTGGTGACGAAATTGATCCTGACAATCCCGATGTATTTATCGGCACCGCTTATCTGCGTCACGGTGTCTACGAGTGGAACCAGCGCAATGCGACGATGCAATGGGATCTGATCATGAACGAAATGACGCGTGTCACCGGCGAGGCGTTTCTGGGGATAGGGATCGGTTGTGCCCAGTGCCATGATCACAAGTTCGATCCGATTCTTCAGAAGGATTATTTCGGACTGCAGGCGTTTCTGTCGTCAGTCTCGTGGAGTGTGGAGAGACCTTTGGCGACTGCCGACGAAATCGCTGCTCATGACCAGAAGCAACAGGCATGGGACGAAGCGACACAGGCCATCCGCGATGAAATGCATTCGCTGGCAAAGGCCGCGTTCGACGGCAATCAGAAGTCCACGGTCGGGCAGTTTCCAGATGACATTCAGGCGATCTACTACAAGCCTGAATCGGAGAAGACGACTTACGAAAAACAATTGTCATTCCTTGTTGATCGTCAGGCTCAACGAGCAGCGAAGGGTATCGACTACGCCAAGTCATTGAAGAGCAAACCGGAGAAACTTGCGCGTTACCAGGAATTGGCCGAAGAGCTAAAGAAGTTCGACTCAATCAAACCGCAACCATTGCCCGAGGCGTTTATTGCAACTGACATGGGTCCGGATCCTGCTCCGACGTATCTCATGACGCGAACGACGAAGGAAACCGTTGAGCCGTCGTTCCTGACGTTACTCGGTCAGAAGCCGACGATCAAACCCATGAAGAACAGCACCGGTCGTCGTACGGCGCTGGCAAACTGGATCGCCGACGAAAACAATCCGTTATCGACACGTGTGATCGTGAACCGTGTCTGGCAACGTCATTTTGGATTCGGCATCGTCCCGACTCCGAACGACTTTGGCACACTCGGCGAACGGCCCAGTCATCCAGAGCTGCTCGACTGGCTGACGCGTCGATTTCTCGATGGCGGCTGGAAGCTAAAGTCGCTGCACGAATTGATCATGAACAGCGCCGCGTACCGACAAACTTCGCGGCGCGAGCCATCCCCATTGGAAAACAAGGTCGATCCAACGAATCGCCTGTTGTGGCGTTTTCCGCCCCAACGGCTCGATGCCGAACAGGTGCGCGATGCGATGCTCGCGATCTCGGGTGAACTCCAGGCTCGTGACGGCGGAGCGTCGGTCGATGGCGGTGCGCCATTTCGCAGCGTCTACGTCAAGAAGATGCGGAATCGTCCTGATGAGATGCTCTGCGGATTTGACGCACCACTCGGATTTGAATCGGCACCTGATCGTATTTCTACGACCACACCGATTCAGTCACTCCTGCTGGTCAATGGCGACTGGACTCTGGAGCGTTCACGAGCCTTTGCCAAGCGATTGCTTTCGGAAAAACAGCAGCTTGAGGCCGATGAGATTCGTGCTGCGTATCAACTGGTGTTTAACAGGGACGCAACGGAAGTCGAAGTGAGCGAGGCCCTGGACTTTCTTCGCGAACAAGCGGCTGTAATTACCGGTCCCGTCGTTGAAGATACGTTTCCGAATGAAACAGGCCTGCGTCCTATCGGCCAGCAATTCGGAGCTGTCAAGGATCTCGGGCTCGGCTCAAAGACACTTTGGATTCAACCCGCCAGCCACTTCGAACGCCTGCAGATTGAAAAAGCGGACGGGCTCAATGATCAGTTCACCGTGGAGGCAATCACAAATCTCGATCGCGTCTACGCCGATGCAAGTGTCAACACGTTGTTTTCGCGTTGGAATAGTGACACAAAAACGAATGGCTGGAACATTGGTGTGACCAGTCAGAAGTCCGCCTATCAGCCACAAAACTTTATCGCGCAGTTGGTCGGTCGCACTTTCCAGGATGAACCCGCCTACGAGGTGGTCGCTTCCGGGCTGACATTCCCGCTGAATAAACCCGTCTATCTGGCCGCCGTGATCTCGGCGAGTACGTCGGTCGAGAATCCGACGAGCGGGACGGTGACGTTCTATATGAAAGACCTGTCGGATCCGAACGCAAAGTTACAGACCTCGACGGTCGAAACGTCAGTCGTCAGGGGGATTCAGAACCCCGCAATGAAGATCATCATGGGCGGCCGCGACGCAGCCGGACACCTCTGGGATGGCCAGATCGCTCGGTTGACCATTAGTCGTGGTCCCTTGTCGCAACAGCAACTGCTGATCGGAGAAAAATCCGATGCAACCCACCGAATTCTGGATTTCACATTCAATGGCGACGACGGCGAACACCCCGCACCGAATACCGCATGGTTGCGAAAGAGTTCCACAGCGAACACATCAAACGCTTCAGAGAAAACGCTCGGAGCGGTCACGGACTTCTGTCATGCCCTGTTCAATTCCAACGAATTCCTCTACCTGCAGTGAGTTCAAATCATGAGCTGTAACCAAGTAGACATCTCCACATCACGACGAGACTTCCTGTGCAGCACGGGAGGCGGCTTTGGTGCGTTGGCGTTTGCCGCACTCAGCGGACAGTCGCTGATGGCGGCGGACCGCGCGAATCCGGTTGCGGCCAGGATTCCCGACCGCATCGGCAAAGCGAAAAGCGTTATTTGGTTGTTCATGGAAGGTGGACCAAGTCACCTCGACTTGTTCGATCGAAAGCCAGCGATCAATGAACTGGCAGGGCAATCATTGCCGGACAGTTTTCCACGTCCGGTCACCGCGATGGGTGAAGCAAATTCACCGATCCTGGAATGCAAACGCCAGTGGGCTCAACATGGAGAAGGCGGTCTGTGGATTTCCGACTGGCTGCCGCATCACAGCGGCATCGCGGACGAACTGTGTGTGATCCGCTCGTGCGTTTCCGACGGGATCAACCACGCGGGCGGCGTTTGCCAGATGAACACGGGGGCGGTGTTCGGAGGTCGGCCATCGCTGGGTGCCTGGGTTTCTTATGGACTTGGCCATGAGAATGAAAGCCTGCCGGGTTTCGTCGTGATGAAGGACAGCTCGGCGATGGTTGTCAACGGAGCCCGAGCATGGGGATCAGGATTTATGCCGTCGACTCATCAGGGAGTCCTCTTCGAACCTGGTGCCGAACCGCTCCGCAATCTGAACAACCCTAAGGGTGTTTCCGCAGTGCGGCAACAGGGCAAGCTTGATTTTATCAACCAGCTCAACCGCCATCATTACGCTGGTCGCGAATCGAACACGGAGTTGGAAGCTCGCATCCTCAGCTATGAAATGGCCGCTCATATGCAGATGACTGCACCCGATGCGATCGATCTTGAGGACGAACCGGCGCACGTCAAGACGATGTACGGCATGGATCAAAAAGAGACCGAGGTTTACGGCCGCCAGTGTCTGCTCGCTCGGCGACTGGTGGAACGTGGTGTGCGCTTCATTCAGCTCTACTCTGGCGCTGGCAGCAAGTGGGACAGTCACAGTAACATCGAGTCCAATCACTCTCGCCTGTGCTTTGGCGTCGATCAACCAATTGCTGCTCTGATTGCTGACCTGAAGCAGCGTGGACTCCTTGAAGAAACACTCGTCATCTGGGGCGGTGAATTCGGTCGCACTCCAATGAGCGAAAAAGGGACCGGCCGCGATCATAACCCCACCGGCTTTACGATGTGGATGGCAGGCGGTGGCGTCAAGGGCGGACAGACGATTGGTGCAACCGACGAAGTCGGACTGTACGCGGTCGAAGATAAACTGCATGTGCATGATATCCATGCCACAACGATGACACTGCTCGGCATGGATCACACGAAAGTCGTTTACATGCACAAAGGCCGCCCCGAGCGCGTGGATCTCAACGAAGGACACGTGCATTCGGAGCTCGTATCCGGCGTGTAAGGACCGTGCGGGAAATAGGTGTCGTAACTAAAATCAGCCGCAGAGCGCAAGCTCAATGGCGCTCGATTCGAAAGTACGACAGGCTTCCAGCCTGTCATTGAACGGGATTCGACACGCTGGAAGCCTGTCGTACCGTCGTGATTCACCCAAATCGAGTGGCATTGAGCGTTAGCTCACGGTTTTCACAGAACCGGACGCTAGCGCGTTCCGGCTGATAAGACAACAATTGACCGCACGATACTATACTTCACGCGGTCTGAATTGATGCTATGGATTTTCTTGCGATTGTCCCCTCTCCCCCGCAACTGATTTTCCAACTGTACACGTTTTCCACGGGGGGAGAGGGCTAGGGTGAGGGGGAAGAATCAACGGTTTTCTGGTTCATGATATTCACTCCAGGTCAAGCCCCCTCATCCGGCCTGTCGGCCACCTTCTCCCCTTTGCCAGGGGGAGAAGGGACATGGAAAGCGTTGACTTTGAAACTACCTCAGGCTGCACCGCGCGAGGTAGCTCAATGGCGGGATTTAATGGTAGTGGGATTCGCCAGAATTCCACTACAGTCAATCGCTCTGCCCCCAACAGCGAAGCGGGGCATTGCTAATTATCGGCGCTAACTGGTTTCTAAGACGGGAAGCAGTGCGAAAAAAAAAATGGCAGCGATCACGGTTCCACAGATTCACGACGGGATGGCGATGCTGCTCCAAGCCGCCTGCAATTCTGGCTGGAATCGAGACCTGCCGCGTCGTGATCTGCAATGTGTCCATTGCCGGAGTTGCGTCGCTTCGCTCCTGGACCCGGCCAACTCTGATGCGGTATTTTACGCTTTGCCGGACCAGCCACTCCACCAGTTTCTAAACAGCTGCCACTGCGTCCGAATGAACTCCTGCTGGCTGGGACTAAGTGCGTCTGTGGCGTTGAAGTGGTGGGTGTATTCCGGATTGCCTTCGAGCACCATCAGATACTTGTAGTAGAGAACGAGGTCCGGACCTTCGTCGTAAGTGGACAGCACCATCAGGGCCTCATTGAGTTCCTGGGCCAGGCGGCGTGAGTCGGGGCAGCCGGTGGCGGCTTTCTCGCAGAGCGCGACCAGTCGCAGGATTTCACGTGGAAGTGCGTTGCCGACGCCAGTGATGGCCCCGGCAGCGCCGCAATGAACAAAGCCATGGTAGACCTGTGTATCCACGCCGACCATAAGTGTCAGGCCCGGATCGCGATTGGTGATGTGTTCCGCCGCGTAGCTGAGTGAATCCGCTCCGCCGAATTCTTTGAAGCCGACGAGGTTTGGAAATTCTTTCTGCAAGTCAAAGAACAGATCGGCCTTCGTTTCGAAGCCGTAGTAGGGACTGTTGTAAATGACGGCAGGCAATCCGTCCGCCGCTCTCAGAACGTCGGCAAAGTGATGACGCTGTGCGGCCGCAGAGGTGCCTCGCGACAAAACTCGTGGAATCACCATCAGTCCCGCCGTGCCGACATTCTTTGCGTGCGCCGCGTGAGCCGCCGCGAGCTGAGGATTCTGTGCGCCTGTTCCGACAACGACAGGAACTCCGGCCGCGCACAGTTGGCGAACTCCTTCCTGCCGCTGCGCATCGGTGAGCAGTGGCCAGTCTCCCATCGAGCCACAATAGACGACGGCTCTCATGCCGACCTGAATCAGCTCCTTCGCCTTGCCAACGAGAGCCGCAAAGTCAGGCACGCCGTCCGCAGAGCACGGCGTCATCAGAGCCGGGATACAGCCACAAAAAACATTCGAGTTGTCTGGCATTAAGTTTTATCCTGGAATTGTGGTACGTTGCTTCATTGTTGGGATTTAACAGTAGTGGGATTTGCCTAAGCACGTCTACGCAATCCATTCCCGAAACTGAGCCTCGTCAACGTTTCTTCCGCTAACAACCGCCACGATGTCGCCATCTCCGTCCAGCCGAACTTTGCCTGTGAGCAGTGCGGCAACGGCAATGGCTCCGGACGGTTCTGTTCTAAGGCCGTGTTTCTCGTAGATCCATTTCATTGCCTGCTGCGTCTCGGAATCAGGCACGCTGACCGCTGTCGAAACGTGCTTCTTGAGAATTGGCCAGTTGTATTCGCCGACATCGTAAGACAGCAGGCCATCGCAGATACTTTTTGGACGATCGATTCGCTGTCGCTCACCGGCATCGAGAGACAAACAAAAATCTGCCGCCAGCGCGGGTTCGACTCCCACGATCTTTGCGCCGGGGAATCCATGAGCGATGGACAACGCATGCCCTGCCATCAGGCCACCGCCGCTGACCGGACATACGAATGTTGAAATTTTGCGGTCCTGACGCTGCAGTTCGCTAACGATTTCCAGGCCGCCGACCCCATTTCCTGCAATCACGTACGGATCGTCATATGGCGATGCCTGAACGGCTCCTTCGGTCTCCGCAATTTCGCGAGTCAACTTGTCTCGTTCGCCGGTCTCATGGTCGCGAAGAATATTGTAAGTGCGAATCTCGGCACCAAATGATCGCGTCAAATCGAACTTTACCTGCGGTGCCGAATCGGGCATGACAATGATGACACGCTTGCCGTATTTCATACCGGCGAACGAAATGCCTGACGCAAAGTTGCCGGATGAGTGAGCCGCGATCGGTCGGTCGCCGATCCTGTCAGCGTTGTTCGCGACCCAATTCAGAGCGCCCAACAGTTTGAAGGAACCTACCGGAGTCCAGCCGTAATCCTTCAGCCACACACGACGCCCGGCTGGCAGATCGAGTACTTTTTCCAGAGCCCACGATCGTATTAACGGTGCCGGACTGAGGTGTTCGCGGATGACCGTCTCGGCGGCAAGTACGTCGTTGATTGTCGGAATTTGAATTGTCATTGTGATTCTCAATATGTTCAAAGTCGTTTGACCCGAGCCAGCGGCGAGGCTGCGACCGGATCGCCTCGCCGCTGGCTTTCGGAGTTGCGCAACCTGTCCTGATATTAACCCGAAGCGCCAGCGAGGCAAACAAGTTGCGTCTTTCCTTCGGCGTGACGTTTTTGCCTCGCTGGCGCTTCGGGTCAGTGTTTCTACTAGTGGTTTCTCTGGTGGTAACGACCGTAAGTCAAAAATTCGCAACTTCAAAACCGCTGGCTCGGGTGAAGCGTACGCAATTCAGAGATACAACCGAAGCTGCTATGATCACTGGCTGAGTACTGGTTCGGGATTCGACGCGAGATTGAGGAACTGATTCATGTTTCGGGGAATTCTGCTGCTCGGTATTCTTCTGTTCAATGGATCGATAGTCGAGGCACAGCCGCAGGTTTATCGGGATCGGGTCGCTCCGCAGTGGTTCTCGAACAACCAGAAATTCTGGTACCGCGTTGAACTCAGCGCCGGACGCCGCGAGTTCATCGTCGTCGATGCAATGGCCGGGACTCGTCAGTCGGCGTTCGATCACGCGGTGATTGCGGCGAAAATGTCGGCAGTTTTGGGCAAGCCGATTGCGGCGAATTCGTTGCCGATCGACAAACTGGAATTCAACGACGATGCGACGCAGATCCAGATGACAGGTCGCGAGGGGCAGTTTCAGTTTGACACTCAAAGCCAGGAGTTGACAAGGAACACGGACAGCCCCGGCGTCGTCGGCACGCAACTCGTCATGCCGCCCGAAGCGTCGCAGAATTCCAGTGACGAGACGGAAATCGTTTTCACCAACAATTTGGCGGCGTCCGTCTCTTTGTTCTGGATCGATCAGCATAGCAACGAACGCGGCTATGGGACTATTGAACCTGGCGAGACGCATCGTCAACACACGTTTACCGGACATGTTTGGCTGTTCAAGTACACGAACGGAGACGCAATCGGCAGTCTTCGCGCCGCTTCAGGCGGCACTGAAGTGCTTCTGAATGATCAAGCGGTCGCGAACGTAAAGAGACGGGATACCTCCGATAGACGCAGGAGACGACACGAATCTGTCAGCGTCGCATCGCCCTCACAATCGCCCGACGCCGCGCATGAAACCTTCGTGCGAAACCACAATCTCTGGCTGCGTTCCGTTACCGACGGCGCAGAAACGCAACTCACCAAGGACGGTGTCGCTACAAACACAATGCGGCGTGATGCGTCCCGCGAGCGGCTTATTGGGATGGCATACGATGAGCCAGACTACCCTGACGAAATGCCTGATGCCATCTGGTCGCCGGATTCTCGTCACCTCCTGGCATTTCAGACGAAGACCGTGGAAGAGAAGCGTGTCTATTACGTCGAATCGACCCCAGCTGATCAGCTGCAGCCAAAGTTGCACTCGTATCCGTATCTGAAGCCAGGCGATCCAATTCCGATCTCATTGCCGAGGCTATTTGATGTCGAAAGCGGCAGCGAAATTTCAATCTCCAGTGATCTGTTTGCCAATCCATGGTCACTGGAGTTTCAGCGCTGGAGCGATGATGGGACCCGATTTTGGCTGCTGTACAATGAACGTGGCCATCAGCGAATGCGAGTTCTGGAAGTCACGTCGGCAACTGGTGTTGTAAGAGCGATTGTGGACGAACACAGTCCCACGTTTATCCAATACTCGTCCGATGGCAAGATGGAATTGCGATGGCTGGGCAACAATCAACTCCTGTGGGCCAGTGAACGAACGGGCTGGAATCATCTGTATCGTTACGACACGGTTGCCGGGACTGTGATGAATCCCGTGACTGCGGGCGACTGGAATATGCGGCGGATTGAGCACGTTGATGAAGAACACCAGCAGATCTGGTTCTTCGCCGTGGGGCTGAACTCCGGGCAGGATCCGTATCACGAACATTTCTGCCGAGTGAATCTGGATGGCTCCGGCTTTGTGCAGTTGACTGACGGCGATGGAACTCACAAGATCGAATGGTCGCCGGATCATCTGTGGTTTATCGATCGTTACTCACGGATTGATTTGCCGCCTGTGACTGAACTGCGTTCTGCTGATAACGGCGCGCTGGTGTGCAAACTGGAAGAAGCGGATGCCAGCGAGATCATCGCAGACCGCAGCGGGTTGCCTGAACGATTCACTGCGAAGGGCCGTGATGGGACAACCGATATCTGGGGCATCATTCATCGTCCGAAGGATTTCAATCCTTCACGTTCGTATGCGGTTATCGAAAACATTTACGCCGGGCCGCACGACTATCATGTTCCCAAGGAATTCCGCACGAGCTTCGGGCACCAGCACGCGATCGCTGATCAGGGATTTATCGTCGTGCAGATCGATGGAATGGGGACCGCATGGCGATCGAAGGAATTCCATGATGTGTGTTATCGGAATTTGAAGGATGCCGGATTGCCGGATCGTATTGCCTGGATGAAATCTGCGCAAAAGGTGATTCCTCAAATGGATCTGTCACGCATCGGTATCTATGGCGGGTCGGCCGGTGGCCAGAACGCGATGGCGGCACTGTTGTGGCATGGTGATTTCTACAAGGTTGCCGTCGCCGACTGCGGATGCCACGACAACCGTATGGACAAGATTTGGTGGAACGAGCAGTGGATGGGTGTTCCTGACGGCGACGTCTACAAAGACAACTCCAATATGGAACATGCCGGGCAACTGCAGGGCAGGCTCATGCTGGTCGTCGGCGAACTCGACCGCAACGTCGATCCGGCCACGACAATGCAGGTAGCAAAGAGACTGGTTGATGCGGGCAAGGACTTTGATCTTGTCGTCGTCCCCGGTGCGGGCCACGGGGCTTGCGAGACTCATTGGGCCTCCCGTCGTCGGCTGAAGTTCTTTACGGACAATCTAGGGATTCCCAGGTAGCGTCACCGCAGCCAAATCGCCACCACGCGACTAAATTCCCTGTTTCTCCCAAATTCATTTGACGGGTGCCAGACTCGACCTATGTTTCTGCAACTGCTGCCGGGATTCATACGAATTTCATGAATCGGAGACGCCCAACGGTGTCCGCAGCGATTGACAATACAACAGCGCGGTGAGGAAAGCTGGAAGCTTTGAGGGGACCTTGCCGCGCTGTTTTTTTTTCGTGTTCGCCGTGCTTCATGTCAATCTGCGTCGAATCAGGAATCTTTTCCGGTTTTTCCGTTTAGTCCGACTTTGCCGACGGACGATACGGTGAAAAGCGAAACCTGCGCCAGAGTTGCACAAATGAATCTACGGCACTGCAAGGAATAGCAGCCTGAGTTTGGTGGAACAGATCTAAGGATGAGCAGCGAATCTCCATTTCGAATCTCCAGTACTGCAATCATGGCCGCCTGCATTATTTGCGGCGTGCTGGTGGCAGCGCTCCTGATCCCGACCACCTCGTCGCCCCTCCACTTCAGCGTTAACCCCGTCGTCAACACAGCCGTCGACACAGCCAATCAATCGTTGCAACGGACTCTGACGGAGTTTCAAAACGAGGACGTTAGTACCCAGATCCGACATTCTGCAGTGACGCCGCCCCGAACTGCTCGTCAATCTGCATCGCCAGCGACTGTCGCAGAGATCCTGCACACCCCGCCAAGGCGAGCAATTCCGTCGTCGCAGGCGAATTACATTGAAACCACTTCAATCGATCGCGCTGTAACGCAATCGGGCGGAAGAGGCCAGTCCATGCCTCAGTTCTACGCGCCAGTCACCGTACATCCCGTGACCGTTAATATCGATAACTCCGGCATCATACTGGAACTTGCACGCGTCAGCGAGCGGCTGGATTCGCTGGCAAGGACGCCTATTCCTGTAGAACCAGTCCGACCATCGATCCACGTGATGGACATTCAACAGTCTTCAACACCGATTCCATATCAAGTGCATCGCAAGGACGATGAGGCCAGGAAATCGCCGCGATCAAAATCGGACTCCGACCCGGGACACACAGAGACTCGCAAGAGTGCGCGGCAGCCAGAAAGAATACCGACCGCCAATTTTTATCCTCCGCGTCTGTCAGAAGAATTCGTGTCTCCGCCACTAAGTTCCCGGTCAAAGACGAGCGTCGCTCCGATTCCGATTGCGGCTGATGAGCGGTCGGCGATCGCTGATCCAGCGTCTGTCGCTGATCCTATTCGGACCGCTGATCCCGTGCTCGTGCCAGTTGAGCCCCGGGTCATTGAGTCGAAGCGGCAACCGTTCGAAGAGTTTCCTGCCAAGCTAATCCCGCTGCAATCGGTTCCCGAAGTCCTGCCGCAGGCGATTCCGGACGCGACCATCGAAGATTTGCGGCCCATCGAGTGTACCGAAGAATTTTTCTCCGTTCCGGAACCCGTCGGCTCTGCGGCACTCCGACCAGAAGTTTCCAGGTCGCCCGCCTCATCGACGGTTGTTGAAACGGATCAGGAAGTTCCGATTCAGATTTCACCGATACCAGCAGAACAAACTCAGATACCAGAATTCAATTGGTCGCTGGAACCGAATCGGCAGGGAGCAAAGCGAACCACCGATCCACCGTTCATGAACGGTCGGAGACTGCCCGTTCCGATTCCTGCGGAACGGTTCGCCAAAGCGACACAGACTGGCGGCATCCAGCAGGCATCCTACACAACGTTGGCGGCGCGGGCACCAGTATCGACTGCTGCGAACTGTCAATGTACGCCCGCACGGAAATCTGAAATGTATTTTGGCCCGCAGGAGAAATCTCCCGTCCCATCGCAACAGCCCAAATCGTCACCGTCAAAGCCGAATGCGTCAAAGCCGAACACATCGAAGTCCACAGCATCGAGGATGATGGAAAAAGTTGGAAAGCTGTTCGGGCGATAGCGACTCAGCGAATCGGGCTGGCGGGTCCACCGATGCGGAAGCGACACAGGTAGATTCCGAGAACATACAGCACGAGCAGCGGCACCATCATCAGCATCATGCTCCAGGGATCCGGTGAAGTTGTCAGAACCATTGAGGCGATCGAAATCACAAGTACTGCGATGCGCCAGTTCTTCTTGTAGGTATCGACACTGCAAACGCCGATGCGCTCGAGGAAAACCATGACCATCGGCAGTTGGAAACTCACGCCGAACATGAGTGGCATGAGCATTGCCATGCTGATGTATTCCGAAAGCCTTGGCGTGAAACCGATTCCCAGCCAGTCGTTGAATCCAATCAGAAAGTCCAGCATGAGCGGGAATGCGTAGAAATATCCCGACAGCGCGCCCAGAACGAACAGCACGATGCTCATCGGCAGATAGACGTGAACGTACTTGCGTTCGTGAGGATACAGTCCGGCCGCGATGAAAAGCCACAGTTGGTAAAACACCCACGGCGACGAGAGCAGCAGACCTGCGAAGAAGCAGACTTTCATGTACGACATGAAGCCTTCTTCCATCCTGAGTGTCGTCAGCTTATTCGTATCTTCGACAACTTTGCGAAGTTGCGAAAACTCCGGGGCGGAAATTATCAGCGAC
>Ga0154020_10006464_pt1 | contig 13723 bp, 26 predicted proteins | sample Klosneuvirus_201_FD_109709 | JGI IMG/M metagenome (GOLD analysis project Ga0154020, IMG submission 109709) | Active sludge microbial communities from wastewater, Klosterneuburg, Austria - Klosneuvirus_20160825_MG | ecosystem: Engineered > WWTP > Aerobic digester > Activated sludge | place... | reverse complement strand
TTCAAGTTCCGCGATTCGGTCGTCGGCGTCAGCGGCTATATCAAACAGTTCGCTATACACGGAATATTCGATCTTGTTTGAGGCGTTCAGATTATTAACGAACTCGGTAATTTTCATGGCTTAAAAATTTGTTTCGTTCCTGAATGTTTCGGACATGTGTAATTTCTGACACAGTACGCAACGCCGCCGCCAATAATGGCCGCAACAAGCGCAACAGGATTGATACCGTGTTTCAGAACATGCGCAACAAACAGGCCGACACAAAGCGCAACAACAACGATTGTTACGATACGGCGGTTTTGAAACTGTGTCGATGTGGCAAAGTCCGTTTCAATTTGTTGCATCCTGTAACGTGTCATGCTTGACGGCGTGGCAGGTAGCGACGTTGGAAAAGTGTAGTCCAGCGTTTCGGGTTCGTATGGTTGGATGCTGTTCATTGTTGGCGGTTGTGTTTTTCTGCGAACTTTTTAGCGGACTCAATGGATTCAAAGCGCTGGCGTTTAAGCAAAATATCATCAAACCAAACAAGCGCAAACGAAGTAGGGCTTTCTTGCCTAATATAATACCGGCCATTATTACCGACGGCTACCCAGTGACCATCTTTCGACTGAGATATCCAGTTCATATCATTTTGCATATCAATCAAGCTTTGAATCTCTAAAAAGATAAAGCGCAACAAACGAGCATCCGCAAAGGAATGACGCAAAAGCGCGGGTTTCAATCGGGCCGATATCGGCGTACTTTTCGAACGTCGGAACGTGGACAAAAAAAGCGGCAGCATCAATTAGGGCGACAAACCACAACGCAGACGATGACGTGCGATTTTTCGAGGCGTCCGAAGCAAGCAGAACGGCGGCAAGCACAACGGCAAAAGTCACAGCCCCGCCAATTACCCCCGGAGTCCCCCACATTTGCCCTGTGTCGTACCAAACAAGTCCGGCATGACCAATGACAACAGCGATCAACAAAAGCGATACGGCGGCGTTTCGGGCGGCTTGTAGGTCAAACCTTGGAGCGGTGACGACTGGAGGTGTTGCGGGTGTCACGGCTTCGCGCGTTTCAACCGTGGTTGAATTGTTGACAACTCGGCGCGGCTTTGAACTGTTCGGCTTTTCCGGACTGTCACTATTGTTGTACCTGCTTTTCAGTGTCCGGGCTGTGGCGGCATTGACACCAAGCGCGGTAATCGCTTCGTCGTGCGGTACGCCGTTTTGCCGATGTTGGTTGTATGTGGATTGGTTGCTCATTGCTCAAAAAGGTTATTTACTTGCGATGCGTAATCGCTTTGGCAAAACAGCATACAATCGTCTGATGTATCAAAAGTGAATATCTGCCTTTGCATTCCGGGAAGATAAAAAATTTCTGCCCTAAAGTAGTTTCCGTACCTGGAGATAATGTAATGACTCCAAGGTGTTGTACATGTGTACGTTTCAACAAATTGCTTAACCCATTTAAGGGGCTTTAACCTTTCTCGGTTTGCCATTTTTGCAGATTTTATTGTCATTGCGTTATTGCCCAACAAAGATAAGTCGCATTTTGTTACGGTGCAACATTCACCTGTAAAAAAGTGAAAAATAAAATTGCACACATCAAAACGTAACACCAAAACAAAACCCGCTCACTCGCTTTCCTGCGCATGTTTCATAATTTCGGCCGCACTTTGTACCGCGCGGCGTTCGTCCGTGTTGTGCATGTTGTTGGCGTAGATCAGGGCTGCATTGTGAGCAATCGTAAAAACTTCGTATTGCTCTAATGTCATGTCGTTTGCCCTGTTGCCCCAAATGCGATCAGCAATAAGCCCGGCCTCGAAGTTATCAAACTGCTTGTTTGCCGATTCGGCGTGGTGGTCGCGTTCATCGTCGTTCATTTGGTCAATGACGGTGTTTTTCGGGCGCTGGGTATCAATGACGCCGCCAACAATTCCGGGTATCATTTCGCCACAAACAAGGCGGGCCGATATGCCTTTGCTTTTCGCCTCGAAAAAGGCTTTGAGCAGTTCGGCGGCTTCGAGCGCGTCGGATTCTGTTTTGCAGATTTCTAACGGGCCGTGGTAGATTCTTACTGTAGGGCCATCATTGCCGCCAATGGATACATGTTTGTTTTGCGTGTGTATATCGTGCTTAATTTCCATGTTTCAATTTTTTAACGGTTTGGTTAGTGGTTTCGGTTGCTCATGAATTGCCCGTATTCCTGCCTTCCCATAAACTCGCAATTCCACGGCGGGCCGGAAAACTCGGCCTGTATTTCCTGCTCAAACTTTGCGATAAAATCCCGGTCAGAAAGCGACGTGGTAGAACTCGGCACGGTGAACACGCCAAAAGGCGACCGGATGATAACCGGGTTGTACTTCATTTTCAAGGCGTCGTGGATTTCGCTGGTATCCCGAACGGGCCGGAAGTTGTCACCGTCAAGCACTTGGAACTTGTCGCCACATGTCAAAAGGATGACTTGCAGCAGGTGGCCGAAATAGTATTTGTAGCGGGTTGTTCGGTAATTGTCGGACTTGCTTTCAAGTACCAACTTATAAACGCCGTCGGGAAGGCAAGCAAATTGCAGCCTCATAGCTTCGCGGGCCTTATCGGTTAACTTACCTTCCCGGCGTTCAATTTCGAGTTGATAGGTCAAAATGGAAGATCTGAATCGGGCGCTGGTACGTCAATCGGCGCTGGAGTGCTCAAAAATTGTTCGACCGCTTTGGCAGGCTCAAACGGGTTTTTCGTTCCGGCATCGAAAATATTGAACCGTACCCAGTTGTACAGGTATTCCGCAACCGGCGAAAAATCCCAAAGTGTTTCACCCTTAAAAACGGCCTGCGTTGGCTCAGGTGGGCAGAAGTCTGAATCGGCAACACCGCGCCGCTTTTCAAGTTTGTTTGCGCCTGAATGGCACGTAACACCGATACGGGGCTTTTGCGTGGCCTTGTCGACAAATGCGTATGGCTGCATCCTAAAACGATCTGTAATTTTGAAGTTCGGATCTGCAAGCGAAGCCAGCAAAGCGAGCGAATACCGGGAATCGAAATGGCCTACCTCAACGCGGTACAGGTCGATTCCGTCCCGAATGTCGGCTACTAAAATAGTTTCGGTAATGCCCTGGATTTCGCGGGGCTGTTTGTAGACGTCAACCAAAATGCCGTCAATGGCTCCGAAAATTTCAAAAACAAATTGTGTACCATCCTCTTTGGTTCGGATGTCGAACCGTCGCCGCGTGTCGGTGGTTTCTGGTTTGGCTTTCAGGAGTTCCAAAATAGCTACTTCGCCCGTCTTGTTTGCTCCGATCCTGCCGATTCGAAAACGGCGACTGCCGTCATCGTTCATTGATCCTTGATGTAAGGCCATAATTTATGAATTTAGATTGTGATTAATCGTGTTCTATTCCGGGCGCTTTGTTAATGGCGTCCATGATGATACAAAAATCGAAGTCATCAATTTCGGAAACGTCCATTTTGCGGAACGGTTCGGATGGATTGGTTCGGCCTGCGATGAAGTGCGTGGTATTGAATGTCGGGCGCGGCTCATCAGCATCCTGCGTAGTGAATGAGTTTTCAAAAATTTCGTACTCAATCACCGTTCCGTCGTCGTGCTTTACACTAACGTAGGCGCTTTTAGTTCGGCTACTCATTGCTTGCAGATTTTCGGTTGTTAATAACTTCGGTGAAAGCCCACAAATAAATATTTGATAGCGGGCTGCTATTCGTTTTGCTTTTCAGCCATGCCCGGACAGCCCATTTAGTAACGTGGATTTGCGGGCCGTACTTTTCGTTGATGAGGGCAGCGGCGGCGGTATTGTCGCCGCTTTGCCATTGGGCTTGTATTTCTTGTTTCGTCATGCTTTGCGTTGTTGTTGGCGGGCCTTGCGTTGGCGCTTGGTTGCGGCGCGGGCCTTGCGTTGTTTTTTGGTCAATGATAACCCGGAGTACCAACCGCCTTTCCTTGAATCGGACGGCGGCGTGTATTCTAAACCCTTGCCGTATGGGTTAGTCAAAGTCATCGGCTCCATTGCCGACGCTTTGCCTGCTTGCGCGGCCATTGCCATCATCATGGCGAGTGTAGCGCGTTTACTGCCTGTGCTTTTCATTGTTTTGATTTTGAATGTGTGTTTTAATTTGCCCGCCGTCTTGCCTTTGCCCGGCGGCGGGCTATGACCGAAATAATCTCATGCTAATTTTCGACTTCCATTTCCTGCTCGGCAAGTTCTAAAAACCGTGCTTGCTCTGTTTCGGTGAATTCGTAAAAATCCACCGTCAATGTCCACGGCGTCACAATAAGAGATCCTTTTCTTGTAATCACAACCTGGCACTCGGTAATGTTAATTTCCGATTCCGACGGATAGCAGTCCTCATAGCGCCCGGAATGTTTGCCGGGGTTGTAGTAGTAGGTTCCCCGCAAATTGAGTTCGATTTCGGAGCCGTTATCCCGCGTGGACTTTATGTTGGCGAAAAAGCGTTGTGTGGTTGGCATGGGCTAGGCGTTGATAATATTTACGTTTGGGTATATTTCCTGAAGCTGCGTCAACTCTTCATTGTTGATGCCTTTAACAGCCACTTCCCACATTTTCGCACCGCCAACAGCTTTACAGGTTACGCTAAAACCGCAATAACGAAGAACCTTAGCGCAGTTTTTGTGATTCGATTCGGATATTTTCATTTCCTGACGGGTGGATGCGATTGCGAGGCTCATTGTTGCAGATTTTATTTGTGCGTTTCTGATAGGTCAAAGATACGTCGGGTTTTAATACGGTGCAAGTTGCAACGGCAATTATTTTTCAATTTATTTTTCACAAAATCGCATACCTTTGAACATCAAACCTTTACAACATGTCAATCGAATTAAAAAACTTTGCACCTCACGAGTTCTTGATGGATGGCGTGGTCGTATTCGACCGCATGGATGCCGACTTCCTGCTGCTGCTCGACAAATGCCGCGAAGTCGCAGGCGTACCCATGAAACTTAATTCCAGTTGGCGAAGCGCGGCCAAAAACAAAGCCGTAGGCGGCGCTAAGTCATCCATGCACCTAAAAGGCCGTGCGGTAGACGTTCGATGCCTTGACGGGGCACACAGGGCGGCTATAATGAAAGCGGCGTTATCTATTGGTCTGACCGTTGGCGTAATGGAAAACGCCTTGCACCTGGACAACCGGGAAAAGCAAACGGTGTTTCATTATTACCACATGTACCGGCGAAAATAGCGGCATGCTTTTTGCATCTTTACCCCGTCATCGCTTTCCTGCGAGTAGTACAGACACAACGGTTTAATTTGGAGTATAAGCGCCCGTCGGTAAATGTATCGGCAGGCGCTTGTTTTTATGGCGTAAAAGATTTACTTTTGTAATCGAATCCGTAAGGATGTATCGAGGGCACGGCGTCCGTAATGCCGTAGAAATTCATTGGTTTTGGGGTTTACAATTTTGCCCGGCGGTTTTTTGCAGATCCGTCGGGCTTTTTAAAACACATTGCGGTTTGGAAAAGTTGGTAATTCGCCGGGCTCATAACCCGGAGTCACGGGTTCGAGTCCCGTAGCCGCCACAACCTCCTATGCAGTAGGCCTGCATAGCCGCCGTTTTAGCTCAGTTGGTAGAGCGCCTCGCCTGTAACGAGGATGTCGTGGGTTCGAACCCTACAAGCGGCCCAGTCTCTAATTGCGGGTATCTCCTGTAAAATTTTGGATTGTGGTAACACGGTCGACGCCCTGCCAAAAGCAGGGCGTTTTTTATTGGCTGAAAATAAATTTGCGGTGAATGTTGCACGGTAAATAAATGCGTTTTATCTTTGCTTCATCGAAAGCGATACGCCGGGCGTGGGAACCTGGTGGAATGGGACAGATTTTTAAAAGACTTTTTATCAGGTGTGTTTGCGGTTATCTGTCCCCGCAACCCGTCCCAAACGGCGCACCTGATGAGAGGTCTTTTTTTATTGGCAAAAATGCAATACAATATCAACATCAACCAAAAGGCAGCCATTGACGCCGGAATGATAGCCGACGTGGTAGACCTTTGTATTTTCGACTTCCTTCAAAAGTTTACCAACTCGCCATTTTGCAAAAGAATGTCCGAGGGCGAAATAAGCTACTTTAACGTGCCCTACCAAAAGATCGTTACCGAGTTGCCGATAATCGGAATCAAGACGAGCGACGGCATTTACCGACGTTTTAAACGCCTGGAACTTTGCGGGCTTGTTCAATTTCACCCGGACAACGCAAAGAATAATATGGTTTGGTTTTGCTGGGGAAGGTCTTACGATAAGATGTTTTTTACCCCCGGACAGTCATCCGAGGGTACGGATAAAGAGCCGACCAACCCCCGGATAGAAAACCGTACCCCCCCGGATGAAAAGCCGACACATTATAATACCCTTTTATCATACCCTTTTACTATTAATAATAAAGAGAAAGCCGACGATTTAAAAGCTCATATTGAAAAAAGTTACACCACGCGCGATTCGTTTACCTTAAGCCGCCGCATTGCAAAAGAAAAATTTGATGACTACCTGATAGCTTTTTGTTCGGAAGTTCATTCGATGGAAAAAACATATAACAACAACGGCGAAATTGTAAACCACTTTTTGAACTGGTCTGAATGGCGTTCAAAAAAAGAGGAAGCGCCTAAACCAACCCAAACCCCCTACGCCCGGCCCGCGTCAAACAAGATGCGCACCGTTGAAGTTGAAACAACAGGCTATTCAGCCGATCAATTATTTTAAAATCTGCAAAAAATGGATTACCACGATTTTCTCAAACAAAAACAGAAACGTCACATCGTTTCAGGTTTCGAAGTCAACGAAGCTGATCTAAACCCTAACCTTTTCGACTTTCAAAAGTTCATTGTTCAACGCGCTTTGCAAGCTGGCAAGTACGCCATTTGGGCTGACTGCGGATTAGGCAAGACGCTGATGCAGCTTGAATGGGCGCGGCACGTCAACGAGTTCACCGGCCTTCCTGTTTTGATTTTGACGCCGCTTGCTGTTTCAGGCCAAACGATCAAAGAGGGCGCAAAGTTCGGCATTGAAGTAAATCGTTATGACTGCCTGAATGTTTCCGGTATCTGCGTAACGAATTACGAACAACTGGACAATATCAACCCTGCCGACTTTGGCGGCGTTGTGTTGGATGAAAGTTCGATTTTAAAGAACTTCACCGGCGCAACAAAAAAGGCACTCATTGAAGCGTTTAAAAGCACGCCTTACAAGCTGGCATGTACTGCAACCCCATCACCAAACGACCTAAACGAGATAGGCAACCACTCTGAATTTTTGGAAGTACTTGACGCTCAAGATATGCGTTCAAAGTGGTTTGTCCGGGACGAAGGAATGAATAACTACCGGCTGAAATCACATGCCAAAGTTGACTTTTTCGCATGGGTTTCGAGTTGGGCGACGATGCTATCTAACCCGTCCGATCTTGGATTTGATGGAACTGATTATGTTTTGCCGCCTCTCAACATGATTGAAAAGATGGTAAAAACAACCCGATCTAACCCCGGACGCCTTTTTGCCGATGGCATTGTAAACGCCACCAACTTCAACAGCGAATTGCGCCTTACTAAAGTTGAACGCCTTGCCAACGTTGCCGAAATCGTAAACGCGTCGAACGACCCATTTATAATTTGGATTAAGCAAAACGAGGAGGGCGACGAATTGCGCAAACTGATTCCAGGCGCAATCGAGGTACGAGGATCTGATACCGTCGAACAAAAAGAAAACAACCTGCTTGGATTTGCAGAGGGTAAATTTCGAGTGCTCGTTACCAAGACGAAAATTGCCCAATTCGGAATGAACTTTCAAAACTGCTCAAACCAAGTATTTGCATCGCTTGACTTTTCATTTGAGGGGCTTTACCAGGCTATTCGTAGGTCGTACCGTTTCGGCCAAAAAAAGCAGGTTAATATTTACATTGTGACGACTGACACGATGGAAAACGTCGTGCAATCCATTAACCGAAAACAGCGACAGTTTGAGGAAATGCAATCCGAAATGAACCAAAACATCAACTCCAAAAAGTACGGACTTATGAATGAGTACGAATACAACGAATACCGCACTGACGAAATGTGGTTGATGAAAGGTGACACAGTGCAGGAAATTGACCGCATCGCAGACAACAGCCTCGACCTGATTATATTTTCGCCGCCGTTTAGTTCGCTGTTTACCTACTCGAATTACATGCACGACATGGGCAACAACGAAAGCCACGACGACTTTTTCAAACAATATGCTTTCCTGCTGGCTAAACTTTACAAAAAGTTGCGCCCCGGTCGCTTAATGTGCTGCCATACCAAAGACCTTGGAGTTTACAAAAACAGTTCCGGCTATTCCGGCATGTACGATTTTACCGGCGAACATACCCGTTCGGTTTTGGAGGCTGGCTTTAAGTTGCATTCAAAAATTACGATTTGGACAGATCCGGTACTTGAGATGCAGCGAACAAAAACACAACGCCTGCTCTATAAAACCGTGACTTCGGACAGCTCATTTACCGGCATTGGAATGGCTGAATACATTACCATTTTCCGAAAGTGGGAAGGCGAACAGGAGGAGTGGACGCCGGTCACAAACCTAACAAAACAGAACTTCCCGCTTGATACTTGGCAAAAGTGGGCATCTCCAGTTTGGATGGATATTCGCCGTACCGACGTTTTGAACGCGCAAGAAGGCACCGACATGGGCGACGAAAAACACATTGCCCCGCTTCAACTTGAAGTAATACACCGCCTCGTTAACCTTTACAGCAACAAAGGAGAAACGATTTTTACCCCGTTTTTGGGGATCGGAAGCGAGGTGTATATGGCCCTGAAAAACGACCGGCGCGGCATTGGATGCGAACTTAAAGACAGCTATTGGGAAACGGCTGTTAAGAATTGCAAAAACGCGGTTTCTAAAAAGCTGCAAATGGAACTTTTCACATGATTACGCAAAGCATAGACGAGTTAGCCCGGACATTAGCTTCCGGGCTAACCCTCGACGAACTACGCGAAAAGCAGGGCGCGTTACTCACTACGGCGCGCTACGTTGCCCCCACAACGCCCGAACAACAGGAGGCTTTACGTTCGTACTGGGAAGGCGTCATGCGCGAACCTGTGACCAATTCCGTACTAAACGTGACACGTTCCACAGCGCCGGAAAAGATCAGTTACGACGAGGCCCGGCGAAAAGTGTGGAAATTGATTTGCGAACGCTCCGAAAGCTTGGGACATCCGTTCCGTTTCAGCGACGAACAAGCCAGCGTTATCGGTCGCCTGATACGGTACTTCATCAACGACCGGACTTGCGGCCTCGACCTAACTAAAGGGCTTTTTGTGTACGGCGTTCCGGGTTGCGGCAAAACGGAAATCATGCGGATTTTGGCGACGTTCACCAAAGAGTCCGAACTTGCAAAAGCGTTTGTATTTTCCGATATGTCCGAAATTTACGCCGGGGCAATAGCCGACAAAAACAGCGACCCGATTACGCCAAACATTCAGTTTGATAGGTGTTTCGATGAAATCGGTTTGAAGGTCGGCGAAGTCAATTTATACGGGAATAATATCGACATAAACGAAAGTATCATTTATGCCCGGTACAATCGTAACCGTAAGTTCGGGCAGTTGACGCATGTTGTGAGCAACCACGACAGCAAACGAATTGAATCACTTTTAACGGCACGGGTTTTTGATAGGATGAAAGACTTGTGTCAATCAGTACACTACCCGGGGGAATCGAACCGAGGTGCAAAATAAATAAACGGTAAAAGTTGCACCGTAAATAAATTGCCCTTACCTTTGCTTCATTGAATCACTTTAAAATCTGCAAATCATGTACACGCCAAACATCGACCGCGCTAAAAACTTCGACTCTCTTATTGGTGCCGTACTTCAATACGGCGAAAGCTGGGAAGAGGCCGCGCACAGGGTATGTAAGTTTAAAAAATTCAAACCTTCGGCAAAAGAAATCGAGCGCACAAAAGCTAATTTCCCCGGCAATGATTCGCTGATTGAAGAAATCGCAAAAGCCGCAAACTGATGCTTCTTTTTCCTGACACAAAAACCTCTTTTAGTTTTGGTTTGACCCAAAGCCCTAAAGAGGTTTTTTACATTAAGCCAATACAAAGGGCCACCGCAATGAGAATAGTCACAGAAAGCCATTACCTGCACCGTTCCTGCCCCTGCTCGTTTGCTTTTGGCTTGTTTTGCAAGGATAGTGGCGGCCTCGTTGGTGTCATTGTTTACGGTACCCCATCATCCGCGCCGTTGCGGTCAGGTGTTTGTGGAAAAGATGAAGCCGGAAATGTTATCGAATTAACACGGCTTTGGGTAGCTGATGGAACGCCTAAGAATACAGAATCTTTTTTCATAGGCAATACATTACCGCTTATTGATAAAGAAATCGTTGTTTCGTTTGCCGACCCGACAGCCGGGCACGTTGGCACAGTTTATCAAGCATCTAACTGGATTTATACCGGACTTTCCGCAAAGCGCACAGACTGGAATATTGAAGGCGTAAAGCGACACGGACAAACGATTGGCGACAAATACACGGCAGCCTATTTGCGCGAACACGCAGGCGAACGGTTTACGTTGAAGGATAGGCCGCAAAAGCACAGGTATGTTTACTTTAACGCCAAACCGCGCCGCCGCAAAGAATTGCTTTCAAAACTCAAATATCCCGTAACTGCTTATCCAAAATCTGCAAACCAATGACTATCCAACAACAACAGCCGCTTCAACCACACTGGAAACTTCGCAAAGCGCTTGAAGGTTTCGGCCCCTTCGACCTTTTCACACAGCAGCGACTTCGTGACCAGTACGGCGTTCCTGATGACGAAATACAAAGGTCAATCAGGCTCAAGCATATCGAGTATGTAGGCAGCGCGAAAATCAACGGTCAACCAGCCTACAAAAAGGGCCAAAACTGGCAACAATGAGCAAGCGCGAAACAGTCAAAGCCAAACCTACACCCACGGCGTCCGAAGCATTGCAAGCCGTCAAATTTGGCCTACAGGGAAATAACTTCGTAATCCATACTTTATGCCGCATGATAACTGAAAAGACAGGCTGTGATTACAAACACGCTGAGACATGCGCACATTTGATGCTCGAATCGGGTACGGTAATTGCGGCATCGAAAATAGGACTCACTGAATTTCAAACCTTTAAAATCGCTGACCAATGAACGCCGAAGTAAAAATCCAAAACTGCTACACCCAAACACAACTTGCACAGCACCGCAAACGCTGTATTGCCGCTTTTATCCATGAGCGCACTAAGGCAGGCAAGCCGACCACCTGCCGCCAAATTTGCGCGGCTTACAAATGGCACCCCGGCCCGGTAAACTCCCTGCTTCACCTGCTGCAAATCGAGCCGACGCAAACCACGCACGGCCCTGTTATCGTCGTGCCAACAGGCCCACAAACAGACAGCGCGGGCGTTACCTGCCGGACTTACGCCGCAATTCTTCACCATTTAAAATCTGCACAATGAACGTTGTAACTTTTGAAACAGCCAAACGATTAAAGGAGTCGGGATTTCCGCAGCCGGACAGATTCGGCCAATGGCAGGCATTTTATAAACTTTCAGGCGATGAGCGTCGGGCTTTTATCACAGAGCCGCGAATGGAGACAGAAACTTTTGCCCCATCCGCAACCGACATTTTGAAGGAGTTGGGCGATGATTATTGCCTGCATTCGAATGATGGTAAATGGTCTTGTTCTGTTTATGAAATTGACTCGTTTCAAAGTAAATATGATTCGCCCTCCGAAGCCTGTGCCGCCGCTTGGCTATCTATTCACGAAAAATCTGCAAACCAATGAACACCAAACAAACAAAACAGTATGCGCGTCTGACTTCGGGCATCCCCATCGTGTTTACCGCGCAAATCGGCAACGGCATAGATCAGGTTTTGTCCGGCGAATGGTCAACGGGCCGCTTGAAGGAATTGCAATGCTGGAAGGCATTACCGGACGCGAACCGGGTAGAACTTTCGCGCCTTGTTGATCTTTGGGCCTATGAGGCTGCCGGTAATAAAGGGTGCGATACCGAACGGTCTTTGCGGGCTTACTTCAAGCCTGAGCATGGAAACACGACACCGATCACGACGCATAAGCTGATTGTATGAATACGGAACCCGTTTTTATTGGCGTTGACCCGGCTTTTCGTTCCGGCGGCTTTTGGGCCTGCATTTTGGATATGACGGATAAAACCGCCGCGTTCAAATGCTTTGCCGATGTGCTGGAGTACCATGATTGGTTGCGTTCTTTGGAAGCGCCGCTTTCCTGCTTTGTTTGCGTCGAAAACAGCAACCTGCAAAACAAGTCTTTTGATATGTCCGGGAAATCCGTGGAGGTTGCCCGTAAGTCACGCAATGCCGGGTCTAACATGGCCGTGTCTGAATTGGCTTATCAGTCATCGCTACGGCGCTACGGCAAAGACAGGGCTTTTCAGGTAAGTCCAAAGGAGAAAGGCAACAAATGGACGGCTGACCAGTTTGGCGCGGTTTTGAAGTCCGACGGCGTTACAATCATCACCAAAGGCGCGAACCAAGATTGTCGCGACGCTTACAAGCTGGCGGCTATTGCCCGGCGCATGGCTTTGATGGCAGGGAAGTTTAAAATAGCAACGAAATGAAACAACTACATATTACTGCACTTCGCAAAGCCGGATTTACCGGCAAAGCGACCATTGAACGCATGTTTGAATTTATAGGAAGAAATGGCTCAATATCGCCGTGGTTTGACTTGAAGCAAAACAAGGAGATTTGGCGCTGCTCGATAACCGACAGGAAGTATAATACTTTTGGCGCTGAATCAGAAAGCATAATTGAGGCCGTCGCTGAATGCTGCCTAAAATATCACAAAGACGGCGTAAAAACCGGAATATACCTGTTAGGATGAAAAACCGCATTTACATCATGGTTTCGCTCGTTCGTCCCTGGCTTTATAAGTTGGGTGTTTCGAATAGAGTAGATTTAAGGGAAAGGCAGGTAGGCGCACGGTCAATATTCGCCGTGCGCTTGCCTTTTGCTTATTCCATCGAAGGTGCGCTACACGCCTACCTTAAGCCTACCAACGTGCATACATGGGGAAGCGGAGCAACTGAATGGCACTTGTCATGTAATCCCATCATTGCCTTACTTTTCCTGAATGCGCAACTATGGTACGGCATGGCTGCATGGCTACCGCCTTACGCGCCTGTTGTGATATTCCTGCTGCCTATTCCGTTGGATGCCATACTGATACTCCTTTGCATCGCTGCTGTGTCATACGGCGCAATCTTAGGTATGATTCTTTTATTTGGATTTGTTGCGGCAAAACTTATACTTTTGTGATATGGTTCACACTACCACGTTAACAAAGCATCAAAGCGACATGCTGAAAGGCTTATGCGCATGGTATGTAACATCTACTTACTATGCCAACGATAAACGACAGTCAACGCCCACCATGGAACCCTAAGAGGAAGGCGCATGCAGGCAGGCTAAAGCCTAACAACGACGTGTACACTACGCCACACTACCGTAAGGCAGTACGTAGCCATAAGGCGCGTAACCCTTATTGTGTTATGTGTATGGAGAAGGGAATAGTAACGCCCGTACAGGTAACAGACCATATACAACCCATCAACATGGGCGGAGCTATACATGATGAAAGTAACTGGCAGAGCCTATGCCATAGGTGTCATAACAGTAAGAGCGGCACAGAGCGGACAGCCAAAGGCGGTAGGGGTGGGTAAGATCGCATTGACTATATGCCCTGTCAT
>Ga0154020_10006463_pt1 | contig 13724 bp, 14 predicted proteins | sample Klosneuvirus_201_FD_109709 | JGI IMG/M metagenome (GOLD analysis project Ga0154020, IMG submission 109709) | Active sludge microbial communities from wastewater, Klosterneuburg, Austria - Klosneuvirus_20160825_MG | ecosystem: Engineered > WWTP > Aerobic digester > Activated sludge | place... | reverse complement strand
GGACGCCTTCCGAGCGGCGCTCTACCTCGAGCCGGAGCTGCCCCAGGTGCGCTTCCGTCTGGCCTCATGCCTGCGGCGCGCCGGAAAAGGGGAGCTCGCCCTGCGCCAGATTCGCGACGTCGTCGCGACGCTCGAACGCGGCGGCGGGCGCCATCTTCCGCTGCTCGACGGACGGCTGTTGCCGGGACTGCCCGAGACACTCCGCCTGGCACGCGCCCAGCTGGATCCCCGCTACCCCACCGGCTGACCCGGATTCTGACCCCGGGGCGCCGGCGCGGTCAGCGCGCGAGCTGGCGGCGCAGCAGCTCGTTCTCGAAGGCGATGCCGACCTGCTCCGCCGCGACCTCCAGCAGCTCGACGTCGCGCAGCGGACGCTGCGTCGTGCCGTTGTCGGCGTAGACGGCGGCGATGACGCGTTCGCTGCCCGCCACCGGAAAGACGACGACCTGGTCGTTCGCCGGCGCGCCGAGAATCGCCTCGAGAGCGGCCGGCAGCTGGGCGTTCTGAAAGGTCGCGGTGCGCACCTGGGAGGTGGCGAGCGCCTCCTGCAGCAGCCCGCCCGGCACGATCTCGAGGCGACGGACGGCGTTCGCCAACGGGCTGCCGTTGCGGGCGAAGCCGAAGGCGCCGAGCGGCGCGAGCCGGTCGCGCTTGACCAGGAAGATCACGGCACGCTCGTAAGATTCCGAGACCAGCTGCATGAGATTGAGCGCTACCGTGGCGCTGGCGAGCCCCGATTTCAGGTCGCCGAAGACCCGCTGCAGGCGCCGCAACCCCGGCTCGCCCCGGCCTTCGCTGCCTTCGCGGCGGGCCGTCGGAGTATCGAGCAGATTGGCCAGGCAGGCGCTCACGGTTTCGAGCTCGGCCGGAACGGCGGCGACCGCGCCGTGGCGGTAGGCGATCTGCATGGTGGAGTTCGAGTCGACCAGTACGACGAGCCGCGCCTCGGGCCGAGCCTCCCGGACCGTCCCCAGGAGCTCGGCATCGAGAGCCTCGGCCCGGGCGTCGATGAGCAGGATGTCGGAGTCCTCTTCCTCCGGAGCGTCGGCGGCCCGGGCGAGTGTTACCCGGCGCAGGGTGGCGCGGCCGCCGACGGCGAGCCGCAGCTGCCGGATGAACTCTCGATCCGGCGACAGAACCCGGATGACGGGGCCGGCGAAGGTCCCGACCTCTTCGTCGATGAGGCCATCGAAGGCGTCGTCCGACGCCTCGCCGAGCGTCCGCGCGACACCGAGGCGGTCGCGCTCGTCGAAGATCCGCGCCGCTTCGAGCAGGACGACGTTCGAGGCGAGTCCGCCCGCGGGGTCGAGGTCGAAGTCCTCCGTGCCGATCTCGTCGATCGGCTTGATCTCGTCGAGGGCGAAATCGAAACTGCCGCGCTCCCACCGGAAGACCTGTTCGACCGCGAGCTCGAGCTGCAGCCGGACGACGCTCTCGAGCTCCTCGCGGCGCAACAGGCCGCCTTCGACGAGCAGACGGCCGAGCGACCGGCGGCTCGCGCCGTCGGACTGTCGCGCCATCGCCCCCGCGAGGGCGGCGGCATCGAGGAAGCCCCGCTGCACGAGCAGCTCGCCCAGGCGTGGCGCGCCGGGAGCCCGCGCCGCGACCAGCGCCCCCTCCTTGAAGCCGAAACGGGCGTGCTCGCCGTCGCGCTCGAGCTCGAGCGTCCCGGTGCGCTTGCCGAGATGGATGAACTGCAGGACATCGCCGACCGCGACGTCCTCGAGGCTGCCGGAGATCGACATCGACCCCCCACTCTACACCCCGCGTAGACTAGGCGTGGAGATCCGGGCCACGCCGGACCAACCTTTGGACGGCTCGCCACGTAGGAGAGAGAGAATGAAGTTGATCGGAATGCGGGATTCGGGACTGGCCCTGGCGCTTCTCGCCGGACTGCCGCTGCTCGGCGCCGCAGCCCTTCCAGCCGAAGCAGCTCGTGAGGCCGGCGCGATGTCGGGGGCCACCGGACCCTGGGTCGCGAACGGGCAGGCGCGCGCGCGGCTGATCGCGGCGGGTATTGGGCCGACTGGAGCGACTGGAGCGACTCGAGCCACTGGAGCCGCTGGCACCGGCGCGGGAGATCCCGTCGGAGAGATCGAGCTCGGGCTCGAGTTCGAGCTCGAGCCCGGCTGGCACGTCTACTGGAAGAACAGCGGCGACGCCGGCTACCCGCCGCGCCTCGACCTCTCGGGGACGCCCGCGCTCGCCGGCGCCCAGCTCCTCTTCCCCGCGCCGCAGCGCTACGACCTGCCGGGCGGCCTCGTGAGCTTCGGCTACGAAGGGCACGTGATCTACCCGCTCTCGGCCGGACTCCCGGTCCTCTCCGGCGAGAGTCTGCCACCGGTCTCGGCGCGGCTCGACTATCTCGTCTGCCGCGCGGAGTGCATCCCCCACACCGCCGACCTCACGCTCGATCTCGAGTCCGTCCGCCAGGGTACCGGGGCCGAGGCGCTCGCCACCGCCGCGCGACTCACGGCGGCCCGTGAGGCCCTGCCGCGCGAGCCGGGGGCGGTCGCCGGAGCGCCGCAGGTGAGCGTCCGGGTGGAGCCGGGCCCGGCCTCGTCGCTCGTTCTCGTCTTCGCGACGAGCGGCGGTTCGCTGCGCGCCGCTCGCCCGGACCTCTTCTTCGAAGTCCATCCGTTTTTCGCGCTCGAGCGCCCGGAGATCTCGAGCTCGGACGACGGGCTCCTCTTCCGGGTCACGTTCCGACCGCTCGACGAGACCCAGCCGATGCCGGCGACGACGACCTTCGCCTGGACGCTGACCGGCCTCGAGCGCGCCCCCGGAACGGGCGACGTCGAGACCGGACAAAGGCCCTCTGCGGTGGCGCTCGCGGGATCGGCGAGCGTGAAGATCCCGCACCTGCGCACCTCGGAATCGCTACCCTCGTCGGGTCTACGCCCCGGGCTCGTGCTCCCCTTGCTCGTCGCCGGGCTCATTCTCGTCTTCTTCCTGATCCACCGTTCGCGCCAACGCCGCTCCTGAAGTCCGACGCCCCAGTTCACCTTCGACGGAGGCCCGCATGAGATCGTTTCCCCGAATCACCCGCAGGTTCAACTTCAAAGTGTCGCCCGGGGTCGCCCTGGCAGTCGTCGCTGCGGCCGCAGCCATCGCCGCCCTGGCCCTGCCGCAAGCGGCGTGGGCGGTGCTCGCGGTCGGCCAGCCGGCTCCCGCCTTCGAGCTTCAGGACCTGGACGGCAAGACCGTCTCGCTCGCCGCCTTCCGCGGCAAGACGGTGGTCCTCGAATGGATCAACCCGAACTGTCCGGTGTCGCGCGACTACGCGGAGCGCAACGTCATGTCGACGACCGCTGCGGCGCATCCGGAAGTGGTCTGGCTGGCGATCAACAGCACCAACCGGACGCACGGCGATTTCGTCGCGCCGACGGCGCACAAGGCGTACAACCAGAAGAACGGCATCGCCTATCCGGTGCTCTACGACTCCTCGGGCGACACCGGGCGCGCCTACGAAGCCAAGACGACGCCGCACATGTTCGTCATCGACGGCGGCGGCAAGCTGGTCTACAACGGCGCGATCGACAGCCGGTCGGAGACCGCGAACGTCAACTATGTCGATGCCGCCCTCACCGCCCTCGCCGCCGGCAAGAGTCCCGATCCCTCGACCACCAAGCCGGTCGGCTGCTCGGTCAAGTACTGAGGCGGTCGTCGCAGGCTGACCGGGGCCTGGCGAGGGCTGTCCCGCTCCAGGCCGGTCAGTCGAGCGGCGGCATTTCGGTGCCGTAGACGTACTTCTCGAAGAACGGCTGCCAGTCGGTCTCGGTCATCTGGCGCAGGATCGCCGGCAGCGTTCGGGTCTCGATCGGCTTGTAGGTGAAGTTGCGCACCAGGGCGCGCAGGAAACTGAAAAACTGCGGGTCACCCTTCTCGGCGCCGCCCTTCATGCGCGCGAACTCGCGACGAATGGCGTGCAGGACGAGGGGACCCTTGGCGTAGAGGAGGTTCTGCCGGTCCATCCCGTCGGCGACGTCTTCGAAGGCGAGCTCGCCGGCGAGAAAGATGCTCGCGCCCGGCTTGAGCGTCCCGGCGCCGTTCTTCCACTCACGCAGCGCGAGGTCGAAGCGCCGCTGCCCCTCCTTGGCGTTGGGGCTGGTGCGCTGGATGCAGGTCGCCGAGACGTAGTCGGCGATGCTCTCGGAGAGCCAACCGTCCTGGTTGCTCGCCAACTGGACGATGTGCGGGAAGAAGCCGTGCGCGACCTCGTGCGCGAAGCGCTCGTTGATGCCGCGCGAGGTCGCGGCGTTGAGGAACGCCTCGTCCTCGTCGCCAGCGGTGGCGCGCGCCGTGGTGGCGTTGTTGAACGCCTCCTTGGTGATGTAGATGACCCCGGCCGGTGCGACGCCGTAGCCCCAGTCGTTGATCTCCAGAATGTCGAGCTCGCGGAACGGGTAGGGCACGCCGAACCAGGTCTCGTAGCAACTCTTGGCGGCAAAGAAGTTCTTGGCGAGGCGCCGGGCGGCGGCCTCCTTGGGCCGGGCGTACGTGGAGACGACGGCCTTGTAGCCATCCTGCTCCTCGGTCACCGACTGATACTTCCCGGCGAGAACGACCGGGTAACGGAACGCCCCCGCGAGCCGCGAGCGGAGCCAGTTCGTGCTGTCGGTCGAGCCGGTCTCCTGGGTCTCGCCGGAGGCGAACGGAACGAGCGGCTTCGGGACCTCGACCCGGATGTCGAAGGCGGCGTAGTCCCTCGCACCGTCGCCGGGGGCCGGCGAGATCTGCCCCATGCCGAGGTCGAAGTAGTTGTCGCCGCCCGGTCGCTGGGCGAACTCGCCCTCGATCACCGTCTCGACGAGAACCGACTCGCCTTTGGCGAGAGGGCGCGGGAGGGCGACGAGCAGGTCGCCGCGATAGAAGCGGTGCGGGGCGGGCTGGGAATCGACCAGGACCCGGTTGAGGCGAACAGCGTGAATGCGGTCGTCCTTGTCGTAGACGTACTCGTCGATGCCGAACGACAACAGACGTAGCGCCGCGCTCGCCGAGACGACCTTGCTGCGCGCGGTGACGCTCACGTGCGTGCCGGCATCATTGACGATCTCCGAGCTCACCTCCGGCACCGAGAAGGGAGGCTCGACCAGATCCCACCAGTTTCTCCCCGCGGACGGCTGGGTGACCAGACGCCGCTGCCGCAGCCGGCCGGACAGATCGCCGTACGGCGCCGGCAGGGATTCGAGCTCGGTCAGGCTCTCGATCCGGGCATTGGGGCGCGGATCCGCATCGAGCGCGAAAACACCCTTGTCGCTGCGCAACAGAGCGTGGACGTAGCCCTTGCCGCCATTCGCGCGGACGAGCGAGAGATCGCGCGCCGGGTTTCCGGAGAGGAGCTTCTCGAGCACCGAGGTCGCCCAGGGGGAGAACGGAATCGGCAGCTTCTCGCCCTCGGCCGGCGGGTTCGTCGACAGGAGATCCCAGCTCCAGACGACCGCCTCCTCGAGGTTCAGCTCGACCTGCAGGACACCCCCCGCGCGCGTCGCGACGAGACTGGAGGCCGACTTCAGGTTGCGCGCTGCGACCGGATCGGAGAAACGGTCCGGAATGCGATAGGTGAACGCCGCCGGCCCCTTGATCCAGAACCCGCACGCCACTCCGTCCGCACCGAGCAGATAGACCTTGGCCCCGGGCTGGACACGGAGCTCGCCGTGGCCCAGTGCGAGCGTCGCGCCGAGCGGGATCTCACGCACGACGGCGGGCTGCTCGATCGCCGCGCCGAGCGCGGAAGGATCGAGTGCGGGTGCCGCCGGCTCGGCGACGAGGGCGGCAGCGGGCAGGACCAGAGCGGCGAGACCGCTGAGAATTCGATGGGTCATCGGAACTCCTGACTGCGAGGGCTGCGCACCGACTCTAGCCGATCGTCGAGGGGCTTCCCGCACGGAGGCTTTCGGGGTCTAGAACGGGCCGCCCATCTCGCGGATCGTCATCTTCTTCTTGACGCCGAGGCCGACGCCGTCACCCAGCGGCAGCAGGACGGTCGAGAGCTGCGGGTGAATCATGAAGTAGGGGTTGAAGCGCTCGATCTCGCGGGCGTCGGTGTCGCCCTCGGTGAGCAGCTTCGGGTCGGCGATCGAGCCGTGCCAGAGGAGATTGTCCACGACGACGTAGCCGCCGATCGCGAGCAGCGGCAGCGTCAGGTCGAGGCAGCGCCGGTAGTCGCGCTTGTCGCCGTCGATGTAGACCAGGTCGAACGGTCCGCGCACCCCGCGCAGGACCTCCAGAGCCTCGCCCTCGAGCAGCTCGACCCGCGACAGCACCCCGCCGGTCTCGAGGTACTGGCGAGCGACGGCAATTCGCGCCGGATCGCGTTCGATCGTGACGACCTTGCCTTCGCGGGCGCCGCGCGCCAGACGCAGCGTCCCGTAGCCGATCGCCGCCCCGATCTCCAGAATGCGTCCGGCGGGGCGGCTCCCGGCAAGAGCCTCGAGCAGGCGCCCGAGGTCCGGCAGGGCGATCGGAATGTCGTTCTCGGCGGCGTACTTCTCCATCTCCGCGACGAGCGCATCGCGGAACGGGCGCAGCGTCTCGAGATATTTTGCCTGCGCCGGGCGCAGGATCGGCGAGGGCGCGCGCCGTGTCTTCGCGGGACGGTCCTTGGCAGTCATCGGGGGGTCACTCGGGATCGTTCCGGCTCGGCGCGGCCTCATCGGAGACTCCGGCCCGCCACGCCAGGAGCTCGATGCTGACCGACCGCGACTCGGACTGGTCCCCCGTGCGCACGAGGAAGTTGGGCTCGATCCGGATGTCGCATTCGACCGGCTGAACGGTCGCCGGCACCGGAATGAGGAGCTCGACAGCGGCGCCGTCGGCCCCCGGCTCGCCCGGCAACTCCGCCTGGAAGTCGCCGCAGGAGGAGCGCAGCCGGATCTTGGAGGTCGACTCGTCGGAAGTACGTTCGAGCCTGCCACTCGCCGGGACTGGCAGGCCGAGACGCAGCAGAATCTCTCCCGGCCCCTGCAACGGACCGATCTGGAACGTCCCGGGCCCGGCGCCCGCCAGCGGCCGGCGGGCGACGATCTGGCGGTCCCGCCCGGGCTCGACCGGCAGCCAGCTCGGCGAGAAGCGGATCGCGGGTACCGACGGCGAGGACTCCGGCACATCGACGGTCGCGACGGCGTATTCGAGCCGGGCGATCTCGACGCTCGAGCCCTGCAACGGGAAACGGCCGCCGGCGCCGTCGTGGAGCCCCGCCGTGAGCGTGTAACGCCCGGGAGCCAGCGGCTCCGCGACCGCCGACTGGTGGATGCGGACGCGGTAGGCGATCTCCTGGCCCTTGCGGAACTCGCCGGGAAGCCGATGGTCGAAAGTACGCAGGACCGAGCCCGGCTCGTCCACCAGGTGAAGGAAGACCTGCGGCGCGACACCCGCCTCGAGGTCCGTCAGCGGGACGATCCGCAACCCGAGCTCGACGAAAGAGCCCAGCTCGAGCTCCAGCGCGGCGGGCGTCACCGTGAGCTCGGCCACCGGTTCGCCGGCGCCGCGACAGGCCGAAAGAGCGAGACACGGAAGGAGTAGCAGGCTCCGGAGAAGGGCGCGCATCACGACCCGCTCTCGCCGTCGGGATAGTAGGTGGCGCTGCAGTTCGGGCCCTCCCAGACGGTCGCCGAGCGAATTCGCGCCGTCGGCAGCCGCTGCTGCATCTGCTCGCAAAACCAGGTGGCCAGGGCCTCGGTCGTCGGGCTCAGCGAGTCGAAGGGCGGCACGGTATTGATGTCTCGGTGGTCGAAGCGCGCGGCGAGCTCCATCAGCGCGCCGCGCGCGGCGACGAAATCGAACGCCATCCCCTCGCTGTCGAGCCCGGACGCGACGATTTCGATCGAGACCCGCCAGCTGTGGCCGTGCGACGGCTCTTTCCCGCCGCGATAGGAGAGCAGGTGGTGCGCCGCTTCGAAGGCGGCGTGGACGTCGAGGCGATAGCGGGCCACCCGTAAATCGTAGTCGGTCGGACCCATCCCTGCAATCCTGGCGACCCCGGAGACCCCGGTCGATCGAAGCCCTGCCTGTGACGTGCGCAGCCCTCGCCCGCTCGCCTCGGGCCTCTGCAGCCGGCCTGCGCGCTGAATGGGCGCTGTTAGACTTCGTCCTCGATCCCCATGGCGACGACGATCGTACTCGTGCTGCTGGTCTTCATGCTCGTCGCATCGGCGTTCGAGTGGCTGGCGGTCGACGTCGTCGCGCTCACTCTGCTGGCGGCCCTCCTCGTCACCGGCCAGGTCAGCCTCACGGAAGGGATCTCGGGCTTCTCCGACACGGCGGTGATCACCGTGCTGTTCATGATGATCCTCTCCGAGGCGGTCACCGACAGCGGCCTGATCGCACAGGTCGGGCATCGCATCAGCCGCCTGGCCGGCGGCTCGTGGGGGCGGTCGGTTGCGCTCCTGCTCGTCGTCTGCGGCGCCATCTCGATGTTCATCAACAACACGGCGGCGGTGGCGATGTTCCTGCCGGTGGCGATCCAGATCGCCAAGCAGCACCGCAAGGGGCCCTCGAAGCTCCTCCTGCCACTCAATTACGCCGCGGTGATCGGCGGCACCTGCACGCTCGTCGGAACCTCCACCAACATCCTGGTGTCGTCGCTCGCCGAGGCCCGCGGGCTGCCGGCGATCGGCATGTTCGAGCTCTTCCCGATGGGCATCGTCCTCTTCGGCTGCGGCATGCTCTACAACGCCCTGCTCGTACGCTACCTCCCCGAGCGCGGCGACGCCACGAGCCTGACCTCCAAGTACCAGCTCACGACTTTCCTCACCGAGGTGAAGGTACCGGCGGCCTCGCGGCTGGTCGGACGTACGGTGGTCGACGAGGAGATCAGCGATCGCTACCACCTGAACGTGCTCGAGATTCTCCGCGGCACGAAGAAGATCGCCTTCGATCTGCGCAACACCCCGCTCGCGCCCGAAGACATCCTCATCGTCCGCGGCACCATGGCCGACATCGTGCAGTTCAAGGAGCAGCAGCAGCTCCTGCTGCTCTCGGACATCAAGCTCTCGGACGCCAACCTCTCCGACGAGGACAACGTCCTCGCCGAGATGCAGCTCTCGCCGTCGTCGACGCTCGAGGGCACTTCGCTCCGCGAGATCGACTTCCGGCGGCGATTCGGCGCCTTCGTCCTCGCGCTCTCGCGCACCGGCGAGCTGATCCGCGAGAAACTATCGCTCATTCCGCTCAAGCGCTGGGACACGCTGCTCGTCTTCGGCCCCCGGAGGAGCGTCGAGCAGCTCTACAAGCTCGACGACTTCCTGCCGCTCCAGGAGGTCGACCTGCGGCTGCGACTGCATTCGCGCTGGTGGCTTCACGCCGCGGCGCTCGTCGGGACGATCGTCGCCGCTACCTTCTTCGACGTGCCACTTCTCAAAGCGGCCCTCGTGGCGATCGTCGCTCTCCTTGTGACCCGGGTGGTGCGCATCCAGCGCGTCTATCGTTCGGTCAACTGGTCGGTCTACTTCCTGCTCGCGGCGACTCTGCCGCTGGGCATCGCCGTGGAGCGGGCCGGCCTCGCGAGGGAGCTCGGGGAGTGGATCGCGGTCCGGGGCGGCGACCTGGGCCCCTGGGCAGCCCTGGCCCTTCTCTACTTCGTGACGATGGTGCTCACGGAAGTCCTCTCGAACGCCTCGACCGCGGTGCTGATGGTACCGGTGGCGCTCGCCACGTCGACCGCGCTCGGCGTCGACAGCCGGCCATTCCTCATGGCCGTCGCCTTCGCGGCCTCGAACGGCTTCGTCACCCCCATCGGATACCAGACGAACGCCATGATCTACGGCGCCGGCAACTATCGCTACAAGGACTTCCTCGTCGCCGGCATTCCGCTGAACCTGCTGTTCTGGGTCCTCGCGAGCCTACTGCTGCCGGTGATCTGGCCGTTCAGCGGCTGAGAGTCTCGCAGCCGACGGGAGCGGTCGGCGGGGTCGCGGGGCGCTGCGGGTTCCGTGCCGGTTTCGGCGGCGCCGGGCGGCGCTCGTCGACCACCAGATGAAGGAGTGCGAGCACCGGGTGACGCAGGAGCATGCGCGGCCCGGCGAAGATCATCACTTCGCGTACCCGCTGGCGCATCTCGGGGCGGTAGCAGTGCACCTGGCAGTTGTTGCAGGTCGGCTTCTTCTCCCCGAATGGGCAGCGCAGGAGTCGCTGTTCGGCGTAGGCGCGCAGCTCCGCGCAGTCCGGGCAGAGCGCTCTTCGGCCGCCCGCCGCGCGCTCGTGATCGCGGCCGCGGCAGGCGATCGCGATCATCGCGTCGAGGGTGCGCCACTCGCGGCGCAGGCGTCCCTCCTCGAGCCGGTTCATGCGGCCTCCGCCGGGATGCCAGAGCGCCGCCCGACTGCTCTGCGGCTCTGCCACAGGCCGGCGGCGAGAGCCGAGAACGCCGTCACCAGCGCCACCGCTCCGAGAATCACCACCAGACGATGCCAGGGCTGACCCAAGGAACGCCGCTGCTCGAGGATGACGAGGAGGGTCCGCAACCACTCGACGGCGCCGAGAAGCAGCAGCCCCTGCAGCATGCGCAGTGCAGTGTCGGAACGGGGCATGAGGAGGAGCGGCAGCGCGACGGCCACGAGCGCGAGCGGGAGAAGACCGCCGCGCAGGAGGTGCGCGCCCAGGGTCAGCGCGGAGAGGACGATCGGAAGGAGCAGGAGGTGCCTCATGACCGGTATTGGATCAGCAGCCGCGCCGGGTTCGTATGACGCCGGTCAGGGTCCGGCGGGCTCCTCGCGCCTCAGACCCGGGATTCGGCCGGCACCAGGAGCTGCTCGACGCGCGCCACGACCATCTCGAGGGCGACGCGGTTCTCGCCGCCCTCCGGCACGATCACGTCGGCGTAGCGCTTGGAGGGCTCGACGAACTCGAGGTGCATCGGGCGCACGGTGCCCATGTACTGGCGCAGGACGTCCCCGACCGCCCGACCGCGCTCGGTGAGGTCGCGCCGGATGCGACGCACGAGACGGACGTCGGAATCGGTGTCGACGAAGACCTTGAAGTCGAGCAGCGCCCGGATCTCCGGTTCGGCGAAGAGCAGGATCCCCTCCACCAGCACGACCGGCCGCGGCTCGATCCGCCGCGACACCGCCGTGCGGCGATGGCTCACGAAGTCGTAGACCGGGAGCTCGACCGCGCAGCCGGCCTTCAGGGCGCGCAGGTGCTCCACGAAGAGCGGCGTGTCGATGGCGTCCGGGTGATCGAAGTTGTACGCCAGGAGCTGCTCTGGGCTCTCCCAGTCGACGTCGCGGTAGTAGTTGTCCTGGGCGAGGAAGGCGATCCTGTCCGGCCGGACCGCTTCGAGGATCTCTCGCGCCACCGTGGTCTTGCCCGAACCGGTCCCGCCGGCGACTCCGAGGATCATCGCGCTCATGACACCGGATCCTATCCAACGACGGGCCGATCCCGGCTCAATCCTCCGATTCGTTCGTCGCGCCGTCCTCCGCTTCGCGGATCGTCTGCTGCTGCTCGTCCACGAGCTCGCCGGCCGCCTGCGCCTTCTGGTCGGCGGTCATGTCGCTTTCCTGGATCTCCCTGAAGCGCTCCTCGTAGCCTGCGGCCTTCTCGTCGAGCTCGCGCGCGGCGTCCGAGCCAGTCGAGCCATTCGAGCTGCCAGCCGGGCCCGGGCTTTCGGACTCCGAAGGAGCCTCGCGCTCGCCGGATTTCGCCGCCGGCTTGGCGCAGCCGCCCGCTGTGCCGAGTGCCAGGGTGAGAGCGAAGCTCGAGAGCAGGACGACGGCCAGGCCGGGCACGGGCGGTTTCATGACGACCTCCGGAGATGCGGGCTCGATTCGTGAGCGCCGACTCTACCGCTGACAGCGCGGACAGTAGAAGGTGCTCCTGCCGGCCTGGACGAGGCGCCGCAGGGAGGCACCACAGGCCGGACAGGCCTCCCCCGCGCGGCCGTAGACGGCGAGCGATTCCTGGAACTCGCCCTCGCGCCCGGCACCGTCGCGGAAGTCGTTGAGCGTCGTGCCGCCCTCGGTGATCGCCTGTTCGAGAGTCGCGACGACGGCGTCCGCCAGCCTCTGCCAGCGCTCCGCCCCGATCCGGGCGACCGACCGGGCGGGATGGATACCGGCGCGGTAGAGCGCCTCGGTGGCGTAGATGTTGCCGACTCCGACCAGGAGGCGCCCGTCCATCAGAAAGCTCTTGACCGGCCCGCGGCGCCCCCGCGCCAGCTCGGAGAGCTGGATACCGGTGAGCGCCGGAGCGAGCGGTTCCGCCCCGAGGTGGCGGAAGTGGCGATCCAGCTCGATCTCCCGGGTCGGCGCGACGAAGGCGAGGCCGAAGCGACGCGGATCCCGCAGCCGCAGTCGCTCTGCGTCGTCGAGGCGCAGGCTCAGGTGCTCGTGCGCCTCGCGCTCGGCCGACGCCGGGGCGAGCGTCAGACGGCCGCTCATGCCCAGATGGATGACCAGCGTCGCCCCGCGCTCGACTTCGAGCAGGAGGTATTTGCTCCGCCGGGACAGGCGCACGATCCGCCGTCCGGCGAGGCTCTCGAGAGAGCTCCGGTCGAGCGGCTCGCGCAGGGCCGGCGAATGGACCCTGACTTCGAGCACCCGGCGGCCGACCAGGCGGGGCTCGAGGCTGCGTTTCAGGACCTCGATCTCGGGCAGCTCGGGCATGGCCGCATTCTGCCAACTTGACAAACTTTCCGGGATGGCGTAAAAAAGGCGTAAATGTACCAGGAAGCCACCCTCCCGCTCTTTCCCATGCTCCCCGCGGCAGGACGCCCGGCACCGGATGCCGAGGCACTGCGCCGCCGTGCCGGGGTCGATTACTTCGACCTCCTGGTGCGCGAGATCCTCAACAAGTCGGAGTCCAGTCTTCTCCCCTTCGACTGGACGATCAATCCCTACCGGGGCTGCGAGTTCGGTTGCGTCTACTGCTACGCCCGCTCGACCCACGGCTTTTTCGAGTCGACCAGCCCGGACGACTTCGAGAGCCGGATCTTCGTCAAGCGAAACGCCGCCGAGCGACTCACCCAGCGGCTGCGCAAGCGCGACCTGCGGGGACAGACGATCGCCATCGGCACGGCGACCGATCCCTACCAGCCAGCGGAGAAGCACTTCGGCGTGACCAGGTCGCTGCTCGAGGTCTTCTCCGGGGTCGAGGGGCTCAACCTCTCGATCACCACCAAGTCGCCCCTGATCCTGAAGGACCTCGACCTGCTGGCGGAGCTCGACCGCCGCCACGCGATCGAGATTCACCTGTCGATCACCACCCTCGATCGCGAGCTGGCGAAGAAGCTCGATCCGGCGGCGCCCGACCCGCAGGCCCGCCTGCGCGCCGTCGAGCGCCTGGCCGAGGCGGGCATCGCGGTGACCGTCAACTGCATGCCGGTGATGCCCGGGATCAACGACAGCGAGTACGAGCTCGAGCCGCTCTTCGAGGCCGCGGCGGCGGCCGGCGCGGTCGACGTCCACCAGCAGGCGCTCTCGCTCAAGCCGGCGAGCCGCGCCAAGTTCTTCCCCTGGCTGAAGGCGGAGTTCCCTCACTTGCTCGGGATGTACCAGCGCCTGTACGCGAAGAGCGACTATCTCGAGGGCAGCGCCAAGGAGCAGTTGCTGGTGAACTTCCGCCGCCTGCGCGTCCAGTACGGCTTCCCCCGCGCCCAGGCGGCGCGCGCCTGAGCGCCCGAACACCGGAACACCGGAGATCACCGAAGAGAAGGCGCGCCGGAGCGTAGAATCCGCCGCATCCTAGGGAGCGTCCATGAAACCTCCGTCACGCGCTGTTGCCGC
>Ga0154020_10006462_pt1 | contig 13725 bp, 9 predicted proteins | sample Klosneuvirus_201_FD_109709 | JGI IMG/M metagenome (GOLD analysis project Ga0154020, IMG submission 109709) | Active sludge microbial communities from wastewater, Klosterneuburg, Austria - Klosneuvirus_20160825_MG | ecosystem: Engineered > WWTP > Aerobic digester > Activated sludge | place... | reverse complement strand
CCTCGACCTCAAACACGGCCCACCGGTGCCCTCGGAGTCCGATATGGCAGTGCTCGAGGACGACGCGGCCTGGGAGGAGGTCATCACGGAAGGCCTAAAAACGCCGTGGTTTTGGCTCATCCATGGACTTCGCCACTTGGAGCGCCTCGGCCAGGGTTCGGTGGTCGTCGTGGTGCCGCGCCGCGTGCCGCCCCAGCTCGAGGGGCCGGACGAGTCGACGATCCGCGCGACCTTGAAGGGCTTCGTCCGCACGACCGCCGAGCGGGTGCGCGGCAAGGCGGTCCGCGTCAACTTGCTCGAGCTGCACCAAGGCGGCCTCGACCCGCAGTCCGCCCAGCTCTTGGTGTGGCTCGGCTCGCCCGCGGCTCTCGCCTTGTCGGGTCAGATCCTCACGGCTTCGAGCCGCGGACGCTGAGCGGGATCCGGAAGCTGAGCCCCGCGCCCTGGGCCGGAAACTTCGCCGCGCGAGCCACCGTGAGCAAGCACTCGCCCAGCGGGGTGCCCGCCAGCTCGGTGGGGATGATCTCCACCCGCTCGATCTCTCCGGCGGCCGCCACCTTGAACCGCACGAAGACCTGGCGCGCGCGGTCGACCTCCTCGGCGTGGTCGCGGTAGCAGCGCTCGACGGCGGGCTCGTTCTTGGCGAAGGCGCGGGTCAAGGCCTCGACCGGGCTCTCCGGCCGAACCGCAGTCGGCGTCGGCGCGGTGGCGCTCGGGGGCGGGGTCGATGCGCTGGCGCTCGGGGGCGCGGTGGTGCTCGGGGACGCCGTCGTCGTCGGCGCGGCGGTCTCGGACGGCGAGGGCGTCGGCTCCTTGGTGGCGACGACATTGGGATCACCGGTGACTTGGCCTTGGACCAGCACATATTTGGGACCGGCCGGGGGAGACAGCGCGCTCGAGGCGGCCAGCGCGGCGCCCAAGATGAGCGCCAAGATGACCACCAACATCGGCCACCGCTTGGGCGGCGGGGGGAGATCGTTGGTGACGATCACCGAGGCCATGGAGGTGACCGAGTCCGCGATCAGGCCCGGCGAAGGCAGCGTAGAGGGCGCTTGGGTGCGGAGCCCGACGCTGGAGGGGCTCGAGATCGAGGGCGGCGCGGAGTTCCGCGCGACCTCAGGCGCTGGGGGAGGTTCAGGGGGCGGCGCTTGCCAGGCCTGCTCCAGGATGCGGAGGGGCTCTGTCCCGGCCAGCTCGGAGATCTCCGGAGCGTGAAAATCGGCGTGAATCACCGTGCGAAAGCGCTCGGCGACGAAGGTCGGATCTTGTCCCCGTACCTCGCGCAAGGCCTCGGCGAACTCCTGCGCGGTCTGGAAGCGCTCGCTCGGGCGCTTGGCCGAGGCGCGATCGACCACCTCGCTCAGCGCCGAGGAGACATCGCTGCGCAGCGTCGAGAGCGGCGTGAGGCGGTGACCGAGGACCCGCGCCACCGTGGCCTGCACGTCCTCGGTCCTGAACTCATTGCTGCCCGCCAGGAGCTCGTGGAGCATAACGCCGGCGGAGAAGACGTCGGTGCAGGCCGAAGGCTCGGTGCGCCCGAAGAGCTCTGGGGCCAGATAGTGAAACTTGCCGCGGATCTTCCCTTCTTCCGTGCGGAACTCATCGCTGGAGGCTTGCATGCGGGCGATGCCGAAGTCCGTGAGCTTGATCGGCCCGTCTACGTCGATGAGGAGGTTTGAAGGGCTGATGTCGCGGTGGACGATGTCGAGCGGGACCCCGTCGGGCCCGACCAAGGTGTGCGCGTAGTGCAGCGCGTCCAGCATCGCCAAGGTGACGTGGATGACCAGATCCACCGGGAGCTGACCGCGGTGGTTGATCGCGTAGCGCTGCCAGCGTCCGAGATCGAAGCCGTGCACATACTCCAGCACCATCAGGTAGGCGCCGTCCTCCTCCCGGAAGTCGAGGATCCCTACGATGCCGGGGTGACGGAGGTTGGAGAGGATCCGCGCCTCGCGCGCGAAGCCCTGCGTCACCGAGCTCGAGGACATCTTCTCGGGGATGATGCGCTTGACGACCACCGGGCGGATGAAGCCGGCAGCGCCCTCGTTGCGGGCCAGATAGATGACGCCCATGCCGCCGAGCGCCAGCCGCCGGATGATGCGGTAGCGACCGAGCACGACGCGGCCGAGCAGGCCCTCGTCCTCTGTGGCCTCGGTCATGGGCCTGATCTTGCGACGGGTCCGGGCCGGCGTCGAGCGTAGACGTGCACCCCGCGGACGGGATGGTCTACCCGCACCACCACTGGGCTACCTTCGGGGCCCGGGGCGAGGGCCGCTACGAAGCGACCCTGGGCGTCGACCGTGGCTGCCGCGCCATCGACGCTGACCTTGGCCTTGCCGCTCACGACCCCGGAGACCTGGAGCCCACCGCCGCTCGCGACCACCTCCGACACCTCGGCGATGGAGAGGTCGCTCCTGATCTCCACCTCGGTCGTGGGCGACCGCTGGTCCGACTCCGCGACCTCGAACCACACCCGGTACTTCCCATCGGGGAGACGCGCGCCATATTCCGGCGCCTCCACGGCCAACCGATCGGGCTCCTTTTGGCCAGGGCGGGCCAGGACCAGCGAGTAGGCGTCGGAGGCGGGGGCGCCTGGCCAGCGAAAGCGGACTGTCGGCGAGGGCTCGTCGTGCAAGATGACTTGCGCATGTCCGTCGGTGACGACCGTCTTGCCGCCCCCCGAGGCCTTCTTTCGCCCCTCATCTGCGCTCTGGGCCAGCGCGCCAAACCGGGCGATCTTGCCGTCCTCACACACCACCTCGTAGCGCTCGGCGAGCGGCGGCAGCGAGAAGCGTACGCTGCCTTTGCCGCGCAAGCGGAGGAGCTCTCCGCCGCCTTTGGCCCGCAGGATCACGTCCGCTTCGCCAGGACACGCCTCGGCGAAGCGGAGCTCGAGCGCCACGCCATGGCCATGGATGGTGATCCCTCCCCCGGCCTCCACGTTCAGCGCGGGCGCAGGGGTCGAGGTCTCCACCACCGGTGGCGGCGGGACCTCGGTCGGGCTTGGCGCAGGGCTCGCGGAAGGCGGGGATCGCCGCGGGAGGAGCAGGCTCGCGCCGCTTTGGAGCGCGGCCGGTCCTTCGTCGTCCTCGATGACGGCGGTGCCCACCACGACCGAGAAGCGGGTCTGGCCATTGGCGTCGCGCTCGACCTTCAGCCTCCCGCGCTCGGCGACCCGGGCCCGGCCGGCAGCGGTGAAGACATTGATCGCATCGCCGCCGGCCTCGATCTCGGCTTCACCCGATTCGACCCGGACATCGGCCCCTCCGGGAGCCTCGGACACGAAGCGCACTGCCGTGGAGGGGCCGAGCTTGAGGGTGCCACCTCCGCTCAGCTTCAGCTCGGCGCGCGACGTGTCCCGGGTGCGCACCGCGTCCCCCATCTTGAAGCTGGATCCGACCGGGGCGGTCTGCCACTGCTCGGGAGCTCGGGCGTAGTCTCGCTCGGCGCGCCCGTCGAAGCCGATGAGCTCGGCGACCGAGCAACTACCGCCACAGGACCAACAGAGCAAAGTGGCGAGCGCCAGGCGATGTCGCATGACTGGTAGGACACTTAGCACGGCGAGCTATTTCAGGTTAGCATCCGCCGGATGCAGGTGAGATCCCAGGATCTGCGGGCCATGGCGCTCGCGGCCCTCACGACGGGCTGGTTTGGATGCGGAGGGCCTCCGGGCCTGGACGCCACCTTCGATGATCCCCTGGTGGAGGCCCCGGCGCGCAACGTCGATATCCTCGTGTTCGGGGACGGTAAGAGCTGCGATGTCGTGCAGGGGGCGACCCATCAAAGCTGGGTGAACAATGACTCCGTCGTAAAGCACGCCAAGCGCGACTACCCCCTGAACTCGGGGGATAGCGACATCTTGTCCGAAGTCGCTACCGAGGGTGTCGTGACGATCGACGTGCAGATCCTCGACTCGAGCGGGATCCAGATCGCCCGCGGTTGCCAGACGGTCACCCTCTCGACGGCGCCCAACCCCGTGTCCATCAAGGTGCACAGCCTGCCCCAGTGTCAGGCGCTGCCGACGCGGCTCGACGTCCAGATCGTGCTCGACACCTCCTCGGCCTGGTCCCTCACCGACCTCGAGCACGCTCATCTGCAGGACTTCACGGCGATCATGTTGGATCCGGTCTCGGTGCTGCCGGGGACGCGCTGGAGCATCGTCACCTACGGGCACAAGGTCGGCGCCAGCGCGGTCAACGAGGTCCTTCCGCCCACCGAGGATCTGGACGCGGTGCGTGAGAAGATCGCCTCGCTGGTCGACGTGCAGTCGGGCGAGACGCGCATGTTCGATGGGCTTTACTTGGGCACGACGCTGTCGCGGGCCCGCGCGGTCTGCGGGACCTACTCCTCCGTGGTCGTGCTCTCGGCGGGCCCCGAGCGCGGCTCGACCCGCCGCTTCGAGGATGCGCAGATCGGCTTCTTCTCGACGCCCGGAGATTCGACCGACGACCTTTACTTGTTCGGCATCGCCTTCACCACGCCCGGCTTCACCGATCTCGACGCGGTCTTACCGATGGGCGGGCACGGTACGGTCACCGGCGCGAGCGGGCGGCCCCAGTGGCAAGAGGCTTATCGCGAGGCCCGCACCGCGCTGGTTCACCTGGTGCAGCCAGTGAATTGAGGGCCCCGTCCCGGATCAGATTCCGGTGAAGACGATATCTAGGGCGGCGATGATCTCGGCACGCGAGCTCGAGAGGTTGGTGACCTTGGGGCCGAGGGCCTCCGTCTTCACGCCCGCCAGCTCTGGAGTAAGCATAACCACGCGTACCCCATCGATCTCGAAGCTGGGATTGAGGCGGGAGGCGACCTTGCCGTCGAGCACCTCGGGCTTCGCCAGCGGAACCACCACTCGCGTGAGCAGCGAACCGAGGAGATCGGTCTGCACATCGAGTAGAAACGGGATGCGCCGCTTTGAGCTTGGGTTGCCGTTCTTGTGAACGTCGAACTGGGCCACTAAAACTCCCGGTTGCCGTCGCTGAACACTCCGTCGCGCTCGATATGCACGTTGTAGGCTTCGAGCGCGGCGCGGTTCTCCTCTAGCCAAACCTCGGCGCGGCGCTCCGCGATCGCTTCGATCAGCGCCTGCTCCAGCGTCTGCGAGAGGTTGATGGACAACTCCCGCGCCATCCGGAGCAGCTCGCCATTAACGCTCAGGTTGGCCGCCTTCTTCGGGGTGTTCGCGTTGAGGACGGGTCTGAACGCGGCCTCGTTCGTCTTCGTCATGCGCATCATATATGCGCATGAATCGGGCGCAGGCAACAGCGAGCTAGTCCCACTCGAGCTTCACGTCGTCGTCCTCTTTGGTCTTGGGCGCGGGCTTCTCCGGCGGACGTGAGACGGGAGCCAACGACGGCGGCGCTTCGGTCTTCGGCAGATCGACCTTGGTCGGCGGGGCCGCTCCACCCTTGGGGGCTGGCTCGTTGACGGTGGGGTTGCTGAAGTCGCCGAGCTCGATCGAGTCGCCGTCTTCTCCTTCGCCATCCGGCGCCTTCTTGCCGGCGCCGCCCTTCTTGGGGGGGGCCTTGGCCTTGTCTCCCGCAGCGCGCTCGCCTTTGGGTGAGGTGGAGGGCTTGGGCGCATCCAGCGCTACTCTGGGGGCGGGGGTGGGGCTGAGCGTCGGCTCCGGCTCGGGCTCGGGGCGCGCGTCTTCGGCCTCGGCCTCCCGCGCTCGGCGACCCTTCTTCTCCGCGATCTTCTCCAGCGAGGCCGAGGGCTGACCTACCTGCGCTTCGCGCCCGGCCGAGTCGAAGGCGATCAGCTCACGCTTGCCTGGGACCTGCTGGCTGAGCGGGGCGGTGAATCGGCCGTCTCCGCTGACCGGGACCTCGGTGGCCTGGCCTTGGTCCACCACCAGCACCGTGGCGGTCGGGCTGGTGTGGCCATCGATGCTCCAGCGCGTGCTCTCGCGGCGGGCCGCGTCGATCTCGATGGTGAGCTCCGTCGGCGCTTGCCGGGTGCGGAGGCCCTCGTGGGTAGCGACGACCTCGGATCCGGGCGAGAAGGTCGTCTCCTGGCCGCCGCGCCGGACCACGATGTCGCGGCCTATGGCGGAGATCAGCACGCGACCATCTTGGGCCCACACGCCGTAGGAGCGACCGGCGATCTCCAGACCGAAGCGATCGATGCGGGTCTCGACGTTCTCCTTGGGGCTCTGCACCCAGATGCGGCCGCGCTCGCTGTAGATGCGGAGCGGCTGACCGGGGCCGTTGAGCAGGCCCTTGGCGCCGTGCGAGGCGCTGAGCGTGAGGTCGGGGCTGACCAGCGTGAGGTGGGTGTCGCCCGGCCCGATCTCGAAGCCGGAGGGTCGGCCGATGACGTCGTCCTTCTGCGCGCTGCGCCACTCACCATGCGCCGCGAGCAGCCGCGCCGTGCCCCGGAGGGCCGAGACGCGCAGAGAACGATCGACCATGACCCGATCGTTGGTGGAGGCCTCGGCGATGGGCATCCCCCCGGCCAGGCTGCGCACCCCCAGGCCGCCACCGACGCTGATGGCGAGCATGACAAAGAGCCCGGCGAGGAAGCGCTGCTTGGCACCCATGAGCCCCGAGGATAGGAGGAATCGAGGCCTAAATGAAGATGGTGAACGTCGGCCTTCTGGGCCTGGGGCGACATGGCCGGCGCTACGCGGATCACCTCGCGCGAGGAGATATTCCCGAAGCTCGCCTGGCCGGGTTTTGGCGGAGAGACGCGGCGGCAGCGGCGAAGGACGCAGAGGCGCTGGGGATCCCGGCTTTGCCCACGCCGGAGGCCTTGATCGCTGCCGTCGATGTCGTGGTGGTGGCGGTGCCGGCCCAGCTCCACGCCGAGCTCACCTTGGCCGCCGTCGCCGCCGAGCGGCCCGTCCTGCTGGAGAAGCCAATGGCGCCCACCGAGGCTGCCGCCCAGGAGATCGTGCGCTCCGGGGGCTGGGTGATGGTGTCCCAAACCCTGCGCTTCGACCCCTTGACCGTCGCGCTAGAGCAAGCCTTCGCCGGCCATAGCCTGGGGCGCTTCGTCGGCTTTCAGCTGGAACAGCGGCTCGAGCCGCGCGGCCTCGCCTGGGAGGACGATCCCGAGGTCGCGGGCGGCGGGGTGCTGATCCAGACCGGGATTCATGGCATCGACGCGCTCCGCTTCATCTCGCGGGGTCGTCGCCTCTCGCTGCGGAGCGCGGCGCTGGCCTCCGTGCGGGGGCAGCGGACCGAAGATCACGCGCTCCTCACCCTGGAGCTCGACGGCGTGATCGGTCAGCTGTCGACCAGCAAGATCGGCGGGTCGCGCCACCACCGCTACGCCTTCTACTTCGAACACGGCGGGCTGGAGGCGGACTACATCGCGCGCACGCTCACCGAGGTGCAGGGGCGTGCGCGGCGGGTAGAGCACGTGCCCGAGGTGCCTACGGTCGTCCGTTCGCTCCGCGCGTTCCTCGAGTGGGTCTCGGGGAAGCGCGCGAGTTGCCCGGTCACGCCCATGGATGCGGCCGAGTCGTTGGCGGTGGTGTTCGAGGCTTACCGGATCGGGCGGAGCAGCACGTAAGCGTTGCCGTCCAGCCGGTAGAAGTAGCGCTCCTGGAAAGGGAAGCGAAGATCTTGCTCGTGGAGCAGGCGATCGCTGACCAGCGGATCGAGCGAGCTCGGGTAGGCCCCGTGCGCCAAGCGATATACCGCCAAGGCGCGCTTCACCACCTGGAGCTGAGTGCCGGCCAGGTGCTCTTCGGTCGGCGCGGGACGATACGTCAGCGAGCTACCAAAGGAGATGCCGAGCTGGCGGCCGTCGATGCCGAGCAGCATGGTGAGCCCGATCAGGCCCAGCGCAACATAGGTTGCAGTTCGGAGCGCCAGGCCTCCCCAGCCGAGGCGATCCAAGAAGCGCTCCTTCTTGGGCTCGAAGGACTGGCGCGGTTCGAGGAGGCGGACGAAGCCCTGCGATACCAGGGTCAGGATGGCGCGGCAGGTCTCGAACTCCCCGAGGCGGGAGATGTGGATCAGCTTCTGGACATCGCGGCCGTCGCCCAGGAGATCGTAGACGCGGCGCTCGTTGTCCCCGAGATCCACGTCCTCTTTGGGCGGCGCGGGCTTGCTGCTCTCGCCGTCGAAGCCGAAGAGATCGAGGTCCGCGCTGACTTGATCCTTGGGCGGTGGCAGCGGCTTGATCCGCTCGGGGATCACGCCGTAGCTGGGCATTCGCTTTCGCACCAGCGGCCACTCGTCGATCATCCGGAGGCCTTCCATGAGGATGCTCTCCGCGCGGATGGCGTCGACGCCGTCGTCGGTGGGGACCGTATCGGTCTGCTCGAACTCGTAGGTGCCGTTCTCCCAGGTGAAGAGCCGGAACACCGTCTCCGTCATCTGCAGATAGGCGAAGGCGCGGATCTCCTTGGCCGTCACCAGATCGAGATCGGTCAGAACCGTGCCGATCTTCTTGAGCGTGCGCTCCTGCTCCTTGAGCGCTTGGTCGAGCTCCTCTTTGGTGAGGACCTCGGCGTTGAGCAACATCGATCCCAGCAGGAGGTGTTGGGGGCGCGAGGAGGACTCGGCCCTCACCACCGCGCCCGCTTGGAAGTAGACGCGGACCTCGTCCACCTCGTCGCGGAGGATCAAGACGCCGGTCTTGGCCTGGTGCCCGATCAGCTGAAAGATGTCGGCGATCCCGAAGTCCTTGATTGTGCCCTTGAGCGCCATCGCTTCAGCCTCGATCCAAGGTGCGCTTCAGGGAGTAGGCGATGAGCAAGAAGGCCGCCAGCCCGATGCCGATGAAGTAGGCCTGGCCGAGCTCGATCGACAGCGACCACGCGTGGACGTTGACCCGTGCCCGAAACAGGCTGTGGGCGAAGAGGCCGAGGAACATGGTGAGAACCAGCGTCCCTTCCAAGGGACGGCCGCCGAAGACGTGCCCGGCGCCCGCGATCAGCGACAGTCCGCGCTCCAGCCACCGCTGCCTCGATTGATAGCGCCGGATCGCGTCCTCTTTCTCTAGGCGCATGGAGGGCTCGACGGCGACCGCCTTGAGGAAGATGGAGTGGCACTGATCGCAGAGGCTCTCGACGGTGCGCCTCGGCGCGGGCTGCCCGCACTTGGGGCAGGGCGTGGACAGCGTGGTCTTCTTGCGCCGGGCCAGCGCGAAGGCGATGAGGGACAGCGCCGCGCCGGCGATCGGGAGAACATTCCAGGGCGCCCGGCCGCCGATGACGCTGAAGAGCTCCGCCGTGATGCGCTCGCGATCGCCGGAGTCGACCTCGGACAGCCGGCCCCAGAGGTTGCCTTCCGGGAAGCTCATGTCGACCAGGCGCTGGGCCGTGGATCCCTCGGCCTCATTGTAGTGGGCGGCGAGGGTGGCGTTGATGCGGGAGGCGGCGTCGATGGCGGTCTTGGCATCATCGAAGCGGCTGCGTTCGAGGTGGAGCGTCGCGACGTTCAAGTAGGGCTCGGCGGCGGTTCGGCTGTTGGCCGCCTTGTTGAACTGAGCCAGCGCGAGATCGGTTCGGCGGAGGAGATACAAGACGGTGCCCAAGTTGTTGTGCGCCGCCACGTCGTCTTGGCGGACCTCCAGGGCGGCGCGGTACCATTTCTCCGCGGCCGGGAGGTCGCCGCGCTGACGGGCCCGCAGTCCGAGCAGGAAAGCAGCGTCAAAGTCGCGGCGTTTCTCCTTGGTCACTACGCGGTCGAGCTCGATCTCGGCCTCGGGCGCGAAGGCTTCGGTGGCCAAGGTGGTCAGTCGATCGAGATACGAGCCGTGAAACTGGATCAGCGGCCCTGCCGCCCAGAGAATCACGGGCGAAAGCGCCAGGCCGATCGACAGCGCCAGGCCCACGAGGCGCTCCCGCATCGATTGGTAGAACATGGCGATCGCCAGCCAGGCGATCAGCATCCCCACCAGCCCGACGTTTAGCGCCAGGGGCAGCACTGCGATCTGCGCCAGAATCACGTAGCCCACGCCGATGCCGGCCCACTCCGGGAGTCGCTGAGCGATGTCGTAGGCCACGCACCGCGCGTAGCGGAACGCTTGGATCGCGGTGAAGACCAACGCGACGCCGAGGAGCGTGAGCAAGAGGACCCCGACCACCTCGGTGGCCAGCGCGATCTGGTTGCGGAAGCCGCGGAGGGCAGAGATGGAGGCGGTGACCCCGGCCTGGAGCGCGGCGAATAGCCCTCCGTCGGGCGATTCATAGAGGGCCTTGGCCCGCAGCCACAGTGCCTGGGTCAGGTCGGGCGACAGCCGCAGCGCCGCGTCCAGATCGAGCAGCGCGCGCTTGCTGTCCTTCTTCTCGAGCGCCATGGCCGCGTGGTGCACGAGCGTGCTCGAAGCGAGCGGGAGGTTGGCCGCGCCGACCGAGTCCTTGAGCTCGAAGATATGACCGAGCTCGATGTCGGCGCTGGCGGTGTCGCCCTTGCGCAGGTAGCTCCAGCGCGCCTCCAACCGATCGAGCAGCTCCTCTTGGCCCACTTGGGCGCTGGCGCCGGGGAGCGGCGGCGCCTGAGGGATCGCGACCGGGGGGATCTGCAGCTTGACCTTGGGAAGGTCGGCGCCGGGCGAAGCGGTGCGCGTCGGCCGCGCGGTGGGCACCGGAGCGTGGCCGGCGTCCGGGGGGGCGGCGGCGGGCTCCTCACCTTCGCCTTGGGCCCACGATGTTGCAGACCAGGTCGCGAGCAGCGCGACGACGAACGTCACCGCCCCTCGCCGGACCGAGGCTGCCAGAGCAAAGCTCACGGGTTACGCGTACCAAACGTCTGGATGGCCATCAACTTTTGCGGGTGGTCTGAAGTGCGCCGCTCACTCACTCTGCGCGGCTTCAAGCCGGAGCATCAGCTCTTCGTAACCGGGCCCGATGAGAAAGGCCTCGATGGCCTCCACCGCTGGGTCGCTCCAATCGACGATGATCCGGGGCTCAGAGCTCTGGTGTCCGATCCAGGGGAGCACGGGCCCAAGCGCCCCCGCCCACAGGACCCCAAAGGTCTCTGCCGCCCGCGCCACCTGGCTCTTCCACACCGCGGCCTCGGCCGAAGACGGGAGGACGCGCAGGGCTTCGCCAAAGGCCTCCACATCAGCCAGGCCCGAGGGGCCGAGCCGGGCGCGCAGCGAGTCGATCGTGGGGTCTGAGGGGCTGTTGTGGTCCGCGGCGCTGAGGATCACGCGTAGCCAGCCGGCGGGATCGGAGGGGTCGCCGAGCTCTGCGCCCAGCAGGCCTCCCAGGCGCAAGACCAGCGCGCTCCTCGCCAAGAGGAAGGAGGCCTCGACCGGATGGCCCAGGGTCACCGCGTCCTCCCCGACCGCGATGATCGGAGGCTCGCCTGGCTCCACGTGGGCGCCGGCCTCTTTGGCGTCGATCTCCACGACGAAGTCGAAGTCGAGGAAGCGGCGCAGCGCGTCGGCTTCACGGGCCAGGACGAGCTCTGGATCGAGGGGGCGCCTCCACTCCGACCCTTCGGAGAGCGTTGGAGGCAGTAGCGCGCAAGCGATGGGGCCGGTGCGGGCCAGCAGGCCACCGAGTGGTCCGCTCAAGGCTCGCCCGGCGACGAGCTTCCAGCCCGCCCGCGGCAAAGGCCGCAGAGACCAGGGCTCAAGCTCGCCCACGCTGAGCTCTGCCTCGGGCCAGCGCGCGCGGATCACCTCCGCGGGGGCCGCCGCGAGCGCACGCGCCTCGGAGGACAAGGCTAGGACCAATGCCTCTAGCGCTTCGCGAGAACGCGGCTTCTCCAGCGCGCGCTGGCGGAGCGCGTCGACGGTGGCACGGCCGCGGTCTTCGGGCGGCGCCAGGGAAGGGCGCTCGGGTGGCGGCGCGAGTGACGGACGCTCGGGCGGCGGCGCGAGGGGCGGCGGCGAAGCGAGGGGCGGCGGCGCGATCGAAGGCCGCCGGGGCGGCGCGATCGAGGGCCGTTCGGGGGGCCCCTCCAGCGAAGCGCCGCTCGGCTCGGGTGCGGGCAACGAAGGTCGGGTCGGCTCCGCGCCCGGAGGGATCGACGGCGGTGTCGCCACCGTGTCCGCTGCCGGAGCGACGGAGGGGGGCGCAGAGACCAGACGGATCGGCGGCAAGGACGCGGGCCTGGTGGCCTCCGGAGTCGCGCTGGGCGGCGGAGCCAGGGCGATGGGAGCACGAAGCACCGTCGGCTCCTCGCGCCGGTGAGAATCCTCGACCAGCCGAGGACCCTCCGGCACCGCCTCGAAGGGCGGCGAAGCCGGCGCCACGGTCATCTCGATCGTGCGCGGCGGCGTGAAGCTCCCCTCGAGCGACAAGGAGGTCACGGTCTCGCCTTCCGACTCGTAAAACGGCGGCGGTTCAGCGGGGCTCAGCGCCGAGACGGAGTCCGTCGCCGCGGGCTCCTCTTCGGCGCTGACCTCGGGCGGCACGACGACCAAATGCTGCACCGTCCTCGGATCGCGCCGCTCGGCCTCGGGCATCACATCGATCGTCGTCTCGGGCTTCACCGAAGGCAGTCGGGTGCGGGTCTCGACGTCTTCTCCCCAGGCCGGAGGTCCCGAAGGACGATCGCGCACCAGCGACACCGGCCGCTCCGATGCGGGGGCCGGTACCATCGTCAGGTCCTCATCCTCAGGCTCACCGCCCTCCTCGCGGGCTCGCTCCAAGGCCCGGCGTCGATCGTCGGGCTCCCCGAGCGCCTCGCCCAGCGATCGCCAAAAGGCCACTCGGGCGTTGGGGCCGAGGAGGCGCGCGCGCGCTTCGGCAGCTAGCCACACGCGCCCGCTCTCACGGACGCCCTTCTTCAGCAGCCCCTCGAGCTCGGCCTCGAGCGCGGTGGGGCCGAGGTCGGCGCCGAGCTCGTCGAAGCGATCTTGAGAGGCCAGGAGGAGCCGCAGGTGATCGCGGGCCGATTCACAGCTCGGATCGACCGCCAGCGCGCTGCGGTACTCACGCTCGGCCGCGACTCCGTCGCCGAGCTTCCACTCCAGCGCTTCGCCCAGCTCGGCGAGGGCCCGAGCCCGCTGCGCGTCTAGGCCGGTGCGCTCGGCTTGCCGGCGCAAGATCTCCACATAGAGGTCGTAGCGCTCTTCCTCCAGAAACAAGACGCGGAGCCGTTCGAGCGCTGCCGGCTCCATCTCGGCGGGACCCTCTTTGGTCACCAGCTCGAGGAGCATCACGGCGCCCTCGGCCTCGTCGCGCACCGTCCGGTACTGATCGGCCAAGGTTAGCAACACTTCGGCTCGATCGACGCTGCCCCGGGCGAGGCGAGGCCACAGCGCTTCGCCGGCGGCGATCTGGCGCTCAGGCGGGAAGCTCTCCTTCTCGGCCCAGATGGCGCGGAGCTCGTCGAGGCCTAGATTCTCGGCCAAATCGCCGTAGCGATCGACCGCCAGGTAGAGCCCGCGCAGGGCCTTTCGGCTGGCCTCATGGGTCGAGCGGATCGCGAGGGCCGCCAAGTACTCTCGCTCGGCCGAGTCCCCATCACCTAGCCGCCACTCTAGCGTCTCGCCGATCCGGAAGTGGAGATCGGCCCTCCGCTCCGGTTCCTCAGTGCGGATCAACAGGCGCCGCAGGTACCCGATCTGGGTCTCGTAATCTCGCGTCTGCTCGGTGAGCCGGATCCCGAGCTCGATCAACGCATCGAGCGGAGTGGTAGCGCCCGCAGGCGAGTTCAGCCCGTCGCTCACGGGCCAGGACCCGTCGAATGGGCTCGACTCGGCGCGATCCATCGTGACGTGGTTGGCGCGCTCCAGCTGCTGCTCGAGGTGGAGCTGATGCTCGTGGTCGAAGCCTTCGACCAGGGTCAGCACCTCGCGCAGCTCAGCCTG
>Ga0154020_10006461_pt1 | contig 13727 bp, 12 predicted proteins | sample Klosneuvirus_201_FD_109709 | JGI IMG/M metagenome (GOLD analysis project Ga0154020, IMG submission 109709) | Active sludge microbial communities from wastewater, Klosterneuburg, Austria - Klosneuvirus_20160825_MG | ecosystem: Engineered > WWTP > Aerobic digester > Activated sludge | place... | reverse complement strand
CGCACCAGCGCCGGCATCACGACGCTCGAGAAGCCGTAGGAGTGCGAGAACGGAATGGCGCCGACGTGGCGATCGTCGCCGGTTAGGCCCATCGCGGCCGCGAGCTGCGCTTCGTCGGCCACCAGGGCCGCCGCCGAGACCACCACCCCGCGCGGCTGCCCGGTCGAGCCGGAGGTCAACTTGATCGCCCCGACCGTTTCGGGAAGATGCCGCACCACGGCGCCGAGCCGGGTCACGAAGGTCCAGTGCTCGCCCCCGCGCGGCCAGGCGTCGGCGAGCGACAGGCAGCCGGCGACATCGAAGCGCGCCAGGATGCCCTCCAGCGCATGCGTCGGGATGGACAAGTCGCAGAGGACGGGAATCAGGCCGCAGCGCCGGAGGGCGAGATAGCCGACCAGGTAGCCGGGTCCGTTGGGTGCCACCAGACCGACCAGCCGGCCTGCCACGAGCGCATGCTCGTGCAGACGGCTGGCGAGCTCGTCCGCCTGGCGATGCACGTCGCCGACCGTCGCGAGGCGCGTCGAGGAGGCCACCAGCGGACGCTCCGGGCGGTCGGCGTGCAGCCGGTCGAAGGCGCTCAGAATCGGATCGCGAAACACCGCCGCGAGTATACTTGGCCTCCGCTCCGCAGGCGGTTCGAGACCCCTTTCCGGAGAACGCGAGACCATGACGAGCCCCGATCCGAGCTACGACTTCGACTTCGCTGTCGCCGGCGGCGGCCCGGCCGGCACCTCGGCGGCGATCTGCCTGGCGCAAAAGGGCCATCGCGTCGTCCTGTTCGAGAAGGAGCGTTTCCCGCGCTTCCATATCGGCGAATCGCTCCTGTCGACCGCCAATGACGCCTTCGCCACCCTCGGCGTCGCCGACCTGGTCGAGGCCGCCTGCTTCCCGCCCAAGTGGGGCGCGCGCCTCTACACCCACGACGGCAAGACCGGCCGCGGCGTCGACTTCACCCGCGCCAGCGGCATCCGGCGGGCGAAGACCTATCAGGTCTGCCGCGAGGAGTTCGACACGATCCTGCTGACGCGCGCCAGGGAAGTGGGCGTCGACGTACGCGAGGGCCATCGCGTCGGCGAGTGCGGCTTCGACCCCGCCGCGGCGAGGCTCGATTTCACCTCCGACGACGGCGGCAAGGGCTCCATGCGCGTCCGCGCGCTGGTCGACGCCTCTGGTCGCCACGGCCTGGTAGCGAAGAAGCTCGGGCTCCGCGTCGACGAGCCCAAGCTCGCCAATATCGCGGTCTATTCGCATTTCCGCGGCGTCCCGCGCCTCGCGGGCGACCGCCCCGACGACATCCGCCTCGTTGCGCGCGCCGACGCCGGCTGGTTCTGGCTCATTCCGATCTCGGCCGAGCTCACCAGCGTCGGCGTCGTCATGCCGATGAAGCGCTACATGCAGCTCGAGCACGGCTCGCCGGAGGCGCTGCTGCAGGCGACCTTCGACGACACGCCGGTCGTGGGCGAGCTCATGCGCGACGCTACCCGGGAGTGGCCGGTGCGGGTCGAGAAGGACTTTTCCTACAGCGCCTCGGCCTATGCCGGCGAACGCTGGATTCTCGCCGGCGATGCCGGCTCGTTCCTCGACCCGGTCTTCTCGAGCGGCGTCTCGATCGCCATGGAGTCGGGCATCGAGGCCGCGGCGGCGCTCGATCGGGCGAGCGCCCGGGGCGACTTCTCGAGCCGCGCCTTCGCCGCCTTCTCGCGGCGTCAGGCGAAGCGTTTCGAGGCTTTTCGCCGCTTCGTCGTCGGCTTCTACTCGCCTGAGTTCCGCGACCTCTTCTTCTCCTCCGATCCCCCGGCGATGGTGTTCCGCGCCGTCGTGACGGTGCTCGCCGGCAATTGGAGTCCGGGGCCCTGGACGCGAGCCATGAACCAGCTCTTCTTCTGCCTCGTCGCCCTACAGCGGCGTTTCTCCCCGTCGACGCGCCTCTTCCGCCGCGACGCCGCCGCCGGCTACCCGACCGAAGACCCCGCGTGAGGGCGCGAAGCAAGGCCACGATCCCTGCGGAGGAGCTCGCGGCGCGCCTCAAGCGACTGATCGTCGCGACGCTCCGCCTCGAGGGACTCGAGCCGGAGGCGATCGGTGACGATCAGCTGCTGTTCGGCGAGGGCCTGGGTCTCGATTCGATCGACGCCCTCGAGCTCGTGGTGGCAATCGAGCGCGAGTTCGCAGTGGCGATTCCGGAAGGCAAAGTCGACCACGACGTCTTCCACTCCGTGCGCACGCTCGCGCTCTGGCTCGCCGAGCGCCTGGCCCAGAGCGTTCCGAGCCCGGCGGCCGACGGCCGGCGCGAGGCCGCGAAGCCGTGAGCGCGGACCGCCCGGTCGCCGGCCGCACTGCCGGCACCCCGATCGCGATCACCGGCCTCGGCGCGGTGAGCGGCTACGGTGATGGCGTCGAGGCTCTCTGGGCGGGCCTCGCCTCCGGCACTTCGGCGATCGGCCCCTTCGCGCGCTTCGAACATGCGCGCTTCCGCACCCAGCTCGCTTCGGAATCGCGCGCGCCCGCCGCTTCCGAGGGAATGCAGCGCAGCTCGATCGCCGACCGCTTCGCGCTCGGCGCGGCGCGCGAGGCGCTGGCGCAGGCGGGCCTGCCGTCGCAGCTCGACGAGCTCGAATGCGGGATCTACTTCGGCAGCTCCACGGGCGGCATGTTCGAGTCCGAGAGCTACTTCGCGGACCTTCTCGGCGAGCCACGACGGGCCGCCCGCATCGGCCGCCTGAGCGCGCAGCAGACCTGCTCGCCGGGCGAGAGCGTCGGTCGCGCCCACAGCGTCCTCGGGCCGGTCCAGACCGTCGCTTCGGCGTGCGCCTCGGCGACGCTTGCCATGGGAAATGCCCTCGCGGCGCTGCGCGCCGGCGAGATCGACATCGCGCTCGCCGGCGGCAGCGATTCGCTCTGCCGCCTCACCTACGCCGGCTTCAATTCGCTGCGCGCGGTCGATCCCCGGGCCTGCCGGCCGTTTCGCTCCGAACGCGAAGGGATGTCGATCGGCGAAGGCGCCGCGGTGCTGGTGCTCGAAACCGCCGCGAGCGCCCGCGCCCGGGGCGCGCGCGTCCTCGGCTGGCTGCTCGGCGCCGGCGCCTCGTGCGACGCCCACCACATGACCGCGCCGGACCCGCAGGGCGCGGGCATCGCCCGCGCCGTCGAGGCGGCGCTCGCCGACGCCGGCCTCGCCGCAGCGGCGATCGACTTCGTCAACGTCCACGGCACCGGCACACCGCACAACGACGCTGCCGAGGCCAGCATGCTGCGCGCGGTCTTTGGCGACCGCCTGTCCCGGCTCCCGCTGACTTCGTCGAAGGGGGCCATCGGCCACTATCTCGGGGCGGCCGGCGCGATCGAGGCGGTGGCGACGATGCTCTGCTTCCTGCATGGCGCTGTGCACCCGACGCCGGGTGAGGGCGCCGTCGATCCGGCGCTGGGTCTCGACCTGGTCACCGGCAGTCCGCGCCCGCTCGCCGGCGCGCGCTATGCGCTGTCCACCAATCTCGCCTTCGGTGGCACCAACGCCGCGGTCGTTCTGGGCTCTGCCACCTGATGAGCGCGGCATGAGTACGATTGTCGTCGTCACCGGTATCGGCGTCCTCGGAGCCTTCGGCGCCGGCCGCGCGGCGCTCCTCGCCGGCTTGCAGGCCGGGACGCCGCGCCTGCGCGAAGTCGAGCGCAGCGCCGGCTATCACCGCGCCGGCGGCTCACGACTCGCCGCGCTCGCCGACCTCGCGGAGCTCGGTGCCCTCGTGCCGCCGGCGCTGTCGCGGCGGATGAGCCCGCCGGCGCGCATGGCGGTCGCCGCGATGCAGTTGGCGCTCGCCGATGCCGGTCTCGGCGCCGGGGTCGATCATGCTTCGACCGCCATCGTCACCGGCACGGCTTTCGGCCCCGCCTGGGTCACCGAGCAGCTCCTCCGCCAGATCCTCGCCCAGGGCCCGGAACAGGCCTCGCCGGCGCTGTTCACCGAGTCGGTAGCGAGCGCCAGTGCGGCGCAGATGGCGCTCGCCATCCGCGCGCGGGGGCCGAATCAGACGCTCACGCAGCGCGAGGCCTCCGACCTCCTGGCGCTCGGCGAGGCGGCGCGCTGGATCCGCGAGGATCGTTGCGAACGCGTTCTGGTCGGCGTCGTCGAAGAGGGAGTTCCGATCCTGCACGCCCTGCTCGATCGCTTCCAGGCGCTGACTCGCGCCGACCAGTCCGGTGCGGAGCGCGCCCGGCCGTTCGACCTCCACCGCACCGGCCTGATCGCCGCGGAGGGCGCCGCGGTCGTCGTTCTCGAAAGCGCGGCGACGGCGGCGGCGCGCGGCGCGCATCCGCTCTGCCGGCTGCTCGCGCACGGTGCGGCGTTCGATCCCACCGCCCAGGCGCACGACTGGGGCCACGGCGAGGTTCGCCTCGGGAAGTCGCTGCGTCGCTTTCTCGACCGCAGCGGTGTCGCCCCGCAGGCCATTGATCTGATCGTCTCCGGCGCCTCGGGCACGCGGCTCGGCGACCGCCTCGAGGCGCTCACGCTGCGCGCCGCCTGGGGTTCGCTGCCCTTGCCGCCGATCCTCGCGCCGAAGGGCACTACCGGCGAGTATGGCGGTGGCTTCCTCGCTGCGGCTCTCCTCGCCGCCGCGGGCGAGAGGCCGGGCCCGACGGCAGGCTTCACCACCGTCGATCCCGAGCTCGGGCTCGCCCCGTGGACGGGCGGCGATCTCGCGGCCCCGCGCCTCGCTCTGGTGAGCGCTCTCGCCTCCGGCGGCGCCGCCGCCTGGGCCCTCGTGGCACCGGGAGCGACGAACGCCGGCTCCGGCACTCCCGCGGATTCGACCGCGGCGAGAACCTAAGGCGCCCGCCGCCGTATCTCTGACGTCGTGCGATTCCGCGTCCGCCTCGCGCTCGTCTTCCTGCTGCTGTCGGCCTTTCCGCTGACGCTGCTCGCCCTCTATTCGTTCAGCACCTCGAGCCGCGCGCTGCGCCAGGCCGCCGAGGCCGAGGCCGCGCTCATGGCGCGCGATCTCGAACAACGCGTCGAGGGGGTCTCGGCCGAGATCGACCAGAGCGTCAGGGCCCTCGCGCGCCTCCCCGCCACCTACTGGCTGCGACCCGACGCGACGGCAGCCCCCAACGGTGAAGGCAAGCTCGACCCTCAGGTGTTCGCGGGGCTCGCCCAGGCGCTGCCGTTCATCGAGGACTTTCGCTTCGTCCCGCGGGCCCATGGCGGGAGCGCCGAGGTTCCCTCCGCCGCGGCCGCGAGTGCCCGGGCGGCCGAAAAGAGCCTCACTGCGACCCTGATCCATCTGCCGGCGGGCCTGCCCGAGGCCGACCGCCAACGCATCGAAAATCAGCTCGCGCAAGTGCGCGCCGAGATCGGCAGGAACTTCGCGGCCCGGCGCGAGCGGCAGAGCGCGGCGGCCGTCGCACCCGCCCCTCCTGCTCCGCCGGCGCCAGCGGCGCCGGCGCCTGCCACTCCCCCGCGGCCGCCGCTGGCCGAAGATGTTTCGTGCCTGGTGCGCGACGGCGACCAGGTCGTCGGCGAGATCCAGGGTCGGCTCAAGGCGAAGGAGATCCTGCGGTCGGTGCTGGCGCAGACCCACCGCGAACAGGGCGAGATCCCGTTCGCGATCGACCAGGAGAACAAGCTCTACGTCGCCACCGGCACCGACGGCGCGACGCTGCAGCAACTGCCGGCGGTGAGCGCCCTGCGCAGCGCAGCCGCCGCGCCCGAGGGCGCTGAGGGCGCCACGAAGACGAGCGACGACTGGGTCGTGGTCGCCCGTCGCGATCCGGTTTCGGGGCTGCGGTTCGGCATCGCGCGCCCGCTCTCGCAGGCGATGAAGGAGCTCAAGCGTGCCGCCGCGTTCAACTTCGTCGCCGGCTTCTTTCTCGTCGGCATCGCCACCCTCGGCATGATCCCTCTGACTGGCGGCATGGTGAAGAGCGTCCACCAACTCGAGGCCGGCGCAGCGCGGATCGCCGAGGGCGACCTCACGACGCGGGTGCCGGTGCGCTCGCACGACGAGTTCGGCCGCCTGGCCGGGAGCTTCAACCACATGGCGGAGCAGCTCGCCGAGCATCAGTCGCGGCTGCTCGAACAGGAGCGCGTGGGCAAGGAGCGCGAGATCGAGCGCCGGCTGCTCGAGGCCGAGAACGAGCGCAAGAGTCAGGAGCTCGAAGAGGCGCGCAACTTCCAGCTTTCGCTGCTGCCGCGCGATCTGCCGGAGGTTCCCGGACTCGAGCTCGCGGTCGCCATGTCGACCGCCACCGAAGTGGGCGGCGATTACTACGACTTCCAGCGCGCCGCCAACGGCGATCTGCTGGTCGCGATCGGCGACGCCACCGGCCACGGTGCGGCTGCGGGAACCATGGTCACCGTCGTCAAGAGCCTCTTCATGGCGGGCGCAGACGACGCCTCCCCCGCCGGATTCCTGCGCCGCGCGACTGGTCTGGTGCACGGCATGGGGCTGTCGCGGATGGCGATGGCGCTCGCGGTCGCGAGACTCGCGGGCCGCACGCTGACGATCTCCTCCGCCGGTATGCCACCGGCATTGCATTTCCGTCGCGCCAAGGGCGAGATCGAAGAGATCGCTCTGGCCGGGATGCCGCTCGGCGCGCGCGGCGACTATCCCTACGCCGAACGCCGTCTCGAGCTCGCTCCCGGGGACGTCGTCCTGTTGATGAGCGACGGCTTCCCAGAGCTTCCCAACTCAGCCGGTGAGCCGATGGGCTACGAGCGCGCGCGGGCGCGCTTCGGCGCCGCGGCAGCGGATGGCGAGTGCGGCGCCGAGGCCATCGTCGCCGCACTCGAGCGGGCCGCGGCCGAGTGGTCGGGGGACGGCGCCGCCGCAGCGCCGGCGCCCTCGGACGACGTCACTTTCCTGGTTCTGCGCGCGACCTGATCGCGCCTGACAGAATGGGCGGGTGACCCAGCCCGCCGACGAGTCCGACCTCTTCCTGACGCTCACGCCGGAACGTGTCCTCGACGCGGTCGAAGCGGCGGGAGTCGCCGTCCGGCCGCTGTGCTATCCACTGAACTCGTTCGAGAACCGGGTCTACGAAGTCGAGCTCGCCGACCGCTCGCGCGTGGTGGCGAAGTTCTACCGCCCGCAGCGCTGGAGCGCGAACGAAATTCTCGAAGAGCACCGCTTCCTCGCCGAGCTCGACGCCGAAGAGATTCCGGTCTGCCCGGCTCGGCCGTTTCCAGACGGCTCGACGCTCGCGACGACCAAGGGGGGCGAAGGCGGAATCTTCTACACCCTGTTCGATCGCAAGGGCGGGCGCGCGCCGGCCGAGCTCGACGCCCGCGGGGCCTCGCGACTCGGGGCGCTGGTCGGGCGGCTGCACGTCGTCGGCGCGAGGCGCCGCGACGCCGACCGCCTGCCCTTGACGAGCGCCGCCTACGTGCGGCGCGATCTCGACTGGCTCGAGCAGAGCGCCATCGTGCCGCGCCGGCTCGCGGCGCGCTACTTCGCCGCCGGACGCGCAATCGCCGACACCTACGACCGGATGGCCGCAGGCGTCCCGACGCTGCGCCTGCACGGCGACCTCCACCTGGGAAACGTTCTCGACCGCGACGGCGAGCTGCGCCTCCTCGACTTCGACGACTGCATGATCGGCCCGGCGGTGCAGGATCTCTGGCTCGCGCTCGGCGGCCGCGACGCGGCAACCTCGGAGCTGCGCGAGAGCTTCCTCGAGAGCTACGAGCAGTTCCGGCGCTTCGACCGCGCCGAGCTCCGTCTCATCGAGCCGCTCCGGGGCCTGCGCATGGCGCACTACGCGGCCTGGCTCGCCCGCCGCTGGCACGACCCGATCTTCCCCAAGAACTGGCCGCACTTCGGCAGCGAGGAGAGCTGGGAGCGCGAGACCGTCGACCTCGAAGAGCAGGCCCTGGTCGTCGCACGCGTCGAGCGCGGCGGTACCGTCGCGCCTCCGCCGACGGCAGAGGACGAAGAGGCCCTGACCAACAAGGACCTGTTCTGGGACTGGGACGGCTAGGAGCGGCGGCGCCCCTCGGCGCGCAGCGACCGCGTCAGTCGATCAGCGTGTCCATGAGGTCGATCATGAACTCGGCGTCCTCCAGCGTCATCTCCTCCCAGCCGTCGAGGAAGCCCAAGTCCGCCAGCAGGTGGCTGCTGCGCTCCGAGAGGTGCATCGCGAGCAGCGAGGCCAGCAGCTCCTCGCGCACCGCGGCGAAGCGGGGCGAGACCAGCAGGGCGTGCTGCACGACGTAGATGCGGCTCGCCACCAGGATGCGCATGCGGCTGCGCACGAGGTCGGAGAGCTCGGCGAAGCTGCGCTCGAGGAAGAAGGCGGCGTCGACCCCGGCGGCGAGCAGCTCCTTGGCGACCAGGACGTAGTTCGCCTTCCGCGTCAGCTGGATGTCGCCGCGCCCGAGTCCCGCCGGCTCGAGCAGAATCCGCCCGATCATCTCGACGTCTGGCGCATCGGTGGCGGCGACGCGCAGCGGCGAGGCCAGGTCGGCGATGCGCCGCGCCGGGCTCCCGGCGGCGACCGCCACGATCGCCTCGTCCGAACGGCGGCGCGCCCGCGCGATCGGCAGAAAGCCCTGCTCGCGCACGAGAAACGCGGTGTCGAACGGATTGGCGTAGATGAGGTCGACCTTGTCCGCGGCAAGCGCGGCGCGCAGCGCGGCGAACTCGTCGTAGGGCTCGAAGTGGATCGGGCGCGCCAGCGCGCGCTGCATCCAGGTGTTGAAGATGAACCACTGCGACAGCTGGTCGGCGTTGAAGTCCGGGCTGATCGAGAACTGGAGACTCATCGCTCCTCCGCCAACAGGCCTGCGTAGACCGCCGCCAGCTCGATGACCTTGGTGCGGCTGGGCTCCCGGCGGACCGAGCTGTAGCCGACCAGCTTGCCGTTGCGCACGTTGCCGACGACAGTGGCGTAGACCCAGTAGAAGCCGCCGTCGCGCCGCAGGTTCTTGACGTAGCCATGCCACTTGATGCCCTTCTCGATGGTCTCCCAGAGCCCCTTGAAGGCGACCGCCGGCATGTCGGGATGGCGCAGGATGTGGTGCGGCGTGCCGAGGAGCTCCTCGCGCGAATAGCCGGACATGAGGACGAAGGCGTCGTTGCACATGGTGATGATTCCGGCCGGATCGGTCTGCGACACGATCAGCTCTCCGGCCGGAAACGGGGTCTCGACCTCGGTGACGAACACCCGGCGGCTGGTGCCGTCGTGGTAGCGCAGGTTGTGTTCACGCGCTGGCGCCTGGACGTCGGCAGCGGTCATGTCTCTCATGATGGATCTCCGGGCGGACGGTTCATGCGGCGGCTCAGATCGACTCGGCGACTTTGGCCGCAGCGCGCTTCGCATCGAGGAACACCAGCCCGAGCTTGGCGCCCTCGGAGGCCACGACGACCAGAACGGCCTCCGGACCGGCGCTGGCAAGGAGGACATAGCCGCGCTCGCCTTTGACCATCACCTGGTCGAGCTTTCCCCGTCGCAGCTCGGCAGAGGTCCGGGTGCCGAGCGACAGCATCGCCGCGGTCATCGCGCCGACGCGGTCCTCGTCGATGCCCTCGCTCAGAGCGGAGGCCATGGTGAGGCCGTCGATCGACACCACGGCGGAGGCCTCGATCTCGGCCGAAGAGCTGTTCAGGCTGCGGAGGACTTCGGTGAGCTTGTTGGCGAGCATGTTCGGACTCCTCTCGAGGTTTGGACGCAGGGCCTGCGTCGGGACGCGAATCGCTTCAGTTTTCCTCGGCCAGCACGGCCGCGATGAGATCGATCGACAGCTCGACCTCGCTGCGCTCGTCGATCGACTGCGGACAGACGAGGAGCAGGAAGGCCGGCTGCTGCGCCAGCGCGAACTTGCGGACGACGATCTTCTCGACGTAGTTGATGTCGAGCGCCAGGTTGTTCGCGTCGCGCTTGCCGAGGAGCTTCTCGGCCTGTTCGAGGACTCCGCCGATGACGGAGGCGAACGCCGCGAGGGCGTCGACATCCAGCGGCGAGTTGAACTCCGCCAGCGCCAGCCCGGACCGGTCGGCGAGCAAGGCGCCGGAGAATCCCCCGCGCTTGCACATGTCGGCCAGCAGTTGGCGGACGCGCTCGGCGCGGTAGACCGGCTGGCGCGCCGGAACCACCTGCGGCACCGGGTGCGCTCCAGGGTACGCTGTCGGTTGCGCTATTGATGGCGATACCGGGCGCGGTGCTGGAGACACTGCCGCCGGCGGCGCCGCTTGCGGTTCGCGGCGCGGCGACAGGCTCGCGCCCGCAGGGGCCACGGCCGGCGCCGCGACCCTGCGGGAGGAGGTCAGGAGAAGACCCGCCTCGCGCAACTCGGCGAGGAGGGCCGCGGCTCTGCCGAGCTCAGAAGAGGCTGGGTTCTTCATCGTCGGACCGTCCTTGCATCATTTCGAGCTCGCGCTCGCGCAGCTCGAGGGCGAGGTCGAGGTAGAGCCTGGCCATCGCTTCGCCCCCGCGGTGCAGGGCGATCGGGATGCTGCGCAAGCTGGCCTCCTCGACCGCTTCGTCGTGCGGCAGAACGGTGCGAAAGAGGAGGTCGGAGGGCAGGGTCGCGCGTACCTCCTCGAGGAGTCCGGCTTCGGAGCTCGAGCGCGCGTCGAAGGTCGAGATCAGAACGCCCTCGAGTCGCAGCCCGGGGTTGGCGCCGCCGGCGACGTCCTGGACGAGGGCGAGAAACGTCGGGATCGCCCGCACGGTGATCGCCCGGCAGTTGATGACCAGGATCGTGCCGTCGCTGCCTTCGAGGATCCCCCGCACCACCGCCCCGACGCCGGCAGGCGCATCGATCACCACATAGCGGAAGCCTTCGGCGAGCTCCTCCACGGCGGCCCGCAGCGAGCCGTCGACCGCCGCCCTTTCGAGCAGACCGACGTCCGCCGGCGCAACCTCGCCGGTGCCGACGAGGGTGAGGACGCCGTCTCGCGTCGTGGCGCGGACTTCCGCAGCCGTCGCCTGCCGTTTGAGGAAGTCGATCAGGCCCCGGCTCGTTCGCCGGCGCAGATTGGTGGCATGCGCGAGCCCGCTCTGCGGGTCGAGGTCGACGAGCAGGACCTGACCGACGATTCGGCCCAGCGAGTAGGCCAGATTGAGCGCGGTCGTCGTCTTGCCGACGCCGCCCTTGTGACTGGCGATGGTGAGAACTCTCTTCATCTGGAGGGTACCTCTCCTTGCACGAGCTCGATCGCTCCGTCATGGCGGGCAGCGACCAGGGCCGCCGCCGCTTCGCCGAGCGCGAGGGTGGATCGAATCAGGATCTGGCGCGGTGTCGCGACGACGCCGGGAGCGGCCCAACCGAGGAGCCCCGGGTGGGCGCCGGGAGCGGCGCGCACCGCGACGTCGAGCCCCCCCATCGCAGCCAGCCGCGCCGCCGCCTCATCGAGATCGACCAGCAGATGGAGGATCAGGCTATCGACGGGCAGGCCCTCGCCGGCGATCGGTTCGATCGCCTGGTCGAGCTCGGTCTCGAAGCGCCCCGAACGGCAGAGCAGCAGCCGGGCGAGCGCGTTCCGATCGCGGTGCGGCCCGAAGCGGGCGGCGAAGAAGCGCCCTCGGGCCATCAGGATCCAGGCCCAGAGGCCGAGGCGGCGCAGCGTCGGCTCGGCCTCGCCGCTCTCCAGATCGCCGTTCGAGGGCTTCGTCCGGCGCTCGGGAAAGCGCACCGTCGCCGTGCGATCGAACAGCGCCAACGTCTGCAGCAGGACCGGCAGCTGCACACGGGCGAGGTCGCCCTCGAGCACGCCGCTCGGCTCGACGGAGCGGCGTCCGCGCCGCAACACGGCGCGCACGCGCGCCACGAGCTCGGCGGAGTTGAACGGCTTGACGACGTAGTCGTCGGCGCCGAGATCGAGCGCCCGCACCTTGAGGTTCGGACGATCGAGGCTCGAAACGAAGATCACCGGGACGTCGCGCAGCTGCGGGACGGCGCGCAGCGCCGCGAGTGTCTCGAAGCCGTCGAGGCCCGGCATCTGCACGTCCATCAGGATGAGGTCGGGCGGGCGCTCGGCGAGGCGCGGCAGGGCCTCGGGCCCGGAGAGGCTCTGGGCGGTCTCGATTCCGGCGTGCCCGAGATAGGTGGCGAGGAGCTCGACGGCATCCGGGTCGTCGTCCACGAGATGGACGAGGGGCCGGTTCATGGGGCGCGCTCTTCGCCCTGCGGTGCGCTGCCGCCCCAGGGGAACCGCCGACGAACACACTCGACCAGCGACGGTGGCCCCCCGGCGGCCGACACGGCGAGTCCGGACGGCGTTCGCGCCATCAGCAGGACCGCCGGCTCGCCGCCTCCGACCGACGAGGAAAGAGCGCGCGTGCGCAACTCCTCGAGCTCGATCGCGCCGGCGGGCGCGAAGACGATGTTCGGCAGCTCTTTCTCGACCAGGAGCTGGAGATCGGCGAACGAGTGCGACGCGAGCACCGGAATTCCGCTCTCGAGCAGCGATGCGGAGAGCTCCGCCCAGATCTCCTCCTCGGGATCGAACACCACCGCGGCCCAGGGAGCGCGATCCCAGACGCCGGCGAGCGACCGGAAGTGCAGCCGCATGCGGCAGCCGCCCTGCGGCGAGTCGAGCGCCTCGAGCCCGCCGCGGTGCAGCTCGAGGACTCGGCGGGCGATGTAGAGACCCCATCCTGAGCCCTTGCGCTCGTGGGCAGGCCGCGCCTCGAGACCCGACTGGAAGTAGAGCTGGAAGACCGCGTCGCGATCCGCCTCCGGAATCCCCGGGCCTTCATCGTCGACCAGAATCTCGTGCTCGCCGGTGGCGGAGCCCTCGAGGCGGACCTGGATCGTCGAGCCCGACGGGGCGAACTTCACCGCGTTGCCGAGCACGTTGGAGATCGCCTCGCCGAGGCGCAGCTCGTCGAAGAAACCCGGCAGGGCAGGTCCCGCCTGCACGAGCTCGATCGCGACCTTCTTGCGCGCCGCGTGGACCCGATGCAGCTCGACCTCCGAACGCAACACCGCTGATACCCACTGGCGTGATGGCGCGAGCTCGAGCCGGCCCGATTTCGCGCGCTGCGCATCGAGCAGACTCTGGATCAGGCTCTCGAGCCTGTCGCCGGCGTCGCGCGCGCGCTCGAGGCGGTCCGCGGCTCGCCCGCCTCCGCTCGCCGCGAGATCCAGTTGTGCCAGCTCGATGAAGCCGAGTGCGGCGTGGAGGGGCGAGCGCAGATCGTGCACGGTCATCGACAGGAGCTCTTCCTGGGCGCGCAACCGCGCCGCGAGCTCTTCGTTGGTCCGCAGCAGGCCCTCGCGCAGGTCGCGGTAGGCGGTCATGTCGCGGGTGATTCCGAGATAGCCGGAGACGGCCCCGGTGTCGTCGAGGAAGGTGGTGATCGTCTGCCAGACCTGGATCAGGTCGCCGCTCTTGCTGCGGTTGAAGATCTCCCCGCTCCAGGTGCCGATCGCCGGATCGACCAGCTGGACGAACAGGTCGCGGAAGAACGATCTCGGATGCTGGCGTGAGTTGATCACTCGCGGGTTCTCGCCGAGGACATCGAGCGGCACGAAGCCGTAGAGCGCCATCCACCGTTCGCTCGCCCCCAGGAGCGTCCCCGAGGCGTCGGTGTAGACCACGGCGTCCCGGCTGCGCGCGAGCGCCGAGTAAACGTAGGACAGTCGAGAGAGACCCGCCGCGTGCGGACGCGAAGGCCGGCAGAGCAGGATCCAGTCCTGGCGACCGCGGAAAATCGACAGATCGACTACCGGCCCGTCCGGCGAGGCGACGCAGAAAGTCTCCGACTCGAACGGGCGCTTGAGCGCGGTG
>Ga0154020_10006460_pt1 | contig 13729 bp, 7 predicted proteins | sample Klosneuvirus_201_FD_109709 | JGI IMG/M metagenome (GOLD analysis project Ga0154020, IMG submission 109709) | Active sludge microbial communities from wastewater, Klosterneuburg, Austria - Klosneuvirus_20160825_MG | ecosystem: Engineered > WWTP > Aerobic digester > Activated sludge | place... | reverse complement strand
CTGCTTGCGATGCAAGACATGGCGCTGCGTCCAACCGATATCGTATCGGCAAAGGACATCGCAGAGAAGTATTCGATCTCCCAGGCTCTCGTTGCCAAGGTGCTGCAGCAGCTTGTCCGCGATGGCGTGGTGCGTTCTTATGCCGGCGTCAATGGCGGATATGCTCTTGCTGTTGAACCATCGGAGATCAGCATCGAGCGAGTCATCAGAGCCATCGAAGGTCAGTCCAATGGACTCGTGGATTGTCAGGACTCCGCAGATCACGACTGTTCAGCTCACGGATCCTGCACGATCCGCGAGCCCCTTACCGTTCTTCACGAGCGGATCAAAGCAACGTTTCGGTCCATGACCGTTGCGGAGCTTGCATCACCACAACAACTCGTTCAATTGGAGGTATCATGAGTGTAGCCATCATGGGAGCAGATGTACTCTCTGTTCCAACCGGTGTTCTCGGTACAGATGAGTCCGATAACATCATCATCACGAACAAGGCCATCGCCGAAGTGAAGAAGATCAAGGCATCGAACAACATTGCCGATGACTTCGGTCTGCGTCTTGGAGTTAAAGGAGGGGGCTGCTCCGGCATGTCCTATACTCTCGGCTTTGATGCAGTATCACGCGAGAATGATCTTGTGCTAGATGCAGAAGGCGTACGCGTCTTTATCGATTCCAAGAGCATGTTCTATCTCATGGGAATGACGCTGGACTTCAGCGATGGTCTCATGGGCAAAGGATTCACGTTCAATAACCCCAACGCAACAAAAACATGCGGTTGCGGGTCTTCATTTGCAGCGTAACCCCGTCACGTCGGGCTAAAGCCCGACGCTATGTATCTCCGTAACTCCGTAACTCCGTAACTCCGTAACTAGGACCCCCCCATGGCATACGAATGGAAATTCAATCCGCGTCCATACTCGGATGAAGAAGCAAAAGAATTGCTCAAGGATGTTGTTTCTCCTGAAACATCAGACTGGCATTACAACACACACCACAAAGGGTATGTGACGTTCCTCAACAAGATCGAGGCCGGTCTGGAGAATGCCGATAAGGCAGGAGCGAACGGTAATTGGAGCGACTTCGGCGAACTTAAGCGACGTCAGACCTGGAACCACGGCGGCACTATTCTTCACGACGTGTACTGGGAAGTACTCGGCGGAGACGGCGATCCTTCGAAAGGTCCGGAAGTTGTTGCGGCGATCGAACGCGAGTACGGTTCATTCGATGCATGGAAGGCAGACTTCAAGGCCACTGCCACAGCCGCAAAGCTTTCGGGATGGGGCGTACTTTGTATCGATCAGCTGTATTCGGGAAGACTCCTCAACGTTCTTGTGGACGAGCATCATTATGGTGCTATCTGGGGTGGCATTCCACTGATCTCGTGTGATGTGTTTGAACACGCCTACTACCACAAGGATGGACCCGGTCGCGTAAAGTATATCGATGCATTCCTCAACAATCTGCACTGGGGTCGCATCAACAAACGCTTCAAGAAGTTCTCTGCGTGACACTCGGTCTCTTCCCATTGAATCTCGTATTGTTCCCGCACGTGCGGGTACCGCTTCACATCTTTGAGCCTCGCTATAAGGAACTCATGAACGAGTGCCTTGAGCGAGGCTCGGAGTTTGGTATCAACCTCGTTGAAGAAGGCCATATGCATCCAATTGGATGTGCCGCACGTGTCGTTGAGGTTACGCAGAGTTATCCCGATGGCAGAATGGATGTTATCGTGGAAGGAACACGCAGGTTCAGACTGCTCGAACTCAAGAACAATGATCGCCCCTTTGCAACTGGTGAGATAGAAGGTCTTGATGACGATGACGTAACGGTGGACCAACTTCTTCTCAATGAATGTCTGGAGAAGTACAATCTCATTGTCACGCTCGTCTATGGCGCTACCGCTCCGTTACTGACCCATACTGATCTCGGCGTCTGCCCTTCATTCGATATGGCGCCGAAGTCTGGACTCTCTACCGAACAGAAACAGAGTCTCATCGAGCTTTCGTCAGAGAATCAACGGTTGGAAGAACTCCACGAACACTTCACAGAATTGCTTCCGATGATCCGAAGAGCAGAGGCGATCCAACGAGTTGTACAGAGCGATGGGTATCTTCGCGCCATCACGTGAAAAGTCAACTCGATCAACGGACCACGTACAAGATCATCGACAGGATCTTGTCCCTCAATTACGAGAGTCAACTTGAACTGCTCTCGGCCCTTGTGCGAGACATCGTTGATAACGATCGATTCGTAATGACTGGCGGCCGCGTATGGGAGTTCGACGAGAAAGAATCCGTTTATGTACTCCGATACCAATATGGCGAAACGGAATTGCTTACGGTTGGAACTCGTCGAACGCTTGATCCGGATTCTCCATTCACCCAGCTCACCAAGCATCAAACCATTGTAACCGTTGATGAGGGGGCTTCGGACGACCCCACGCGCCGCGAATACACCCTTACGGGTGTGGGCGACGTGTTACGTCGGTCCGATGGATCCACCTTCAAGTACGCATTGGCCTTTACGGCACATGCCATCGCCGAGGAATTCCGGGATACGCTGGTTGTTGTGGGAGCTGCGGCAACCACCGCCCTTCGCAACATGCAGGCTGCCGTGCGAGAAAGCCGCATGCGCAAGGATCTCGATCAGGCATGGCAAATCCAACGAGGATTGGTTCCAGACCATGCCAGGAGGTTCTTAGAGTTCGATCTTTACGGTGTTTCACTCCCCGAGAGTATCGTGGGGGGCGACTACTTTGACTACCTCACAACGAATGAACAGGATCGTCTTGGCGTTGTGATCAGTGACGCTGCCAGCAAGGGACTTCCGGCGGCCGTTCAGGCCCTGTTCGTCAGCGGTGCGATGCGCATGGGTGTGAGCTTTGAAACCAAGATGTCATCGCTTATTTCTCGATTGAATACCCTGATCTACGATACGTTCCCACATGAGAGGTTCGTATCACTCTGTTACTGCGAGCTTACGCACTCATCAAATGGCCTGGTTCTGTATGCCAACGCCGGTCATTGTCCGCCGATGCATTTTCGAGCTGCGACCGCAGCGGTGGAATTCCTGCAACCAACAGGTGGTATCCTGGGCATTGTTGCCGACCAGCAGTTCCGTGTTGAGAACATCAATATGGCACACGGTGACGTACTGGTAATGTTCACAGACGGAATCACCGAGGCACAGGACCGTTCTGGTACGCTGTATGGAGACGATCGTTTGATCGACGTTATCCGACTCAACGCAACGTCCAGCTCAGAGATGATCGCCCAAGCGATCCTAGATGACGTCCAGACGTATTCGGCAGGCGCTCGATATGCCGACGATAAGACGCTGATCGTGATCAAGCGCGATTGATCCTCTGCATTGCCTGTTCGGGGCCGCTCCTTGCGATCTCCTCAATGGCCTGAACGCCACGATCGATCATTGTCTTGACGAATTCTTGTTCCTCGGCCGAAAAGGGGGCGAGGACATATTCAACCAGTTCCCCTGGTCCAAATGCCCGATCAATGCCACATCGAAGTCGCCAGAAGTCGGAAGTGCCAAGTTTTTCAATGAGGGAAGAAATGCCGTTGTGCCCTCCAGAACTGCCCCCGCATCGAAGATGAACCCGTCCAACAGGGAAGTTGTATTCGTCCGTAATCGCAACTACACGGGATGATTGAAGTCCGTTGGAAACAGCAAGCGGAGCTACAGCCTCGCCGGATAGATTCATATACGTAAGTGGCTTTACTATAACGAGTTCCGTTGCCATTATCCTAACGCTGGAGGTCGCGTATTTTCCTTCCCGAACTGTCCATTTTGCTCGGTGCTTTTCAGTGAAAGCGTCCACCACCATAAAACCGATGTTGTGACGCGTTAGAGAATATTGGGTTCCTGGATTTCCTAGTCCAACGATCAAGAATGAGGTCATAGTCTGAGGTCGATGTGGATAACGTCTTGACAAGTGATTCGTCTTGCGTACTTTTACGTACGAGTCAAAACGGCATAGTTCTTGTAAAGATCTACGTAGGTTTTTTGGACCTTGAGAACACGAAATTTGGCGCAAGGTATTTGCAAACCAAGGGGTAACGAGAAACTACGTACTACTCTGCAAACGCTTATTCACGAAATTGCGTTCGCAGCGTTGCTACGGGGTTTTACTCCGGATTGTGTGGAAAAAGGGGAATCTTTGGCAAGGTTTGTTCATCATAGCTGGTGCCTATGACCATCGCTACTCTGCTCCGATTGAGTGTAGTGATGATCATTACATGCGCCTTCCAACTGGGAGGCGTCCTTGAGGCGCGTGCTCAAGCTACGGACAATGTAGGGATCGGCACGGCCACCCCTGACAACTCTGCGCTCCTCGAATTGAACAGTACCAGCAAGGGTCTCCTCGTTCCACGCCTGACCCAGCAAGAACGAGATGCTGTGGTTCAACCGTCGACGGGACTACTCATCTTTAATACCACGACGGGTTCCTTCCAATACAACTTTGGAACGAAGGCTGCTCCAAATTGGGTAACGGTTCTGTGGTTCCAAGGGAGCGATAATGGTTCGGCAAACCAGCTATTCTGGTCACTTGCCGGTAACGACTCAGTTAAGACAAACCACTTCCTGGGAACGATCAACGACGCATCGCTTGTCTTGAAGTCGAACAACATTACGCGTATGGTGTTCACGCCAACGGGCGACATCAACCTGACCGGTGCTACCAGCGTTATCGGTTCGCTAAATCTTGACAGTACGGATACACCACTTTTCCTTGACGGCTCTGCCGGGGCACGTGGTGGCGTATTTATCTCTTCGGGCCCTACACTCACTCCTCGCTGGACGTCGGATCTCGTGGTCTCGGACACAGCGATCATTCTCGATACAAAAACGTACATCGATAAGCCGCTGACGGTTCGCGATTCTTCTCGATTCCTCATCCTTCCGAAGCTTCCTCTTCAGTATGGTCACCTTTTCGTTGGAGATGCCAACGATCTTGCGGTCCCGTTCCCACCGGGTGTTAATGGTTCACTAATGCAGATCGTTGCCGGTCAACCGCAGTGGGTGGATCCGGACAAGACAGAATATTGGACGCTGAATGGCAACTCAGGTGTTTCAGCAGCAGCGTTTGTTGGTACGCGCGATGCCAATGACCTTCGATTCGGTACGGATAATACATTCCGCATGATGATCAGTAGCGGAACCGGTGAGGTTACGATCAACTCCTTAACAGGCTCTGGGACAACTGTACCACCGAACGCCGGCGAAGGTCTCGTGATGGTGGATGCCGCGGGGAAGCTTTTTAAACGCGAGAATCAGTCGCTTCTTCAGCTCCCACAGTACCACATGTATTTGGGCGATGCAAACAACGTTGCACAGCCATTCGCGCCTGGTGCTGATTCATCGTTTCTTGTGACCATGGCTGGGATTCCATCGTGGGTAGACGGTGCGCGGATCCTTCGTGAACGACCATGGATCATCGGCGGTAACATCGATGTTGGCGCCTTCCCGATCCTTGGCAATATGTCGCTAACTGGAGTGCGTGACCTTGACATCTATGCCGGTGGTCAGTCCATGTTGTTCCTCAATGGAACCACACCTCAGATCGACGCAAAGGTTCCGTTCAATCTTGCCGGAGCTACAACGCCCCTTCTCCTTAACGGAAATTCGGGCACAGATGGTATGGTCCTCATTTCGCGTGGTGTTGGAGCAACTCCGGAGTACGTAGACAGTCTAACCCTACGATCACTCATTGTGAGCAATACACTCACCGTGAGTGGGCGCAGTGAATTCGTCGATACGGCTACGTTCCGCGTTTTCCCCAAGCTCGCCCTGCAGTTTGGTCATCTCATCGTTGGTGACGCGAACAACTGGTCTGTACCGGTTGCTCCAGGCCTCAATGGATCTCTTCTTCAGATCGTAGCCGGTACGCCGCAGTGGGTAGATCCGGATAAGACAGAATATTGGACACTCACAGGTAACTCTGCAGTCCCAGCGGCTGCCTTTGTAGGTACCCGTGATCTGAACGACCTTCGGTTTGGTACCAATAACACGTTCCGCATGTCCATCGCAGGTGGAACTGGCGAGGTTACAATGAATAACCTTGCCGGTGCTGGTATTACCTCGCCCATTACGCCTGGTGAAGGATTTGTTATTGCCGATAATGGCGGCCGATTGATCAAGCGCGACATCGGCTCACTCTTGAGTTTGCCGGAAGACAATCTCTTCATTGGAGATTCAAACAATGTTGCCTCGCCATTTCCTCCGGGCGCTGACTCTACTTTCCTAGGGATTTTCAACGGCAAGCCTACGTGGTATAACCTTGGATCGGTTTTGAATATCAAGGCTTGGCTGGTAGGTGGTAATACCACTCCTCCAAGTGAGATCATGGGTAATCTCACGGCGGGTCTGGACATTGTTGCCGGTGGGACCACCAGATTGTATCTGCAGGGAGCTTCAGAGGTTGTGGACGTTCGATCGTCCCTGAATCTTGATGGAACGAATCGTGAACTGCGTTTGAATGGCAACCCAGGAACAGATGGATTTGTATTGGTATCCTTCGGGCCGGGTAGGACGCCATACTATACGGATTCGCTTGTGCTTCGAAAGCTACGGGTAACGGATTCGTTGATCATCGATAGTGATTTTGATATCCCTCTCACGTTTGCGCATATGTTCGTGGGTGACGCTTCGAACAAGGCATCCGAACTTGCCCCCGGAATCAATGGTTCACTTCTGCAGATCGTTGCTGGTCAACCTCAATGGGTAGATCCCGATAAGACGGAGTATTGGGCGCTCAGCGGAAACAGCGCAACGTCACCGGCGTCGTTTCTTGGCACACGCGATTTGAACGACCTTCGGTTCGGTACGAACAATACCTTCCGCATGACGATCTCTGGCGGCACGGGTGAAGTAACCGTGAACAACCTTGCTGGTGCTGGAACCACAACGCCCCTTACTCCCGGTGAAGGATTTGTGATCGCAGATAATGGGGGGAGACTCATCAAACGTGATATTGGCTCACTGTTGCGTCTTCCAGAGAACAATCTTTTTGTTGGTGATTCAAACGACATTGCAGCGCCTTTTGCACCAGGCGCAGACTCTACCTTCTTGGGCATCTTTAATGGTACGCCAACATGGTATAGCCTTTCGAATGTCTTGAACACTCGGGCTTGGTTGATCGGCGGTAACACAGCTCCACCAAGCGAAGTACTCGGCAATCTTACATCGGGAGTTGATCTCGTTGCGGGCGGAACAACACGATTGTATCTGCAGGGGGCTTCTGAGGTTGTGGACGTTCGGTCTTCTCTGAATCTTGATGGTGTGAACCGTGAACTGCGACTCAACGGCAATCCTGGCACTGATGGGTTTGTGTTGGTGTCCTTTGGTCCGGGCAAGACGCCATACTACACGGATTCTCTTGTTCTGCGCAAACTCCGCGTAACTGATTCCTTGATCATCGATGGAGATTTCGATATTCCGTTGACGTTTGCACATATGTTCGTTGGTGATGTGAACAATGTGGCCTCGGAACTCGCACCCGGCATTAATGGCTCATTGCTTCAGATCGTTGCAGGACAGCCACAGTGGGTGGATCCAGATAAGACAGAATATTGGGCGCTCTCCGGCAATAGTGCTACGCCGGCAAGTGCATTTGTAGGAACACGTGATGCGAATGATCTTCGACTAGGTACCAACAACAGTATTCGAATGACCGTTGCTGGCGGGTCCGGTGAAGTAACGATCACGAATCTTGCCGGGGCGGGGATCGTCACACCTCCTTCTCTTGGCGAAGGTTTTGTTATTGCAGACAATGCCGGTAAACTCATCAAGAGAGATCTCGGATCATTCCTTCAATTGCCTGAGAATTACATCTATGTTGGTGATACGAACGATGTAGCTCGACCATTTGCACCGGGCGCAGACTCAACGTTCCTTGGGATCTTCAACGGGGCTCCAACGTGGTACAGTCTTACCTCGCTGCTCAACGCCAATGCGTGGATGGTTGGCGGTAATCCAAATCCGCCGAGTCCGATCCTTGGCAATCTCTCAACATCTGGTGTAACGGATCTTGATATCCGCGCCGGTGGACAGACCCGACTCTTCCTACAAGGTGGAGCCGACGTTGTTGATGTGCGTTCGTCGTTGAACCTTGATGGCACTAATCGCGAAATGCGACTTAACGGGAATCCGGGTACTGATGGGTTTGTCTTTGTGTCATGGGGTCCAGGCAAGACGCCGTATTACACAGACTCTCTTGTCCTTCGCAAACTCCGAGTAACAGACTCACTCATTGTAGATGGCGACTTTGACATTCCGCTCACGTATGCTCACATGTTCGTGGGTGATGCAAGCAACATGGCTTCCGAGCTTGCACCGGGAATCAATGGTTCATTGTTGCAGATCGTTGCCGGTGTTCCACAATGGGTGGATCCAGACAAAACAGAGTATTGGGCCATCACAGGCAACACGGCAACTCCACCCACCTCTTTCCTAGGTACCAGAGATCTGAATGACCTTCGCCTTGGTACCAACAACACCTTCCGCATGTCGATCTCAGGTGCCACCGGTGAAATAACGGTGAACAATCTTGCTGGTGCAGGTATCAACACGCCCCTTACTCCGGGCGAGGGATTTGTTATTGCGGATAACGGTGGCAGGCTCATCAAGCGCGACATAGGTTCCTTGCTGGAATTGCCTGAGAACTATATCTATGTTGGCGACTCGAATAATGTGGCGCGACCATTCGCACCAGGTGCAGACTCTACCTTCCTCGGGATCTTTAACGGGGCTCCAACATGGTACAGTCTTTCGTCACTTCTGAATGCAAACGCTTGGATGGTTGGTGGAAATCCAAGTCCACCGAGTCCGATCATTGGCAATCTCTCCACGACCGGTGTTACGGATCTTGACGTGCGTGCCGGCGGACAGACACGGCTCTTGCTCCAAGGCGGTGCGGAAGTTGTTGACGTTCGTTCATCATTGAACCTCGACGGTACAAATCGCGAGATGCGCCTCAATGGTAATCCAGGAACAGATGGATTCGTATTTGTTTCATGGGGTCCGGGAAGGACTCCTTACTACACAGACTCGCTGGTCCTTCGGAAGCTCCGCGTTACAGACTCGCTCATTGTGGATGGCGACTTCGATATACCACTGACATTTGCTCACATGTTCGTTGGCGATGCAGGTAATATGGCCTCTGAACTTGCTCCTGGAGTTGACGGTTCTCTCCTCCAAGTGGTAGGGGGCGTCCCAACCTGGCTCGATGGCTCTCTCTCGGGATTCTGGTCGCTCAAAGGCAACACAAACATTGCAGCAACCGCATTCTTGGGAACCACGGATGCCAATGATCTTCGGATCAATACGAATAACACGCTCCGCCTTACGGTGTCTGCAACGGGACAGATAACAGTGAATGATCTGTCAGGTACTACGGTGCCCGGAGCGCTCACGCCAAACGAAGGATTCGTAAGCGCCGACGCTACGGGTCGCCTCGTTAAGCGCGACCTCTCATCGATCCTTGCTCTTCCACAACACCACCTCTATGTTGGAGATGCAACGAATACTGCGGCCCCATTCGCTCCAGGAGCAGACTCAACATTCCTCGGGATCTTCAACGGTGCCCCAACCTGGTACAGTCTCTCATCGCTGCTCAACGCTAATGCATGGATGGTTGGGGGTAATCCGACGCCGCCAAGTCCGATCCTTGGTAACCTGTCAACAACAGGGGTCACGGACCTTGATGTTCGTGCCGGCGGACAAACGCGACTCTTCCTTCAAGGTGGTGCCGAAGTTGTTGACGTACGCTCATCATTGAATCTCGACGGTACAAATCGTGAGATGCGTCTCAATGGGAATCCGGGCACCGATGGCTTCGTGTTTGTTTCCTGGGGTCCAGGAAAGACACCTTACTACACGGACTCACTTGTATTGCGTAAGCTCCGAGTGACAGACTCACTCATTGTAGATGGCGACTTTGACATACCGCTCACGTATGCTCACATGTTCGTGGGTGATGCTAGTAACAAGGCTTCCGAACTTGCACCGGGAGCCGACTCTACGTTGTTGATGATCGTGGGTGGAGTACCGGTATGGTCTGATCTCACCGGCATCCTTAGTGGCACTGCGTGGGTCCAAGGCGGTAACACCACCATCAACAACAACATCATCGGCAACATGCGGGCCACGGGCGACCGTGACCTCGACATCCGCGCCGGTGGCAACTCTATGATATTTCTCGATGCGGCAGCTAGCCGCATCAATGCTCGCGATGCGTTCAATCTCGACGGTACGGATGTACCGCTTCTGCTCAATGGTTCCGCCGGCACGGATGGTTTTGTCCTCGTGACAAGAGGTCCGGGCCTTACGCCATACTATACGGACTCTCTCGTGCTTCGTAAGCTTACGATCACGGATACGCTTGATCTTCCACTCAACTATGCGCACATCTATGTTGGTGATATCACCAACAAAGCCGCTCAGCTTCCGCCTGGTATAAACGGGTCGCTCTTGCAGATCGCTGCAGGCGAACCGAAATGGGTACAGCCACAGGATGCCGCCTTCTGGTCCCTTACGGGAAATGCAGGAGTTGGAGCAACAGCCTTTGTCGGTACCCTCGACGCAAACGACTTGAGACTCGCTACGAATGGCACGACACGTGTCACCGTAGCTCAAGGCACGGGGAATGTCACCATGACGTCTCTCGCCGGTGTACCGAGCTCAACACCGGTAGGGGGTAACGACGGCGTTGTGGTGGCCGACGCGTCCGGTACTCTCGAGAAGAAAGATCGTTCGATCATTCTCGGACTGCTGGGGATCTACGGAGGACGCTATACAAATGCAGGTGCTGCTCCCGAATTCAACGTGATCATCACGTTGCCTGTTGGTGCAACTCTTGACGTCCAAGCGTCGATCACTCTAACGCCCGAAGCCTCGACAAGTGTCTCTGCAACACCATTCATCGTGAGTGGATCACGCACAGCCAATACATTCTCGATCAATTTCCCCGGTGGTCTCAACCCTGGTGAGGCGATCAATTGGCTGGTGAAAAATCCATGATGAACGTAGAGAGCAGTTTTTCCACTGAATGTCAACTCGACATGTATCAAAAGAATCATCACATCCCGTTTACCCACTTTTTCTGGAGTGCTTCAATGAAGTTCTCTTCCATATTGAAGGGGCTCGTCCTTACAGCAGCCCTCTTCATGTTTGTATCGGAAGCTGCCGCACAGCTTCCTGTGCGCACACGCGAGTTACGCTTGCTAGGTGCGACATCTGGAATCATTACGCAAAACACAGTTGCCGCAACAGCTACATACACAGTGACATGGCCTGCAACGGCAAGCATTGTAGCAGCGAATCACAGGTCGTTCCTGTATGCCGCTGCGGGTAGTACTGCTTCGCAACAAGATCTCGCATGGTTTGATGTTGACGGTGATCTCGTTGACAACAACGGTAATGCCGCTGGAACTGCTGATGCAGGTCAGGTGACATACTGGGCTGATGACAACTCGATCACTGGTGAGGCTGGCTTCCTTTGGGATGCAACTACGAACACCCTTACAATGGGTCAAGCTGGTGCAACTGCAGAGATCATCTTCACAAATGGTGTCAACACTGGAACGCTCCAAACGGCAGCGCTAACCGGGAACCATACGTATAGCTTGCCAAACATCACTGGTGCTGGTCCGTTCACGTTGAATATCCCTGTGGCAGACAACCTTCCATCGGCAGCAGTGAACGATCAGATCCTCCTCTCAAACCTTGATGGAACGGCAACTTGGTCTACCAACCCGTTCGCAGGTGTTGAGCGTGGCATTGCAGACCCTGCAGACGGTGCATTCACACACACGCAAGCAACTGTTGGTGCTATTGATGCATTCGGCGCTGGTTACAATGACCTGATCATGGTTTCATCGATCGATGTCAATGCGACCCCAACAGGTAACATCCTGTCGGTCACAGCAGTAGCAGCGAACTCGTTTACCGTGAGCTCCTCCGGTCCGTTCGGCGCAACTGAGCGCATCGCATGGCTTTTCATTCCGATCCCGTGATCGGATCGTACATCTGACATCCGGGGGTGCGGCCCCCGGACGTCGGGGTGGTGCTGAGTGCACCACGCCGACGTCCAACGAAAAAACACAATGACGATCTCGACGAACCATAAAGCCCCTTACCAATACACAATGATCTTGTGTATCCTCCTGCTATGTGCAATTGCACTTGGTAGTGTGGATGCATTCGCTCAGTTGCCGGTAAGGACACGTTCGTTGCAGCTTATATCGAACAACAACACGAACCTCATTGAGCATCGTGCACCAAATGGTATTCTCTCGAACTTTACGTATACCTGGCCTTCAGCCTATCCAACCAATCCAACAGACAATTTCCTTACGAGTACCCCAGCTGGTGTTCTCTCGTGGGCTAACTATGATAATCTGTTCTGGCGTCTTGATGGGAATGCAACAGCAACAGCGGCAAGTTTCATTGGGCCAACAGCGGCGAACATCCCGCTCAATCTTTCAACCTCCAACGCAGCACCGGGAAGCATAGATCTGTATATCGGCCCTGTGGCGGCAGCCAACAGACGGATCACGCTCAACAACTCATCCTTCGATGTTGGTACGGCCGGAAACAACGTAAGCCTTAATCTTACAGGTGCACTCAATGCTGAAGGAGTTGCACTTATTAACACCGTTGGTACGGCTAACACGACGATCGGCAACGCGGGGGCAGGTGCGTCAACAGTGACGTTGAATGCAGGTGCAACAGGCGACATTGTTCTTGGCGGTGTGGACGTGGATGCTGCTCCAACAGAGTTCTTGACCATCACCGCGGGTAGTCAAGTGCGACGCTCAACGTTATCTGGTTCAGCTCTTGAAGGGATCGTGTATTCCGCAGGAGCATATCGACTTGGAGGCACAGGAAACGCAGCGAATCCATTCCTTGTGAATCGCTACATCAATATGGATGCTTCGAATCTCTCATTCACATCGAATGGGGGAGCAAGCACTACGATGCTTCTAACGGGCGGTGCCAATAGTGGTGTTGCCATGACTACTGCCGGTACCGGCTCTATCACACTGACAGGTCCAACGAGTGTTACAGGCAATACCACGGTCAACACTACGGGCGCAGCCACAACCACAATAGGCAATGTTGTCACTGGTGGTGCCGTAGATCTTCGTTCGAGTGGTGTTAATCCGATCACGATAGATGTTGGTGTCAATACAAACAACTTGGTCTTCAACAACATTGCAAGTGATGGTGCTCCTGCTGAATTCTTGACCATCAATGCGTCGAATCAGGTGCGCCGCTCCGTTGTTGTTGGCCCAGGAGCGCAAGAAGGTATTACGTTCACAGCTAACGCCTACCGCCTTGGTGGTGTACTCGTGACCGAAAATCCGTTCCTTGTTAATCGCTTTGTCAATATCGATGCTTCAAACCTCTCGTTCACATCGAACGGTGGGGCCAGCACAACGATGCTGATTACAGGTGGCGCTAACAGTGGCGTGGCCATGACCACGGCAGGAACCGGAACGATCGGTCTTACAGGCACGACAAACGTTAATACAACCGGTACTGCCAACACAACGATCGGTAACACAGGCGTTGGCGCAACGACGGTGACACTCAATGCGGGTACAACAGGCAACATCGTTCTTGGTGGTGTTGATGCTGATGCAGCGCCGACAGAGATCCTGACGATCACAGCAACGAATGAAGTCCGCCGCTCGACACTTGGCACCACAGCTCT